>Ga0206930_1003_pt1 | contig 96473 bp, 84 predicted proteins | sample Alteio_BWOrgHeat_20_FD_152939 | JGI IMG/M metagenome (GOLD analysis project Ga0206930, IMG submission 152939) | Enriched cells from forest soil in Barre Woods Harvard Forest LTER site, Petersham, Massachusetts, United States -... | ecosystem: Environmental > Terrestrial > Soil > Temperate forest >... | reverse complement strand
ATGGACAATGCTGCCATCGGCAATTACTACTTCTAAACCAGTTACAGCGCTGGCCAGGTTGCCGTTTTTAACACCCGAACCATGCGTAGCTGTAGTGATTGATCCACCAACCGAAATATGCGGCAATGAGGCAAGGTTATGCAGCGCGAAACCATGCTGATGCAGGTAAGGGGCAAGCTCACCGTATTTGATACCGCCTTCCACAGTAACCGTATGTGCTTTTGCATCCAATGAAACTACCTTATTCATTTCTTTGGTAGAAATGAGTTCGTGCTTGCTATCAGCGATGGTATTGAAGCAATGCCTTGTTCCCAGAGCTTTTAATTTGCCTGAACTTTTTACCAGTTGCTGCACTTCCCCAACCGATTTTGGATAATGCACATTATCGGTACTGTAAGTAAGGTTTCCGGCCCAGTTTTTTAGTCGTGGTTGTTGAGCCAGGCTGGTAAGCGGCGATAGTAACGGAGTAGCCATTAAGGTAGTGCTAAGTTGTATAAATGTTTTTCTCTTCATGATAATTGGTTAATACAAGGTAGGGGTAAATTTTGAAAATGAGGAAGAGAATATTCACGTTAAAACCGTTGCGGAATGGCACGAATAAGCGTCCTGGTTAATACTCCTATGAAGGGGCAACTGAAAAGGATTTAATATTGATGCACAAATACTCCGCCCCGGAGGTTCAAATAAAAGCTGCGGGTGGTGTGCGGACATTGGATGACCTGTTAAAAGTTAAGGCTTTGGGTGTCACCAGAGTAGGTGCCACCGCCACTACAGCAATGCTGGAGGAAGCTAAAAAGAGATTTGGCGGCCATGCGGAAACGAGCAAGTTTGCAGATGCAAAAATTAAAGGCGGATATTGATCCTACCACACAAAAAACGAAAATAGCCAGGCCTCGCGCCCAGCCATTTATCTACTAATTAATTTAAACTAAAGTATACAAGCCAACAACAGTGCCAAGATTAAATTTATTTCTTTTTAATAAATATTCTCGCTATATCAACAGATATGCGGTTACCCTTTAAGTTATAAAATGAAAAACATAAGATTAATTATCATAATCGCCCTGTTCTTAGGCCACCAGATTGTTCATGGACAGGGCACTAAGGTTTGGAACAATAAGCAATGTGCTGTGGTATTAACCTACGACGATGCGATTGATATCGACCTCGATAATGTGATCCCTGCACTGGATTCGTTAAAGCTGAAGGGCACATTTTATATTATCGGCTCATCACCAGTTGTGGATAAACGGATGAATGAATGGCGGCTGGCTGCTAAACACGGGCACGAATTGGGTAATCACGCTCTGTTCCATCCCTGCGATGGCAATTTACCCAACCGAAGCTGGGTATCACCTGATAATGACCTTAGCAAATATACCGTGAGCCGGGCAGTAAATGAAATCAGGGTAAACAACACCTTGCTCAAAGCAATTGACGGAAAAGATGTGCGCACTTTCGCCTATCCTTGCGGCGATCGTACCATTGGTAATGTATATTTCTACGACCAACTCAAAAACGACTTTGCAGGGGCACGTGGTGTAACCGAAGGTTTGCAAACGTCCAATCAGATAAAGCTCGATAATATAGATTGCTACCCTATTAATGGTCAAACGACTGAATACATGATCGACCTCGTAAAAAAGGCGCAGCAAACCCATACGCTGCTGGTTTTCCTGTTTCATGGCGTTGGAGGGGGTCACAATATCAACGAGGGTTTAAAGGAGCACAGCCAGTTATTGCATTATCTGAAAGATCACGAAAAGGATATCTGGGTGGCTACGATGGTTGATGTCGCGGAGAAGATAAAGACTGTTCAAAAGAGTAATTGAATACAAATAAAAAAGCGGCTTATTGCCGCTTTTTTATAATAATTTGATCGCTTAAATTAGCTTGACGCAGTAGAACTCCATCCATCGCTCCATCCGTTGCCGGCTTGCTTTGGGTCTTTAACCAGCTTATCATATTTTACTGCCTGGGCAGGTGTTAAAACAGCTTTGATCTTTTTAATAGTGGCAGTACGCAACGGCGTGATCTTTACCAGCATTTTGTTGGTATTCCCATGCTCATCAGCCTTAATTTTTTCAAATTTTTGTGAAGACTCTTTGTAAATGGCAGCTATTTTAGTGGTTTGGGGATCAGTTAGTCTTAATTCCTTTTGCAATCCCTTAGCTTTTTCTACAGGATCTGGCGTACCTGCTACAGGGCTCTGAGCATTGCTTACCATTATCGATCCCATAAACAAACAGCATATTAATAATATCTTTTTCATCGTTTTAAATGTTTGATTGTTTGAATATTTCATATAAAAATAGCGTATTATTTTTAACAAAAAAAATAACTGTTTGTTTCTCTGATTCACCTTGATCCCCATTATTACATTTCATCTTTTTTAGGCGAAAAATTACTTTGAGCTATTATCCATCGGCATAGACATTGACATTGGAACATGAGGTTTACTTTTGTAAATCAATTTTGCCAGGTGAATAACATCGGCTTTATTATTTCCTTCTGTTATATGCAGGAATTGATTTGGGACAATATTTTTAAAGCGCTGCACTGTTCCGCTCCCGGCCCATCTGATCTCAATTTCATCAATTAATTTTGCCTGCCCAATTCCAATCTCCTGCTGTAATGGCGATGATCCGAAACTTCCTCCTGAATTTACATCTTTATAAACACTTCGTTGAACGCCATTTTCAGTAAAGGTTACTTTAATATGGCTACCTATTGCGGCCCGGTTTGCTTTTACCCCTTGCAGCTTTAAGCTTATCCAATTGTTGTTATTCTGGCCGGGATTAACATATAGAGAACTTGTATATGAATCGCCCTTGTAAGCACCTCCCATTTCAATAAAAATATCCTGGATACCTGTATTTCTGAGATCGGCAAACGCCACGCCATGTCCTTTTTGCAAATTCCCTGTCCTGGAGGATGTGGTAACATCAACAAATTTTTTACCACCAATGTTTTTAAACAATTTATTGGGAATCAGTGATTTAAAATCGGGATTGCCCGTACCAAAATACATATCGGGGTACCCGTCATTGTCAATATCACCAAAATTAGCGCCCATGCTATAAACTACTTTATTTATCCCGGTTTCCTTTGTTACATCGGTAAAGGTACCGTCATGATTGTTTTTATACAGGTAAACATTACCAGCACCTGGCACTGGTTTGCCTGCTGCTTCGGCACCGGCATAGTAGGCTAAGCTCCTGTCGTAGTGATAATCACTAACCAATATATCGGGCCAGCCATCGTTGTTATAATCATAAAACCAGGTGGTAAATGTCCCGTTGGTATTTTTATCGATCCCTGATTTTGCGGTGACATCTTCAAAATCCACCGTCATGCCAGGTTTACCCTTGTTCTTCAGCAAGTACTTTTTACCGTCCAGTGTTGAAATAAATATATCGGGCCAGCCATCATTATTAAAATCAGCAGATGTTACTCCTTTTACGAAAGACGTAAAATCACAATGTGCCTGTTCAGCCACGTTAGTAAACGTGCCATCATGGTTATTGATATATAACATACACTTATGAATGCCGCCCTTATCCATATTGCTTGAATTTTCGGCGCCAATGAATACATCAAGCCAGCCATCATTGTTAAAATCAGCCCATACAGCGGCCTGGGTAGGATGGAGGTAGAACAGGCCACTCGGTATGGTAACATCCGTAAAGGTACCATCGCCATTGTTCCGTAATAACGAAGGGGGTTGATTTCCAAACCCTTGTGTGTTCCAGGCTCCTCTTAAAACAAAAATATCCATATTGCCATCGTTATTATAATCGGTTTGCTGGATATTTAACCCGCCTGTTATTCCTTTTAAACCACTTCGCTCAGTAAGGTCGCTGAACGTGCCATCTTTATTATTCTGAAAATAATGCGTAGGGTCATCAAGGCCCCACCCTGATGTTACAATATCCAGATACCCGTCATTATTAAAATCATCAATAATCACTCCACCGGCTCTGCCATTGATATCCAGCCCCAGGCCGGCGGCCATGTCTGTAAACGGCTTTACTTTGAATGCTGTATCTGCATCCAGTCCCGGTATCAAAAACTCGCGTGGCACACCTTTAGGATAGCTACCCAAAGTCATAAAGGCAATATTAAGTAGCCATTTTGATTCGTAGTCGTCCGGATGGCTTTTTAATATAGCTTCGTAAGTATCAATGGCTTTTCTTGAGCCTGTTTGGATCTTGTGAACACCTCCATCTTTTATAGGAAATATACATGATGACCCATTATGGTTAAGCATACAATTGTTGCGTTCGCCAAGTCGCATATAGGAAATAGCCAGATCAGGCATTAGTTTATCAAGATACATGTAGTCTGCCTGGTTAATGAGGTCCTCATACATTTTTACTGACCTTTCTTCCTGGCCTCCTTTTAATATCAATGAAGCCTCTGCATTCAGCAGGTTAATATTGTGCTCATTGCCTTTTATTTTAAGCAGCGAATCGATATGAGCCGCCTTTACTTCGGGATTAAATGGGTTTGCCATGTTGTGATTCCTTTTATTTAGAACCTGAAGTACCTCTATCATTTGCTCATGAGAGGATTTTTGTTTACATGAAACTATTGCTGTAAACCCGAGCAGTAAAACCATTACCCGCCGGGTTTTTATTTTGTTTATCATAAAATTATTGATGTATGAGCAAATGCACGTACACCCTGCTACAGGTATAAGTGTGAATGCCCGGATTATTAAATTTTGATCATATGCCACCAATATCCTGGTAAAGGATAGTGAGAGGTAGTCATTTCATGAGAAATGAAATAAATACTTATGAAATGACCGTTTCTGCATCCGGAGGTTGGCCAGGCCCGGCGATAAGTGAATTTGAAGTAATAAGGCAGTTATTGAAATTAGTTTTCCTAACCATGATTAGTGGAATTGAAAACTTATAATGCATAGCCTGGTAGTTGTAGGCTACCAGATTTATCTTACCAAAAGGCACGTGATTCTTTTTGGAAACCGGGATATCTGGTATTTGCCTGGCATTAATGATATTATGATCAGCCAGGCGAGTAGTTTTATAATTTGGGATACACATCAAAAAAATGGTATCCCTGGTCATTTTAAGCTTTACATAATTGTAGCAGTTGTTTTTAAATTGTACCTGGCCGTTAATATAAGTGTATTCCTTCCAGTCCTGTATGGTTGGCATTTTAACGGGGATCTTCACTTCTACCAGGTCATCAACATTATATTTACCCTTGTTCACCTGCTCATCAAACAACTTATCCGACTGATAAACCAAATACCAATGAATTACCGGCTGCCCGCCTATACTAAAAAGGAGAATAAGAAGGAGCATTATGGCAATCAATTTTTTCAAGGCGTTGTGTACAAAATAGGTTCTTTAAATATGTGCTTTTTGCATAAGCTTTCAAAATTTATTTAAAAACTCATCGCGATCAAAAGTCAATAGTATCCAATTTACTATCTTGCCCTGTTCATAAAAGATCATATGTACGATATCTGTTGTATAGGGCACATCACATCCGACAAGGTAGTAACCTCTAAAACTGTTAAGTATATGGCAGGAGGAACGGCTTTTTATTTCTCACGCGCGCTTTGCTATTTGGATGTAAACTACCTTCTGGTTACTGCATTAGCCGAAAAGGAAATGCGATATGTAACCGCGCTTCGTGATAAAGGCATCGAAGTAAAGGTACAGGCCAGTACCAATACTGTATATTTTGAAAACATTTATGCTGAGAACCAGGATCAGCGCACGCAAAACGTATTGCAGCAGGCCGATCCATTTACTACCGAACAATTATTATCTGTAAGCGCTAAAATATTTCATCTCGGGCCCTTATTGGCTGATGACATCTCTACTGAATTGATCAAAGTTTTAGCATTAAAGGGCCGGGTATCCTTAGATGCGCAGGGCTATTTGCGTAAAGTTGAAAATAAAAAAGTGTACCCTGTTGACTGGCCCGATAAAAGGGAGGCGTTACAATATGTGGATATTTTAAAGGCTGATGCAGCAGAAATGGAGGTATTAACCGGATATGGAGATGTTGCCAATGGTGCAAGGGTTTTGGCTGATTGGGGTGTAAAGGAAGTGGTGATCACCAATGGCAGCATGGGCTCAACAATTTATTTTGAGGGTGATTTCTATATCATTCCAGCTTATCAGCCTGATATTGTTGTTGATGCTACGGGATGCGGGGATACTTATATGGCAGGGTATTTATATCAGCGTGTAAAGGGCACGGGGATACAGGAGGCGGGGCAATTTGCCGCTGCAATGGCCGGACTTAAAACAGCGTCTCATGGCCCGTTTACAGGATCAGAGGATGATGTGCTCAATTTCTTGAATAAGAACCCTTTTTAACAAATTACCGTTAAAGGTATTGGCAATTAAATCGGCATTTGGTGTTAGGCAATATTTCCTTACATTTAAAAAACGAACTGGATAAAATACTCATGAAGAAAATTTTTACTATTATTTTAATTATAGTTTGTTCCCACGCATTTGCACAGGATTCGTTAAAGGTATTTAACAATATGCGCAATAAAACTACTGCATCAGGCATGGCGGTATTGGGTAGTTGGGGGGTATTAAACCTGGGCGTAGGAGCTGTGGGCTGGACATCTTCTACCGACCCGACGAGCAGATATTTTTACGAGATGAATGTGATTTGGGGTGCGGCTGACTTTGGTACTGCCCTGCTCGGTTATGCCGGAACGCAAAAATACAAAAACAAAAAACTCACTGCTGCCGAAACTTTGGAAGAGCAGAAGCGGATAGAGAAAATATTTTTGATTAACGAGGGCCTTGATGTGGTTTATCTGGGTGCAGGTGCTTACCTGACATTGGAGGGCCATTCCCGCAACTCGCCAATCATGAAGGGTTATGGCTCGGCAGTTTTGTTGCAGGGTACATTTCTCCTGATATTTGATGGTTTAATGCATCGTGCCGAAAAACAAAACGGCACCAAACTCCGGAATTTCCTCGAAAAGCACCCGGTTACCTTTAACGGCAAACAGGTAGGCATCCTATTTAATATGTAGCCATATTAACTTTATCAGTACAATTCTTTTATAACAAGGGATGATCATTATGGTATGATGTCAAATTTTTTTGATGTCATACAATTTGGGGGTTGTTGCTGTTGTGAATGAGGTTTGGCGATAGGGTAACAATACTGATACTTATTCAACGATATTTTCCCGGGAAGTTATATTTGGCCTATGTATCCGATCAGCCAAATCAACTTGAGGCCCCTGTTTCTTATTATCGCCATTGGTTCATTCGCCATAACCTCCAGGGGCCAGGGAACAGCTACCGGTAAAACAACGGTTGCTGAATGGCAATATGGTAAAAATGGTGCGGTATCAATTACTTATGATGATGCCTCGCGGAATCAGTTTACAAGAGCATTGCCCGTTATGGAAAGGCTTAAAATGCCGGCAACATTCTTTGTGATCACGGGCCCTATCAAAGGGTCAAAATACCAGGGCAAATTTATCGGGCGGCCTGTTCAGGATATTATCAAGGAATCGGCAACGGTGCCTACAAATGATCAGAACTTTTTGGAGCGATGCTCGGCTGCAGGCTATTTGGGTTATAAAGGCACCATATCATTCCATACCAAGGCAGGCGGCGCCTATGATTCGGGCCATAGGGACAGGGCGTTTAAACTGATGGACTCTTTATATCTCAAGGTACGCAATGGTGATTTTCAGCCTGGTTACGAACCCTGCCCTGAGTATTTGCAGGCAATCGGCTCAAGCTGGGACGATTTCCGAAAGGATGCTGCCGAAGGCTATGAAATTGCCAGCCACTCCATCACACATGCTACCATGCCCGGCTTGGACGAGGCCAATATCCGTTATGAACTTGAAAAAAGCAAGGAAGATATACTCAACCAGTTGGGCCCGAAATACACCTTCTCTGCAGAAGTACCTTATGGTTATGAAAATGAAAGGGTAATGCAAATTGCCTATAAAATTTACCCGGCCCTGCGCAACAGGATGCCCGAGCCATGGCTAAAGGAAATTGATCGCGCCAGCAGGAAAACACCCGGGGTTGCGGATAAGGATTATATCCAATGGCAGCGCGGCGCCACTACCAAAACGCCTTTGCCACTGATGAAGTCGTGGGTTGATACCGCGGCCGTAAGGAAGGATACCTGGCTTGTGCTGGTTTTCCATGGTATTGACAGTCTTGGCTACGAAGCTCTGAATCATGAACTGCTTGATGAATATTTTCAATACATCAAAAGCAGTGAAGACAAGCTTTGGGTGGCAACTTTTGGGGATGTGACCAAATACATGCGCGAACGGGAACATGCTGAAGTAAAAAGCAGCAATGATGGCAATGGTAAAATCACCATAACCCTCACCCACTCGCTTGATAAAAAGATGTATGATATTCCATTAACACTTAAAACCTACGTGCCATCCGGCTGGAAGGCCGTAAAGATAAAACAGGGAAATCATAGCAGCCAGATACAACCAACGCATGACGATGACGGCAGTTACGTGCTTTACCAGGCCGATCCTAATGGGGCTATGATAACTTTATCAGGCAGTTAAAATAACTGTTTTAATATTAGCAAATTTTCATAAAATAACAAAGGCCCCTGTTTGAGACATGGGCCTTTGCATTAAGCAACTAAAGTTTAATGTAGCGCGATCTGACGGATCAGGCTGGTCAAATAATCAGTTACATACATGGTAGTACCGGCAGGGTTAACTGCCAATCCCCTCAATATACCAAAAGACGCTTTATTTGCAGCGCCATCAGTTGTATTTCCCGCGCCGCCACCTGCAAGAGTAGTAACTGTTCCATCACCCCTGATTACCCTGATCTCTTCTTCATCGCCTAAATATATGAACCCGTTAACATCCATCGCAATTCCGCCTGCAACAACAATTCCAGCGGCAGTTCCCTGGCCATCGGCCCGGGTTGAATACCCGCTTGCCGGAACATTTCCAGCAAAAGTTATAACCACACCATCAGGAGTTATTTTGCGAACCAGGCTCAAATCAGAAACAAAAACATTTCCGGATCCGTCCACCACCAATCTGTCAGGACTTGTAAAGGTGGCTGTTGAACCCGTTCCATTATTATAACCAGTAGCGCCACTTCCTGCAAGTGTGCTTACTGTGCCATCGGTAGTGATCTTCCTGATCATCTTGTTGCCAAAGTCGGCAACGTACATATTACCTGCCACATCAAATGCCAAACCGGTAGGTTCCTTAAAAGTAGCGGTTGTAACGGTCCCATTACTTGAGCCGGCAACACCTGTACCCGCAAAAGTACTCACAGTACCATCGGGTGTTATCTTGCGGATAACTTCGTTACCTGAATCTGCCACATATATGTTTCCCGACGGGTCAATAGCTAATCCCTGCATTGCCGAAAATGAGGCGGCTGCACCTTTGCCGTTTTCAAACCCTCCGGCAGTATTTCCGGCAAACGTGCTGACAACGCCAAGCGGGGTTACTTTACGGATAAGATGGTTACCTGAGTCAGAAACGTATAAATTACCCGCTGCATCCAATACTACATCAGCTGGTGCATAGAATGATGCTGCCGTTCCAACACCATCTGCCGAGCCAATACGGCCATAAATAGGACTGGTAATGGTTGCTGGGTTGCCTACCCCACCACCTGCGAGCGTACTTACCACTATGGTCGGAGCCGGCTGAGTCGGGGTTGGAAGATTGCCCACGTTGCTGCATGATGATAATAAGCAACACGCTGAAAACAACATAAGGGCAGAAAATGCAATCTTTTGTAAATGAAAAATCTTCATATCTATCTTTTTAAAGGTTTCGACTGCAATATTAACACAGGATATCACCAATTTAATAAAAACAGTTTAGAAAAATAATTGGCAAACAGAATTCTGGTGTCTTGGTAATTAACTCTGAACTCTTGATTAAATTACGTGACTAAATGATTAAACGCTACAATCTGAAATAAAATACTTGTAGTCAACCTAAATTTACAATTAAATATTATTTGATGATATATGTTCCACTTTATATTAATAAAATTTTGGTAATCAAATTATTACAAATATTAAGAGGCGTATCCTGAATGACCTGAAACAATTTTGCCGTTTTTAGCTTAAATGAATTGACTATGAAATGCTTACTTTGCATTTACAGGATAAAACCTATGAATTATGCTATATAAAAAGATAAATATCTTATTAATATTATCTCTTTTTTGTTGTATCAAACTAAAGGCCCAGGACAGTACATTGATGGGGAAAACCATACAATGGGACCTGGTGAAATGCATAGATTATGCCAGGAAAAACAATATCCAGATCAATACACTCCGCCTTTCACAATTAACAAGCCAGCAACAATATTTATTAGCTAAAGCCTCCCGCCTGCCAAGCCTTTCGGGCTCGGCCACGCAGGATTTTGAACACGCTAATAACAATTCCGGCAGAGTTGGTAACAATGGAAATGCTACAGGTAGTGGAGGTGGATCCGGACTGACGGCATCTGGTTCCTATGGTTTAAATTCATCGGTGACTATTTATAACGGCAATTCAATTAATAATACCATATCCCAGGCCAATCTTGCGGTACAGTCGGCAAATCTTAACATCATACAACAGGAAAATGATGTCACACTGCAAATCACACAGGCGTATCTCGCTATTTTACTGGATAAGGAAAATATAATCTTTTTTACCGATCAGGTAAATACTGCCAAAGCACAGGTAAAGCTGGAGCAGCAAAGATATGATGTAGGGAGCGTGGCTCGTGCAGCGCTGATCCAGTTGCAGGCACAGCAGGCTACTGATCAATACACCCTTGTGAATGAAAAAAATACAGAAAGAGGTGACCTGCTTACGTTAAAGCAGCTTTTGCTTTTACCAAGTGATGTTGATTTTGACATCATAAAGCCTGATACCATTACCCCTATTGATACCGTCACTGCTTTTCATACTGTAGAACAGATCGCCCTGAAGAATCGGCCCGAAGTAAAAAATGGCGAATTGGGTGTAAAGATAGCGCAGTATGGTGTTGACATAGCACGTGCCGGTTATAAACCCACGTTAACTGCCGGCGGGTCGCTTAATACTGGTTACCAAACAGGCCAGGGAAATTTCCCAGGCCAGCTAAACAACAATTTCACCCAGCAGATTGGCCTTACCTTATCTGTGCCGATCTTTACCAAGAGAGTGGTTAAAACGCAGGTTGAGGAGGCTAAAATAAATGTAGACCAGGCACAATTGAACCTGAAGAACACAAATATTACTCTATCGCAAGCGGTTGAAAGGGCTTATATTAATGTCGAAAATGCAAAAGGCCAGTATGATGCAGCTCTTGAAGGATACAAATACAACCAGGAAAGCTATCGTATTGCTACCGAGCAGTTAAAGGTTGGGGTTGCAAACATAGTTGATTTTTTGCTGCAAAAAACCTTGTTTGTACAGGCAGAACAGGCATTGGTGCAGGCAAAGTATAATGAATTGCTGACCTTAAAGATATATGATTTTTACAGAGGCATACCCATCAAATTATAATTGAGCTATCATGAAACCTAACTTGAAAAAAATATTAATTGCTGTTGCTGTATTGATAGCCGCTGTGCTTGTTTGGTTCCTATTTTTTCATAAAAAGGCAGTGCCGCTTACCGTTGTAGCTGAAAAACCAATTACGGGCTATATTGCACAAAGCGTAACAGCCACCGGCAAAATTGAACCTGTTGATACAGTTACGGTAGGCACGCAGGTATCGGGGATCATAAAATATTTGTATGTTGATTTTAATTCAAAGGTGAAAAAAGGCGAGTTGTTGGCTGAGTTGGATAAATCATTGCTCCAGGCTACGGTTGATCAATTTAAAGGGAATTTATTGACTGCGCAAAGTCAGCTTATATTCGCAAAAAATAATTTTGACAGGCAAAACCTGCTTTTTAAATCCGATGCGATAAGCAAGGCTGATTATGATAGTGCGCTTAATACTTATGACGCTGCCCAGGCAAGTGTAAAAAGCGCCCAGGCACAGGTTAGGTCGGCCCAGAAAAATTTATCTTATGCTGATATTTTTTCGCCCATTGATGGTGTGATATTAAACCGTAGTATCAGCGTGGGGCAAACAGTGGCGGCCAGTTTTAGCACGCCCACGTTGTTTATCATAGCTAAGGATATTACCAAAATGGAAGTACAAGCCAATGTTGATGAGGCCGATATTGGCGATGTAAAGAAAGGCAATCGCTCATCGTTTACAGTTGATGCATTTATAAATGACCAGTTTGGGGGAACGGTTGAGGATATACGCCTGCATCCATCTGTTTCGGCAAACGTGGTAACCTATACAACTATTATTAATGCACCCAATGATGATATGAAGCTTAAGCCGGGTATGACAGCCAATATTGTGATTTTTACCAAAGAGGTGAATAATGCTATGCTGATCCCTGCAAAGGCCCTGAGCTTTACGCCGGATTCAGCATTAATGAGCAGCTATCAAATACAGGGACGAGTAAGTCATAAAGCAATGCATAAGGGCAATGCAGCCGGTGGAAGCCCCACAGCCAACCAGGTATCGCATACTGCCAAAAGCCGGAATGATACTTCGGGGGTAACTAAGCAAAAGGCATTAGTTTGGTTATTACAAGGTAAAAAATTGATGCAGACAAGAATTGAGATCGGCCTGAATGACAATACGCAGGTAGAAGTTTTATCAGGCCTGACGGCTAATGATATGGTTGTAACAGGCGTAAGCGGCGGTGCTGCAGGTTCGGCAGCTTCAGCCTCTCCTGGTGGAAGCCCATTCCTGCCGAAACGGCCCCAGGGAGGTGGCAGAACCCGATGAGCAAAAAGATATTAGAGATAAAGGAGCTCAAACGTGATTTTATCATGGGCAGCGAAACGGTACATGCACTCAGAGGCATTTCATTTGATGTGAATGCAGGCGAGTTTGTAACCATCATGGGCAGCAGCGGCTCGGGTAAAACAACCCTATTAAATATTTTGGGATGCCTGGATAAACCATCTATCGGAAACTATTTTCTTGACGGTGTGGATGTGAAACAATTGTCACGTGATGAACTTGCTCAGTTGCGTAACCATAAAATAGGCTTTGTTTTCCAGTCCTATAACCTGTTGCCCCGCACCACGGCACTTGAAAATGTGGAACTTCCATTATTGTATAACAAGGATGTTAGCGCTGCTGACCGCCGTGAAAGAGCCATACATGCACTTGAATCGGTGAAGCTGGCCGACAGGCACGATCATACTCCGAGCCAGTTATCAGGCGGGCAACAGCAACGTGTAGCCATTGCCAGGGCGCTGGTGAATGAACCTGTAATGATCCTTGCTGATGAGGCTACTGGTAACCTGGATAGCCGTACATCATATGAGATTATGGCGCTGATGCAGGAGCTTAACCAGCAGCATGGCAAAACCATCGTATTTGTGACGCACGAACCCGATATTGCCTCATTCAGCAGCCGTACCATACAACTGCGGGATGGCCACATACAAAAGGATACACAAAACGAGAATAAACGGTCGGCAAGGGAGGTATTGGAAAATTTGCCGGTAACGGATGATTATTAGTGAATGAGTGAGTGAGCGAATGAGTGATTAAAATATAAAATAGAGTTAAATGAGTTTAATCAACCTGATACGGATAGCGCTTAAGGCACTGCAGCGAAATAAGCTCAGGGCATTTTTAACTATGCTTGGTATTATTATCGGCGTTGGCTCTGTTATCGCCATGGTAGCTATTGGGCAGGGATCGAAACAAAGCATACATGATCAGCTCTCAAACATGGGAACAAATATGATCACGGTGCAACCTGCCAGTAACCTGAATGGCGGCGTAAGGATAGCCGGTTCAAGCTTTCAGACGCTTACCATAAAAGATATCACGGCACTGCAGGCCGAAGCTCAATATATTACAGAAGTATCCCCTGCCGTAACTTCAAGAGGGCAGGCTATTAACGGTGCGCTTAACTGGCCCACCCAAATGTCGGGTGTGGCTCCTGAATATTTAGATATACGGAAATTAACCCTTAAGGATGGTATCGCATTTACGCAAAATGATGTTAAAACATCTGCTAAAGTATGTCTTATCGGGCAAACAGTGATTGATAATCTTTTCCCTAATGGTGAAAGCCCTATTGGCAAGGTGATCCGTTTCGGCAATATACCTTTTCAGGTCATCGGCATACTGAGCCCCAAAGGGTTTAATGCTTTTGGGCAGGATCAGGATGATATTTTAATTGCTCCCTACACCACAGTGCAAAAGCGGATACTTGCCACGATCTATTACTCAAATATTTATGCTTCAGCAGCTAACGAGGGAGTTACCGATGCTGCAGTAACCGAAATGACGAGTATACTTCGCGATTCACACCGTTTAACATCAAGTGAAGATAATGATTTCACTGTCCGTACGCAGCAGGAACTTATTGCTACCCTAAGTTCAACAAGTGGCTTGCTTACTGTTTTATTAACTGTGGTTGCCGGTATCTCCCTGGTGATAGGCGGCATTGGCATCATGAACATTATGTACGTTTCGGTAACGGAGCGTACAAAGGAAATCGGCCTGCGTATGTCAATTGGCGCACGGGGCAAGGATATCCTGATGCAATTTCTGATGGAAGCCGTGCTCATCAGCATAACCGGCGGCGTGATTGGCGTATTTATCGGTTTCCTGTCAACTCAGGTAGTTACAATGACCCTGGGCTGGCCCACTATTATATCTGAATCATCGGTGGTGCTATCATTTGTAGTATGTGCGGTAACCGGTATTTTCTTCGGTTATTATCCCGCTCAAAAGGCTTCGAGGCTTGATCCTATTGAGGCGTTGCGGTATGAGTAATTTCATAACAAAGGTTTGCTATCAGCAAAATAAAGACTCACGAAGTATTAGAAACTTCGTGAGTCTTTGGTAAATTACTTGCTTAAAAACGTGTCATTTGATAAACCCGTGTTTATTGTAGCATTCTTCACTTTAAATTCGATAGGTTGACCTACAATGATCGTTTTTTCGGAGAATGGTATTTTGATACCAGGGTTAATGCTCCTGTAATCGCCCCACTCTATCGTAGTTCCATTGCCTGCAATTTCTGCAAATTGCTTCATCTTTAATCCAGTTTTCTGATCGTAATAATAATTCACCTTTGTGCCTTCAGGTGTTGTTACGGTTATCAGGTAAGCTAACTGGTCACCAACTACTTTTAACATAGGCGATAGCTGCATGGTATATCCGCTTTTATTAAAATCAAGTTCAGGGAAAAGCTTATTCCAGATCCTGATTGCGCTTTTAACTTCGGGATTTAGTTGTCCAGGCTTATTCAATTGCTTTACATTTATACTGTCGCCATTTATTACAATATGGAGTACATCCAAATTATTATAGGTAGGCACAGCTATATCTTCAAAGAATTTATCAGGCGATTTGTACTTGCTTACCCTTACCACACTAAGCCCTCTTATATCCCCTTCAGAGTTAATTACAACATCGTTCACATCCTTCACCTTTGCTTCGCCCCCAATGGCATCAAAATAAGCCTTTATAACAGTGGCTGCGGTAACATCCTTTGCCACACTTACCCCACTAAAGGAATTGTTTTCAGGATTAACATCTGGTAATAGATGATCAGGATCGATAATTGCATATTCAATTTCCGAGGTCGATTTATATTCAAATGTCCACGTATCACCGCGTTCCCATATCTCTGCCGGTAATTTAACCGTGCCAGTTTTGCCATTGTGTTCCTTAATGGCGATAGTAACCGGCATGGCCATGCCCTCTAAATTCGCAATGGTTATCAAAGCGCCCTTTGATGGGTCGTTATCTGCATAATTTATTTCCTTTACTGCCTGGTCGAGCTTCATCGTGGTAAGAAACCACTCGTTCCAGAACCAACCGAGGTCCTCACCGGCAGCATTATCCATGGTATGGAAAAAATCCCATGGTGTAGGGTGCTTAAATGCCCAGCGCTTGATATAAGTGCGAAATGCATAATCAAAACGCTTTTCTCCCAATACCTGCTCACGCAGTATATTCAGGCCCAATGACGGCTTTTCATAAGCAGCATAACCGAGATAATTTGGCTGTATTACATCGGGTATATTCATAATAGCGTCTGCATCCGGAGCAAACATTGCAGGAGCTGCCTTTTGTGCATCAGGTTTTTCATAATATTCGCCATTATTAAAAACCTTGGTATCCACACCATTGATAAAAGTATTGAAGCCCTCATCCATCCAGGCATATTTACGCTCGTTTGAACCTACGATCATCGGGAACCAATTATGGCCGAACTCATGGTTGGTAACATCCCATAAGGCACCTTTTTGATTATCCGATCCGCAAAAAACAATACCAGGGTATTCCATACCTCCCACAGTACCCGCTACGTTAGTTGCTACAGGGTATGTGTATTCATACCATTCATTGGAATACAATTCGATACAGCCCTTTACATATTCGGTTGAACGCCCCCAGGCATCATTCGACTTCACTTCGGCAGGATAAACGGATTGCGCAAGGGCCTTTTTACCGCTTGGCAGGTTAATGCGCGCTGCATCCCATATAAATGCCTTTGAAGCTGCCCATGATACATCACGGGAGTTTTTGCAGAAGAAATGCCAGGTAAGGCTTGCCTTTTGTGGATATGAACTCTTGCTCAGTATATCAGTAGTGTCTCTGATGAATACGGTCTTATCGCTTTTGGCTGCTGCTGCCAAACGGCTCATTGTTTTTGGCGTAAGCACTTCGGCAGGGTTCAGCAATTCACCAGAACCAACCACAACCATATTAGCAGGTGCGGTAACAGTGTAATCAAAATTGCCATACTCAAGGTAAAACTCACCGGCGCCCATGTAAGGGATCACATTCCAGCCTGTAACATCATCATACACTTCCATGCGGGGATACCACTGCGCAATTTCATATATCCAGCCGTTTTTGGTTTGTACACGGCCCATCCTGTCGGTACCATATTTGGGTATATCAAATGCATAATCAATCCTGAACTGCACCTTGCTGCCGCCTGATCTTAAAGTATCATTCAGCTTTATCTGGAGGCGGGTATCGGCTACTACATAATCTACCTTTTCGGCCTTGCCATTTTTTATGACATAAATGCCTTTGATCTCATCGCCATTGGTAAATTCCTTTACCGCGTTACGACCGCCGTCAACAGGACTTGTCGCTACACCACGGGAATCTTCTTTGTAAATATTCTGATCAACCTGCAGCCATAAAAAGGCCAGCTGATCAGGACTGTTATTGGTATAGGTGATCAAAGTTGAACCGCTCACCCTGTGCTTTGCGGTATCGAGGGTAACATTCAGTTTATAATCGGCGCGGTTTTGCCAGTATTTTGCACCAGGCGCACCGGAGGCTCCGCGGAACTCGTTCCCGTTATTTGGATAAAACAAAGGGGTAAACACTTTATGCTGATCGTATTTATGAGACGTTGTATCGGCGTTTTGAGCATGTAAAGCGCTCACACAAGCGCATAACAAAAGTGACAGACTAATTTTATAAAGCTTCATTATCAGAAAGGTTTTTTAATTTGATGGGCAAGATAGTTATTTTGGTTAAAAGTTGATTGAGTTGGATTTGTTGATTAAGTTGGATTGTTGTTTTTAGCATATTATGACGATGGTTATTTAGAACTGGTTACACCTTGATAAGTAAATCACATAATTGGTGGGAGTGAGTGTACGATACATCAACCACTCCAACTATTACAACCACTTCAACTAATTCAACCAATTTTCCTATTTTTGCAACTGATCTGATAAATACATCCGATCACATCCCAATTAATGGATATATCAGTTGTAGTACCTCTTTATAATGAAGTAGAATCATTGCCCGAATTAACCTCATGGATAAGCCGCGTAATGCTTGAGAATAGCTTCAGTTACGAGATTGTTTTGGTTGATGACGGCAGTACCGACGGCTCATGGGATATGATCGTCAAATTGCAGGAAAGTAACCCTTTTATCAGGGGTATTAAGTTCAGGCGCAATTACGGCAAATCGGCAGCGCTAAATGTTGGCTTTGCGGCAGTTAAGGGAAACGTGGTGATTACCATGGATGCCGACCTGCAGGACAGTCCTGATGAAATACCACAGCTTTACCGCCGTATTGTTGAGGACAAGTATGACCTCGTTTCAGGCTGGAAGGCCAAGCGCTATGATCCGATAAGTAAAACCATCCCAACCAAGTTTTTTAATGCTGCCACACGCCGGATGTCGGGCATACCAAATCTGCACGACTTCAACTGCGGTTTAAAGGCTTACCGGAATGCCGTGGTAAAAAACATCGAGGTTTATGGCGAGATGCACCGCTATATCCCTGTGATTGCCAAATGGGCCGGTTTTACAAAGATAGGTGAACAAATAGTTGAGCACCGCCCCCGCAAATACGGCAAAACAAAGTTTGGAATGAGCCGTTTTGTAAACGGTTTCCTTGATTTGTTGTCTATATTTTTTGTCGGGAAGTTTGGTAAGCGCCCCATGCATTTTTTTGGAGCGATGGGGACCTTGAGCTTTTTTGCAGGGACTATTATAACGATATGGCTGATTGTGGAGAAGTTATATGATATCGCACATAATCAGAAATTTCGTGATATTACTGCCCAACCCTTGTTTTATATAGCGCTGGTAGCCATCATATTGGGCTCGCAATTATTCCTTACCGGCTTTGTTGCCGAACTGGTAGCCCGCAGCTCACCCGAACGCAATCATTACCAGGTTGAGGAAACGATTTGATTTGAAAATTGTATAATTTGAAAATTTGAAAATGATTACACTTCCAGGCCATTTTCAAATCTTCAAATTTCCAAATTAGCCAATTACTAAATGTTTTTCTCCATCATTATCCCCCTATATAATCGTCCGCAGGAAATAAAGGAATTGCTTGAATCGCTTACACTGCAAACGTATAAGGATTTTGAAGTATTGGTGATTGAGGATGGATCAGTAAAGGATGCGGCTGAAATAGTGAACAGTTTTGCGGGCCAGCTTAATGTAAGATACTTTGTAAAAGCCAACGAGGGTCAGGGTTTTACCCGCAACTACGGTTTTGAAAGAGCCAAAGGCGATTACTTTATCATTTTTGACTCGGATTGCATCATCCCTCCCGCTTATCTGCAAATTGTTAACGATTATTTGGCCACAAACTGGCTTGATGCTTACGGTGGACCGGATGATGCACATCCATCCTTCACCCCTATACAAAAGGCCATCAGTTACTCCATGACCTCGCCTTTTACCACGGGCGGTATCCGTGGCAATAAAAAGGGCATAGGACAGTTTCATCCACGTAGCTTCAATATGGGCATTTCGCGGCATGTGTGGGAAAAGGCAGGTGGTTTTATCATCACAAGGTCGGGTGAGGATATTGAATACAGCATCCGAATCCATAATATGGGGTATAAGATCGGCTTGATACCCGATGCCAAAGTTTATCACAAGCGTCGCAGCAATTTCCTGCAATTTTATAAGCAGATCCATTTCTTCGGCAGGGCACGCATCAACATCTATAAATTCTTCCCGAACGAACTAAAAGCAGTTCATTTTTTCCCCGCTTTGTTTACGTTAGGACTGCTTTTTATCATCATTGTTAACCTTTTAAGATGGCGCATAGCTGAGCTTTTCGACTATTTATTACTGGTGCTCATTTTGTTAATATTTTTTCACGCGTGGTGGAAAAATAAATCTATAAAAGTTGCATTTTTGAGCATTATAGCAGCCTTCACACAACTGATCGCCTACGGGTTAGGATTTATGCAGGATTTTTGGAAGCGTGTAGTATTAAACAGATCATAAACCGAGTATGTATCACCCTTTTTCAGTTCCTGAAACTATTAAAACTTCGTGGTATATATTTAGAAAAAACTTTGTCACCATCATCGTTTTTTCAGTTATATCGGTTATTGTTTTACAATTTTTGCAAGTAATAATACAATTAATCGTGTCTGAAGAAGCATTCGGTGGCAGAATGCTGATTGGGTTTCTCTTTATACTTATTCAGGCATACACTACTTTGGGCTTATATAAATTAATTTTCACGTTAATTGATAGCGAATATTATGAATTTGAATTTAAACAAGTTTTGCCAGGGTTTAAGATGATAGTCAGTTATTTGGCCGTAGGCTTTATATTAGCATTTACCATAACTAATTTTGCTATACTACTGGAATATCTGGAAAAATATCCATTAACTCATGATATTGTAAAGGGCATTATTTTCATAATTTCGTTTTATCTGTTTTTGAGAATTATATTCTTTATTACATTTATAGTAGATGACCATTCTGGACCAATCGAATCATTAAAACAAAGTTTCCGGTTAACGAAGGGCTATATTTTGAGAGTATTGATGATACTATTAATCATATTAGTTTTTATTATTGCACCAGCAGAACTTTCTGTTTATTATAAATATATCTCTGTTTTATTGGCGTTTACCTATCCTTTTGTCAGTATAATCATGGCTGTTGCTTACCGCAAACTCATCTTCAGTCACCAGGATGTGGATGATGATATCACCGAAACAGTGTGATCATGGGGTTAAAAGCTGCATTGAGCCGGATTTTTGCTGCGATGGTTAATAAGGATATTAACAACATCCGTAAAAACTCCCTTGCCTTACAGCAAAAAGCATTAGCCTACCTGGTTGATAAAGCTAAAAACACGGTATTTGGTCAGGATCACTATTTCGACCAGATCAGCAATTACGAAGATTTCAAAAAACATGTGCCTGTCCGTGATTATGAGGACCTGCGACCGTATATCGATCGCATTACCCATGGCGATGAAGATGTATTATGGCCGGGCAAGCCTGAATATCTCGCCAAAACATCGGGCACCACGTCAGGCGTAAAATATATTCCTATTACTAAAGAAAGTATGCCCGAGCATATCAAGGCGGCCCGTAATGCCCTGCTCAGTTATATTCACGAAACTGGCAAGTCGGATTTTGTAAATGGAAAAATGATATTCCTGCAGGGCAGTCCGGTAATGGATAAAAAGGCGGGGATATCTGTGGGCAGATTATCAGGCATAGTAGCTAATCTGGTTCCTGCTTACCTGCAAAAAAACCGGCTGCCAAGTTATGAGATCAATTGTATTGAAGATTGGGAACAAAAGGTAGATGCCATAGTAGATGAGACTATCAACCGGGATATGACGCTCATTTCCGGCATCCCGCCCTGGTGCCAGATGTATTTCGACAGACTTGCAGCTAAAACCAATGGAAAAAAGATAAAAGATATCTTCCCCAATTTTAAGCTATTTGTTTACGGGGGCGTGAATTATGAGCCCTATCGTGCCCGCATTGAGGAAAGCATCGGCTTCGCCATTGATTCGATCGAAACTTATCCCGCTTCCGAGGGTTTTATCGCCTACCAGGACTCTCAGAAGGAAAAAGGATTGTTACTACTAACTGATGCGGGTATATTTTATGAGTTCATTCCTGCTGATGAATATTTTAATGAGAATCCCACGCGAATAAGTCTTGAATCCGTGGAACTGGATAAAAACTATGCGCTGATATTAAACACTACAGCCGGATTATGGGGATATAGCATTGGCGATACTATAAAGTTTGTATCAAAAGATCCATACCGTATTGTGGTAACCGGGCGTATCAAGCATTATATCTCCGCTTTTGGTGAGCATGTGATTGGTGAAGAAGTGGAGCATGCGCTGATGAGCGTGGCAAATGAAGAGGGCGTGGATGTAGTGGAGTTTACAGTCGCCCCTCAGGTGAATCCTCCAAAGGGCGAATTGCCGTATCATGAATGGTTTGTCGAGTTCGGCAAACAACCTGTAGATCTGCAAGCTTTTGCATTAAAAGTAGATAAGGCCCTGCAAAAGAAAAATATTTACTATTTTGACCTGATAGAAGGTAACATTTTACAACCTTTGCTCATTCGCAGCCTGCAGAAGGATTCATTTATTAATTATATGAGATCGCAGGGGAAATTGGGTGGGCAAAATAAAGTACCAAGGCTATCAAATGACCGGAAGATAGCTGACGAGTTGAAAAAATATATTAATTAATGCCATTGCGGTAATATACAAGGATGCAATGACAAGGTGGGTTTATGGGAATTAAAAACATAGCTATTTTAGGTTCAACGGGGAGTATAGGTACTCAAGCTTTGGAAGTAATTGCCGAAAACCCGGGTATGTTCAGGGCATTTGTTATCACTGCTCAGAATAATGCCGAACTTTTGATACAGCAGTCGTTAAAGTTTAATCCTGCATATGCTATCATCTGCAATGAAAAATATTATTCCAGAGTAAAAGAAGCGCTGGTGCATACCGGTGTACAAGTATTATCGGGTATTGATGCAATTAAGGATATTGTCACTCATTCCGATATTCATACTGTGCTTACCGCAATGGTGGGCTTCGCCGGACTGGAACCTACCATCAATGCGATTAAGGCCGGTAAGGATATTGCCCTTGCAAACAAGGAAACGCTGGTGGTGGCGGGCGAAATAGTTACACACCTGGCCAAAAAGCACGGAGTGAAAATTTTACCGATAGATTCTGAACATTCGGCTATCTTCCAATGCCTTATGGGTGAGGATGGGAATACGATCGAAAAACTGATATTAACAGCTTCGGGTGGCCCGTTCAGAGGCAAGAGCCTGGAGTTTTTAGCCGGTGTTACCCGCGAAGAGGCTTTAAAGCATCCCAATTGGGTGATGGGCGCCAAGATCACTGTTGATTCTGCTTCGTTAATGAATAAGGGGTTGGAAGTAATTGAAGCCCGATGGCTGTTTGATATTACTGCCGACCAGATCGATGTGGTGGTGCATCCGCAATCCATCATCCACTCGATGGTGCAATTCAACGATGGCTCTATAAAGGCGCAGATGGGGTTGCCGGATATGAAGCTGCCCATACAATATGCCCTCGCCTACCCTAATCGTATAAAAAATAATTACAAGCGGCTCGATTTTGCCAATTATCCAAACCTCAGCTTTGAAAAACCTGACATAAAGACATTTCGTAATTTAGCTTTGGCCTTTGAGGCGTTAAAACAGGGCGGTAATATGCCATGTATCGTCAATGCCGCCAATGAAATTGCTGTGGCAGGCTTTTTGAACAATGGGCTTAGCTTCCTGGCGATGAGCGAGGTTATTGAACAATGTATGCAACATATCAGCTTCGAGAAGCGACCTGCATTGGATGATTATTTGAATACGGACAAGGAAACGCGCATCTTTGCGCAAAATTTAATAAAACAAATACCGTTAAAGACGTTTACAAATTGATATAAATTAAGGAATGAGTATAGTGATTATGGTTGGACAGCTTTTGCTGGGCCTTTCAATTTTGGTGATATTACACGAATTCGGGCATTTTGCTGCCGCCCGCGCCTTTGGCATTAAAGTAGAGAAATTCTACCTGTTTTTTGATGCCTGGGGTATAAGCCTTTTCAAATTTAATTATAAGGGTGTTGAATATGGTATCGGCTGGCTGCCATTGGGCGGCTATGTTAAAATTGCCGGTATGATAGACGAGTCGATGGATACCGAGCAAATGGCCGGGCCACCACAACCCTGGGAATTCCGTTCAAAACCGGCCTGGCAGCGTTTAATTGTGATGCTTGGCGGGGTTACGGTAAATGTGATCCTGGGTATCTTGATCTTTTGGGTACTGACTATTAAATACGGCGAAACCTATATTCCCATTGATAATCTGAAATATGGCATTGCCCCGGGCAAGATCGGTCGCGATATCGGCTTAAAACCGGGTGATAAAATAACCGAGGTAAATGGTAAACATATTGAATACTTTGAGGATCTTGTAAGTTCAAAGGTGTTGCTTGGCAACAGCGTATTGACGGTGGTTCGCAGTAATCAAACCTTATCAGTCCCTGTACCCGGAACTATTCTGAACGAGCTATCTGATTATGGTATCACCGAGTTTGTGAAACCACGTATGAAATTTGCACTCGATTCCATATCGCCAAACAGCGGCGCCTCCAAAGCTGGTTTAACGAGGGGGGACAGTATTCTTGCAGTAAACGGGGTTAAGACCGATTTTTTTGACGAGGTCCAATCCACGCTGTTAGCTAATAAAGATAAGCAGGTACAACTCACCATTTACCATAACAATGCTATCAGGCAACAACAGGCTCAGATAACTAAAGAGGGAACACTTGGCTTCTTTCCAAAGATCGATTTTCCGAAGGATAAAAAGATCACATTTGGTTTCTTTGGCTCGTTCCCGGTTGGCGCTAACAGGGCATGGGGAACCTTTACCGATCAGTCGAAAGCTTTAAGCAAGGTATTTACAGGGCAGGTGAAGGCACAAAAGGCATTATCCGGTCCTATAGGTATCGCAGTACTTTTCGGCAGTCATATTGATTGGGTAAAATTCTGGAGCATTACTGGCTTACTCTCTATGGTGTTGGCTTTAATGAACCTGCTGCCTATCCCTGCGCTTGATGGTGGTCATGCCGTATTCCTTATTATTGAAATGATCAAAGGCAAACCGCTAAGCGATAAGTTTTTGGAACGCGCGCAAATAGTGGGTTTTGTGATATTGATCTGCCTGATGGTGTTTGCTTTCGGCAATGATATTGTGAAGCAGATCATGAAGAAATAAATCTGATTTTATCTCATAAAAAAGCGTCCTGACTATCATCAGGGCGCTTTTTTTATTTCTTCTTTTATTACTTTTTAAACTGCGGGCTCTGTAGTTTCCGGTTCCGGATCAAATGGTGAACGCTCCTTTTTGAAGATAGCAGCTCCAATCAGTGCGACTATAATGCCTACAATTGTATCAATTATTGCAATAAAAAATGACCCTATGGCAGGTCCTATTTTCTTGGTCATACTTACTGCTTTATCAATATCATCGCTTGACATGCCCTTAGCCTGCATTTGAGCCCGTGCCTGTTCTGCGGCCTTCGCCATAATATCAGGATTTAAAAAGGTTAGGTATATGAAGGTAAAAACAGCGATCAGCAAACTTGTAAAAACTGCATATCTGAAACCTGCTGAGAAACCTTCGCCAAAGGTCAAAAAACCACTCAATTGATCCTTGTATTCCTTTTGCGTTAATATCAAAAATATTATAAATGGCAAATATCCCAGGTATTTTAATGGTGAATTTGGATCGGTGCTTAAATAATTAATGATGTAAGTAAGTACTATGGTAGTAAGAAGATTAATTAGCGCCCATTTGGTCGCTATTTTGGTTGGGTTTGGCTTCAGTTGTTCCATGATGATTGTTTTTAGGTTTATATAAACGACTCTAATATACTAAATACTGCCATATCAAAATCTTTTTCGACGGCATATTTGGCAATCGTGTTCTTTACTTCTTCTGAAGGCTCGGGGTTTTGGAAGAAGCATATCATCGGATAAAATATCTCCTTGATTTCAGAATCTTCAGGCAAACTATTAGCAACCCGGGCAATCTCTTCTACAGGGCTTTCGATAAGTATTTGATTCTCAATTACAGGCTCATAAATACGATACTCATCCTGGAACTCATCTTCATCAACTAATAAAAACTCTTTCAGGTAATCTTCCAGGCCAGGCTCAATGTCTTCGTCGGCGCATTCATTCAGGTACAGCAACAGGTTCAGCAATTCGGTACCCCGGTCAAGCGTATCCTCTTCTATTTCCTCCCATTCTTTTGTTTCGAGGTAGTCCTCTTCAAGCTTTTTTACATCGGCACTAAAGAAATTGATCATCAGCAAATCAAAAAATACTTCCCGTAGCGCTTCCATTTGCGGATAATCATCAAAAACTGCATCAAGCAGGTCAACCTTGCTTAAAAAATCTTCATCAGATCCGAAAACATCATTAAACCTGGTAACAAGCTGTGAGGCATCAAAGCCGTTATAATGCGAAAAGGCAGACAAGGCCGCTTGTGAAGCCGCTTCTATTTTGGGGTCGATCATGTTTTTATAATTTAAATAGCTTGTTGTTATTATAGGTTAACAAAACTGAGCCCTTAAGTTTTTGCCCGATAAAGGGAGAATTATAGGATTTTGATTTGTTGCTTATCTTATCGAATATCCACTCAGCGTCTTCATCAAAAATAACCAGGTTGGCCTTTTGGCCTTCGGCGATAACAGGAACTTCAACCTCCAATATTTTACGCGGATTAATGGCCATTTTCTGTACGATCATATCTGCCGACAGCCCTGCCTTCAAAGCGGTAGAAAATGCCGTTTGCAGGCTGATCATCCCATATTCGGCCACCTCGAATTCCACATTTTTAAACTCCACTTCGTGTGGAGTGTGTTGTGATACAATGGCGTCGATTGTCCCATCCTTTAAGCCTTTGAGCAATGCTTTCACATCTTTTTGGGTACGCAACGGGGGTTTAACTTTGTATTGACTATCGAAGCCCAGCAAGGCCTCATCAGTAAGCAGCAGGTGATGAACAGCCACGTCGCAAGTTACCTTTAAGCCTTTCTTTTTAGCATCTCTTATCAGTTCAACAGATCGTTCAGTAGAAACAGTGCTAAAGTGTATTTTCGATTCCGTGTATTCGGCAAGATAAAGATCACGGGCTATCATTAGTTCCTCGGCCAGTGAGGGGATGCCCTTCATTCCGAGTAAAGTGCTCACTTCGCCTTCATGAACCTTTGCTTTACCAGCAATGGCGGTGTCTTCAGGATAGGAAAGCACCAGCGCGTTAAAACCTTTGGTATATAGGAGCGCCCGTTCCATCAATCCTGCATCCTGCACCGGGCGATTGCCATCGGTAAAAGCCTTCGCGCCGCTTTGGAACATATCATACATTTCGGCAAGGTCCTTGCCCTCTCTTTTATAGGATATGGCACCCAAGGGATAAACATCAACCAAATTGTTCTTGGCGCGGTTCATCAGGTATTCTATTTCAGCCTTTGAGTGCACCGGGGGTATTGTGTTGGGCATCAACGCTACACCAGTGAAACCACCGGCTGCCGCTGCCCGTGTACCTGTTTGCAGATCCTCCTTCGTTTCAAGCCCAAGCTCACCAATATTGCAGTTCAGGTCGAAGAAACCCGGGGCAAGATGTTTGCCTTTGGCATCAAAGCTTTCGCTATCTGCATTAATTTTTTTGGCGATTTTAGAAATCTGGCCTTTTTCAATCAATACATCGGCAACTTGTTGATAAAAGGGTGAACCAGGGTCGGAGATTGTTGCAGATTTGATAAGCAAATTCATTAGCGTTGCTTTAAGGATGGAATGGTTTTGGTCTATGCCGGCACTGAAATCTGCTGTTTATCAGTTTTATAGTACCGAATCAGCAATATTTCGGATGCCAGGAAGATCAACGCCAAAATTATACAAAGTTTCCATAATTGCAGGCCAAAATTTAATTCAGATACTTCACTCTTTAAAGAGCCCGGTCCCGGCTGTAAAACAGTGCCCGCCTGCGGGAAAATCTGCTTCATATCCGTACCAGTCAGATAGCTCATATCCGATTCCTTCCGGTTATCATTAAAGGCTAAAACAGATAAGGTGCTGTCCTGCTTTTTCAACTCGTAATCTCCTGATTCCTGTAGTTGATCTGAAACATAAAGCAGGGTACTTCCATCCTGTTGCCGCACATCAGGTATGATGCCAAGGTTACCCTTTACCAATTTCAATACCTGTTTTTCATTGCTTTGTACCGGCGGCACTTCAATGCTTTCATCCTGCCCAAGAGTGTAGAACAAAGGCTGATCATGTCCGCTTAGTAAGGCTATCCGAAACATTACTGGCACCAAAAGGGCATGGCGGGGTAAGTTGCTGAAGTCATCGCTTAATGGTACTGCAGAGACATATACCTTGCCCCTGCCGCTATGATAGCCTGCCCAGAAGGTTTCTTTCGCCGGCAACTCCATCAAGTTTTCGCCTTTACCCGCTGCCGAGTTAAGCTGGAAATATTTTTTAACCGCAGGCAAGTCGGGGTTTTGGGGGTATGCCTCGAAGATGTTTTTAAATACTGGGTTTTGCAGGTTAATAGCCGCGACCTTTGTGTCACCAGTAATTAATTTTTCCGGATAGGCGGCATTCATCGGTTGTAAAAAGGCCTTATAATTTGCCAGGTCAGCATCTGCAGCAGGGAAGATTATTAATGTGCCACCCTTAGCCACATAAGTTTTCAATTGTTGAGCCAACCCGGTCGAAACGGTTTTTACATCGCTTAAAACAATTAGGGGGTAAGTATTGAGTGCAGCATAATCCACGTTTCCGTCGGTGGTCCGCTTAGCCGCGAAAAACGGATCGGTATCAAAAACTGCCTTTAAGAAAGGATTTGCATTACCGCCGTCAATCAGTAATACCGGCATCAGTTGTTTTACATTAAAGGTGAAATAAAACTGGTTATCGAAGGTCACTGGGTTATCCTGCAATTGTATCTCGCCACGCTGCCAGCCGGTTTGCAAACCAGAAAACGCCAGTGTATCGTTCTGCACCGATCTTGGGTTGATGGTAAAGCTGCCCAATGCCTTTTGTGAGCCGTTGATCAATAATTTTAAAGGTATCTTTTCCGCCTTTTCGCCAGCATAATTGTGCAGTTTCACAACGAGCTTTTCACTTTCCCCGGGGCGGTGCACTGCAGTAAGCAGCCATACAGAATCCACAGCCACATTAGGTAATTCACTGGCTTTGAGCTGTATCAGGTTAAAATGTATAGAACTGTCGGACTTTACAGCCTTTCCATCGCTCATATTCTTCTGAAAATCAGACACCAAATATGCCGACCGTATGGCACTTCGCTCTGTATTCAATAAACTTTGCTGCCTGCTAATGATCTGCTGCAAATCGCGGCTTTGCGGACTTATCTTTACCGCATCAACAGCATCATTGAACTCATCCCTGCTTAAAAGACGTTGATGTTTGCCCTCAAAATCCTGCGTAAGCAATTGAAAACGGTCGTTGACATTATAGGCTGACGTGATCTCCTTGGCACGGCGTTTGGCTTCATCAAGTAAAGTACCCTCTTTATTGAGGGTTTCCATAGAATAAGAGTTATCTACAAAAATGCTTACTACCTGTTGTTTGCCGGCATTAACGGCGTTTTTCCCGGGGATAAACGGCCGGGCAAATGCCAGCACTAAAAACGCAAGCGCCAATAACCTCGATGCAAGGATCAATCGCTCCTTTAAATTTCTGCGAGATGCCTGCTGCTCCTGTATCTCTTTTAAAAATTGAACATTGCTAAAATATACCTTTTGATACCTGCGGAAATTAAATAAATGGATGATGACAGGTATGGCCAGGGATAACAGCGCAAAAAGAAAAAATGGAGATGAAAAATGCATTATTATATCTGAACCGGAATTTAGCGAATTTATCGAATTTTTTGAACTCTTAAAGTCTATAATCAAGGTTCAGACAAACAAACGATGCCCTAATCTATTTTATTATTAAATTTTCAAGGATTGGCACATCTACTGGTCTGAACTATGATTTATAGGATTTGAGGATTGTGGGATACCTTATAAGTTTATACTAATCCTATAATCTTACCATCCTATGAATCTTAGTTAAGACTAATTATTATCCGCTTCATCATCACTGCTGGGGTGCCGTCTTTTCTTCTTTTTATGTTTCTTTTCTGAAGTATGCTTTTTAGATTTCTTTGTAGATGTGGTATTCTTATCAGAAGAGGAAGTTCTTGTTGAAGTGGTCGAAGCCGTTTTGGTGGTACTAACCTCTGTAGAATCCTTGCTCAATTGCTTTACTGTAAAACTATTGCTGCGCAACCCATATTCCAACACACGTTTTTGCCCGGTTGGCTTGGCATCTTTACCATCACCATCATAAACGGGGAACTCACGCATAAACTTGCCTTCCTTGATATAAAAGTTATCATTGCCCTGGTAACCTTTTCTTTGCGATTTAGTGAGCTTGGGGAAATCCAGCTTACTTGCTTTGCTGCCGTTAAACTCAAAGGCGTAAATAGTGGCGTAATTGGCAGTATCGGTAGCCTTAGCCTGGATCAGTATCTCCGGGTTACCATCCAGGTCCATATCCGAGTTGTAGACATCTACAATAGTGCCGTTTAGGTCCCCGGTGGTGGTCGTATATTTTTTGCCTGAGGAGTCTGAATGCAATATCATGAATGAGCCAACGGTAACTGAGCCTCTGCCCCAACTCAAGATGTCGAAATCCTGACCCGGTGAAACTTCGATCAGCTTATGAAAGCGGAAAGGATCGGTCAATGCTGGCTTTTTTTCAACCACAGTGGCAACCGGTGCTGCCGACTTCTTCGCATCCTGGTTACAGCCTGCAATTGTTATCAACCCGCTTATCAATAAATACAGATAAAACCTTGCGCTCATTCTTATATTTTAATTATACAATGCATCGGGTGACAATTCACCCTTTGGTTTGCCGGGGATAGTCATATACACCTTTAATGCGCTTACAGAACCCACGTCGAAGTACTTTAAGGTGAACTTATGATATCCCTTTTGCAAGGCAACCGCGCCACCTTGTTCCAGCAACGGGTGCTTACCATCGTTATCTACAACAGGCTGGTCATCAATAGTTAAAACCGAGCCATCATCAGACCGGGTAGAAAATTGGTACAGACCATCCGCATCAATACGTATAAAACCATTATATATTACACCAAAAGCCGGATTATTTTTCTTCATCAGCAATGGGTTAAAGCTTTTGGTTATTCCACTGTCTATAACAGCCGCGTCTTTAAACTGGGCAGTATTGGCAAACATACCTGTCAATACCTGGTATTTTAACCCGGTTGCTGTGCCCTGGTATGCTACAGGCGCAAGCGGTGCTTTGTTGTACATTATGGTATGCGTTACCGAACTCCTCTTTCCTGAAGGTGTCATCACAATGGTTTGCAGATCCCGGTATTGATCCTGTGGCACATCATAGGTAACAGGGGTACTATACTCCAGATCAGTTTCGCGCGGCGAATTGCTGTCAATAGTGTAATACACTTTAGCGCCTGTAACCGATGGCTTTAGGTTGACCGTCAATTGCGAACCAAACTCAATAGTATCCACCGTGGTGCCAATGGCTTCAGGCACACGGAAATCATAATTATTCTTGTCCAGGAAAGCCAGTTGTGATGGCAACCGGGTCTGAGAAAAATCTTTAAAGTTTTTGTTCACCAATGGTGTCCAGGCGACTTCTGACAAGGCCAGTAACCTTGGATAAAGCATATACTCAGCTTTTTTATCTGTGCTGATATATTCTGTCCACAAGTTAGCCTGTACCCCTATAATATATTTCTGCTGGTCGGGTGTTAAAGCGTTGGGCGTTGGGTTATAACTATAAGTTGCCTGCAATGGTGTATAACCGCCTATGCTTAACGGCTCGCCGATCCTTGCCTGAGCATGATCGAGATAAAGTCCACCACTGCCGGGCGTCATGATCACATTGTGGCTTTGTTTGGCAGCAGCTATGCCACCATCTTCGCCTCTCCAGCTCATTACTGTGGCATTTGGCGAAAGGCCGCCTTCCAATATCTCATCCCAGCCAATAATGCTGCGGCCTTTTGAGTTCACGAATTTTTCAACGCGTTGTATAAAGTAACTTTGCAGTTCCTCTTCATTCTTCAGCTTTAATTTTTTGATCAGCTTCTGGCAAAATGCCGAATTTTTCCAGGCATCCTTGGGCACTTCATCACCGCCTATGTGAATGTATTTGCTTGGAAAGAGTTCCATTACTTCGGTTAAAACATCTTCAATAAAATTGAAAGTTTTATCCGACGGGCAATACACGTCATGAAACACGCCCCAGGTTTGGCCAACCTCATAAGTTTTATCAGGATTACAGCTTAATTCAGGATAGGCAGATAGCGCCGCCAATGAATGTCCCGGCATCTCAATTTCGGGCACTACATTGATATACCTGTCTGCGGCATATTTAACTACTTCGCGGATCTGATCTTGGGTATAAAATCCACCATAAGGTGTGTTATCAAATTGCTGTGGGGTACGATCATGATAATTACCGATAACGGTTTGTGCCCGCTGACTGCCTATTTCTGTCAATCGCGGGTATTTTTTTATTTCGATGCGCCAACCCTGGTCGTCTGTTAAGTGCCAGTGAAAATTGTTAAGCTTATAATAGGCCATCAGGTCGATGGTTTTCTTTACGAATTCGACAGAAAAAAAATGACGGCATACGTCCAGCATCACCCCGCGATAACCAAAACGTGGATAATCCTCAATTTCGGCACAAGGAAGCTTAATCGATGCCATCCTGTCGGCAGGTATAAGTTGTATCAATGTTTGTATTCCGTAAAAAAGCCCGGCACCCTTACCCGCCACAATAATTTGTTGCGGCGTGATGGTGAGGCGATATCCCTGATCAGGAAGACTTTCAGTTCCTTTTTCTGTAAAAACAATGCTGTTTGCAGTTGCTTCGGTGCTGTTTATTTTAAGCTGATTATGCAGCATCAGTTTATTCTGCAGGTAGCTTATGAAATAATTTACAGCTTTGTTATTTGCGCTATCGGCCAATAGAACAGTTTGCTGACTCAGGACAAATTCGCCAGTGGTTTTCTTTACGGAAACCGGTGCAGGGATGATGCCCATATTGGGATCGGTATCCTGGGCGCTGGCAATAATTATGCTATTTGTGATAAGCAGGAGAAGCAGGGAAATCTTTCTGAACATGATCATTTTCAAGGTGTACGAATGTTAAGGCGGTGAAGTTAATTTATTTTGAAAAATAATGCGAGAGTGTGAGGTAAAAAAATGACTTCACTCATCAAAAACAGATGTCATTTCGAACGAAAGTGAGAAATCTTATACGACGTACCAATCGGATATGCATGATGTACAAGATTTCTCTCTCGTCCCTCGCTCGAAATGACATCGGAGTTTTAGTTGTTAATTACTAAGCATATCCCCCGTCACCTCCACTTTTCCCATACCCGGTGCCGCTATAAATAATTTGAGTGCGCCCCTGTTGCCTGAATTAAAATATTTTAAGATGATCTGATGATACCCTTTTTGCAGAGATACAGCGCCGCCTTGCTCGTATAAACGATGCCGGCCATCGTTATTTATGACTAACTGGCCATCGATTAATAAGGATGATCCATTGGCTGACTGGATTGAGAATTTATAATCGCCGTCTGATTCAGCATTAATAAAACCGGTATAAATTAGTCCGAATGCCGGGTTATTCTTTTTGTAGGCGGATATATCAAGGGTTTTAACCGTTCCTGAATCCGTAACGGCTGCATAGTTCAGTTCATTCAGGCTATTAAATTTACCTCTCAGCAATTTGTATTTTAAGCCTGCGCTAGTACCGTGATCATTAACTGCATGCAGCGGTGCTACATTGTACATGATCGCATTGCTAACCTGGCTTCTTTTTCCGGATGGGGTGATCACAACGGCCTTTAGCTCCCGGTATTGCCCTGCTGGAATATTGTAAGTTATTGGAATTTTATACTCGATCGCTGTTTCGTCGGGTTGCAAACCATCAATAGTGTAATACACTTTTGCTCTATCAACGGATGGCTTCAAGTCAACAAGTAACTTATCGCCGAACATAATGGTATCCCGTGTGCCTATCGCCTCAGGCACATAATAATCTAACCCTTCTTTATCAAAGCGGGCCAAATGGGCAGGTAAACGGATATCGGCAAAATCGGCATAGTTTTTATTGGCAAGCGAGGTCCAGCCAACTTCCGACATGGCCAGCATCCTGGGTAATAACGAATGCTCAGCTTTAAATGGTGAGTTCAAATGCTCGGCCCACATGCAGGCTTGTACGCCTATGATGTATTTTTTCTGCTCCGCAGTTAAAGTAGCGGGTACAGGGTCGTACCTGTAGGTTCTCAGGAGCGTAACATACTGCCCTTTGCGGTCGTCTGATTTTTCTTCGGGTGAACTTATATACATTCCCTCATTAATCGGTGTCATTACTACATCGTGGCTTTGCTGTGCGGCGGCTATACCGCCTTCTACCCCGCGCCAGCTCATTACTGTGGCATGGGGCGACAACCCGCCCTCTAATATCTCATCCCAGCCGATGATGCTGCGACCCTTTGAGTTGACAAATTTTTCTATCCGCTGCACAAAATAGCTTTGCAGCTCATCTTCATTCTTCAGGTTTAGTTTTTTGATCAGATCCTGGCAAAAGGCCGATTTCTTCCAGGCATCCTTCGGTACCTCATCACCACCAACATGAATATATTTGCTCGGGAACAGGGCCATTACCTCTGTCAAAACATCTTCCAAAAAGCTAAAGGTTTTCTCCGTGGGGCAATAGATATCGGTAAAAACACCCCAATTTTCAATCACTTTATGAGGGCCGGGAGGGTCGCAGCTTAATTCGGGGTAAGCGGCTATTGCGGCAGATGAGTGCCCCGGCATTTCAATTTCAGGTACAATGTTAATATAACGATCAGCGGCATATTTAACCACCTCGCGTATCTCATCCTGGGTATAATATCCGCCATAGGGCGTGTTATCAAATTGCTGAGGGTCGCGGTCACCATCGTCGCCTATCAATGTTTGGGCACGCTGACTACCAATTTGTGTTAGTTTAGGGTATTTCTTTATTTCGATGCGCCAGCCCTGGTCGTCAGTCAAATGCCAGTGAAAATTATTGAGCTTATAGGTGGCCATTAGGTCGATGTACTTCTTTATAAATTCAACTGTAAAAAAATGCCTCGATACATCCAGCATTAAACCGCGATATGCAAAACGGGGGTAATCCTCAATTGTTGCGCAAGGCAATTTTATAGATGCAGTCTTATTCGCAGGGATCAGTTGAATGAGTGTCTGAATACCATAAAAAAGGCCGGCCCCCTTACCCACTATCGTAATTTGCTGCTTATTGATAGTTAAGCGATATCCCTGGGATGGCAGCTTGTCTGCTCCCTTAGCTGTAAAAATGATGCTGTTTACAGTAGTTTTGTCATTTGACTTTTTAACAGGAACGCGCAGCTTCAGATCGTTCCGCAGATATGCTGCTAAGAAAGTTACAGCCTTGTTATTTAAACTATCGACAAATATTACAGTCTGCTGGCTCAGTACAAACTCTCCATCACCTTTCTTCACTGAAACCGGGGCCGGGATGATGCCCATATTTGGGTCAGTATCCTGGGCATTAGCGTTTAAACTATTAATAATACATAAAATGACGAGGATCGCCAGGGCAAGGTTTTTTTTCATGATATGATTATAATGGTGAATAAAAGGGGAAAGTGAATTTACAGATTTTATAGGAAGTGCGGGTTACTGTGCGTAACAAATCTGTAACAAAGCAAAAGTTTGCTTTATGAGGTTTTGTGTTCTTTGTGAAAAATCTCTGTGTTCTTTGTGGTTAATTTTTACCACAGAGATTCACAGAGGAAATAGCACAGAGCTCACGGAGGGCTAAAAGTATAGCGTATTACGCCTTTTTCTCAGCAGGTTTGGCTGCTTCTGCCTTTTTGATCTTGTGCGGCCTTGTTTTGCCAAATGAGCCCATTGCAATTTTTCCTTTTGCGGTTTTTTTATCGCCTTTTCCCATAGTATTAATGTTTTAAGAAATCAATGATACGATAAATTATGACACGATTAAAGGATTACATGGATTAAAGTTGATTTGTAAACCAAGAAATATGTTCAATCACGACTCCGTTTTTATCATTTATCATTCAGGTTTGGCAAGTCATTATTCCCCTTCAGGTATCTTTCCAAATATTGAAAATTCACGCTAAATATCAGCAGGTAGCTCTGATAATCGTACGCAGCACCATGTGCCCCTTTTGGATATATCCGCAAGTCAACGTCTTTGCCAGCTGCCGTAAGGGCGGTTAACAATTGCATGGTATTGGCCGGGTGTACGTTATCATCGCTCATAGAATGTACCAGCAACAGGTGATCCTTCAAATTAGCCGCATAGGTCATATCGGCGCTGTTCTTATAGCCTTCTTCATTTTCATTCAGCGGGGCCATGTAGCGTTCGGTATACACATCATCATACAAGCGCCAGTCGGTAACCGGCGAATTGGCTATACCCACCTTAAAGACACCAGGATGGGTGAGCAAGGTATAGGTAGTGCTGTAACCTCCGTAACTGGTACCCATTATCGCCATCTTTGAGCCGTCTGCATAAGGCAGTGAGGCTATATATTTGGCGGTTTCCACAAAATCATTACTTTCCCATTTGCCCAATTGCTTATAAACTATCTTCAAAAACTTACTGCCATAATTGGCGATGCCACGATTATTTACATCAACCACAATGTAACCATTCTGCGCCAGCCATTGCCGCCAGCCGTCAGATGAAAAGCTGTTAAATATCGCATGCGACTCAGGGCCGCCATAAATATCAAATACGACCGGATATTTTTTTGAAGGATCGAAATTATAGGGCTTTGTAATGGACCCATCCAATTGAACACCGTCCGATGTTTTAAACCTGAATAATTCGGGTGCCGAATAGGCATGTGTTTTCAGGTATTCGGTAACCGACAGGTTATCCTCCAATGTTTTTAAATTTTTACCGTTATCATCAGCCAACTGCACATGGGTGGGTGTATTTATATTGCTGTACTCATCAATATAATACCTTGTGTTTGGTGACATGTTAATATCATGATAACCCGCAATCTGTGTCAGTTTGGTTTTTTTACTGCCATCGAATTTAATGGAATACAACTGCTGCTCCAGCGGTGAGGCTTCTGCTGACAGGTAAAAGATCGTTTTTGTTTCAGGATTAATGCCAGTTACCTTGATCAGGTCCCAATCACCCTGCGTTACCTGGTTGATCAGCTTGCCATCATAGTTATAACGATAGATATGATAGTATCCCGAGCGGTCAGATACCCAAAAGAACTCATTCGACTTCTCAGGGAAATAAACCATGTCGTTTACATTAGTATAAAAGTTGAATATCGCCACCCAGGTAGTGTTTTGCTCTTCCAATACCACGTGATGCTCACCTGTCTTCACGTTAAAAAAGTACAGCTTCATATGGTTCTGCGCCCTGTTAAGAGTCATCAGCGCCAATACATCGGGGTTGCTTGTCCAGTAAATACGCGGGATATAAAAGTCGCCTGTTTCATCAGGTGTGAGCCAAACTTTTTTGCCTGATGTTACATCAACCACGCCGATCTTAACCTTCGGGTTTGCGTCACCAACCTGTGGTATCGAAATATGTACCTGCTCTGAATGAAATCCTTCAAAATTGGTCATCTGGAAATCGGGAACAGGGCGTTCGTCAAACTGCCAAAAGGCCATATACTTATTATCGGGTGACCAGTTCCATGCCTGCGCCTGGCCAAATTCTTCCTCATAAACCCAGTCGTAGTGCCCATTAAAAATTCCGTTCTCGCTGGTTGAATCCTTGGTAAGCTGCAGTTCTTTTCCTGAGGCAAAGTTGTAAACATACATATTGCCGCTGCGCTCCATACCAATCATTGAGCCATCAGGTGACAACTCGGCCGAACGGGCGTCCTTGGCGGCCTGCTTCAACTGCTTGCCGGTTACATCATAATTATAATAATCAGATACTGCCGAACGACGGAAAATATGCCTGGTATTGGTTTTAAAAACGATGTGCTTAGAATCATGAGACCATTGGAACGACTCATAATCAAAAGCTTTGTCAGATCCCGGAAAGGTTAATCCTTTATTGCTAAAAACCAGCTCATCCTTCAAGGTTTTAGCATCAAGTGAGCGTATCTCATCCTTAGCGATAAACGAATACCTGTCGCCACCGTTTATCCAGTTTACGCTTGCGGGCGCACCATTTCCCTTCAGGTCGTCAGAAAATAAAGCTTCCGAAATATTTTTGTATTGCTGCTTTTGTTGCGCGCTACCGCTGACCGGACCCAGCGAAATTAAAATGGTAATGTAAATTAAACGGCGAAGAATAAGACTTTTCATCTTGAAGGTTAAAATTGAATGGACTAAGCTAAGGGATTTAAAATAAAGAGGCAATATTATCAAACAATTGCCATAATTATCAGGACTTTGCAACATCGGAACAAAAATCACCCTTATGGGGTGAACACTGAACAAACGAGGCACGAGGGATTTAGTGAAGCCGAATAAGTATATTTGCGCCAAAATATAGCCCTCATGAATGCTAAAAGCCCCAAAGAATCACACACTATAATGAATGAACTGGTATTGCCCAATGATACCAATACATTGAATAACCTGATGGGCGGGCGCTTACTGCACTGGATGGATATCGCCGCGGCCATATCTGCACAAAAGCATTGCAACCGCATTGTGGTAACGGCATCTGTGGACAATGTATCCTTTAAGCATTCGATAAAGCTGGGGGATGTGGTAACAATTGAGGCCAAGGTAACGCGTGCTTTTACTACCTCTGTCGAAGTGCGGCTGGATGTGTGGGCTCAGAATATCCCATCGGGCACTAAGGTGAAGAGTAACGAAGCCTATTATACCTTTGTAGCGGTAGACCAAAGCGGGCGCACCATCCCTGTCCCCTCTCTTCAGCCTGAAACAGAAGAGGATGAAATACTTTATGCCGGGGCTTTGCGCAGACGTCAATTACGCCTTATTTTGGGCGGAAAGATGAAGCCTGATGATGCTACTGAATTGAAGGCACTATTTTTTGGCGATCCGAAACTTGATTGATATTTTAATTGAATATTGAACACTGAATTTTAAGGGTTCTATAACACTTTATGTGGATGAGTCTTTTAATAGTTCCTATAACCACATTGTTATTATAAATACAAAAAGGGGCATAGCCCCGATCAATATTGTAACAACGGATTTTAATCCGTTGAAAAAACTTAACAATCAATAATAAGAACCATGGGTTCGGCCCATATAAATATCAAAAATCATTTACTACTAAGATATGTGCCGTCCGTATGCGGACTCATACTCTTTTTGATTTACTTGCCATGGGTTAAAACCCATGGTTATAAAATATTCTGTCCGCTATGCGGACTATTATAAAGGCTTACACACAATATGTCATAGAGCCATTTTAAAGATCGAAATTTAAATATTTCGTTATTCAACATTCCTTGTTCGGTGTTCGATATTGGCTTATCCCTTAAAGCTGTCCGTTTCCTGTTTTAAAATATTCAATACATTATTACCAATCACATTGCCAAAAAGGGATATACCAGCAGCGCCATTCTTTAGGGCGTTTTGTATACCCTGCCGGATCTCATCATCATTTTTAAAATCTGAGATATAGAGACCAGCATATAATGGAAATGCGCCTGCCAAAAAGTGAACGCCTTCGGCAACCGCTTCACCTATCCAGCTTACGTCTTCCTTATAAAAACCATGATAGATCATTGGGCAAACACCACTCAGGCGCCAGTTGGTCCAGTCCTGCCGCACATTTCGCCGGGCAACTTCTGGCGTGGGGAATACCGCGGCGGTAATTGGTTTGCTGTGTTCTTTTGCAATATCCGAAAGACTATTTACCACACGGGTAATATTGTGGTAACGGAACAAGCGCCACGAAAGGCTTGCCTCAGGGAATTGTATATCCGAAAGGTCTTTGCCGTAATCCTCCTTAAATTTGGCACGGCATACGTCACAATAGCAAAAATCATATTCGGGCAGCTCTTTGGTTTGCTCGATGTTATATTTTTGCCAGAGGTTTACGGGCAATACCACATCGCAATAGCGAACATAATCTAAATGGATACCGTCTACATAATCCTTACTCAGAATCTCAGTTACCTGGTCCTGCAAATATTGCTGTACTTCGGGTTTCGACGGGCAAAGCCAGCGATAATAAGTTACATAAGGAGGGTGATCGGCACACGAATCGCCGTTCCTGTTTTTACTGTACCATTCGGGGTGGGTTGATAGCAGTTCGGCACGGTTAAAGGTCCACATCCAGCGGTGAGCCTCTATGCCCTGCTCCTTTGCCGTGCGAAAATGCTTCTCGCTGTCGGCTTCAAAAAATATCCCGTGTATCCCGGCAGCCTTAAATGTAGCATACCGCGTTTTAAGTTCCTCTTCTGTATCCTTTGAATTGGGGGCTATCCACAGCCAGTTTTTTAACTTCTTCTTTTTGTTTAGTGGTGCCGCTGCATCACTTTTAATTGGCAATTGAGTAGCTAAACCAGCCACTAAACTGGCTTTCAAAAATTCGCGTTTATTCATTGGATCAATCAGTTAATTGCTGAGTAAGGCCGTCCTGGTTAATTGTACAGGAGGATTTGCCATCCACGTTCCTTATTAGTGCAAAAAACTGATGTTTAGTAGCCTCCAATTGCAAAGTATTATCTTTTTTATCGATGCTGATATGGTCGTTAAGCCCTAATTTATCAAGAGAAACGGCATACTCCTGATGATCAATGTACCACTGCTTTTCGCGGTAGTAAATTAGCCATAAATATCGTTTCTGCTGTTCAGCATAAGGTAAATTAAATGTTACAGAATTAACCGGCTGCCTGCTGAACAGCAAGTACCCCCATCTTTCAGGATAATGCATATTGACCACACCCTGTGGCGACCATACCCAATTATGCTCAGGCAATGGCCTGCCCCTGGCATCCCTTTGCTTGACATACTTTCCATCCACTACCTTCGTATCCCATTCCACCCTGGAAAAATTGATCCGCCATAATGTCCCTTCCCTTGGTACCTGGACATTGTTACCGAGGCTGACAGCTTTATAAGGGATCGCCATTTCAACTGTCCAGCCTTCATCAGTGTCCGAAGCATTGTTCATTGTACCTTGTATCTTCACTGCTGAGCGCATCCCTTTAACGTCCCAATTAATAATTGGCGTTCCATCGTTGCGGTAGGGCTTGTTTAATAGCAGGTCAAAAACGGTATTCAACGCGTTGGTTTCAATCTCAAAATAAGGCTGTGTGTTATTATTGGGATTAAGGAAAACCTCAAAATCATTATCATAAAAAATAATATCATCATGCTTCCTCAGCGTGGCCCAAACATTAGGGTCGGTTACCCGGGCAGCGATATACAGGCAGCTATCGTCCCATAACATTTTGACTTTGGTTGGATAGGCGGGGCGGGGCTTCTTATCGCCCTCTATATCAACAAACTCATTTGTCCAGGCAACTTGTTGCCACACTAATTCATTTATATTACCATCGATTACCGGTGGCTGACTAGTGTGGTAAACCATATAACTTTGAGGTGTTGTAAATAAATGTTCGAGCCCTTTAAATTCGGATTGAGCTTTTGTGATAGCCGGAGCAAAGGCAATAACCGTCAGAAATGCAATGCGCCTCAACCATCTGCTATGAACCATCAACCATGAATTATTAATCATTAACTATTCGACAGCGCAACAATATGGTCAAATTCTTCGCGCTTTACAGCGCTTACCGATAGCCTGCCTAGTCTTACTAACTCAATTCCTTTTAATGCGGGGTCAACTTTAATTTGTTCCAGTGTAACTGGTTTTTTGAGCTTTTCAACCGGGGCAAAATCCACCACAAGCCAGTTCGGATCGTCAATGGTTGGGTCCTGATAGGATTCTCTGACCACTTTGGCTATACCCACTATCTCCTTACCCTCATTGCTATGATAAAAAAATGCCAGATCACCCTCCTTCATGGCCCGCAGGTTATTGCGCGCTGCAAAGTTGCGTACGCCATCCCACATGGTGCGACCGTCCTGGTTAAATTTTTCCCAGCTATATTTTACAGGTTCTGATTTGATGAGCCAATAGTTCATATGAAGTTTGATTTATGAGACGGTAAAATTGTGAAAATAATTTGAAAATTTTGCTGATTTGAAAATGGTTTGCGTGGCCTTTTGCAGTTGATGTTTCATTTCATTTTGCGTAGGTTTATAGTTTAATACTCCAGATCATGGGCTTAGCTGAGTTTGAGAACCGAATCCGCGCTATTGAAGCTAATCATCCTGATTTTTTTAAGGGTAAAAAACGCATTTTTAGTTTTTTTGCCTTCGATCCGGTCAGAAACACGGATAAATACGTCATGACTATTTATGATAACATGGATCTGCCGCAAAATATCCGGAAAGACATCCAGGATGCGTTCGACAAGTTTTTAAAATAGGTTTGCATTAAATAAAAACGCAGGGCCCTATGTGAGAAACCCTGCGTAAACTGGAATATATTGAGTTGATTATAATATTGCAAATTCATTTTTGGCATCAGCCTGATGGCGATCAGCGTTTGTTTTTTCAACCAGGTGTGTTGCAGCCAGGTTGGTAGTATTTAAGGAAGATGAACGATCATGCTCCAATTCTCCCTCATATATATCACCTGATATATCAGCTTTGGCGCGATCGTTTAAAACGATTGTAGCTTCGTAAGCATCCAGATTTAAATGTGCTGTGGAGTTGTTGAACAGTTTTACATCCAGATCAATAGCTGATAGTTTGCCGAATGAATTTACTTCTGCATTGTCGTAAACTGAAAGATCACGCAGGTCGGTTACCGTAACCCAAACTACCAGTTTTTGGGTTTTATATGATGAGATGCACAAAACGCCGTTCTTATTTTGAACTAACGCGCTTTCTGAATAATAGTGGTTATAAACCTTTACCTGGTCGGCTGTGCCGTCAGATATAAATAGCTGAACATTTCCGTGTACCTCAATTTTGTTGATGCGGGTTACTTCGCTTATTGTGGTAACATCATCCTTATCTAGGGTAGCTGCATAGCCTGATTGGCTTAAGCCAAGTACCGATGCGAGTACGATTGCGGTGGTTAAAATTAGTGTTTTCATTGTCTTAGTATTTTAAATGCCTGATTTTTTTAATTCTTATTTGCAAGGGTATGCCAAAATTGATACCCATAACATAATTATCTGAAAATCAACCAAATAAAATTTACCGGTATTTAAAAATCGTACGATACCGTACACCTACCGTACAAAGGCGGACGATTTTGCTTCTTCTGAATCCCCGTTATAAAATTAAACTAATGCGAAAGTTGATTTTAACTATTATTGCGTTTTACATCGCCCCATGCATTACATGAGTTAAATGTAACACCCTGGCGATTATTCCCGTATAGTGGTTATACTTGCAGTTGTTGCTTTTATTTTTACGATATTTATAAATACGATCCAACAAATGCTGAAGAGGGAGTTGGCTGTTGCATCAAATTAATTGCAATCGCTGCTCTTTAATCAATAATTAATGCCATGAAAAAAATACTTGTTATACTTTATATTGTACTTTCAGGCGCATTTGTATTTGCCCAATCATTTGAGGGCGAAATTGTTTACAAGAACACTTATAAGAGCAAAGTTCCCAAGGTAACAGATAAGAAATTTAGTGATTTGATGGGATCGCAGCAAAATTACTATATAAAGGACGGCGACTACAAGTCCGAAACAAACGGCACCTTGATGTTTTGGCAACTTTATATTAATGCCGATAACAAATTGTATAGCAAGTTTGCAAATTCGGTTCCCATTTTATGGAACGATGGCTCTGTAAATACCGACGCAGTGATTAGTGCCGAACTCCATTATAATGCCGCTACCATATTAGGTTACCAATGCGACGAATTGATATTTAACTGTAAAAGCGGGGTACAAAAGTACTTTTTCACATCCAGGCTACCTGTTGATAGCAAGCTGTACGCTAAACATCAGTATGGAAATTGGTATGCTTATCTTTCCAAGGCAAACGCCCTGCCATTAAAAATAGTTATTGATAATACGCAGTTTACCATGGAGAGTACGGCCACTGCAATTAAACCCATAAAGCTGGATAAAAAAATGTTTCAGTTGCCCGTTGGTGCTAAAACAGCAAAGAGCCCATATTGAGAGTTTACAATTTGCGTTATGGCGCGAAACAATGTTAATGGCAAAAGAGCCTTAATTTGCATAAGGCTCTTTAATTATTTGGTTAACCAAAATCCGCTCATACCTCAACCACGATCTTGCCCCTGGTTTTACCGGTTTCTATCTGCAAATGAGCCTTTGCCATATCATCAAAGGAGTATATTTGCGATACATATGATTTGAGGTCACCACTTGCAAGCAGAGCGGCAATGCTTTCCATTTGCACACCATTTGATTCAACTTCTTGTCTGTGACTACGAATATTTTTTACGCTAAGCGCCTTGTTGAAATCATCATCAAAATGCGCAACTAAACTGATAAGTCTGCCACCATTTCTAAGGGCTTTAAGTGAGCGATAAATATGTTCAGTGGTAAAGGTCACCCCGTCAACAATCAGATCGGCATCATTAATTACATCTTCAAATGGCTGGCTTTTATAATCAATTGCTTCGTCGGCACCTAAGCTCAAAATAAAATCCCTGTTTTCAGGCGCACCCGTACCGATAACATAAGCGCCAAAATGCTTTGCCAATTGTACAGCATAATGGCCCGTTCCACCTGCGGCTGAATGGATGAGCACCTTATCGCCGGCTTGTATCTTACCATAAGTAACCAGTGATTGCCAGGCTGTTAAAGCAGTTAGCGTAGCTGCTGCTGCTTCCGCATGAGAAATATTGGCTGGTTTTAAAGCAAGGTGCGCTTCGGGAGCGGCTACGTATTCAGCATAAGCCTTTCCATGCCCGGGAAAGTTAACCATGCCGAACACTTCATCGCCCTTTTTGAATTTGGTAACTGCGTCTCCTGCCTCAGTCACTACTCCAGAAATATCCCAGCCTAAAATAATCGGTTGTTCACCGGGTTTAAGACCAAGTACCGCTTTTAGAAATGGCTCATCAGATCTCAACACGGCGTCAACAGGGTTTATGCTGATATATTTTACCTGCACCAGCACTTCATTATCTTTAATTGTGGGTCGTGGTAAATCTGCCTTTATTAGATTTTCTACTCCGCCCGTTTGTTTTAAAATTATCGCTTTCATAAAATTTTTCTTTTGAATTGTTGTTCAAATTTACCTCTGTTAGTATATTTGTGTCAAGTATGCACTATTTAGTAAGCTACATACCAAAAAGATACTAATGGGCGAAATGATAGAAATTGCAACCAAAAATGACACAGAGGATACAAAAATATCTCCCATGTGTCCGGTAGATTATGCCTTTCAGCGTATAGGAGGCAAATATAAGGCTCGTATTTTATGGTCTCTGAATAATACTGTTATGCGATATGGCGAATTGCGCCGCAAGCTTTTGGATATTACACCCAAAATGCTCACCCAGGTGCTTCGGGAACTGGAAGGCGATGGACTGATATCCAGGAAAGTCTATTATGAGGTACCTCCAAAGGTTGAATACCGCCTTACGGATGATGGTAATGATCTGATACCATTTATTAAGTTAGCATCCAACTGGGGACTAATAAAAATGCGGCAACATAATATCCCTCCTATTGAGCGTTAAGGTACGCTTTGATACTTCCTCCCATTGTTTTATTCAATAAATTAATTACACCAAAGATAGCCGGGATTTAATTTCAGGAAAATAACGGTAACGCGGATAACAAGTTTATCTTTACAGGCGAAGAACGGCGTATGGGATTGCAACTAAGAATAACTTTTAATGATACTGATTATGCATATCAGATCATCGACAGCAAGCTGATTGACCAGAATACTACTGAGTTAGAATTAATGGTAGACGGGGAAAAGATCGGGCTGAAAAAGGATAACAGCAGGGGATGGATACAAAGAGACGGGGGTAACACACTCGACCCCGGATTGATACAGGCGCTTGGGCGATCGGTATCCCTGCGTTTAAGAATGTAGCCGGATAGCCTTATCTTTACATTACAACTGTTGTTTAACTGCTTTTATCAAATGAAAGATACGTTAGAAACAATAAATGGTAGTTCGCTACTACTGCCGGCTGTTTTGGCTGTATTCGGCTTCTTTGGAAAATCACTTTACGACATTTACCTCGAAGACAGGAAAAGAGACCGCCAGCTGATCGAGTCCAAATTGCAAAATTTCTATTGGCCGATATGTATCCGCTTAAAAAAGAATGAAAATGTTTTCCGGTATCTCTTTAAAGGTAAAAGAGACAGCGACAAGGAATCTATTGATTATAAGATATCTCATTATGTAGAAAAGAATATCTTAATGAACAATCATGAAGAGATATTATCCATAATTACTTCCTACAGATATTTAGCAGATGCAGATAATGAAATAGGTCCGCTAATTGATGCATTCATAAAACATGTTAGTATTTACAAAGCGCTGCTTGATTCTGGAATTAACGAGTTTCCCGGGATAATTTCAAATGCTCCATACCCCTCGAAAATTGATGATTATTTTTACGAAAAGACAAAGGCCCTGCAGGAGATACTGGATAAAAAAAGGATTTGATCTAAACTAAGGGTTGTTCTTCCCTCTTCAAGCTGAATATGTTTGTATTTCGCATGTATTGTACCTGTCTTTCTGGCTTTTTATAGGTGTATAGCCACCAAAGGTTGTATTTCAGGCAAAAATTATAAAAGAATATCGGCAAAATAATACCCGAGGACCATACCAGCATGATCACCGCCGGAACGTATGTAATATGTAGGGCGGTTACAACAACGGTTCGAGCTATTGTCATGGTGATGATTTGCATGCAATAGATAAATAGTGAATGAAAGCCCACTATGCGCAGGAAGGTTAAGGCTTTGTATTTTTGAAGAAGAAACGAGAAATTGACAGATATTGTGCACCCTACCAGGGCCTCGACCAGGAAAAAGAATGGCAATTTATGTTCTACATAATTGATCCCGTCGGGAGTTGGTTTTAAGTTGATCTGTGTGAAAAAGTACTGGATGGTTAAAAACAGCGCCAGCAGGGGGAAGAATATTTTCCAGGAGGAGAATTTCTGAATATTTTTTTCGGCCAGCATTACATTTGATATCAGGTCGCCAAGGGCAAAAAACACATAGTATTCAAAAACGTCGGTTAAAAACCCGAAGTTAATATCGTGTATATGAATATATGCGGATGCTGAGAAGAAAATCAACCCAAGTATCACCTGCAAAATTGGTGTCAGTTTGAGTTTTGCCTTGAGGAAAGCATAAATAACACCGATGCAAAACAAGGCATTTAGGTACCAGAAATGACCAGTTTCGCGTGGATTGATGATCAAATTCAAATAACTTATGGGCTTAACCGTATTGTGGGTAAATCTCGACGTTAAAATTTGAAGCGTGATCTGTAGAATGCCCCAGATAAATAAGGGATACAAAATATTATTTGTACGGTCGCCGATATAATTCCTGAGCCCCTTTTTGTTCAGGCTTCTACCTACGAGCAGCCCTGATACAATAAAAAACAAAGGCATCCTGAAGCCGTACAGGAAAACTCCGATATAATTGAAGAATGGATAATTATCCAGGGCTAGCCCGTGATCCTTTAAAATGCTATAACAATGCCCGTACCCTACCAGGATAATACTGATCCCCTTATCATAATCTATCCATAGCCATCTTTTTTCCTTTAGAATAAACCGGGAGTTAAATGGATCCATTTTTTGTATTATAATTCCTGAATAATAGAGATTTAAACGAAAAAATGGCACCCGAAGTTCGGTACCAAAGAAAATAAGCGAAAACGCCCATAAGAAAACAGCGTTTGCTAATGACCAATATTAACGCCATACAGGGGATGTATGGCGTTAGTTAATTCTCGTGCTTATTAATACTTGCCGCCGCGACGGTTGTCTTTCGAGTAGCCACCGCCACCCCCGCCTGAGTAACCTCCACGGCTACCGCCGCCACCACCACCAAAACCACCTCTGCGATCACCGCCGGGTTTTTTGTCTTCAGCCTGGTTAACTACAATGTTCCTGCCTCCAACTTCACTTCCGTTCAAATCAGCGATCGCTTTTTTTGCCGCTTCATCGTCTGCCATTTCTACAAAGCCGAAACCCTTGCTCCTGCCGGTTTCCCTGTCATTAATAATCTTAACAGAATTTACCTCTCCAAATGCTTCGAAGAGTTCTTTTAAATCTGCTTCCTCTATCTTAAAAGGAAGACTTCCTACGAAAATGTTCATTAATTAATGTTTTTAAATAAGTTAAGATGCAGTGCTTAACATCACTCTAATACGCCAAAATGGAGTTGATAGTAAAGGTGCACATTTTTTTATTTAAAGAATATGAATTATAAATTAATTTGTAAAAAAAAATAATTGCCTGTTAATCTTCACTCTATTTTGCTACAAAATTGTTACATTTCTTTTTTGGTATACTTATTGTTTTTTAGTTAATGCAAATTTAACTTTACAGATAAAATTAACCTATACTAAAATTGCAAGTGGGCACCTACCTTATTTCAGCTTTAAATATTGGTTCTTTGTTTCAGAATATAGCATTTTATACATTTTTAACATTTCTTATTTGCCTAAATTTCAAAGTATTAAAATACAAGGCAAGGCAAAAGAAATTCAAATCTGTAGTATCCCAGTAAAATCCGGGGAATTATATTGCTATTTTTAAGCGAAGTATCAATTTTTAATCAATGAAGAATTTTAAACATTAATTCTTTCATCAATTCGCCGTTTCCGGCATTTGACTCTACACCCTTACTTTTCAGATCATATTCCCGTAACAGGCTGATGATCTGCATGGTTTTTCCATAATTATAACTGCGTGCGGCCAATTCATAGTCCTTAATAAAATAAGGACTCACGCCCATTTCTCGGGCAAGATTCTGAGGGGATCTGTCCTTTACGTAATGATAGGTTAAAACTTTGCTAAAGAAATTATTCAGGTTGCCAAGCACCAGCACAATGGGGTTTGCCTTCGGGTTGGCTTCGAAATAATTGATGATCTGGTTTACTTTTAAAGGATCTTTTTTGCTTAAGGCCGATTGCAGTTCAAAAACATTATATTCCTTGCTGATACCGATATTATCCTGCACATGCTGCAGTGTGATGGCCTGCCCTGCGCTAACATTCAGCATTAGCTTTTCGAGTTCATTTGCAATTTTGGACAGATCATTGCCCAGGTATTCAGCCAGCATAGCCGATGCCTGCTGGTTAACCTGGTATCCCCTGTCACTTACATAGCCCTCTATCCAGGCCGGTATCTTGCTATCATATAATGTGCCGGATTCAAAAACAAGTCCGTTCTTCTCAATCGCCTTGTAGGTTTTCTTACGCTTATCAAACTTCCCGTACTTATAGCAAAAGATAAGTATAGTACTCGGCAAAGGATTTTCAAGATAGCTTAGCAGCGGGTTGATGCTCTTTTTGTCATCATCGTCCCTGCCCCACTTCATATCCTGTGCTTCCTTTATCAATACTACCTGGTAATCAGCCATCATGGGGTATCGTTTGGCAGCGTTCAGCACGGTCATTACTTCTGTATCCTTGCCATACAATACTGTTTGGTTAAAGCCCTTTTCCGCATCCGGCAATAGTTTATGCTCAGCATAATTACTTACCTGGTCAATAAAATAAGGCTCTTCGCCGTGCAGCAGGTACACGGGTTTATACTTTCGGTTTTTAAGATCCTTTATAATATCGTCGGCTGTCATATAGAAATTCAAAAGTAAAAATTTGTTTTGGTTGATTGGGTTGATCCAACACAACTTATTCAACTACTCACTAATTCAACCTAATCAACTAACTTTGACCAATGCTGCAACCGCTCCAACTACCCCCTTATCCATTCAAGATCACTGAGCATAATGGCCAGTTGACGCTGTTTGACGATATCAGGAAAAGGCACATTATCATAACGCCTGAAGAGTGGGTGCGTCAGCATTTTGTACAATACCTCATCAACCAAAAAAATTATCCGAAAACGCTGATCAAACTTGAGGGTGGATTAAAGTTGCACGGAATGGCTAAACGGACGGATATCGTGGTATTCAACCCTTCCGGAGAGAAGATACTCCTGATTGAATGCAAGGCACCATCTGTTAATATTGATCAAAAAGTTTTCGACCAAGTAGCGCGGTACAATATGGTACATAAAGTGGCTCTATTGGCTGTCAGCAATGGATTAAAGCATTACTATTGTCGGGTCGATTTTAAAAACAGGGATTACAAATTTATTGAGGAACTACCTGATTATTTTGATTTAGCTTTAACTAAATAATCATGGCAAATACGTTTTCTCAAATTTACCTTCAATTTGTTTTTGCAGTTCAAAACAGGCAAAGTTTAATATCAAAAGAGCATAAGGAAGAATTGCATAAGTATATGACAGCTCTTGTACAAAACAGAAAAGCAAAAATGCTTGCTGTAAATTGCATGCCTGATCACATCCATCTTTTTGTAGGTTTTAAGCCGAATATTTTAATTTCAGATTTTGTTAAAGAAATTAAGGTAGAAAGCAATGAATTTATTAATAGTAAAGGTTGGATAAAAGGGAAGTTCAGTTGGCAAGAGGGGTATGGTGTATTTTCATATTCTCATTCACATATCGATGCAGTTATCAAATATGTATTAAATCAGGAAATGCATCATCAAAAAAAGACATTCAGACAAGAATATTTAACTTTATTAGAGAAATTTGAAGTGCCATATGAAGAAAGGTATTTGTTTGATTTTATTGAATAACAATTTTCATTTGAGCGGATAGGAGGCTCCTACGGAGCCAAATCTGGTTGTTATTTTTCTATAAACACGTTGCTCCTATGGAGCCTGTAATATTTGTAATTTAAAATCACATGCTCAAAAAGCGCCGTAGGCGCATCCTGTTTATAGAAGCCAAAACAATAAGCGATTAGGCTCCATAGGAGCCCCCTTATACTTTGTTATTGTAATTATGCTGGATTTTAGTTTTGTTGAGCAGGCAATCAGTACGAGTCGTTCCTTTATGATTATGAATAAATTATTTTGATACATTTTGCCTATGCTTAGCCTGGTATTCCTACCAGGTTTTGCATCTTTTCGCGCAGTTCTTCAGGCTTAAATGGCTTCGAAACATAATCATTCATACCCGAACTAAAAACCCGCTCCTTAATATCAAACAGCGCCGATGCCGTTAAGGCGATGATCGGGATGCTTGCCTTTTTAGGGTCACGCATTTTTCTTATTTCGGTTGCGGCGTCAAACCCATTCAGAATCGGCATTTGAAGGTCCATCAGTATAATATCAAAATTGCCGTATTGCACCATTTCTATTGCACGCTCGCCATTCTCGGCAATGGTAGGTGTGATCCCCCATTTCGAAAACAGCTTTTTCATCAGCATCACATTTACCAGGTTATCTTCGGCTATCAGTACACGCATGTTACCGAGGCTATCAATACCTGCTGGTGGTTGTTTTTCCACCTGTTCCGCTACTTTTTCGGTTGATACCGGGAATTCCATATGGAACGAGAATTCTGAACCCTTTCCAGGGTGACTGGAAACACTCATTTGCAATCCCTGCAATTCCAATAAACGTTTAACAATAGCGAGTCCCAATCCGGTGCCGCCGTATTGACGGGTTGTGGTGATAGATTCCTGGGTAAAGGGCTCAAATATAATATCAAGATTTTCCTTTTCTATACCGATACCAGTATCCTTTACCAGAAAATTAATAGTAACTGTATTATGGCGATCCTCCAAAGTGGTAACCTTAACCCAAACATTGCCCTCATGGGTGAATTTTATCGCATTGCTGATCAAATTAAAGATGATCTGTGTTAAGCGCGTAGGGTCGCCAAAAACAACCTTGCTTTTCAGACTATCATCCATGTCGCATTTAAATTCAAGTCCTTTTTCTTCTGCTTTAAGTATTTGTCCTCCGCAAATATTCTGCATCAATTCAACCAGGTTGAACTTAATATTCTCAAATACAACCTTTCCTGATTCAATTTTATTAAAATCAAGCACATCATTTACAAGTGCCAGAAGATTGTTTGCCGAGAATTTTAATATATCCAGGTTTTCCTTCTGATCGGGCCTTGGATTCCCCATCATCAACAGGTTGCTCATGCCGATCACTGCATTAAGCGGTGTCCTGATCTCGTGTGACATGGTTGAAAGGAATTCTGACTTAGCCTGTGATGACTTTTCGGTCTTTTCTATAGCTTTCTCAAATTCAATATTAAGTTCGCCACGTGCTTCAGCAGTCTCCTTAAGCTGTTGTATGCTCTTTACAAATGCGGTATAAAAATGATTCTGGATGAAAATGATCAGTATAAAATTGGCAAACACCGCAATGATCAATGTTGACTCATCAATTATTTTAGGCTTTAATGCAATGATATAATTATTATCATATTCAAGTATCAGAAATAATAATACGGGGATTAAATTCACCAGTGAGTAAAACAGGCCGCATGTTTGCCCGAGCATATAAAAGCTGAATACAACGATCAGGACTATAAGCTGAGCCGTTAAAATATCAACATGCTGCAGGATAATAAATACGCTGCACAGGTTAACCATGGTGGCAAGCACCAATAAGATGTGCGATATAATACCCCACCTTGGCCTGAAGGTTAAATATTTAAATAAAATAACGATACTAAGCAATAATATGCTGGTACTGATGCCAAGTACATACTGGTGTTCAAGAAATATATTGATCAGTACGGCTGAAAGTGCGATCATGGCCAGCCATAAGCCATAATAGAGTAAGCGGATTCGGGCCTGGTCGAGGATTGTTTGATCCTTAGTAAGTATTTTATTAATCGAAAAGTTAAAAAAACCTACTTCTCTATTCATTTCGGGGTCGTTAGCATTGTATATTAAATAACACTTAAAAATACAATGCCTGAATAATATCGACAAGCACTAATAATATTTAAGATCGCATTTTATATACAATTAGTTTGCCAAAGAGGTCAGGTTATCATGCAATATTTTCAATTTTGCTTCCGCATCAGCTTTTTTCTTTAATTCAATCTCAATTACTTCCGGTTTGGCATTTTTCATAAACCGCTCATTACTCAATTTTGCTTCAACCGATTTCAGGAACCCGTTGAGGTATTCCTTTTCCTTATTTAATCTTTCACTTTCAGCTACAGGGTCAATATTATTGGCCAGCGGTATATAAAATTCATCCTTTGATACCATAAAGCTAACAGCGCCACTTACCTTTTCGTTAACCATATCGAACTCTGCAATGTTACCCAGCTTGCAAATAATGGCTTTATACTTGCTATAATTGATACCTGAATTGGATATTACTGATAGATTAAGTGCTTCTTTAGGTGATATCTGCTTACTGTTACGCGTGTTCCTGATTTCAGTGGTCACCTGCTTGGTAATTTCTATCTCGCTAAGCAGTTGGGCATTTATTTGCTCAATTTCCGGCATTTGGGCAACAATACAGCAATCAGCCTCAGTTCTTTGTCCAAAAAGTTCATCATGCCATAACTCCTCGGTTATAAATGGCATAAAGGGATGAAGTATCTTTAATACATCCTCAAAAAAAGCTACAGTTTGCTCATATGTTTCCCTGTCAATTGGGTGCTCATAGGCTGGCTTTATCATTTCCAGGTACCAGGCGCAAAAGTCGTCCCATACCAGCTTGTAAGTAGCCATCAACGCTTCCGAAAGCCTGTACTGCGCAAAGTTATCCTCAATTTCGGCCAGGCTCTGGCTAAAGCGGCTTTTAAACCAGGCTATGGATACTTCATTAGGGTTTTTAAGACTATCATCAACCTGCCAGCCTTTTACCAGGCGGAATGCGTTCCAAACTTTGTTAAAGAAGTTGCGTCCCTGCTCGCAATGCTTTTCATCAAACATCAGATCGTTACCAGCAGGCGAACTCAATAACATCCCAACTCTTACTCCATCAGCCCCATATTTTTCCATCAGATCCAATGGATCAGGTGAATTACCCAGGGACTTCGACATCTTTCGGCCCAACTTATCTCTTACAATCCCCGTTAAATAAACATTCCTGAACGGCAGTTCGCCTCTGAACTCGTGCCCCGCCATGATCATCCTCGCTACCCAGAAGAATAATATCTCTGGAGCTGTAACTAAATCGTTGGTTGGATAGTAATAATTGATATCTGCATTATTCGGGTCCTTAAATCCGTCAAAAACCGATATGGGCCACAGCCATGAGGAAAACCAGGTATCTACTACGTCTTCTTCCTGTGTCAAAACACTAAATTCTAAATTCGAAATTCTAAATTGCTCTTCTGCTTCTTTTTTAGTTTTTGCAACTACCCACTGCCCTTTTTCATTATACCATGCTGGTATCTGCTGCCCCCACCACAGTTGGCGACTAATGCACCAGTCCTTCACATTTTCCATCCAGTAGCGATAAGTATTGATGAATTTATCAGGTATCAGCTTAATATCACCCTTCAAAACATAATCCAGTGCAGGCTTTGCCATTTCATCCATCTTGCAAAACCATTGCATGGACAGTTTTGGCTCGATCACCGCATCTGTTCGTTCCGAAAACCCTATCTGTGATTTGTAATCCTCAATTTTCTCCAACTGCCCGGCTTCTTCAAGCATAGGAATAATCTTTTTGCGTGCGGCAAAGCGATCCTCGCCTACCAATATCTGCGCCTTCTCATTGAGCGTGCCATCATCATTTAAAATATCGATAACTGGTAAATGATGTTTTAATCCAAGCTCATAATCATTCAGATCATGCGCAGGGGTTACCTTTAAACAACCTGTACCAAAATCCATCGTCACATATTCATCCAGGATAATCGGTATTTCCTTGTTGATCAACGGGATTATTGCCTTTTTACCATGCAAGTGCTTATATCTTTCATCATTTGGGTTAATGCAGATAGCCGTGTCCGCCATAATGGTTTCAGGGCGGGTGGTGGCGATGGTGAGGTGTGTGGCGCGTGGCGCGTGGTGCCCGGCATCATCCATATCTTGGCTTTCGCCATCCGCCGTCCGCCCTGCGCCATCCGCGATAGCATATCGTATATAATAAAGTTTCTGATTAACCTCTTTACGAATTACTTCCTCGTCACTAACTGCCGTTTTCCCCTGCGGATCCCAGTTCACCATGCGTACGCCACGGTATATCCAGCCTTTTTTATAGAGGTGAATAAAAGTGTCTATTACAGCCTCAGACATATCTGGTTCCATGGTAAATTTGGTGCGATCCCAGTCGCAAGAGGCACCCAACTTTTTAAGTTGTTCCAGGATAATACCACCGTATTTTTCTTTCCATTCCATTGCACGCTCCAGGAATTTTTCTCTCCCCAGTGCTTCTTTGGTGAGTCCTTCATCCTTCAGCATGGCTACAACCTTGGCTTCTGTGGCTATACTAGCGTGATCAGTGCCGGGAACCCAACAGGCATTTTTGCCCTTCATACGGGCACGACGGATCAGCACATCCTGTATGGTATTGTTCAGCATATGTCCCATGTGCAGCACGCCGGTAACATTTGGCGGAGGTATGACTATAGTATAAGGCTCACGCTCATCAGGCACCGACCTGAAAAACTTGTGTGCTAACCAGTAGCTATACCATTTATCTTCTGCTTCTTTGGGACTATATGTTTTAGAAATACTCATAAGGTGCAAAAATAGGGATTTTAGCGAATAGTTGATGGTTGATGGTTCATAGTAAATTCTCAACCATGAACCATTAACTATTATCCATGAACTGATATTTATCACAATATTTTTACAATTCAACGGTTATATAATACCACTCTTAAAATGGGTATGAAAACACTCTCTCACTACAAATTTTTAAATATCATTCTTAAAAAGCTAAGGTTATACGACCTCTTCAATTGGTTTAACCGTTAAGGATATCTTTGATTTTTTGCATGTATGGCTTATAATTTACTAATTTCAACTTTCTCAAATAATTAATATGAAACTGAAATTAACTAACCTGATGCTTTCAGGGACTGTCGTCCTGTTAGCCGTTGCCTTTAAGCCTGATACGAATAAAATGCCTGATCCAGGCGCTTTTGGGCCCCCAGCCAAATTTATCGATCCGGCTAATATGGATCTTTCTGTTAAACCCGGCGATAACTTTTTTGAATACGCCAACGGTACATGGATAAAGGAAAATGCTATCCCTGCTAAGGAAACCCGCTGGGGAAGCTTTAACATCCTGCACCAGGAAAATACCGATAAATTGCTCGGCTTGCTGAATGAGGTAAGTAAAATATCTGCTCAACAACCAAAAGGCAGCTTAAAGCAGCGTGTTGGCGATCTGTATGCCAGCGGCATGGACAGCTTAGCTATTGAAGAACGCGGCTACAATCCAATTAAACCCGACCTGGAACGCATTGCTAAAATAGCCGACCTCAATGGTATTATCAACGAAGTAGTTTATGAGCGTACACATGGCGATGGCGGGGGATTTTTCGGAGCCGGCGTAGGCCAGGATGAGAAACATCCTAACGTTAATATAGTAGAGTTAAGGCAAGGTGGCACCAGCCTGCCCGACAGAGATTATTATCTGAAGGATAATCCGCGCAATCAAAAAATTGTAAGCGCTTATAAGCAGTATATTATTACACTGTTCACCCTTACCGGCACAAACCAGGAAGAAGCTGCCAAAAATGCGGAAACCATATTTAATTTAGAGAAAGTATTGGCCAATGCACAAATGAGCCGCACGGCTATGCGCGATCCGAACATCACCTACAACAAATTTTCGGTCGCTGACTTTTCTAAAACCACCCCACATTTAAACTGGGTGCAGTTGCTGCCGCAGATGAAAATGGGTGGCAAGGACACGATCATAGTTGCGCAGCCCGATTTCTTTAAGGCTGAAGACGCTTTGTTAGCTTCCACTCCTGTTGCCGACTGGAAAATTTACCTGCAATGGAATATGCTTAAGGGATCAGCAAGTGCATTAAGCTCGCCATTTGTAAAGGCAAGTTTCACTTACAGCAGCGCGCTAAGCGGTCAAAAAGTTCAAACCCCACGCAATGAGCGCATGTCGGGTCTTGTGGATGGCAGTTTGGGTGAATTGCTTGGTCAATTGTACGTTGAGAAATACTTTACCCCTGCTGCTAAACAGTATATGGTTAACCTTGTAAACAACCTGAAAGTTACTTTAGGCGAGCGCATACAGCACCTGGATTGGATGAGTGATGCCACCAAGGCAAAGGCACTCAAAAAGCTAGCTGCCTTTACCGTAAAGATCGGTTATCCAGATAAATGGCAGCCTTATGCCGGGCTTGAGATTGAGCGGAATGATTATTACGGCAACCTGAAAAGATTATCTATCTGGAGATATAACTATTCCGTGAGCCAGTTGGGCAAGCCAGTTGATAAGACCCGTTGGGGCATGAGTCCGCCAACAGTTAATGCTTATTACAATCCTAGTAATAATGAGATCGTGTTCCCGGCAGGGATACTGCAGTTCCCGTTCTTTGATTTTAAGGCGGACGATGCTGTTAACTACGGAGGTATAGGTGCTGTAATCGGTCATGAAATGACTCATGGTTTTGATGACCAGGGTCGCCAGTATGATGCAGATGGCACACTGCGCGACTGGTGGACAAAAGATGATGCCGATAAATTTAAATCCCGTGCAGACCAGGTAGTGGCTCAATACAATGGCTTCACGGTATTAGATACCATCCATGTAAATGGCAAACTGACCCTTGGCGAAAACCTTGCCGACCTTGGTGGATTAAATGTTGCTTATGCTGCATTCAAGAAAACCAAGCAGGGACAATCAAATGAGAAGATAGACGGGTTTACTCCTGATCAGCGCTTCTTCCTGTCGTGGGCACAGGTTTGGCGCGGTTCACAACGCCCCGAAGCAGCAGCACAACGTATCCTGACTGATCCACACTCACCAGAGCAATACCGCACCGATGCACCATTAACCAATATTGATGCATGGTATTCAGCTTTCAACATACAGCCCGGCGATAAAATGTATAAGAAGCCGGAAGACAGAACGAAGGTGTGGTAGTTGAGTGGTAAGTTCTGAGTCTTAAGTTATAAGTCAAAGCCTGGTTGAGAAGCCAGGCTTTGACTTAAGCGTTCATGCCATTTTGCCGACCCTATAAATATGTTGTATATTGTAAAGTAAATATTTCAGGTGATTGCTTTGGATAAAGAGAAAAAACATACGCTGCGAAAAAATCTATCGTCATATGCCAAACAGACAATCGTTTCCAAATAACGAAAAATCATTAAACAGGATTGTTTCGCTTGATGTATTCAGGGGATTAACCATTGCAGGGATGATCCTTGTTACCGATCCCGGAACATATGCCCATGTTTATCCGCAATTACTGCATGCGGGTTGGATGGGGGCTACCGCAGCTGATATGATTTTCCCTTCCTTCTTGTTTATTGTTGGTGTATCTGTTCCATTATCCTTTACATCCCGGATACAGCATGGAGCTAACCGGACAAGCCTGGCAGGGCATATTTTCCGCCGGGCTGCTATCCTATTTATTCTTGGCCTGCTTGTAAACGGGTTTCCTGGTTATCAATGGCATTCCTTGCGCCTCCCGGGAATTTTACAGCGGATCGCTATTTGCTATGCCAGTTGCGGATTGATCTATTTATATACTGATTTTTCAGCATTCAACAATATACAAAGCGAAATCTCCAAGCGCCGCTTAATACTTCCTGCAATTGCATTTTGTTTACTCGCCTGTTATTGGGCAATGTTAGTTCTGGTCCCTGTCCCGGGTATAGGAGCTGGGCATCTGGATACCTATGGAAATTTGCCGGCTTATATTGACCGTGCTGTTATGGGCATCAACCATATGTGGGTTTGGGGGCTTACCCCGGGAGTTGGTATAACCTACGACCCCGAAGGTATATTATCTACATTGCCTGCAATTGCTTCAACTCTTATAGGTGTTATTGCAGGTGAATGGATGCAAACAAAAAATACAGAAAACCGCAAAGTGGTGTTATTGATTATAACCGGGGTTATCCTGGTTGTAATGGCATTATTGTTAAGTCATTTTTTACCCATTAACAAGCGCATCTGGACGAGTACATATGCACTGCTCAGCAGTGGGATAGCTTTAATTTTATTTGCTGTCTTATATTTTATCGTTGATTTAAGACGAGTACGCTGGTGGATATGGCCGGCACTTGTGCTTGGCACCAATGCCATCCTCGCCTTTATAATTTCCAGTTTGATCACCAGCCTGGGCGATCTTATACATGTAAGTCAAACAGGCGGGCAACCGCTTACTTTACATGAATTTGGATATAAAATCAGTGCTGCTTCCGGTCTTTCTCCAACCAATGCATCCCTTCTTTATGCAATCGTAATTGTACTTATTAATATTGCGATCATCACACCCTTGTACTATAAGAAAATATATCTGAAAGTTTAGAAAATTGTTCACATCAATGATGATAAGCGGTGATCATCTTTGTTTGTTCATTTTCGAACCCCGTATTTAAAACAGGCAAAAACGAACGCAATTATTACAGCATTGCGCAAAGTGCCTAAACTTTACCATAATAGCCGATAGGCAGTTACCTAAAGCTTTATAAATTTGGTTTCGCCAATCAGGCTGTTGTCCTTGCTGTTGAGTACCTGTATCATGTATGACCCCGGTAAAAAGCTGCTTATGTTTTCTACAGGACTTGAATCACTTGTTGCCACCTGCTTTATAACCGAACCCAGGCTGGTGCTTATTTTAATGTTAAAGCTTGCCGCTGATGATTTTGGCGCGATATTGATGGTGATGGCATTTGTTGCGGGGTTTGGATAAACGCTCACCGGAGATGTCACATTCCCGGTAAATACAATACTGGCAATGTTTGAATAACTAATGGTGCCAAAATAGTCTTCCTGTTTCAAGCGGTATTGGTTGATCCCTTTTACCGGGTTGTCATCCACAAAACTATACTTGCCCAGCCCGGCTGAGGTTTCGCTTCCTATCACATTAAATATTCCCCCGTTATCGGTGCTGCGCTCAAGCGTAAAATTGGTATAGTTTTCCTCGTTAATGGTGGTCCAGGTGGTTTCAACCGCTCGTTTGTTGTCTGTTGGAACAGCCGTGAAATTTAGGAGGCGATAAGCAAAAGAAGGGTCCTGATACAGCACTAAGGAGAAGCGGCTGATACCATAAGTGTTTGTGTCGGCAAGTGCGACATTAAAACTGTAGCTTGATTGCGTGCGCAGATTAACTGAATCTTTGGCGTAGGCATCTTTAAGCCAAACGCTATACAACTGTGGTATCCCAGTTATATCTTTCAGGTTGATCTTATAACTTCCGTCAGCTGTTGCCCCTAATTTAAATGCAACCCTTACGCCATTAGCCGGCAAAGGGAGTTTGTTGATAGCAAGTAAACGGTTATCTCCGGATATACTGGAGAGGCTAACCTTACCGGATCCCGCTCTGTATGGTGCATCTTCATTGGGCACATAGGCGCTTTTTGCTTTTGCATCAAAGCGGATCACTGTTTCATCCGTGTTGACTGAATCCATTGCCACTTGCAGGCGCAGGTATTGTAGATTTTCGGAGATAGCAGATGTACTCATTAGCAGGTTCAAGCCTGTGTTTTGAATATTCTCTACTTTCGAAGTTTCGTTGAATGTTAGTTGTGGTACAGGAGATGCACTTAAAGCCAACACAAAGAAACCCTGGCCGCTTACGATATACCTTGATGCATTGTTTGTTGATATGTGGCTGCCGTCGAGCTCATACTGCCCATAGTTTTTACTTACAGGATCCAGTTCATACACAAAAGGTGACAGGTTGGTCATCACAAGGCCGCCGGAGGTGTACGTTTCCAGGTCGATGGTACATGGATATGGGTTGCCCACTAAGTTGAAACCCTCAATGGTTGGCATACCCGAAACTGTGGTATACATCAATCCTGATGTGCCTGGCGTATACCAATGCTTTACTGTTATGGGCCCCTGGTTGAGCGTTCCGGTAGCTACTAATGTTGCAGGTGCAGGTGTTGAGGTTGTTACATAAGGATTGGCGGTAGGAATTCCGCCTCTGAAAAACATCAGGTAACCATTCCCGACAGGGATATCAAAACCCGGTCCGTCAATATCCAAAGAATAGTAAGGAGAAGCGTTGATGCTGCTGATCCCCCTGAAATTTCCAGTGGTAAAGGCGGAGTTGGAAGGTACTAAATTCTCCCGGTACAAATACAAAGATGGGTTGCCATTCTTGCTTGGAGTAGTAAATCCCGACCCGCTGCCTGTAATATAAGTTGAGTTGAGTAAATAATTTATGCTGTAAATAGTATTCCCGTTAGCATCAATAGTTGAAGCATTAACCGGGGACGACATTAGCCTGTAGCCACGATAGCCGACGCCACCTGTCATATAACGCTGCACATTAACGGTACCTATAATGGCCCCGGTGGTGATCTGACTCACTGCAGCCGAACTGGTAGCTGTTGATTGCAAAGTAACCAGGTTAACCGTTGACGAAGAATTAGTAATGGTAAGTGCCCCTGCACCAAGGACGTTAACCACCGCAGTAGGTGCAATGTTTAAAGCGCCAGCACCAACACCGATGAATTCAGGAGTGGCATTGTTATTAATGGTGAGTACATTATTAATGGTAAAGATGGCCTTGTCTTGAACATTTAAAGTACCCGCGTTGGCGCCAAACGTAACGTAGTAAGCCGGTACAGTTGTATTCGTTATTATAACAGGTTCGAAACCACTATAGTTAATTACTCCTACGCTGGCCAGGTCGGTTACTACAGGTACGCGATTGGCGCTCCAGTTTTTTTGTCGGTCCAGTCGCCGTTCTTGTTGCTATTGCCCGTCCAGAAGTTATCTACCACGCAGGCTATACTCACGTTAGCAGTGCCGCTGCCTGCGGCATCGGTGGCGGTTACCGTAAAAATAGTGGCCGTGGCTTTTGCGCTGGGCGTGCCTGAAATTACACCCGTTGAAGTATTAAAGCTGAGCCCTGCCGGCAAGGTGGCGCTTATGCTATAGCTTAAAGGCGTTCCACCCGTATTAACCGGCGATAAGCTTACCAGTGTGCCGATGGTGAAAACATTGATCGGCGGATTGTAACTGATGGCCGGTATGGATAGATTGGGCGGGCACGACAGTGTGATGGTAGTGCTGCTGCTGCCACTGGCATTATACGCTGTAATAGTATAATTGCGGGCAGTGAAAGGCACCGTAGGCGTTCCGGAAATAATACCAGTTAAGCTGCTGAAACTAAGTCCGGTAGGCAATGGCCCGCTGATAAAATATCCGCCCACCGGCAAACTTTTGGTTACTGTATTATTGGTGTAATCTGATATGTAAAGATCGCCTTTGCTATCAGTAACAAGCCCCCGGGGGTCAGTGAGGCCGGCAATGGTGGTGATCACGGCGCCGGCAGGGCTGTACACAGTAACAGTGTGCGTTCCCGAGTCACCGATATAAATATTGCCCGCACCATCAACTGAGATAGCATTGGGGTTACTTAAACCGCTTACCACAGTCGACAAATAAACACCCGTCGAACTATATTTAGTTACGGTTTGGTTGGTATTATCCAGCACATAAATATTGTAGGAACCATCAACAGCAACGGCAACGGGATTAGTTGTATGCCCGGTGGCTATCGAAAAAGCAATTGCGCCACTGGTGTTATACTGCGATGCTGTGTTGGCCCCATTGTTGTAACTGCCCTGCGCCACGTAAAGGTTATTTGAAGCGTCGCTGGCAATGCCGTTGGCGGTGCCCAAACCGCTTACTACGGTTGACTGGAATACACCTGCTGCATTATACTGGTCCACATAGCCGTTGCCATGGTCGTTGCCAAGGCCGTTGTTCGTTCTGTTGTAGTTGAGCACGTACCCGTTTCCCGAAGCATCAAAAGTGATCCCTGTAGGCTGGGAAAGGTTGGCTGTAGTACCGTATGTGCCCTGGTAAACCCCTGCCGAATTGTATTTGCTTATCGAACTGGCATTTTGGTTGGCCGCGTTATAGTTGGTAACGTAAATATTGCCTGAAGGATCAATACCCATACCCCATGGATTGGCCAGCGATGCCCCGCCAAGCGAAGCAGCCGGACCGTAAGCTAAGGTAGCCACTGCACCACCAGCGTTGACTGGCGATAGGCTAAAAGCCGTGTTTATGGTTAAAACGCTGGTTGATGGTGTATACGTAATACTTGGTGCCTGGGCAAGCGCGCAGTTTCCGATAAGCACTAAAGCAAGTAAAAAGCACGGGTAAACAGAACGAATGTTCATATAGTTTAGTAATTAGGGATAAAACAGGTAAACAATAATCATGCTAAGTGATACGAAAGCAGCTAACCATCAGGTGTTTACAGAAAGGCAACAAGCAAAAAAACGCACTTATTGCTCATTAAAGGCATATTTTGCCCGCAGTTACCCGCACTAACAGCTATCGGTGCAGTCGATACAACCTACTGTGAACTACCGGGTTACATTCCACAATAGAACTGATAATTTCCCCATTTTGGGTAAAGTTTTTGCTGGAGGGTTGAAATAACTAATTATACAAAGTAAATTACCGGTTTTATAGAAGCGTTTCGACCTTAGATCACTGATAAATGATGCACCTGCTTAAAACTTTACAACCTTACAACATTCAAACCTTACAACAAATACCCGCTTTGTTTATCTTTGTTGCGACAATATGATAATTCATCAATTTTACGACAAGGGTTTGGCGCACGGTTCATATGCTGTGATCCGCTTGGGGAAAATGATCGTGATAGATCCTGCCCGCGACCCGCAGCCTTATTATGATTTTGCGTCATTTAATAATGCCGATATTGTAGGTGTTATAGAAACGCATCCCCATGCTGATTTTATAAGTTCGCATCTGGAGATCCATCTGACTACCGGAGCGACCATTTATGCAAGCAAGCTGCTTGGCGCCGAATACCCGCACGAAACCTTTGATGATGGTGATTTTATCCAGTTAGCTGACATTAAGCTGAAAGCGCTGAATACTCCCGGGCACTCGCCTGATTCCATTTGTATTTTAGTACAGGATGAAAACGGAAATGATAAGGCCATTTTTACCGGCGATACCTTATTTGTGGGCGATGTGGGTCGGCCTGATCTGCGTGAAAGTGTGGGAAACATCACTGCCGAAAAGACGGAACTGGCAAGGCAAATGTATCATTCCACCCGTGAAAAACTGATGACTCTTCCTCCAAATGTTGTTGTTTATCCTGCACATGGCCCCGGATCACTTTGTGGCAAAAACATCAGCCTTGATCTGCAAAGCACCATAGGCCGCGAACTGCGCGAAAACTACGCCCTAAAGTCAATGGATGAGCTAACGTTTGTAAAAAAACTGACGGCTGACCAGCCCTTTATGCCGAAGTATTTCGGTTATGACGTGGAGATCAACAAGCAGGGCGCTGAACCACTTGATAGAAGTTTGGCATCAGTACCAAAAATTAATCGGAATGCCCAATTGCAAAGTGGGGTATTAATTGTTGACTCTCGCCCAAGGGAAGAATTCAGAAATGGACATCTAAAAGGTGCAATCAACATCCAGGATGGCGATAGGTTTGAAACCTGGCTTGGTTCTATTGCAGGCCCCGATGAAAGCTTTTATTTAATTGCGGCAACAGAAGCCAGCATGGATGTCCTCATCAGGAAGGCAGCAAAGATCGGCTACGAAAAAAATATAAAAGCTGCTCTGCTAGCACCAGATTCGGGTACAGAAAAACTACCGGAAATAGACTCCACTGATTATAAATTCCATCCTGATCATTATACTATTGTTGATGTACGCAATTGGGGCGAGGTGAGCGAGGGTAAAATTTTTGATCATGCCATCACCATACCTTTGCCGGAATTACGTGAACGATTAAGTGAAATTCCTGAAGATAAGCCCATTGTTGTACATTGTGCGGCCGGTTACCGTTCGGCAGCAGCCACAAGTATCATTGCAGGCAAGATAAATTCAATACCTGTTTATGATCTTGGTGAAGCTGTTATTGAAGTCGGAAGCCGGAAGGCCGAAGTCGGAAGTTAAGAATTCTATTAAGGGAGTCTCTCAAACAGAAAGAGATTCAGAGAGGGCTTATATGCTTGAATTTGTTACCACTGCCGATGGTTCCAAAACAATTTACAATAGTGAAGTAGGTGAAAATTACCACTCCAGGAACGGTGCTTTACAGGAGAGCAGACATGTTTTTCTTAATTCCGGACTAAAGTATTTTTTAGGGAGAAAGGACATTAAAGAAGTATCAATATTAGAAGTAGGCTTTGGTACGGGCCTTAACTTTTTATTAAGCGCCGATTATTGCACAACGAATAATATTATGCTCCAATACACTGGGATTGAAGCTTATCCTTTAAGCTCCGGATTCATCAGTCAGACAGGTTACGGTCAATATGTTTCTGAAGCTATTTGGGATAGCTTTTTAAAGCAATATCCAAATTCGCTAAAAGAGTTTGTTGAAGTAAATCCCGATTGTAAATTACGAATTGCAGATAGTAAACTATCAGACTTCAATAGCGAAAAGCAATATGATGTAATTTACTTTGATGCTTTCGCATCGGCTAATCAGCCTGAAATGTGGAGCGAGGAGGCCATAACCCACACAATCAAATTTTTAAAGCCCGGAGGCGTATTTGTCACGTATGCCATCACTGGCAATTTGAAGCGTGCGCTAAAAAGCCACGGGTTTAAAGTTGAAAAGGCCCTTGGTGCACCTGGTAAAAGAGAAATGTTGAGGGCGATCAAAGGTGTGGATACACCATTAGTATCTCATAATTTATAGATCTGATTTTTCATTAACACCTCAAAAATCTGCACATTTGCGTACATGCACATTTGCATAACTTAATTATGCCAATAACAGCTCCTATAACAGCAACTACACCAGCATCAGCATTTGAACGCCTATTGACCATTATGGACAATCTGCGCCTCAATTGCCCATGGGATAAGAAGCAAACACTTGAAAGCCTGCGCCATTTAACAATTGAGGAAGTGTATGAGCTTTCGGATTCTATATTGGATGCCGATATGCCTGAAATAAAAAAGGAATTAGGCGATATTATGCTTCACCTTGTATTTTATGCAAGAATTGCATCAGAAACCAATGATTTTAACATTACTGATGTTTTAAACGGCATTTGTGATAAGCTCATCAACAGACACCCGCATATTTATGGCGATGTTCAAGTAAATGACGAGCAGGATGTAAAGCGCAACTGGGAGCAAATAAAATTAAGAGAAGGTAATAAGTCTGTTTTGGGAGGTGTCCCGGCGTCATTACCCGCATTGGTAAAGGCATCAAGGATACAGGAAAAGGCACGTGGTGTAGGGTTCGACTGGGAAGAAAAGGGCCAGGTTTGGGCTAAGGTAGAGGAGGAAATGAGAGAATTTAAAAATGAATTTAATGTGGAAGACGAAAGCGCTATAGACCATAATAAGGCTGAAGAAGAATTTGGCGACTTGCTTTTCTCGCTCATCAATTATGCGCGCTTTATCAATATCAACCCCGAGGATGCACTCGAAAAAACAAACCGGAAGTTTATCAAACGCTTCCAATATCTCGAGAATAAGGCAAAGGAAAATGGCAGACAACTGCACGATATGACCCTCGCCGAAATGGATATATTTTGGGATGAAGCAAAAAAATTGTAAAATAAACTTATCCTTGTATCGTTAACTCTAAAATTTACGTATATATTAAAAAAGTAATTATGAAGCACAGTTTTACATACATTTTACTATTAGTTACAATCTGCCTGGCCAGTTGCTCAAAAAGCACCCCTGTACAAACCAATCCAGTACCTACACCATCCGGCACTTTTGGAGGTTTTTTTCAGTTGGTACACACAACCGTTAAAACAGGGCTAAATGACACGGTATCATGTAATTTGACCCTGCTATTGGATGGACAAGGTAATTTTACCGTTACAGGTGACACCAGCACCTATCACGCTGGAAGTAAAGGAAAATTCTCATTAGGGATTGGTGATGATCTTGTATTTACGGATAATACTTCCAATAAATTATTTCCTAAAAAGGCACATCTGAATGGTGATTACAAGTATGAATATAATGGTTCAGTTCTGGGACTGGATAAAAACGTTGGCGATTCGTTGAGCTATCAATATTATTTCACAAAATCATCTAACTAATAAAAACATTTTCTTTGAGTACATAGCCGGTATTATTGCCGGCTTTTTTTGTTTTTCGGCTTTTAAATAAGAGGAAATATATGCTGATAAGCTCCGGTTTATTAAAATATTTTGATTTATTGTAGCGATCTTGTTGTTTAGAACGTAAGGGCTTAAAAACAATTAAATAATTAAAACTATTATAGTTTGAATAAAAAGATTTAATGCATCCACCCCAACGCATTGCAGAAGATGAAATAATAAGGCAATGCAAATCAGGCAGCTTAAAGTACCAGGAAATGCTGTATAAGCAATTCTACAGCTACGCCATGGGTATTAGCCTGAGATATAGCCTGAACAGGGATGATGCATTGGAGGTAGTAAATGATGCTTTTATAAAGGCCTTCAATTCGATGGGCAGTTATGATATCACTAAACCGTTCAAAGCCTGGCTACGCACAATTGTAGTGAATACCGCTATTGACAGGCGGCGTAAGGATCTGAAGTTCCAGTTAAATATCGAACTGGATAGTGCTATTCCGTATGCGGGGAGCATGAATACTGCCGACAATTTGCAGGTGCAGGATATTTTAAACCTGATGAAAGAGTTACCCGCTATTCAACTTGCAATTTTTAATTTATATGAGATAGATGGGTATAATCATGATGAGATCGCGGTTATGTTAAGCATTCCGGCAAGTTCATCAAGAGTTTACCTGAGCAGAGCAAAGGAGAAAATGAGAAAATTAATTAAAATAGAAACGCAAAGTAATGGATGACCAGTTGGACGACAACTTAGAAAAGCGCATCAGGGAGGTGTTTGATAACTATCAGGACATTTCTGCCGATGAGGGCTGGTTGCTGCTCAGGGAAAAATTTCCTGAAAAGGCAAAACGGCGCCCTGCTTTTTGGCTTTGGGCCAGCTCAATAGCAGCTTTGCTATTGCTGTTCCTGGGTATTATGCTGTTTAGACCCACTACTGTTGTTAAACAACACCTGATCGTCAATAAAGATCACCCTACAAAAAATCTGATATCAAAAACTCCTGAATCTGGTAAGGATAGTATTGCAGGCGGTAATGATCATACAGTAACACGTCCGCAGAATGAAAATCTTGCAGATCGGGCACCTCATACTAACCCCGTATCCAAAAACCCGCTGAATCAATCAGCCGTAAAACAACAATTATCTGCTCGTTTGACTAAGCGAAGTAGCATTGACAAGAATAATTCAAGTGAATTAGTTGCCATTAATAAGGCTAAAAATTCAAGTAAACCAGTTGAAAGTCAAGCGGTTGCAACAAAATCAGATACCGGAAATGTTTCACCTGGTAAAGTGCTGGCAACTGTTAACACGCCGCCAACGGTTAATACGCCCCCTACTATTACTGCACCCGGATCTAACAACAATCAGCAAGCAAATAATGCGAATAAACCTGTTTTTGCAAATAATGAATCAAAAAACAAGAAGCGGGAGAAAACCCGGGACTATGATCCTACCGTTCACCTCGGAGTATATGCCACATCGTTTTTTAACTATGCGAGGGGAAGCAGCAGCCAGCTAAATGTGGGCGCAGGTATTAGTTCGGACATCAGATTAAGCAAAAAATTCAGGCTGTCGACCGGCATTGCCATATCTCATAACTCTTTAAATTATCCCACTTCATCTGCAGGTATGGCTGCACCTTCGGCCCAGGCTAACGTCATGCCGCAGGCAAAATACACGGTGGCAGGTGCGCTTTCTGTGGAGAATAACTTCACGGTTCCCAATTATATCATCAGAAATAACAGTGCTGCCAGTCTCGTTGGTTTAGACATACCAGTGAACCTTACCTATACACTAAATCCTCAGAAAAACGACACTTATATATCCGCAGGTTTAAGTTCGGGTACATTTGTCGATGAGAAATACACGTTTAATTATAGCTATCCATCTTCCTTTACGTCAAAGATAGTGGGGCTGCCAAATCAGTCTACACCCAAGAGTTTCAACAGTTTTTATTTTGCAAAAACGCTGAATTTTTCAGTCGGCAAGGCCGTACGTTTAGGTGGCAACAGGGTAATAGTTGAGCCATTTATAAAATATCCGCTACAAGGCCTTGGTGCACAGCAGATCCGCTTTGGATCGAGCGGTGTGAACCTAAAGTTTAACTTTCTTGGCCATTGAGACACGATTAAATGATTTGAAAGATTGGCCGGATAGAATTATCCTGTTAATCATTAAATCCCGCAATCGTGTCCTACTTAAACCTGATCGCTTTTACCGGAGAGATTTTGGTGACAAGGGTGGACGGGATTATAAGCACCAGCAGGCAAATCACCAATGTCCCGATATTTAAAAGAATCATATCAGTCCAGTTAATTTGTATAGGCACAAATTTCATGTAGTAGGATTCCTCATCAAGCTTAAAAAAATGAGTGTGGTATTGAAAAAAGCTAATCCCGAGGCCGAATATATTGCCCAATGCAAGACCCACACCGATCAAATAAGTAGCGTTGTAAAGGAATATCTTTTGAATTGTCCAGTTACCGGCACCCATTGCCTTAAAAATCCCGATCATGGATGTCCGCTCAAGTATCATGATAAGCAAAGCTGATATCATATTAATCGTTGCCACAATGATCATCAATACCAGCATTACCTCTGCATTCAGGTCTATCTCCTGTAACCACACAAAAATAGCCGGGTACGATTCATTTACCATGTATGATTTTAGCTTGAGCGGCATTTTATTCCTTAAAAACTCATTACCCTCATCCAATCTGTCAAAATCCGATACCCTTAGTTCGTATCCACCTACCAGGTCCTGATCCCAGCCATTAAGCCTGCGGATAAGTGAAAGATCACCCACCACAAAAGTTTTATCAATATCCTCGATCCCTGAATCATAAATACCCGTTATGTAAAACGGACGCTTCTTTAAAGGCTCCTGTACAAAATACATCAGAAACTTATCTCCTACTTTTAGCTTCAGCCTGTTTGCGGTATAACTGGATATCATGATCTGCTTCTGTGCCTCAGCTGAATCCGTGAAACTAATTACCTTGCCTGCAACCAATATCTTTTTAAAGAAGGTCCAGTCGTAACTCTTATCAACGCCCTTCATCACCACGCCCTCTATCTCGCTGTTTGTTTTGATGATGCCGGGCTTGGTGGCAATAGGCATAATGTAAGTAAACAAAGGGTCGGCCTTAACCTTTTTAACAAAGGTATTATCGATTGGGAAAGGTGTGTTCTGATCAGAGTTGTTGTTATCGTAATTCAATACCTGGATATCGCCCGCAAAACCCCGCAGTTTTTGTCTGATCTCCAGTTTAAAGCCCCTTATTACGGCGATGGACAAAATCATCACACCCAGGCCAAGCATAATGCCGACTATGGCTATGCGCACGATCAGCTTCGAAAACGTGCGGTTTGATTTGAACGAAATCCGACCGGATATAAATGAGGCAAAACTCAATGCAGAATGATTTTTGTACTTTCGCAAATATGCAGATTTAAGGCGAATTGGCCCGGTATTATCCGCGTTTAACTATCTATAATTTGTTTGGCTATGAAAAAATCATTTTTTGTCATATTGTTCCTGGGAATAAGTATGCCTTTTGTTTTTGCCCAGGAACGTGTGATAAAGCTACGCACAGGTGCCGACCGTACCGAACTGTACATAAACTACTTGAAAAATAAGAATATCGGGATGGTAGTAAACCCTACTTCAATAGTTGGCAGTAACAAGGTCACTGTTGTTGATAGCCTAATGAAATTGGGTATCAGCATTAAAAAAATATTTGGCCCTGAACATGGCTTCAGGGGTAATGCCAGCAATGGTGCAAAGGTTGACGATAGTGTGGACCCTAAAACTGGCATCCCCGTTATTTCATTATATGGAAAGCATTATAAGCCTACTCCTGGTGATCTGCAGGGTATCGACCTTATGATATTTGATATACAGGATGTAGGGACAAGGTTTTATACCTACTTATCTACTTTGCACTATGTAATGGAAGCCTGTGCCGAGAACCATGTGGAGCTGATGATCCTTGACCGGCCCAATCCAAACGGCTTTTATGTTGACGGCCCTATGCTGGATACTACTTATCGTTCATTTGTCGGGCTTGATCAGTTACCTATTGTACACGGGCTTACTATTGCTGAATATGCCCGGATGATCAACGGCGAGGGCTGGCTAAAAAATCATGTGCAATGCAAGCTAAAGATCATCAAGATGGCTGGTTATGATCATGCCTTACCTTATATTTTACCTGTTAACCCATCGCCCAATTTGAATACGGCACAATCCATATTACTCTATCCAAGTTTGTGCTTGTTTGAGGGAACCACGCTTAGCCTCGGCAGGGGAACCATGTTTCCGTTCCAGGTATTGGGTCATCCTTTGCTAAAGGATAAGTTTAGCTTTTCATTTACCCCGGTGAGCATACCAGGGATGAGTGAGGACCCGCCGCAGAAGGATAAAGTTTGCTATGGCATTGATCTGAGGGGTTACGATGTTAACCAGTTCAGAAATAGCAAAAAAATCGATATATTGTGGCTGATAAAATTATACAATGCGTTTCCTGATAAAGAGCATTTTTTTAACGCCTACTTTGTTAAGCTGGCCGGTACAGACCAGTTGAGGAAACAAATTGAAGCAGGCAAAAGTGAGGATGAAATAAGAAAGAGCTGGGAGCCAGCCTTGAGCAGATATAAACAAATGCGTAAAAAGTATTTGTTATACAATTAACAAAGGCTCGTCAACTTTTGATCTGCATCAAACAAAACACAAACTGTAATAGTTAAAAGCACTTTATATCACGTATGAGAATTGTTTTTATGGGCACCCCAGAATTTGCTGTGGCTTCGCTGGATGCGTTGATCCAGGCAGGAAGTGAGGTTGTTGGTGTAGTTACTGCGCCTGATAAACCGGCCGGCAGGGGGCAAAAATTAAGCGAGAGCGCTGTAAAGCAATATGCCGTTGCCAATGGATTAAAAGTACTTCAGCCTGAAAAACTCAAAAACGAAGATTTTCTGAATGAGCTAAAATCACTTGATGCCGATTTGCAGGTGGTAGTTGCTTTCCGCATGCTGCCCGAAGTGGTTTGGACAATGCCGACGCGCGGTACCATCAATTTGCATGCTTCCCTCCTGCCGCAATACCGGGGCGCAGCACCTATCAACTGGGTTTTAATTAATGGCGAAAAAGAAAGTGGTGTGACCACTTTCTTCTTAAAGCATGATATCGACACCGGTGATATTCTATTTACAGAGAAGGTTACTCTAACAGGCCACGAAACAGCCGGCGAATTATATGACCGTTTGATGGATAAAGGCGCAGGTTTGCTGGTCAAAACGGTGAAAGCCATTGAAAGCGGCCGTTATAGTGAACTGCCACAATCGCATTTGGTCGATGGAGTTGAATTGAAACATGCCCCTAAAATATTTAAGGAGGATTGCCAGATAGATAGCAATCAACCCGCAGAGCAAATTTATAACCTGATAAGAGGCCTTAGTCCATACCCAACAGCTTATACTATGCTGAATGATAAGATATTAAAGATATTTGGCGCTGAATACGAAATAAGTGAGACTGATGCAGAACCGGGTGAGTTTTTTTCGGATAACAGAACCTATTTAAAGTTTGCGGCAACCGATGGCTTTGTTCTGTTGACAGATGTACAGTTAGAGGGTAAAAAGCGCATGGGGATTGCGGAATTTTTGAGGGGTGTGAGGTTGTAACTTAATAACCATCAATTTATCGTCATAAATCAATAAATATCTCCAGGTAAATCAACTATAATCTATTTTTGCCCGATGACCAACGGAGCAAGCGATAGAATAGCCCATTTAAAGACCGAGATAGAACCTCTGCGCAAACAACTTATAGAGCATACTCTTTATAAGAACATTGAAACCATTGATGATCTCCATGTGTTTATGCAACACCATGTATTTGCTGTGTGGGATTTTATGTCGCTCCTTAAATCATTACAGCAAAAACTCACCAGTACTTCAATTCCGTGGATGCCGATAGGTAGTGCTAATACCCGTTACCTTATCAACGAGATCGTTTTGGGCGAGGAAAGTGACGTGGATGCCGACGGAGACCATATCAGTCATTTTGAATTATACCTGCAGGCAATGCAGCAGGCAGGTTGCTCGTTAGCAGGCATAAATAACCTTTTTAATGAATTGACCAACGGTAAAAATATTGATGAAGCACTTATTATCGCTGAAATACCTGCATCAGCCCGCCGGTTTGTTCAGCATACATTTGATGTGATCGGTACCGGAAAAATACATTTACAGGCTGCTATATTTACTTTTGGCCGTGAAGACCTGATACCGGGTATGTTCATTAGTATGGTAAAAGAGATCAGCAAGCAGTTTCCCGGCAAAGTAGATACGCTTTTATATTATCTGGAGCGCCATATTGAAGTTGACGGTGAACATCATTCGCAATTAGCTTATCAAATGACTGCCGGGCTTTGCGGCAATGACGACAGCAAATGGTATGAAGCAACAATCGCTGTGAAGGAAGCGCTGCAGGAACGTATTGCCTTGTGGGATGGTATACTAAAGGAAATTAAGGTTGCTGAGGCGATTTGACCTGTTACACTTTATTCAATTCCTCAATCAACCCCTTACTTAACCGGTTAAAATACCGCTTCACCCCATAACCCATCACCCATTGGATGCCCTTTACGGCATTGGTTAAAAACACTTCATCAGCTTCGTATAAAATATCGGGGTTGATTTGGGCCTCGGTAAAAGGGATCTTATTTTGTGTGGCTAATTTGATGATCACCTGCCGCATCACGCCTTCCACGCAGCCTTCACTTAAGGCAGGGGTATACAAATGGCTTTTATACCAAACAAAAATATTGGAGCTGCTTGCCTCGCATAAAAACCCATTTTGATTGAGCAGAAAAGTATCGTCGAGTTTATTCTGCGTTTTAAACACGCCCGCCATTACGTAGATCATCGAGTTGCAGGTTTTGATATTTGACAAGTAGTTAGTCGGCTTGGGGAGCTCTGCGAAAACATCCATGATCAGCCCCTTATCATTCAAAAAATAACGGGGTTCATCCAGCGGCTGCAACTCCAGACTATAGCCTGCCTTATTTTGCGTAGGTGTATACAAGCCCTCCGCGTCGCGATAAACGGTAAGACGCAGGCGACCATGTTTAATTTTATTTCGTGTTGCAAGCTGCTCCACCTTTTCCTTTAAAAACCAGGTATCCATTTGCGAATACCCATCTATCTTTAAGGCCTTCATACCGCGTTGGAGGCGATCGGCATGCAAATCGGCAAACTTTAGCTGCCCCTTCATTAACCGCATACTCTCAAACAAACCGTCACCATACCTAAAGGCACGGTTTGCAACAGTAAGCAGTTTGCTGTCGGCAGGTAATAATTCACCATTAAAGTTAATATAGGGAGGCATCATAAACTAACAACAAATTAAGCGTTTTGCTCTGTCACCGCGCCCGAATATTTGCGCCATTTTTCTAAAACCGATTTAAAGTCCTCTGGCAGAGGAACTTCGAAATGAATATATTTTTTTTGAGATGGATGCACAAATCCTAAAGTCTGCGCATGCAGTGCTTGCCGGGGCATCAGTTCAAAACAATTTTCAACAAATTGCTTGTATTTGCTAAAAACCGTTCCCTTTAATATTTTGTCGCCTCCATAGGTAGCGTCGCTAAATAGGGGATGACCCATATGCCTCATATGTGCGCGTATCTGGTGCGTACGACCGGTTTCTAATTGGCATTCGATCAGGGTCACATAATTGAGCCTTTCCAAAACCTTATAATGTGTTACCGACCACTTCCCCTTTTCAGGATCATCATAGATTGACATTATCCGTCTGTCATTCACGCTGCGACCTATGTAACCGGTTACGGTTCCGTCCTTTTCCAGGTCGCCCCAAACCAAAGCCAGGTATTTGCGGGTAATGGTATGCTCAAAAAACTGGCGTGCAAGATAGGTCATAGATCGTTCATTCTTGCTGATGAGCAACAAGCCTGATGTATCTTTATCAATCCGATGAACCAAACCCGGCCTGCCATCATTACCCGGCAAAGTCGGCAATTGCTGAAAGTGATAAACCAGGCCGTTCACCAGTGTACCGGTATAATTATTATATCCCGGATGCACCACCATGCCTGCAGCTTTATTTACTATCAGCACGTCATCATCTTCATAAACAATATCCAGCGGTAAATTTTCGGGATATACTTCGGTATCACGAGGTGGGTGCGGCAACACCACCGAGATCACGTCAAGCGGCTTTACCTTGTAACTGGCTTTGATTGTTTTATCATTAACCAGCACATTCCCCTGTTCAATGGCATTTTGAATGCGGTTACGCGATGCATTTTCGACCCGCGACATCAGAAATTTGTCGATACGCAGCAGTGACTGGCCCTTGTCGACTATTATGCGCAGATGCTCATACAGGTCCTGCTCTTCTTGCTCTAATAGTTCCATTTCGGTCGTCATCACCGCAAAAGTACTCGTTTTCCCAGACTATTGCCTATTGATCAATACTTGTTCTAAATTTACCGGGTGAATATTGAGTTCGAGATTTTTAGTCCTGTTCATTGATACAGAAGTGAACTATTCACTAAAAAGCTAAGTTCTTCAGTATTTTATATACATCCGCTATAACCAGCCCCAATTTACTTATCGAGCCAATTCAAAGAAAACTTTAAAACATTATCTTCAGCGGTTTTCCTCTCAATAAAATAGTCGGGTTCAATCGGTTTGCTGTCTGCCTTGTTGCCATTTGGCCTTATCCATAGTGTTGTTGATGTGAAAGCTACCAAACCGGTTTGGGGTAGTTTTATACTGCATACCTCTCCGTAGTCATTAGCGGGTTCACCAGTAGGTTCACCAATCAGCGTAGCAATCTTAAAATCCTTTATAGTAGCGGCAAGCATATTGGCACTCGAAAATGTATAAGGACCAATTAAAAAGCAAACTTTGCCCTTAAATTTATTCGGTATATCAGCGGGCGGCTCCAGGTTATCTGCTTCAAATTCCAGGAAAGAGCCATTTTGCATTTTTAAATATTCATCCAAGCCGCTGTTTTGGTATAATTGTTTATTTGCAGGACTCTGTATCTGATCCTTAAATTGCTGGCTCACCTTACGTTCGGCCCCGCCGGCCATCCGGTAGGGTTTGTCCGATAAGTAGTTAAGTAAGTATCTGCCAAGGCCCGAGTTTCCGCCTCCATTTTCCCTAAGGTCTATAACCAATTTATTAAGGTGATTTTGATCGATAACACGGAAAACAGAATCGCAAAAGATCACAAAACGATCATAGTCACGCATCTCTTTAAAGTTGAGATAACCATAGTTTTTGTCAAGAATAGCAAAGGTATAGCTGCGGGTATCAGCAGGTTTAGCTATTGCAGCCAGGTAATCCTGTTCACTTATCTCATTAACTATAGCCGTTTTTGCGGAACCGGTTTGCTGATCGGTATAATTGATGGTGTATGGTTGATGAATGCCGATCGCGGATAAATAAAACCGGAAGGATCTTAATGCATTTATCTTTCTTAATGAAAGCAGGCCGCCTCTTAACGCGACCATTGCTTCGAAAATGCTTTCAGCACTCTTTCCATTAATAGACCTTACCTTTATTTTACTTATATCATTATTTGTTCCTGCTATACTTGCTGAAAAACAGTTTTCACTATAATCATCAACCTTCAGCGGAATCCCTTTAAACTTTCCCGACTTTATATCATTTCTTATCCACTTAGGAATATTTATGCTCGTATGTCCTTCGTCAATAAAGGCAGTTGCCGTGGCAAATGCACGAAAAGCCATTATAGTTGACAGGCTGTCGGGCAAAGTAGCTACCAGCGAATCAACTTTTTTACTTAACTGATTTACAGATACTTTGTGATTTAAATAAGGATGAATATCTGCCGCATTTTTAAATAAGAAAGAAATATCATCCGACACTTGTTTTTTACTAAACTTTAAGGTATCCTGAGCTATTGCAGCCGTTGTGATAAAAAACAGCAGGGCTAATGTTATAAGGTTTTTTTTCATTGGTAATAAGACGTAATATATACCTAAAACGCTACACCTAAAAATAAAAGGGTGAGATTGCAAAAAGCACTCGTTTTTTCACACTATTGATCAATGATCAATTCTTGTTCTAAATTTACCGTATGAATATTGAGTTCGAAATTTTTAGCCCGGTTCAGCAAATACAAAATAAATTATTTGATGATAAGGGAATAAAAGTTTTCATCAAGCGCGATGATTTGATCCATCCCATCATATCTGGCAATAAGTGGCGCAAATTAAAATACCTGCTCAAGGAAGCTCAGGCTCAAAACAAAACTCACCTGGTTACGTTCGGCGGCGCCTATTCAAATCATTTACTGGCAACTGCGGCAGCGGCGGCTAAATTTGGTTTTAAATCAACGGGTTTTGTACGGGGAGAAGAAGTGGATAATAACACCTTGTTTCTTTGTCGATTACATGGGATGACTTTATTATTTACAGATAGGGAAGGCTATCGCGATAAGCAAACCCTGTTTAACAAGTATTTCGCCGGAGATAGCGAAGTGTTTTTTATTGACGAAGGTGGAGCATCATCCCTTGCCGCTAAAGGCTGCAGCGAGTTGGTTGATGAACTACCAGAGACTTATGATCACATCTTCTGTGCCTGCGGCACTGGCACAACAGCGGCAGGCATAATTAATGGATTAACCCGGCGTAGCCTGTCAACTCAATTTAATGGGGTACCCGTCCTCAAAAATGGTGAATTTTTAAAGAATGATATTGATAAATTTTTGACAGCCTCTGCGATTTATCACCTGCATACTGAATATCATTTTGGAGGCTATGGAAAGACCACCGGCGAACTGATCAGCTTTGTAAAGCAATTTGTAGCATCAACAGGTATACTAATCGAACCCGTTTACACAGGCAAAATGTTTTATGCTTTATATGATCTGGCTGAAAAAAATCATTTTAAACCCGGAAGCAGAGTATTGGCTGTTCACAGCGGCGGCATCTGGGGCTTATTGGGAATGAAGGACAAGTTTTAAGAGCAATTCACGCAGAAAATCGCCCATCTGCACATCTGAAATTTGCACATCCTCACATCAAAACGTATCGACCAAAATTCCGTTTGGTACAAAAACTATGTTTAGTTAATTTAAAGTTACTTTTTTGCCAATCGGTTCAAAAAGTGCCTAAATTATTGTTTTTAAGCACTTTTTTGTAAATTTGTAGAAACCGATTTATATTATGTATAACCTAAAAGTTGCTCCCGAGAATGTCCAGGAAACGTTGAAGAAACACATCCTTGCTGATGGTTTCGACCTTACTTTTGATATGGAAAAAAGCAAGGGCGTTTATATGTATGATGCTAAACACAAACGTACCTATCTTGATTTTTTTACCTGCTTTGCTTCGGTGCCTTTGGGTTATAATCACCCTAAAATGGTGAATGATGAAGTGTTCAAGAAAAACCTGATGCTGGCAGCATTGACCAACCCCTCAAACTCTGATATCTATACCGAGCAATACGCCCAGTTTGTAGAAACATTTGACCGGGTTGGGATTCCATCGTACCTCCCCCATGCTTTTTTCATAGCGGGCGGAGCTTTGGCAATTGAAAACGCCATTAAGGTATCCATGGATTGGAAAGTGCAGAAGAACTTCGAAAAGGGATATACAAAAGAAAGAGGATTTAAGGTACTACATTTTGAACATGCCTTCCATGGCCGCAGCGGTTATACATTAAGTTTAACCAATACCTTGGCAGTTAAAACCAAATGGTTTGCCAAGTTCGACTGGCCAAGGGTTTCGCTTCCGCAAATCAATTTCCCTTATTCTGACAGTAATCATGAGGACCTGTTAAACAGGGAGGCCTTATCAATCGCCCAGATCAAAAAAGCATTCGAGGTGAATAAGGATGATATCTGTTCCATAATTATTGAGCCCATACAATCTGAAGGTGGTGATAATCACGTTCGTCAAGAATTCCTGGAGCAATTAAAGCAGCTATGTGATGAGAACGATGCTATGCTGATATATGACGAAGTACAAACTGGGGTGGGCCTTACAGGCAAATTCTGGTGCCACGAGCATTTCGGTGAGAAGACCCGCCCTGATATTCTTGCCTTTGGTAAGAAAATGCAGGTGTGCGGTATTTTAGCTGGTGAAAAGGTTGATGAAATTGAAGATAACGTATTTCACGTTTCATCCCGCATCAATTCAACATGGGGTGGCAGCCTGGTGGATATGGTACGCTCTTCAAAAATAATGGAAATAATAGAGGAAGATAACCTATGTGAAAATGCAGCCACAGTTGGTCAGTATCTTCAAAATGAATTATCTAAAATTGCTGATGTCCATCCGATTATAAGCAACGTAAGAGGTAAAGGCTTGCTCACAGCGTTTGATTTTCCTAACAAAATCCAACGTGATAATTTTATTAAAGAGGGGATGAAAAGAGATGTAATGTTCCTCGGCTGCGGCGCCCATACCATCCGCTTCAGGCCGGCCCTGATCATGGATAAAGCCCATATTGAGGAGGGGCTTTCAGTGCTCAAAAAAATATTAGACATATTATAATAAGAATGTAATAATTTCGCTACAAAGCACCTGTTAATGTCACTAACAGGTGCTTTTTTCGTCTTATACATACTATTATTGCCTATTTACGTTTATTTAAGAGCCGTATAATAATATATACTATTTTTTAACCACTATAGGCGATATTTTTAATTATTATGGCCACTAAATTTGCACTTTATATATAACACAATACGGGGGGTTGGTAACTATCATGAGCAAGCATATTGAAAAATTAAAAAAGCAACTATCAGAAATTTCCGAGGTTGTAAATTCATTCCGTTCCGAGGCTGTACAGGTAAAAATCATTGACCGGTTTTTAGATGCGATAATTGAATCGGAAAAGGGAGAGGTTGAAGGCACAGATGTATTCAGCAAACGGGGGCGCAAACCCAGATCAGGAGACGAGGATGAGAGTACACCATCTTCACAAGGCCGCAAAAAGCCGGGAGCTACCAAAATTTTAAATCAATTATTAGCCACCGACTTCTTTAATGTAAGGCATTCGATTTCGGCAATAGCTGATTATTGCAAGGAACACTATGATTCTGATTTCAAGACCTCTGAGCTTTCGGGTATACTTTTAAAACTCGCCAAGGAAAATAAGCTTAGAAGAGAAAGAAGCAATGATAATAACCGCTTTGAATACGTAAGGGCCTAATAGTAGAGACGCAATACTTACGCTTCTACTATTATTTAAGGTCAAACAGACTATCTACGCCTAAAATTTTCTTCGAAGTAAACCCTTCAGCATATTTTACACCAATACTTTTCCCGTATTCCCTCGCCCTCGCTTCAATTACAGCAATAAATTCAGGAGACGATATATAGGTTTGTGGTTCGTTTTGCCATTCAGGGTTAAAAAACTGGGAGCCGAAAGCACGTATGCTTTCTACCTTCTTATCCCAATAGTTAGTGATATCTATAAGAATATCAGGCCTGATATAATTGTCCTGGATAAAGTGTAATACTTGTTTAGGGCGCCACGCCTCCTGTATTTCACCGTCATAGCTGGTCTCAATTTTTCTCAATCCGGATAAAAATGCTGAGGCTTCAACAAGTTCGCTTGCCCTGCCATGATCGGGATGGCGATCGTGATAAGCATTGGTGATCACAATTTCAGGCTGATACTTGCGTATTGTCTCAATCACCCTTAATTGGTATTCCTTAGTATTTTCGAAGAAACCATCTGGCAGGGAAAGATTATCTCTTACAGAAAGTCCGAGGATACCCGCAGCAGCAGCAGCTTCATTTTCACGGATCTTTGCTGTTCCCCGTGTACCCAGTTCGCCTCGTGTAAGGTCAGCAACACCTACTTTTTTGCCAAGGGCTATTTCCTTCAAAATGGTACCTGCACATCCCAGTTCAGCGTCATCCGGGTGCACGGGTAAAACTAAAATATCTAATTTAAGCATATACAAATTGTAATTAACGACCGGGTTTCAGCAAACGTGCGATCTTCTTCCTGATCTTTGCTGATGTTGGCTTTGTAAAAGGATAAAAGAAATCAGTAACCTGCCCGGCTTTACTGATCAGGTATTTATGAAAATTCCACCTCGGGGCCGATTTTATTTTACCATTCTTCTTTTTATCAGCCAAAAACTGGTACAGTGGATGTGCATATGGCCCCCTTACCCTTATTTTCTCGAAAACCGGGTAGTTGGTGCCTGTTTCTTCGCAAAAAGCACTTAATTCGTTACCCTCTAAGGGCTCCTGTCCGCCAAAATCATTTGAAGGGAAAGCCAGTATTTCAAAATCACTGTCCTTATACTCGTTCTTTAGGGCTGTAAGATCTTTAAGCTGTGGGGTAAATCCGCATTGTGAAGCGGTATTTACTATTAAAAGGACCTTATCCTTATAGTCGGATAAGCTTATTTCTTCACCGTCTAATCTTTGGATATTAAACTGGTAGATGCTGTTGTTATCCATTATTAATTGTTATAGGAATAGTATCCCGCCTGCTGAAGAATAGCTTCCATATCCCGTTCTTCGTAAGGATCATACTTTTCCTTTAGATTATGGCCAAAAAAGCTGGCAACTGATTGCAGCATAAAAGCCTTTAATCCGCCCTTCAACTCCTTAACCATTTCATAACTGGTATTACCCGTTTGCCTGTCAATCAATTTGATCAGTATCTCACCCTGACTAATTGTCAGGTTCTCTATTTCGCGTTTAAATAAATCTTTTATCTGTGTTTCGCAAGTATCCACCATCAGTTTTTGCTTCTTCTTATCGGCAGTAGTAGCCAGGTCGCGCTGTAATTTCTGATACCTGTCTGCAGCGTATTTGGCATAGGGCAATACTTTGTAGATATTATACTTTAAGCGGTTGTATTGATCGCGGTCGGCTTTGCTCTTAAATATCCTTACATCGACAATTTTAACCTCTTCTGTAACGATCATAGGTACAAACTCACCGTCGAGAACAGTGAGATAAGTTCTGATGGTATCATTTTTGCCATATACCATTGGGTGGGGTTTATGCTCCGGGGCTTTATCGTCCTGGGCCTTTACCACTGCCACACTGCAGCAAAACAACAAAAGAAAACCAATAAATTTCATAATTTTACCTAATACAAAAATAATGTAATTTTTTTTGGTATTTTAATAATAACTGGCAATTTATGAATTTGTTGCAAGTTAATGATATTATACGCAGAGGTGAACATGAAAGATTTAGTGATTGATATTGAAGCCGAAAAGAACGAGATACTGAAAAGATACCGGGCCCTGTTGCGTGCAAGTAAATCAACCCTGCAAAAGGGAGATAAGCGAATGATACGCAAGGCCTTTGATATGGCATTGGAAAGTCATAAGGATATGCGCCGTAAATCGGGCGAGCCTTATATCTATCATCCCATCGCTGTGGCGCAGATCGCAGCCGAAGAAATTGGCCTGGGGACCACCTCAATTGTATGCGCCTTGCTGCATGATGTGGTGGAAGACACCGACGTGACCCTGGACGATATTGAAAGAGGATTTGGCAAAAAGGTAGCCATGATCATTGATGGCCTTACCAAAATATCGGGTGTATTTGATACCAACAGCTCATTGCAGGCCGAGAATTTTCGCAAAATGCTGCTTACCCTTGCCGATGATGTGAGGGTGATATTGATCAAACTGGCCGATCGTCTGCACAATATGCGTACCATGGAGTTTATGCCGCGCGACAAACAGCTAAAACTTTCATCTGAAACGGTTTACCTGTATGCGCCGTTGGCACACCGGCTTGGCTTATATGCGATAAAATCTGAATTGGAAGATCTTTCCATGAAATACATGGAGCGTGAAACCTATCAGCTTATCAAAAATAAACTGAATGAGAAGAAGGCTGAACGCGAAAAATTTATCAGGGATTTTATTGAGCCTTTGAAGAAAGTACTGGAGGGACAGGATCTGCTTGCTGATGTATTCGGCAGGCCGAAATCGATCCATTCCATTTGGAACAAGATGAAGAAGAAGGCCATCCCTTTTGAAGAGGTGTATGATCTTTTTGCCATCAGGATCATACTGGATAGCACGCCTGAAACTGAAAAGGCAGTGTGCTGGAAGGCTTATTCCATAGTGACCGATCTCTATCGCCCAAATCCTGACCGCCTGCGTGATTGGATATCCTCGCCAAAAGCTAACGGATATGAATCATTGCACACCACGGTAATGGGCCCGCGCGGGCAATGGGTTGAAGTGCAGATACGCACCAAGCGGATGAACGAAATTGCTGAAAAGGGTTTCGCCGCACACTGGAAGTATAAGGAATCATCAACCGATAGCGGGCTTGACCAATGGGTGCAAAAGGTGCGTGATATGCTGAAAAATCCTGAATCAAACGCGTTGGATTTCCTGGACGACTTCAAAATGAACTTATTTTCGGATGAGATATTCATTTTTACGCCGAAGGGAGCGCTTATACAATTGCCGCTAAATGCAACTGCTCTTGATTTTGCCTTCGAGATACATACCGATGTGGGCGCAAGTTGTATTGGTGCAAAAGTGAACCACAAGTTGGTACCGCTTAGCTATAAATTGCAAAACGGCGACCAGGTTGAGGTAATCACTTCGAGCAAGCAAACACCGAAGGAGGATTGGCTCAACATCGTGGTAACGGCCAAAGCAAAGGCCAAAATAAAATCGGCATTAAAGGAAGAGAAGCGAAAGGTTGCTGATGAAGGTAAGGAAATATTGGAGCGTAAGTTGAAATCATTGAAGATCACTTACAACTCTGAGAATATCCATAAGTTGAGTTATTATTTTAAGCTTCCATCTACTCAGGACCTTTTCTTCAACGTGGCCCAGGGTATTATTGACATGAAGGATCTGAAAGAATATCAGGCTTCAGAAAAAGTAGTTGAAAATAAACCGCAGGACAAGATAGAAACCGAACAGGTTCAGAGCCTTTTGCGCAGTATCAAAACCAAGGACAGCGATATGTTGCTGATTGGCGAGGATATGCAAAAGATCGACTACAAGCTGGCCAATTGCTGCAACCCGATCCCAGGTGATGATGTGTTCGGCTTCATTACTGTGAGTGATGGCATAAAAATACACCGTACAAATTGTCCCAATGCCGCCAAATTGATGGCAAATTATGGCTATCGCATTGTAAAGGCAAGGTGGACCAACCAGCAGGAACTGGCGTTTTTAACAGGCTTAAGAATTACAGGGATAGACGATGTTGGTCTGATCAACAAGCTGACCACGGTGATCTCACATGATTTTAAAGTGAATATGCGGTCGATCACTGTAGATAGTGATAACGGTATTTTTGAAGGCTCCATAATGGTTTATGTGAATGATACAGAGCACCTGGACAACCTGATCAAAAAATTGAAAACGGTAAAAGGAATTACCTCCGTAAACCGTTTTGATTCGGCCATTGAGAAAGCGTCGTGAGAGAAGTTGATTGAGTTAAGTGGTTGATTGAGTTGAGCAAGTTTTCAATTAACTTAATCAACCATTCCAACTTATTCAATCTAATCAACATAATAAACTCCAAACTAAATTAATAACTTTGATCCTTTAATAATACAACATGCCTCAACAGGAAACCATAGTCATGGTTAAAAAGATTTTCGAGGCTTACCTCGAAAATAAAAACCTCCGGAAAACCCCTGAACGTTTTGCCATACTGGAAGAAATCTACTCGCGAAGTGACCATTTTGATGTGGAATCATTATACATCCACATGAAAAATAAAAAGTACCGTGTAAGCCGTGCTACGGTATATAATACACTGGAGCTTTTGGTATCATGCGACCTGGTAACCAAGCACCAGTTTGGTAAAAACATGGCCCAGTTTGAAAAATCATACGGCTATAAACAGCATGATCATATTATTTGCCTGGATTGCGGTAAAGTGGTGGAATTTTGCGACCCACGCATACAGCAAATACAAAGTATGATGGGTGGATTATTAAAATTCGAGATCAAGCATCATTCGTTGAATCTTTACGGTGGATGTGAAAAACTAAAGGCAGGTTTTTGTGATAGAAAAATATAACTTTGCCACCTTTGATAATAAAATTCAAAATTTATAAATGGCTGTTGACGTACTACTAGGCCTCCAATGGGGCGATGAAGGTAAGGGGAAAATTGTTGATGTACTGAGCGCAGATTACGATCTGATCGCACGTTTCCAGGGCGGCCCGAATGCAGGGCATACCTTAGAGTTTGACGGGAAAAAATTTGTATTAAATACGATACCATCGGGTATATTTTTTGAAAATACACTTAACCTTATTGGTAACGGTGTGGTGATAGACCCTATCACACTAAAAAAGGAAATAGAAAAGCTGAAAGATGCCGGTCATGATCTTTTAGCTAAAAAGAACCTGGTGATCGCCAAAAAAGCTCACTTGATATTGCCTACCCACCAATTATTGGATGCAGCATCAGAGAAAAAAATGGGCGAAGGTAAAATTGGTTCGACCTTAAAAGGTATCGGGCCAACCTACATGGACAAAACCGGGCGTAATGGTTTGCGTATTGGTGACGTTACTTTATCTGACTTCAGGGAAAAATATCAAAAATTAGCCGATAAGCACATCTCCATGCTGCAGGCTTTATATGGTGAGGTTCCTGATTTTTCAGAACGTGAGCAAGCATTTTTTGAGGCAATAGAACTCATTAAAAAATTCCCGCTTGTTGACTCGGAACATTTTGTGAATGGTTATATTAAGCAAGGCAAAAAGGTTTTAGCCGAAGGTGCGCAAGGGGCAATGCTGGATATTGATTTTGGTTCCTACCCTTTCGTTACTTCATCAAATACTACAGCTGCGGGTGCTTGCACCGGTCTGGGTATCGCACCGCGACAGATCGGCGAAGTTATCGGTATTTTTAAGGCTTACTGCACTCGCGTGGGCGGCGGCCCGTTCCCTACTGAGTTGGATAATGAAACAGGTGAAGAGCTGCGCCGTATAGGCCACGAGTTTGGCGCCACCACAGGCAGACCACGTCGCACCGGCTGGATAGATTTACCGGCATTAAAATATGCCATCATGTTAAGTGGTGTTACCCAATTGGTAATGACCAAGGCTGATGTATTAAGTGGATTTGATAAGATATACGCCTGCACCCATTACAATTATTTAGGCGAAAAGATAGATTATATGCCTTATGATATTTGTTCTGTTAACCCTGAGCCAATATTAAAAGAAATTGACGGTTGGAATGAAGATTTGACAGGTATCACCGAACTTTCGCAGATACCTGATAAGCTGAAATCCTATATCGACTTCCTGGAAGATGAATTAGGTGTACCGGTAAAATACCTTTCCGTAGGGCCCGATCGTAAGCAAACATTGGTGTTACATTAAAAATATTCAAAGCGATATAATTGAAAGGCTCCTGGTTTCGGGGGCCTTTTCATTTTACTTAATTACTTTTACCCCGTGATGTTCCAGGTTAACGATCTGTTGGATTTTAAGCAAAAAGCCTTGCAATGGGCATCCTCCTTTGATGTATTTTGCTGCCTGGATTCCAATAATTTCAACGACCAGTATACAAGGTTCGATCTGCTGCTCGCTGTTGGTGTTAAATACGAAATTCAAATAAATACCAGCTCCGCCTTTGATGCTCTGGAGAATTTCCGCGCTAAGCATCCTGGATGGATGACCGGCTTTTTTACCTACGATCTTAAAAATGAAGTAGAAAACCTGACATCAAATAATACCGATCAACTGCACTTTCCTGATCTGTATTTTTTTGTGCCTGAACATCTTATTTTGATTGACGGAGATAAAGTTGAGATCATTTCATCCAATCCACAGCACATTATAGACAGTATTTTATCGCAAGAAAATCAGAAAAATTACTCGCAGAATACTATACGGTTACAATCCCGCTTTACCAAAGCAGAATATATCGATACGGTCGTCAAAATAAAGGAGCACATTGCCCGCGGCGATATCTATGTCACAAATTTTTGCCAGGAGTTTTTTGCTGAAGATGCTATGATCGATCCGTTAACTACTTACCTGAAATTAAACTCTATCTCGCCTAATCCTTTTGGTGCTTTCTTTAAGTTGAGGGATAAATATATTTTGTGTGCATCTCCTGAGCGTTTTTTAGCGAAACGTGGTAACAAGCTTATCTCCCAACCCATAAAGGGTACATCTAAGAGATATGATGATGTAGAAAATGATCAGATATCGAAGGAAAAGTTAAAGAGTCATCCCAAAGAATTACAGGAGAATGTGATGATCGTGGATTTGGTGCGGAACGATCTCACCAAATCAGCCAAACCCGGAACGGTAAAAACGGAGGAACTATTTGGCATTTACAGCTTTGCACAAGTGCACCAAATGATATCGACTGTTGTTTGTGAATTGCGGGATGATATAACTGATGTGCGGGCCATAAAAAACACCTTTCCAATGGGAAGCATGACAGGGGCGCCCAAAGTCAGTTCAATGAAATTAATGGAGCAATATGAGCGAAGCGAACGGGGAGCATATTCAGGAGCTATAGGTTATTTCGGCCCGGATGGTGATTTTGATTTTAATGTGGTGATCCGTACACTTTTATACAATGCTTCGGATAAATATCTTTCGTTCCAGGTGGGTGGTGCCATCACTTACCATGCCGAGCCTGAAAATGAGTATGAAGAATGTCTGCTTAAAGCACAGGCGATACTGGAAGTGCTGGGGCAGCAGTTTATAAACTAATTTGCCCGGTAAATTTGTTTTTATTAATTTTACTTTAGTAAAAGTTATTATGGCACTCCAATACATTTCTGACAATTCAGGTAATCATACTGCTGTAATTATTCCAATTAACGAATGGAATGAAATTACGACTATTCACGAAGATTTAAAGAAGCTGGAGAACCAGGAAAAAATCACTCCCAAAAAGAAACCATCAGATTTTGCGGGAACTATCTCAAAAGAAACCGCAATGAAAATGATAGCTGACATTGAACAAAGCCGAGAAGAGTGGGACAGAGGTTTTTAGTTGACACTAATATTCTACTGGAGTATATCGGTGGTATATTGCCTGAAAATACCAACAAATTAATAGAGGACATTATTTCTAACGATTTTAACATATCTGTTATAAACCGAATTGAAGTTTTGGGCCATCCATCTGCAACAAAAGATATATCCGATTTTTTGGATTTGGCAAATCAATATGAACTAACTCAGGAGGTTGTAAAACAGACTATCACACTTCGTAAAGTCCGTAAAATTAAGCTTCCTGATGCTATTATTGCTGCAACAGCTATTGTACACAATCTTAGTTTGATCAGCCGTAATACGAAAGATTTTATGAATATTCAAGGGCTGGAGCTATTAGATCCCTATAAGGTTTAAAGATACCTACTACTTAAGCATTTGATCAATCTTGATCTTTTCCGCTGCTCTAACAATAATCTCCGATCCATCAGCAAAAAACGCCGAATAAGGCTGAATGCTTAAGTAAGATTCAAATTCCTTCCCGTACAATTTTTCTATATCAACATCAAATATTATCTCTGAAACCTCCGCTGCATTCCACCGTATATGTTCTACCTGATATTCGTTCGTAGTCGTTTCGCTTGTTTTATTGTATCCCCAATAATGCTCAAAAATAAACTCCTCAGGGCTGCCTGCCTTTATTGCAGATAGACTACTTATCACCCCACCCAGGCGATTCCAGCGGCCATTTAACTTCCACTCATATAGATACTGAGTTTTTTCCTCATCTATTTTATTAATGGAATGCCGCATGGGCATGGCGCTGTAATGCTCCTTGTATAAATTATTGGCGATCAAGGCGATCATCGGCTTGGGGACAATTTCGCTTATAAACACTGCTCCGCGTTTCCATTCGCTGCCGTCAAAATGTTTTACATAAAACCGCAGGTTAACTTCCTCAAAGTCGGCATGAAACGGCCATCTGATACCTATAACACGTGTATCTAAAAACATAAAGCCAACCATACTTACCAGGGCTTTGCCTTGCCAAAGATCCAATACGGTTCCTGGTGGCAAATAGGATTCTAAGATAGAGGGATCGACCTCGTAATTCAGCATTATGAGATTCTTCCACTGTGCCTGTAAGAATTGTCTTTTAGCCATTGACCCCTTAAAGATTATATCTATACCTGATTCGGTGTCTCCTTACGTTTAAAAAGATTCACTTTAGATTCCTTCCCTTTAAGCAGTCGCTCGATATTCTTTTGATGCGTAACCAATATCAGCAGGCAAATACACATCCCAAAAATAACTACGAGGTTATTGGTGTACCTGTTATAAAAAAAGGTAACTCCTATGAGGTACGTGAAGCCGCCCATTATCGAACTGAGGGATACATAACGGGTTATCAGAAGTATGATGACAAATACGATTACACAAAGCAGGGCGGCTGATAAATTGATAGCCAGCACCATCCCGAACAAAGTTGCGATGCCTTTTCCGCCCCTGAAGCCTGCAAAAACCGGGAAAAGGTGACCCATCACCGCTGCAATGCCCAGGGCCAGTTGGTAACTGATATAATTTGAATGTGGGCCCCCAGTGGTTGAAACACCAATAAAAAAAGCCAGGTTAGTGGCCGAAAATCCCTTCAGGATATCAATGAGCATTACGGGGATGCCCGCTTTTTTGCCGAGTACTCTGAACGTATTCGTCGCCCCGGCATTCCCACTGCCATATTCACGCACATCAACCCCGTAAAAAGCCTTGCCCAACCACACGGCTGTAGGGATCGACCCAAATAAATAGGCTATTATTAATACCGAAACCGAATTGATATTGATCATTCCTGCACAATATTAATAAAATGATACTGTACTAACTATTTTACTCATTATTCTTTAACTGCCTTCAAACTTAAGTCTAAACTTTTTACAGAATGCGTTAATGCACCAACCGAAATATAGTCTACCCCGCACTCTGCATACCGGCGGATATTGTCGATTGTTATACCGCCTGAGGCTTCTGTAATGTATCTTCCCTCAATGATATTTACTGCCTGGCACAGGTCATTAAAATTAAAATTATCGAGTAATATCCGGTTAACGCCCCCTGTTTGTAATACCTGCTCCAGTTCCTCCAGGTTCCTTACTTCAATTTCTATAGCCAGTTTTTTATTGTTTTGCTCCAGGTATCTGTGCGTGTTTTCGATGGCCTGCCTGATACCGCCCGAATAATCAACATGATTGTCCTTTATCAATATCATATCATAAAGCCCGAAGCGATGGTTTACTCCGCCCCCTATCCTTACCGCCCACTTCTCCATATAACGAAGCCCGGGGGTTGTTTTACGGGTATCAAGAACCTTGGTATTGGTGCCTTTTAAAAGATCGACTATCTCATTAGTCTTAGTTGCAATACCCGACATGCGCTGCATGCAATTAAGCACCAGCCGTTCGGCCTTTAATATACTTTGTGGATTACCTGTTACCTCAAAGGCGATATCTTTAGGTTTCACCTCAGCGCCGTCATTCAAGAAAACAGCAACCTTCAGGTTGCTGTCAACCTGGTTAAATATTTCGAGTGCCAGTTCAACGCCGGCAAGTATACCAGAATCCTTAACTAATAATTTCGCTTTTCCAACGGTTCCGTCAGGAATAGTAGCCAGTGAGGTGTGATCGCCGTCGCCCACATCTTCAGCCAGGGCATTGGCAATAAAGTGGTGTATGATTTTTTTATCCAAAATTTAATATTTTGTCCCGTTAGTCCCGATAGCTATCGGGATCGGGACAAAAGTAAGAACAATTAGGGATTATTTTGTTTTTTCGGCTTCTATGCGTAACTCATTGAGTTCGAAACTTTCATTTACTTTTCTTAAGGAAAATGAGGTACGGTACACCCCGTTATTGGTGGTAAGTATAAGCACGGCAAAGCGGAAATTAGGGTTTGATACTATGCGGTGAAGTATTTTAACTGACCGGGGTTGATGTTGCGCAAAAAAGTCACTCAACTTAGTTTCGGCTTCTGTGCTTGGATAAACATCTCCTTCGCCCATAATGGTGAGCTCAACAGTTGGTGAAAAATCTTTGGATAAACTGCGGATATCTCCCTGCTTAATTAATTCGGCAGTTTTGTCAATAGGATCAGTATCATTTGCAAATACAAAGGGCAAGGGAAGTATCAGCAAAAGCAGGTAAAGTAGTTTCATATTGACCAAAATTCAATCGATCTGAATAAAAATTAGCAATAAATAGCAACTATTAATTTAAACGCTTACCAATCTTAAAACGTTGCGTTTATATTTGCATTGTGGAAAAACAGAAAAAGGTAGTACTAATTATCCTTGACGGCTGGGGTTACGGCCGTACCGATAAGTCGAACGCTATATATGCAGCAAGCACGCCATTCTTTGATTCTATGCTGCAAAATTATCCCAATTCAAAATTAGAGGCTTCAGGAACATCGGTGGGATTGCCTGCCGGACAGATGGGAAATTCCGAAGTGGGACATATGAATTTAGGTGCCGGCCGCATTGTTTACCAGGAATTGGGCCGAATTCATAAAGCTGTTGATGACAATGAATTTGTAACCAACCCTGTTTTAAAGGAAGCCTTTGAATACGCAAAGGAAAATGATAAGGACGTGCATTTGATCGGTCTTGTATCAGATGGCGGTGTACACTCCCACATCAGGCATGTGGAGGGTTTATGTGATGCTGCAGGTCAATATAATCTGGAAAAGGTGTATATCCATGCCTTTTTAGACGGACGCGATACGGACCCTAATTCGGGCCTGAAGTTTATAGGCGAATTGGAAGATCATATTAGTGATACACCGTTCAAGCTTGCTTCTGCAATCGGGCGTTATTATGCAATGGACAGGGACAACCGCTGGGAAAGGGTTAAAAAAGCGTATGACCTGCTGGTGAATGGTACTGGTAAACCAACGCATAATATTTTAGAAGCTATACAAGAATCATATAAAACCGGGGTTACGGATGAATTTGTTGATCCGATAGTAAGAACAAATGATAACGGCGAACCCATTGCGGTAATAAAAAATGGCGATGTAGTGATCTGCTTTAATTTCAGGACAGATCGCGGGCGCGAAATTACATTGGCGCTTACTCAAAAATCCTTTCCTGAGCAAAACATGCATCCCCTGAACCTGCATTATCTCACCATGACCACCTATGATGAGACATTCAAGAATGTAAGGGTGATATTTAAAAAGGACGACCTGACAAAAACACTTGGCGAAATATTGCAATATGCAGGTAAGAACCAGATACGCATTGCCGAAACGGAAAAATATCCGCATGTTACCTTCTTCTTTTCAGGCGGGCGTGAAAAGGAATTTGCGAATGAAAAGCGGTTATTAATACCATCGCCAAAGGTGGCTACTTATGACCTGCAACCAGAAATGAGCGCCGAAGGTATTCGCGATGCCATTATTCCCGAACTGGAAAGTGGCTGGCCCGATTTTGTGGTACTTAATTTCGCCAATACCGACATGGTGGGCCACACCGGAGTATTTGAGGCCGTAGTTAAAGCTGCCGAAACCGCAGACAAATGCACTCAGGAAGTAGTGGAAGCAGGTGTTAAAAACGGGTACTCTTTTATCATCATTGCCGACCATGGAAATGCCGATTTTATGATCAATGATGATGGTTCGCCAAATACGGCACACACCACTAATTTAGTGCCGTGCATTGTTATCGATAATGATATTAAACAGGTAAAGGATGGCAAGCTTGGCGATATTGCACCTACCATATTAAAAATATTGGGTGTAGCCATACCCGAAGAAATGACTGGTGATGTATTGGTATAAACGTTTCCTTCTTATCGGCTCAATCTTATCGCTCATCAGCCTGCAATCATGCAGGCAGGATGGCGGGGAAACAACTCGTGATATGAAGTATTTTGATTTGAAAGGGTTTTTCAGAACCGATTCGATACGCCTTGCCAAAGCAAACCCACTTATAAATAAAACGGTAATTCATAACAAAACCAGCGAAACCAAGAAAGTTCATATAGCCGATTGGGGCACCGAACTAAGTCTCTTTACCGGCTCAGATATCAATAAACCAGCATGGAAGGCCAGCTATAGTGTGCAATCATCTGATGATTTTCTCATCTATAAGGCTAAGGAGCCGGAATTGAAAACCCGCGATATTATCATCAAAAGAAATGGCAATACCATTAAGTGGATACTGATATTCAACCATACCAAAAACGTTTTGTATGAAACAGAAGAGAAATTAAGTTATTTCCCTGATTCTCTTTATATTATTCAAAAATCACAGCGGGTAAGATTATTGGGCACTGATTATTACAAGATCAGCGGCGCCTTTAATTAATGATGGCCGAGTGCGTTGGCCAGTTTTGCCTTTGACAGGTCTATCAATGAAGCGATATCCTGCCGGTTAGGGTTATCGTTTAAAACCTTTTGTAAATCAGTGATCGAAGCCTTTAACGAGTTGATTCCCCTGGTTCTATCGTAGGTATGTGAGTTGGCCTGCAACTTAAATTCGCCGTATTCGCGGTAAACTATACCCCTGTTCTGGTAAAATTTAACGTTGTTCTCGGTATTATTGGGGTCGACGGCAATTGCCTTTGTAAAGTCGACAATGGCGCCCAAAAGGTATTTTTCCTTGTCAGCATCAGTCAACTGGTTGTCCCTGGCAAGGTAATTTTCTGCTCTTGCACGGTAGTAATATGCCGAGCCGTCAGCCGGCTTAATAGCGATAACACGTGTATAAGCCGCTATTGATTTCTTATAATTTTCGCTGTGATAGTAGGAATAACCAAGCATCCAGAGTGCGCTCGCATTGGTTGAATCAATGATACATGATTTTTCAAGATGATTAACTGCTGTCTTAAAATCTCCATCAAAAAAAGCTTGCTGCCCTAATTTAAAATAGGCATTCTGCCCCAAAGCTAAGTTAGCTGAAGATATTACCAGGAAAGCCAGTATGACCGATATCTTCATTAAGAGTTTAATCGTGTAACAAAAATAATATACTTCACCTTGTGCAGTATAAACTTATTTTATATCGAAATATTATACCAATTCAAAAAAATAATCCGTTCAGCCGTTAAATTTTGCCTTGGGGCCTTGCTGACTTTTTTTCATTTTTTCCCAATATTCAGCATTTTATTGCAAAATAACATCATTTTACATAAAAAACATATAATCAAATATTTGTATATGACAATTAAAGTTAATTATGCCTTGCTACAGCATCTTGGCACATGTCTTGAACAATAGTATCCATACCGTCCGTATACAGCGTTTTGCCTGTATGCATTATTCCTGTACTTTTACAGGCTGACAATATGACGTTACTTAACAGAAAGGGTGCTTGATGAGTTTTGATCCGTTTGATTTTAAAAATGCTTTACCAATTATAAACGAAGATTCCGAATTTTTTCCGCTGATGTCATCAGAGGATGAGGAGGAAATGAATAATGAGCATATGCCGGAGGTGCTGTCGATATTGCCTCTGCGCAATACGGTATTGTTTCCGGGTGTTGTTATTCCAATTACAGTAGGCAGGGATAAATCGATCAAACTCATTCGCGATGCCAACAAGGGCAAGCGCATGATAGGCGTAGTTGCGCAGCAGGATGTAGCTATTGACGACCCTACCTTTAGTCAGCTTAACAAAGTTGGCACAATAGCCCTCATCATTAAGATGCTGCAAATGCCCGATGGCAATACTACAGTGATCCTTCAGGGTAAAAAGCGCTTTATTTTAAAGGAAGAAGTACAAAGTGAGCCCTATATTAAGGCTATAATTGACCCCTTTAAGGAAATAAAACCAAAAGAGGACAGGGAATTTAAGGCGATGGTGTCGTCTATAAAAGATATGTCAATGAGCATTATCCAGCTTTCGCCAAATATGCCGAGTGAAGCGGGTATTGCCATACGTAATATAGAAAGCACCTCGTTCCTGATCAATTTCATCGCATCGAATATGAATGCGGATATGGCCGCCAAGCAACGTTTGCTTGAAGTAGCCAACCTGCGCGACAGGACAAAAATGGTATTGGAACATTTAACACTCGACCTGCAAATGCTGGAACTAAAGAACCAGATACAAAGCAAGGTGCGTGTGGACCTTGATAAGCAGCAACGCGACTATTTCCTGAACCAGCAGTTAAAAACGATACAAGAAGAGCTTGGAGGCAACTCGCCTGACCTTGAAATAGATGACCTGCGCGTACGTGCAACAAAAAAGAAGTGGGCCAACGAAGTAAAAGAACACTTTAATAAGGAGCTGGATAAGCTGGCAAGAACGAATCCTGCGGCAGCCGATTATTCGGTACAGATCAATTATCTTGAATTATTGTTGGATCTGCCATGGAACGAATTTACCAAGGATAACTTTGATCTGAAACGTGCCCAAAAGATATTAGACAAAGATCATTTTGGCCTTGATAAGGTAAAGCAACGCATTATAGAATACCTGGCCGTATTAAAGCTGAAGCATAATATGAAGGCGCCAATTCTATGCCTGGTGGGCCCTCCGGGAGTTGGTAAAACATCTTTGGGTAAATCTATTGCAAAGGCATTGGGCCGCAGATATGTGCGTATGGCGCTTGGTGGCATCAGGGATGAAGCTGAGATCAGGGGGCATCGCAAAACTTATATTGGTGCCATGCCGGGCCGTATAGTGCAGGCCGTTAAAAAGGCAGGCGCCGCCAATCCTGTATTTATTTTGGATGAGATAGATAAAGTGGGCAATGATTTCAGGGGCGATCCCTCATCAGCATTGCTCGAGGTACTTGACCCTGAACAAAACAGCACCTTTTATGACCATTATGTTGAGGTCGATTTCGATCTGTCCAATGTGATGTTTATCGCGACAGCAAATTCGTTAAGCAGTATTCAGCCTGCTCTTCTTGACCGTATGGAAGTGCTTGAAGTAAATGGTTATACAATAGAAGAAAAAATTGAAATAGCCAAACAACACCTGGTACCCAAACAGCGTGAGGCGCATGGATTAAAAACTAAGGATATTACCTTTAAGACTGATGCGCTTGAAAAATTGATCGAGGACTATACCCGCGAATCAGGTGTGCGTGCACTTGAAAAGAAAATAGGCTCTGTAGTTCGCGGCGTAGCTAAAAACATAGCTATGGACGAGGTACATACCCCAATTGTAAATAAAAAGGAAGTAGAAAGAATACTCGGCGCACCTATATATGATAAGGACCTTTATGAAGGCAACGACGTGGCCGGTGTAGTTACGGGCCTCGCATGGACATCAGTAGGCGGCGATATTTTATTTATTGAAGCGAGTTTAAGTCCTGGCAAGGGCCGCTTAACCCTCACAGGTAACCTGGGCGATGTAATGAAGGAATCAACTTCTATTGCATTAGCTTATTTGAGGGCGCACTCAAAGGATTTTAATATCGATCCAAAACTTTTCGATCAATGGGACGTGCATGTGCATGTTCCGGCAGGCGCCACACCAAAGGATGGGCCGTCGGCAGGTGTTACTATGCTTACTGCGCTAACCTCAGCCTTCACCCAGCGTAAGGTAAAACCCAATTTAGCTATGACCGGCGAAATAACCCTGCGTGGGCGCGTTTTGCCTGTTGGAGGTATAAAAGAAAAGATATTGGCCGCCAAGCGTGCCAATATTAAGGAAATCATTCTTTGCAAATCAAACCAAAAGGATATCCTCGAAATAAAAGAAGATTATATTAAGGACCTGCAATTTCATTATGTAACCGATATGCGCGAGGTGATAAGCCTGGCACTTTTGGACC
>Ga0206930_1002_pt1 | contig 106821 bp, 89 predicted proteins | sample Alteio_BWOrgHeat_20_FD_152939 | JGI IMG/M metagenome (GOLD analysis project Ga0206930, IMG submission 152939) | Enriched cells from forest soil in Barre Woods Harvard Forest LTER site, Petersham, Massachusetts, United States -... | ecosystem: Environmental > Terrestrial > Soil > Temperate forest >... | reverse complement strand
TTGGATTATCGGTTGTTGGAGCAGGAGCGGGCTCTGATTTGGCCGTCGGCAAAAACAGGTGATGTGTTACCAGGTCGATACCAATGGTGCGGGCACCCGGTTCGGTAGTTATATTTTCAATAAATTCGAACTTATCGGCATTCACTTCTCTTACTGCAGTAATTGTACCCTCGCCATTTGAAGCGTAGGCTATTTTTAATTGGGGGTCAAATACTAAACCATCGGTACGACCAATCGGAAATTTAGCAACAGTTTTACCGTTCGAAGCATCCATGATAACCATAGTTTTGCTATCGCCGCAGGCAATAAACAAACGGTTGGTTTTGCGATCGATATCCAACCCGGAAGGAGACGAACCACCGTCGATTTTATAATTGGCAATCTCCTTAAAGGTAGTAGCATCTACTACATGCACTGTACTGTTATCTTCTCCGTTAACAAAGATTTTGCCTTTGCCGTCAGACACAGCGGTTTCTAATTTTTCGCCTAAAGACACTGTGGCTACCACCTTTTCTGTTACCGGGTCAATAAAACACAAATCATGGCTGCCACCGTCGCAGGTGATAATCTTTTTTGAGAAGTCGTCATAAAAAATGGCGTCCGGGTTTTTCACAGGCAAGGTAATTTCGCCTGTTGCAGTAAGGGTCTTCAGATCAAATACAGTTACTGAATTAGACCTGCCATTACTCGTAAAACCTTTATTTAATTCTTGTACCAGCGCTATGCCATGCACACCTGTTGTTTTGGGAATGAAGCCAAGTGAGTCGCCGGTTGTGCTGATCACATTCACCTGCATGCCATGCGATACATAAACACGCTTATTGGCACCATCAACAGTAATATAATCCCAACCGCCTACACTTGGGATCTTGTAATCATTCAGCACTTTAAAGCCGGTGGTTTGCTGCGCATATAATTGATAAGGCACGCTAAAAACTATGCCAATTAACATTAGCATAGATAAAGTCTTTTTAATTGAGCTCATTTTCAGGTTTTTTTATGCTATTTAGAAATAAATTCTGGAATAAAACTGTAGAAAAAAATATGTTGGAATACCACTTTAATTTAACCCGCCAATGCATCCGCATCCCCCTTCGGATTTCTCGCATGCCACCACGTTGCTAATGCTGAACCTGAAATATTCATGAACGGGCCAAATATAGCCGACGCTAACCCAATGGTAGCAATTCCTCCCATAGACAAAGCCAGGCTGGATGCAAGCCCGCTGTTCTGCATCCCAACCTCAAGCGAAATGGTACGGCAATCCCGCTCCTTAAAGCCCAGCAAACGGCTCAGCCAATACCCAAGAGTATAGCCTGCTGTATTATGAATAATAACAGCTAATATTAATAACAGGCCTACCTTAAGCAAATTATCCCTGCCGGTTGCTGTAATTACCACAATAATGATCCCGATACCTGCCATTGAAATAACCGGCATCAGTTTATCCAGCCATTTCATTTTTCCTCTTATAAAAAAGTTGAAGAGCAATCCCGCTAAGATAGGAATGAGCACTACTCTAGTGGTATCCCAAACCATAACCCCAAAATGCACGGCTACGAACTTGCCGGCAAGTAAACTCATCAATAATGGTGTTAAAAGCGGCGACAATAAATTAGAAATAGCAGTTACCGAAATGGACAATGCCAGGTTTGCTTTAGCGAGGTACGACATTACGTTGGATGCTAAGCCGCTCGGGCAACATCCAACCAAAATTATCCCTGCAGCAATTTCCCTTGGAAAATTAAACAGGTTTGCTAAACCAAAACCGATTAGCGGCATTATTGTGTAGTGGCAAATAATACCAACGAGTATAGCCTTAGGCATTTTTATCACAGCCGATAATTCATTCAGGCTTAATTCGCTGCCCATGCCAAACATGATAATTTGTAAGAGCGGTATCATAAGCCCTAACAATTTGAAATCGCCTATGCTCCTAAAATGCTCCGGGTAGTACATTGCAAGGCTCACCGCCGCAAATATCATCGTGGTAAAAGTGAATCCTTTTAATTTAGGACTGGCTCTGAATGTTAAAGCAAGGATCAGGAAGAAAAGCATCAGCACCCAACCGCATAGCCATGTATATCCAAACAAGGTTAATATGATAAACACCAGCAAAACTGCAAAAGCCAGAAAATAACCCAACCTGTTTCGCCTGATGTCTGTCATATTATTTATCTATTTGATCTCAAAGCTAATCTATTGTTGAGAAAAACAATGGGCGCTATTGGATGAAATATGACCGGATTTTCGGTGCATTTCAACATATTTGCGCATGCAAAATATCAAAAATATCATATTCGATTATGGGAATGTGATCTTCCTGCTTGATTTTGAGAAATTGAAAGATGGCTGGAAAAGTCTTTCCATTAATGATCCCGATAAATTCTTTAGTCATGGTGTGCAGGATCCCATTTTTGATGCTTTTGACCGGGGCCTGGCAAGTCCTGATGAATTCAGGAATTATATCAGGCAAAAAATAGGCAAGGTGGATTTAACTGACGCGGAAATTGATGCAGCCTGGAACAGTCTGCTTTTGGGTGTGGATGATGGAACACATGAGGTTTTAGCAGAACTGAATAAGAAATACCGCACCTTTTTGCTAAGCAATATCAACCCAATACATTATGATTATATCATGAATTACCTGCAAAAGGAGTTCGGGTTTGAGAACAACGATCACTTATTTGAGAAAACTTATTACTCGCATCTGATAGGGATAAGAAAGCCTGATGCGGCAATATTCGAAAAGGTTTTGAATGAAAACGGATTAAAACCTGAGGAAACCTTATTTATTGACGACATCCATGCCAATCTCGATAAAGCCAAGGCCCTCGGTATTCAAACGTTTCTGATGAAAGCTCCGGATACAATACAGGATTTTATTAAACGGGAACATTTTTTATAATAGCTTATGCAACAATTACTTTTATCACAATATGATAGTATTAGAAGTGCAAGGCATGCACTGTTTAGCTATTGCAAAAGGTTTGACAACTCCGATCTGTTTAAAAATGTCGAAGCTTTTAATAACAACATTGCTCATCTGTTAACACATGTTGCAAATTCATATCTGCATTGGATGATATTTTTTGATCAGCAAATACCCGAGGTCTATTTCAATAAGGTTGATGTCGCAGGCATGGAGGATATTGAAAATATGTACAAGCAGGTGGATACAGCGGTTTACAATTTCATCGAAAAATATAAGGGAGATTACGAACAAAGCTTTACCAAAAATAAATCACGGATCAATATCCCAATAACTACGACACCTTTAGCGCTGTTCACCCACGTTATTACCCACGAATTTCATCATAAGGGGCAAATATTGACCATGAGCCGGTTATTAGGGTATACACCTGTGGATACGGATGTGATAAGATATTGAGCCCAGTAGACTCACCCCGACATCGCTGCGCTTGTCACCCCTCTCTGCTTCGCAAAGAGGGGACTGAAAAATAAAATTCTCTAATCAAAAAACCCTCTTTTCGCCTTAGCGGAGAGAGGGTGGTCGAGCGAAGCAAAGACCGGGTGAGTTAACTACATGATGAGTTAAACCCCTCTCCTTTTCTTCTCCTTCAATATCAAACTCAATTCCCTGCTCATTTGCCCGGCAATAGCGGTATTTTCCTGCGCACGCCTGAACAAATAGGGTAATACCGATTTTACAGGGCCATAAGGCACGTATTTAGCCACATTATATCCTGCATCGGCCAGGTTAAAGCTTAAATTATCGCTCATGCCCAACAATTGCGAAAAATAAACATGAGGGTGATTATGCGGAACCTTTTTATCGTTTAACAAATCCGCCAAAACCCGGCAGCTATTTTCATTATGCGTTCCTGCTACAAAAGCAATCTTTTCAAGGTTATTCACGCAAAAGTGCAGGGCCAAATCATAATCCCTGTCGGCTGATTGCTTATCGGGTTGTATTAATGACGGATAGCCCATTTCTGCTGCGCGTTTACGTTCCTTTTCCATATAGGCACCGCGCACCAGTTTCGCGCCTAAAATAAACCCTTCGTTAACTGCTATAGAATGGTCGTGCTTTAGCGAATCCAGTTTATCATGGCGATACAGCTGGTAGGTATTATAAACTATGCCATTATCCTTATTAAACTTGCGCATCATATCCAGTGCAAGCCGATCAATGGTTTTTTGTATCCAGGTTTCTTCAGCATCGATCATTACAGGCACACCGGCATCATGTGCTCTGCTGCAAATTGCCAGTACCCTATCCTGCACTTTTTTCCATTCTGATTGCTCTTCAGATGTTAAAGTTGTACCTGCATCCAGTTTTTCCAGCAAGGCGAACCTGCCTACGCCGGTCACTTTAAATACAGTGATCGGAACTGCTTTATCCCCTGCCGCACGGTTAATTGTCAATATGATCTCATCCCGGGTAGCGTCAAAAATTTGTTCTTCATCTTCGCCTTCTACGGAGTAATCCAATATAGTACCTACGCCACCATTATATAGATTTTTGATGGTATTATCACATTCAGCAATGGCTTCGCCACCACAAAAATGCTTAAATATGGTCGCCTTTATGATGCCCTTGATAGGCAAACCGATCTTCATTGCGAAGTTGGTAATTGGCGGGCCTATTTTCACTAAAAAGTTAATGTTAATCATCCTGAAAAGCCAGTAGGCACGTTTCAGGTCGGTGTTTGAGGAGTGGCGAAATGCTATTTCGGTATTTTCAAATGATAGTGTTCCCTTGCCGGGACCAGCAACAGTTTCGGTATTGAGCATGGCGCAAAATTAGAAAATGCAAAGCAAATATCTCATTATCCTTTGAATAGTTTATTTTTGGCCCGCCATGATTGAATTTAAAGTTGAGGGCGATCACATCCCCCTGATACAATTGCTGAAAGCTACCCACCTGGTAAGTACAGGCGGTGAAGCGCAAATTGTTGTAACCGAGGGCGAAGTAAAATATAACGGCCAGGTTGACTACCGCAAACGGCTCAAAGTACGTGCTGGCGATATAGTTGAGTTTAATGGCCAAAAGATCAAGGTGATATAATTTATGGACACACTTAATAGCATTAGCTATCCTATTTATTTTAATAATACGTTGACCGAACTGGTGAATTTTATCAAAAAGGGCAATTACTCCAGATTTTTTGTTTTGACAGATGAGAACACGGCTAAGCATTGCCTGCCAATTATCAGGAAACAAATTGATGACCTGGATAATTTCGATATCATCGAGATCAATTCAGGCGAGGAGAGCAAGAATATTGATTTTTGTGTAGGTGTCTGGAAAATGCTGATCGATTTTAGCGCCGACAGACAAAGCCTGCTCATTAACCTCGGCGGTGGCGTGATCAGTGACCTTGGCGGTTTTGCGGCATCTACCTACAAGCGCGGTATCGATTTTGTGCATATACCCACTACCCTGCTTTCGCAGGTTGATGCATCAGTAGGTGGCAAAACGGGTATTGATATGGATAATATCAAAAACATTATCGGTACATTCACACAGCCTAAGGCAGTATTTATTGATCATGCGTTTTTACAAACACTACCGCCAAGGCAAATCCTGTCGGGCCTCGCTGAAATGCTGAAACATGGCTTAATAGCAGATGCGGGATATTGGAACCTATTGAAAAACAGCGATCTGAAAAAACCATCAGCAGAATTGGTTTACAAATCTGTCGAAATAAAAAACAAGGTAGTTATTGAGGACCCACACGAAAAGGGTATCCGCAAAAGCCTGAATTTTGGCCATACCATTGGGCATGCGATTGAAACTTATTCGCTGGTAAATGATAAGAACCCACTTACACATGGCGAGGCTATTGCTATCGGGATGATCTGCGAAGCAAAGCTTTCCAATCTGAAGATCGGGCTTAGTGATGTGGATCTGAATGAGATCACTGAAACCATTGGCGAATTATATTCGGCATATCAGATACCTGAATCGTGTTATGAAGAGTTATATAGCATCATGCTAAAAGATAAAAAGAACAATGCCGGCAAGATCAACTGTACATTACTGACAAATATCGGACAATGCCGTATTGATAATGTTTGTACCGAAAAAGAACTTTGTGAAAGTTTAAGATACTACGCAACTTTGTAAAATGTTCCAATTAAATGCGAGAAGCGAAGCGGTAACTGTACTAATAGCATTATTGGTAATACTTACGCTTGCAGAAATGGGCCTGAATTACTGGGAAAACCGCAAGTATTATGAGAAAAGGGATACATTAACCAACATCTATCTTACCATACTTGCCTTCCTGCTCAATATAGTGGTAAAGGGATTTACTTTTGTGATGCTGGATTATGTATACCAATTCAGGCTATTCGAGATAAAAAATGCCATTGTCTATTGGGTGGTATTGGTTGTTACCCAGGACTTTTTGTATTGGGTGCTGCATTATACCGGCCATTACTGCCGCCTGTTTTGGGCCATGCATGTTACCCATCACTCATCTGAACATTTTAATTTGACAACAGGTTTCCGTTCTACTGTTTTTGAGCCTCTTTATCGTGTATTCTTTTATTTACCATTAGCTTTGATGGGCTTTAACGCCATAGATATTTTATTTGCCTATCTCATTACCCAGCTTTATGGTAATATAGTGCATACCCAATACCGGGTCCGATTGCCAAAATGGTATGGATGGATCTTCGTTACCCCATCACATCATCGGGTGCACCATGCTTCAAATATCCCCTATCTTGATAAAAATATGGGCATGATGCTCATCATCTGGGACAGGATGTTCGGCACGTTCAGGGAAGAAAACCTGCCTGAGCCTATCCGTTACGGCTTAACCAAGCAGCCTGAGGACCTTGGCCCTGTGAATATCCTTTTTCATGAATGGAAAGCTTTGTTACATGATGTTAAGCAAGTACCTGATGTTAAAACCAAGCTTAAATATTTTTTAAATCCGCCAGGCTGGAGCCATGACGGGCGTACGAAAACATCAAGGTATTTGCAAAAGGAATATGATGAGGATAAATCCGGGTCCCAACAGATCGAGATTTTAAAAGCTTCTTAAGGCTTGTACAATCACCCAATAAAATTCTGTTCAAACCAGTTATTTTCAGAAAAATAAAATTTTCTATTGACAGAATGTTTTTTTCATGTACATTTACGGCATAAACAAAGACAATGAAGTTTAACAACGCATATTTTTATGGTTACTACTTTTACTTTACCAGTAAGAGCCGGGACTAATATGCACTAACAAACATATAAGATAAACTGAAAAGTCCCGGCACAAAAAGCCGGGACTTTTTTGCTTTAAGGAGATCATGAAAGAGAAAAAAACAAGGGTCGCGATACAAGGCATACGCGCATCATTTCACGAAGAAGCTGCCTTTTTGCATTTTGGCGAGAACATTCAAACCATTGAATGCAACTCCTTCAAACAAACATTTGAGGCTTTGGAGAATGACGAAGCTGATTATGTTGTAATGGCTATTGAAAATAGCATTGCCGGCAGCATCCTGCCAAACTATTCGTTGATGCTGAACTATAATTTCCCGGTAGTTGGTGAGGTTTACCTGCCTATACAGCTGCATTTGCTGGCTTTGCCGGGTGTAAAATTCGAGGACATAAAATACGTTACCTCCCATCCTATCGCTATACGCCAGTGCATTGACTTTTTTGACGAGTATCCGCATTTGAAAATTGTCGAAAGCAATGATACGGCCGCTTGTGCCAAACGCATCCGGGAAGAGCAACTGACTGATACAGTGGCCATTGCCAATACCCTGGCCGCTAAACTATATGATCTGGATGTATTGGAGCGCCGCATCGAATCGAACAAAAAGAATTTTACCCGCTTTTTGATCCTCACACATCATGACAATGTTGAGAAAAAGGAAAATAACAAGGCATCGCTATGTTTCCAGGTAAGTAACCAGGTGGGCTCATTGGCAAAGGTGCTGCAGATTTTCGCGGAACAGAATATCAATATGAGTAAGATACAATCAATGCCGGTTTTGGGTAAACGTAATGAGTATAATTTTTATGTAGATGTGGAGTGGAACAACTCAAGGCAATATGATGCCGCCATCAGGCAGGTATTGAAATACACCCAAAACTTTAATATCCTGGGCGAGTATCAACGTCATGAAGATGAAAACACCCTCGTGGAACGCGAGCAAAAACTTAGGGCTCAGGAAAAAATAACACGCAAATACATCAATGTTAAAAAAATAGAGAAATAGTCGGGAAGACCGAAGGATATTAACATAAACAATAAATCAATCAATAGAGAAAACACAACTTCCGGACTTTCGGTCTTACGGACTTTCGGACTAAAAAAAAGCATATGAAACTAGACTTAAACATACAGCCGCTTAGTTCCTGGTTAAAAACCGGGAAGGAACCCCTGGTGATCGCAGGCCCGTGCAGTGCCGAAACTGAAGAACAATTGGTTGCCACCGCGCATTTATTAGCAAAAACAGGTCGTGTATCTGCATTGCGGGCAGGTATCTGGAAACCCCGCACACGCCCCGGTGAATTTGAAGGCATCGGAAGTATTGGTTTGCAATGGCTAAAACGTGCCAAGGATGAAACAGGCTTGCCAACTGCCATCGAAGTAGCAACGGCTAAGCATGTTGAGGAGGCGCTTAATGCAGGCGTTGATATCCTTTGGGTAGGCGCACGCTCAACAGTAAACCCTTTTACTGTACAGGAAATTGCTGATGCCCTTAAAGGTGTTGATGTACCAGTAATGGTGAAAAATCCTGTTAATCCTGATCTTTCCTTATGGATAGGTGCATTAGAGCGTATCAATAATGCGGGGATCACTAAACTGGCAGCCATTCACCGTGGTTTTTCTTACCACGAAAAAACTGCTTTCCGTAACGAACCCATGTGGGATCTGGCCATCAGCCTTAAAACACATGCGCCGAACTTACCGCTGATCAATGACCCGAGCCATATCTGCGGCAACCGCGAACTGCTGGGATATGTTGCCCAAAAAGCACTCGATCTGGATATGCAGGGTTTGATGATCGAATCACACATCGACCCAAGTGTTGCCTGGACAGATGCCAAGCAACAGGTTACCCCATCAGCATTGGTTGAAATTATTGAGCGCTTAACCTTACGTAAACCGGAAATAAAAGGAACTGAATTAAAAGATAAATTAGGCGAATTGCGTACCCAGATAGACAAGATAGATGACATCGTATTCCAGAAAATGGCTGAACGTATGCAGATCGTTGAAAAGATAGGCAATTACAAAAAGGAAAACGGCATCACTATTTTGCAGGTAAATCGTTGGGACGAAATATTGAACAAGCGCGTTGCTTATGCAAAGGCTTTAAAATTGAGTCCCGAATTTGCTGAAAAATTACTTGAATTGATCCACAGCGAATCTATCCGCAAGCAAACCGAGATCATGAACCAGGGCCAGGAAAATCAGCCGCAGGAAAAACTGACGCACGCATAATACCGATGAAGCAAAACATCATCCTTACAAAGAAAAACAAGTCGGTAAATGGTACGGTGCATCTTACCGGTTCTAAAAGCGAATGCAACAGGGCTTTGATCATTGAAGCTTTGAGCAATGAAAGGGTTAAGGTGGAGAATATATCAGATGCGGCAGATACAATAACGCTTGAAGGTATTTTAAGAGGCAATAGAAAAGTACAGGAACATAAACTCAATTTAACGCTTGAAGTAAACGTTGGACCAGCTGGTACAGCCATGCGTTTTTTAACCGCCTTTCTAGCCTTACAGAATACCGATATAATTTTAACCGGCAGCGACCGCATGAAGCAAAGACCGATAGGTATTTTGGTAAATGCGCTGCGGGGAATTGGCGCGAACATTGAATACACGGAGAATGAGGGTTTCCCGCCGCTCAGGATCAAAGGGGGGTTTGAGCAGCAAAGAGATAAGATCAGCATACAGGGGGATATCAGTAGTCAGTATATTACTGCGTTGTTGCTTATTGCCGCACGATTACCTTTAGGTTTAACGTTGCAAATTGAAGGCGAGCTCACCTCAAGACCCTATGTAGAGATGACTTTATCCATGCTGTTACACTGTGGTATTCAGCACGAATGGGAAGGGAACAGTATCACTATTACCCGGCAGGAGTTCAGGGATACCTCATTATATATTGAACCGGATTGGAGCGCAGCATCTTATTGGTATGCCATTGCTGCACTGGCTGATGAGGCTGAGCTGTTTCTGCCCGGATTAACGCCATATAGTTTGCAGGGTGATAGTGTGATCACGGAGATCATGGCGAATTTTGGAATTACCTCGCAGTTTAAGGATGGTGGCGTGCAGCTGAAAAAGGAGGCTAAACCGCTAAGCCGTAAGATATTCGACCTGAAATCCTGCCCTGATCTGGCGCAAACAATCATTGTGGTATGCGCTGCACTGGGCCATGAGGCTACTTTTACAGGTTTGGAGACTTTAAAGATAAAGGAAACAGACCGTATCAAAGCTTTGCAAAATGAGCTTTCTAAAATGGGTGTTAAATTGATAGAAAAAGGACAGGTTTATAAATTGGATTGCAGCGAAAAATTTATCCCTGAAAGCATTTTCATAAATACTTATGACGACCACCGCATGGCTATGGCATTTGCGCCACTCGCTTTGATAATCCCCCAACTTGAAATTGAAGATGCCGATGTGGTGGAAAAATCATACCCTGCATTTTGGTCGGATTTGGAAAAGGTGGGATTTGAGGTAAAAGGATTAAACGACGGCCGGGTTTATTATGCATTGACAGAAATAAAGTAGCTTACATTACCTGAAACGATTGAGGCGTTAAATAACATACCACAACCAATAATTACACAATAATCTGCACATTTGCACATACGCACATTTGCACATCAAAAAACCATGGCAGGTAACTCATTCGGGCAATTATTCAGGATAACTACTTTTGGCGAATCGCATGGTGAGGCTATTGGCGTGATCATCGACGGCTGCCCGGCGCAGTTGGATGTGGACATGGACTATATTCAATCCGAACTAGATAAACGTCGGCCTGGTCAGTCCAAGATCACCACGCAGCGTAAAGAGAGCGATACGGTAAAGATTTTGTCGGGTGTGTTTGAGGGGAAAACTACTGGTACGCCTATTGCTATGCTGATACCTAATGAAGATCAACGTTCAAAGGATTATACGCACAATGTAGATGTTTTCCGTCCCTCCCATGCCGATTATACTTACCAGGTAAAATACGGCATCCGCGATCATCGTGGTGGTGGAAGGTCATCAGCACGCGAAACGGCAGCACGTGTTGCAGCAGGTGCATTGGCCAAATTATTGCTGAAAACACAGGGAATTGAGATCGTAGCTCACGTAAGCAGCGTAGGTAAGATCAATGCGCCGAATGTCGAGATAAAAAGCGCGCAGGAATTTATTGATGAGCGTGAGAAAAATATCGTACGCTGTGCTGATCCGGCTACTGCCGAAGAAATGATCGAGCTGATCGACTCCATTCGCAAACAAGGCGATACTGTTGGCGGAAAGATAAGTTGTTATATTCAAAATTGTCCCGTCGGCCTGGGCGAACCCGTTTTTGATAAGCTGCATGCCGAATTGGGCAAGGCTATGCTTAGCATCAATGCCGTACATGGATTTGAGTTCGGTTCCGGCTTTGCCGGCAGTGAAATGCGCGGCTCAGAGCACAATGATCTTTTCACAAAAGATGCCGAAGGAAATATCGGCACCCGCACTAACTTTTCTGGCGGTATACAGGGCGGTATAAGCAACGGCATGCCGATAGAATTTACGGTAGCATTTAAACCTGTAGCTACTATCATGCAAAGTCAGCCTACTATCGACAGTAAAGGCAACGATGCTGAAATATCAGGCAAGGGCCGCCATGACCCTTGTGTAGTGCCCCGTGCAGTGCCCATTGTTGAGGCGATGGCTGCATTGGTAATTGCTGATCATTGGCTGAGGAATCGGAACTCGATTTTGCCCCTAACCCCTTAAGGGGAATGATCTGCACATTTGCATAGCTGCACATCATTTCATCCTCATATTTTCACATCCGCACATTTGTAATCTGCACATCCGCACGGCATTTAATATATTTGCGTAATGCTCTCCTATACTATCCAATTATACAAAAAAGCATATAGTGGTTTATCAAGAAATAGCTGGTACCTGTGCCTGGTGATGTTTATTAACCGCAGCGGCACTATGGTTGTTCCTTTCATGACTATTTATTGTCATAAAGTACTGCATTTTACCTTACCGCAAGCCGGGTACATCATGGGTTTTTTCGGTGCGGGTTCAATCCTTGGTGCTTTAATTGGAGGCAAGATCACAGATAAGCGCGGCTTCTATTACGTTCAGATATTTGCACTTCTATCCGGCGGGATACTATTTATATTGTTAGGGTTCCAAAAAACCTTTATCACACTTGCCATTAGTTCATTTATACTTAGTGTATGTAACGAGTCGTTCAGGCCGGCTAACTCGGCGGCAATAGTGCATTATAGCACTGATGAAAATAAAACCCGTTCAAACTCACTTAACCGACTTGCAGTTAACCTGGGATGGGTTTTTGGTGGCCTGTTAGGCGGTACTTTGGCCGGTATAAACTATCATTTACTGTTTTGGGTAGATGGGTGTACGAATATTTTAGCCGCATTGCTTTTATTAAAGCTGATCCCTGCATCTAAAGTTGTTAAAACGATCAAAAATTCAATCAATACAGTTGGTTCTGCAGCTCATAGAGACGGCATCTATCTCATATTTATCGGCTTTGTCATCATATTTGCAACCTGCTTTTTCCAGGTATTTACCATGCAGCCATTGTATTATAAAACCCAATGGCATTTCAGCGAACTGTATATCGGCTTGTTAATGGGCCTGAATGGTTTAATTATCGTTTGTTTCGAGATGGTGATCATTCACAATCTTGAGGGTAAACGACACCCGCTTCAATATATCTGTATCGGGGTGTTGCTTACGGGTATAGGATTTGTGCTGCTTAACTTTCTGCCCGCCGCTTATTACGGAGCTATAATTATCCTGGTATTTATAACCGTCGGCGAAATGCTGGCTATGCCATTTATGAATTCATTCTGGATCATGCGGACCACTGCAGGCAATCGTGGCAGTTATGCTGCATTATACACCACGGCCTGGTCGACAGCGCAGATCATGGCGCCCATTATTGGCGGGCTGGCTATATCGCTGGTTAGCTTCAATTTGCTATGGTGGATAACCGGAATAATGTGCTTATTTGCGTCCATTGGTTTTATAATGCTTTACAGGCATACCAGTAAGCAAAATAAGATTGTACCTGTTGAAGAAACCGTATTTTAATGAAAAGAGCCTTAATATTAGATCTTGATAATACCATTTACCCGGTAAGTTCTATTGCTGATGACCTGTTCAGAGAGTTATTCAGGGTGCTTGACCAATATTCAGGCAGTATTAATACCGACGACGCTGACCGCATCAATCAAATCAAAGAGGAAATGACACGCAGGCCATTTCATCATATCGCCGATGATTATGGATTAAGCGAAGAGTTGAGGTCAAGGATGACCGAAACGCTAAAACATATGAGCTATGACCTGCCTATGAAGCCATATGAGGATTATCAATATATCAGATCGATGCCGTTGGATAAGTTTTTGGTTACCACAGGCTTTGTTAAATTACAGTTGAGCAAAGTAAAAATGCTGGGTATCGAAAATGATTTTAAAAATATCCATATTGTCGACCCTGAAGTAAGCGGGGCGACTAAAAAAGACATCTTCATAAAGATCATGGAAGAGCATGCCTACAACCCTGAGGAACTGCTGGTAATAGGTGATGATCCGCAGTCAGAAATTAAAGCGGCAAAAGAGTTAGGCGTAGATACCTTTCTGTATGACCCCGGAAACATATATCCTAATGCTTCTGCGACATATAAGTCGGTTAGTTTGAGGGATGTAGAATTTGCTCTGACATAGATTCAATTCTTCAGTAACCTTACTGTTACCAAAAGCTGCCCCGTATGGCGCATAGTATGCTCAGCAGCATGTGTGAGCAGGCCGATAACAGTTGATGGGATCTGCGCCCGGCCCACACCTCTCACCTCTGTCAAAGTATCTTCCCTGGTATGGCTTAATTGATCTATTGCCCGATCAACCTGGCTATTAAATGCTTCAACCAAACTATTGACACTACATTCTTGTTCGGGCTCTTTGCCTTCCAATGAAAGATATGCAAATTGTAATTCATTCAAAGCCCCGCCCCTGGCGTAGGTAAAAAGCCTGTCGAGTATGCCTTTAAGATGTTGCAGATGAAACGCTGGCGAGGCCATACCCGCAGGTTTAACCCACAAAAATATCTCGGGAAAGTCAACCATTAAGGCATTAACTTCCTCCCTGGATTGTAGCAAAGTATGCGCAACTGGCTGTAATAGAGGTCGGATACCTTCTATCGGGCCACGTAACCAAACCTCTCTGTGTGTTTCCAAAGTTTATCTCATTTAACAAATACAATTTTACCTTTGTGCCGGAAATAAACGGAACAAAATCCTAATAATATGTTTATTTCAAAGTTACCGTAAAAATATTTATATTGTTATGGTATAGTGATTGCTGTAAAAGGCTGTGTTAACTGAATATTTTATATGATCATACTTAATAATGCTAAAAGAACTCCCCGGTTTATTTTAGTGTTGATACTCTGCTGCCTGACGATAACCCTTCAGAACTGTAAAAGAAAACGTTCTGAAATGGCTACCATTCTTTATAAAAAAACGCACAATAAGATTTTTAAAGATATTGACCCCGATGAGTTTGCTCAATATTTTAAAAGAACGTTGAGGAATGAGCGGTCAAAAATGGCCAACCCGCAATTAGTCTTTGATCATTATGATCAGAACGATTATGAGCCGGTATTTGTACTCGATCATTTATGGAACGGCGACCTGCAAGCTATGGTTGAAAAGTACCGCAAGGCAAATGAACATGGCATTGATCCAAAAATATTCCAGCCTGATGAGATCGCTACCCTTATGAACAAGTTTTTTGCCAAAGATGCTATAAAGACAACCGATGACGCCTATCAGTATATGGCTGAACTGGAAATATTGGCCTCAAACTCTCTTATTAATTATTCAAGCGTATTGGAATACGGCATTATAAGCCCGAGAAAAATATATTCACGCTATTTCATAAAAACACTCCGGCCTGATAGCGCATCCATGAATAAGGTCTTTTATATCGATAATATGCGGGCCTATCTGGATAGCATTCAGCCTAAGGATCCTGAATATCTTACGCTTCAAAAAGCATTTCTGGATGGTGTTGAGGGTCCCAAGATGTCGAAAGAGGAGACCCGCCGTGTTTTGTTAGTGAACATGGAGCGTTTGAGGTGGAAGAATAAGCCTACTGAGAATAAATATGTTTACGTTAATATTCCCGATTTTCATTTGGATGTGATCGACAGCGGAAAATCGATCCTGAACATGAAGGTTTGTGTAGGCGAAGGCCGGAATAAACAATATTTAAACTCTTTGGAAAACTATAATGATACCTGTAAGATCGATAATCCATTTCCGCATGAAACGCCATTGCTGAGCAGTGTGATCCATAGCGTGCAGGTTAACCCGATATGGAACATACCCAGGAGTATAGCAAATAAGGAAATTATTGTTGAGGCGGCAAAGGATCCTTATTATTTAGCCAATAAAAATATCAACGTTTACCGGAACGACCGCCTGGTTAAAGATCCCGAGACTATCGACTGGACTAAAGTGACCAAGGAAACCTCTGAATACGAATTTAAGCAGCAGCCTGGTGCCGATAATTCCCTGGGAAAGATCAAGTTCCTTTTTGAGAATAAGAGCAGTGTTTATTTACATGATACCCCCGCTAAAGACGCCTTCCATTATTCCATGCGGGCGGTGAGCCACGGCTGTGTGCGCCTTGAAAAACCTTTGGAGCTTGCCCATACGTTATTTCGCGATACGGCCAGGTATAACTTAATAGCCAAGGATATGGAAGAAGATGATCCCAGTCCTGAAGATATCGGCCTCAGGCCAAAAGTGCCTGTGTATATCACCTATATTACTTGCTGGCCTGATAAAGAAGGAAAACTTCAATTCAGAAAGGATGTATATGGGCTGGATATTGTTTTATACGATCACTTGAAGAAATACTTAGCTGAGTAATTTCGAATGCCGAATGTTCAATTTCGAATTTAGGCTTTTTAATTTTTCAATTTTAGGGTTTAGCTATTAGAGTTTAGAATTTACATTTACAAACTCGCATTCAACGTGTTATTAGCTCCGCTGCCAGGATAAACATAATTTATTGCCACGTCTTCATCCAGGTACTTTGATGTGTAAGAATAATCGTTCCCGTTAATAAACAACACATTTTTGCCTTTTATTGTGTTAATTACCTTATCAACAACCTTAGGTGATACCGCAGGACAACCTTCGCTGTGACCAAGCCGGCCCAAAGCGTTAATTGTTCCCGGCGAAACATATTTAGCTCCATGAACTACGATTGACCTGGCGCGTGCATTGTCATTAAAACCAATATCCATACCATCCAGTTTTAATGAGCGCCCATGTTTACCATGATATATATCATCAGTAACATAAAAGCCCAGGCTGCTTGCATATGAATCCCTTTCATTTGAAAAATGGGAGGGAACATCATCACCGCTGCCGTTGCCATGTGCTACCCAGGTATTTAACAGTAAGTCCTTATTGATCAAATCGACAATCCACAAGCGCTTTTCGCGACTTGATTTAGCAAGATCAACTATAGTGATAATAGAGCTGTATTGAGAGACTTTGTTAGAGGCTTTGAGATTAAAGTATCCGGTAACTGCCTTTTGAAATACATCAAGGTCCAAACCGGTGCTATTTAATTGGGCATTATTATAAATTTCATAAACATATCGCGAAAAAAGCTCCTTTGATGAAAGCCTGGCAGATTTAGCAATTGTATTATGGTGAGTTTTAGAACTTTCAGCTCTCCAGCTGATTATTGTAACCGAGAATGCTAATAAAGCGCAGGTTATCCACCAAAAACGTTTCCTCATTTTCCTTTGACTTTGTTTAATGTTTAATCAATAAAAGTGAACAGGACTAAGTTTTATTAACCAGGTTTATTAACTATTGTGAATAAATACAAAAGTAAAAATTAATCCAGTTTACCAAAATAAATTCTGAATATTTTTTTACTTTTAATTAATAAAATTGCAATTAAATCAAAGTATTCCTATTTACAGGAACATTTATACGGAGAAACGAAGGACTTGGTTAAGTTATTATGCAATCCGATTAACTTTTTCGTCAAGCGGGATTGTTCTTTTGCTGTCCGGTTGTTCATCAGCGTAACCTAAGTATATAATTCCGATCAGGTGATCTTCCTCGTCAAATTTTAAAAAGCTTCTCATGGGTGCCTTAAGTGCCATACCGCCAGTACTCCAGAACGAAGCAATATTTAATGCAGTAGCTCCAAGCAGCATGTTTTGGATTGCACAGGATACGGCTTCAACTTCTTCAATAACAGGTATCTTGGCCAGATTTCCCCGTTTCATAGTTGTAATGATCGCATGCGAGGCCTTATCGCCCTGGTGGAAAAGATTATTGTAAACACCCTCGATAAAGTCTTCAGCCTTGGTATTGGCCTTATACATTTCAGCATGCTGATTGCAGAATTCAGGAGGATTAGCATATACCGTAAAGCGCCATGGCTCGGTAAGGCCATGTGTAGGTGCCCAGTCGGCCAATTCCAATAATGCCTTAACCTGGTAATCGGGTATTTTTTTGCCGTTCATCATTACCGGTTTAATACTACGGCGGTTTTTGATGATGGCGGATATCGTTGAAAAGTCTATAGTCATATATTAAAATAAAAGCCCGTTAAAAACGGGCGCAAATTAGAAAAATATATTAAAAGGGATTTAATTGTTACTATGGGGTTGCGGAAACTTTAGAGACAATCGTTCTAATTGCTTTTTAGGGATCTTTTTTGTAGCTAGATAAGCTTCTTAATCCAAATAAGGTACAGCTATAGGATATCCGTATTTTTTACTAACATTTACAAGCTTCCCATTTTTGCAATTGTAAAGATCGAATAGCCAATAATTATGCCCTTTATAGTAAGCAAGACTTTGCCCAACTATCTCATAGTTGCCATCATGATCAAACTCATATTCTTTTTGAGGAAAATTATAAAAACTTTCAAAATCAATAGATTGGAAGTGATGGCCATTATTTAGTAAAAAAATACTACTAATCCGTGAGCACGCTAAACCCGTGCATCCGCCGTAATATGTTTCAATCTTAAAATCAGGCTTTCCATTATTATCGATGTCTTCAACATATAGCGTTTTAATCACGTAAGTAATACGAGAAAAATCACCGTTTACCTTTTTGATCAATTTATTTTTAAAGTATAGAAGGATGGTACCGCCATCTATACCATTAGGATCTTCCGGATTACCTTCCAGTAGTTTTACGGTATAGCTTTTATATTTGGCAATAGCAATTTGCGTTGAATCATTTACATCGACGACCTTAAAGGAAACCGAATCGTATTTTTTTACTGAATACTTTTCAAACAGATATTGCGCAAAGCCTTTTAATGAAACCAACAAAAGCAATGCACAAACCAGTTTCATGGTAATCAATCAATAATTCGTTCATTCAATAACTCAATAATTAATACAGCTTCGGATATTTTACCGGATTAGCCTCGCTCATCATGTTGTATACTGCTTCAACTATATCATCAAGAGATGGCTTGCTGAAGTAGTCGCCATCAGTGCCGTAGGGAGGGCGATGTTCCTTAGCTGATAAGGTTTTGGGTTGTGCATCAAGGTAAAAATATCCCTTTTGAGCCTCTAACACTTTCTGCAAGATATATGCTGAACCACCGCCGGGAACGTCTTCGTCTACAATCAGCAGCTTGCTGGTCTTCTTTAATGAATCAGCGCAAACATTTTGATTATCAAATGGATATAAGGTTTGCGGATCGATCACTTCGATATTTATTCCCATCTTTTCCAATTCTTCAGCAGCCTCCATTACAATGCGCAGGGTTGAGCCATAGGATATAATGGTAACATCAGTACCTTTCCGCATGATCTCTGCTTCTCCAAGCGGAACTGTGAATTCACCCACATTGGATGGCAGTTTTTCTTTAAGGCGATACCCATTAAGGCATTCAATTACCAACGCGGGTTCATCGCCACGCAAAAGGGTGTTATACATGCCGGCGGCTTGTGTCATATCACGTGGCACACAAATGTGCAATCCACGCATGGAGTTTAATATCAAACCCAGCGGAGAACCTGAGTGCCAGATGCCTTCCAGCCTATGCCCGCGTGTACGGATAATCAACGGCGCTTTTTGTCCGCCACGGGTGCGGTAACTTAAGCTTGCCAGGTCATCACTCAAAACCGTGATGGAGTATAATAGGTAATCGAGGTATTGTATCTCAGCAATGGGTCTGAAGCCTCGCATGGAAAGCCCCATACCCTGACCTATGATCGTAGCTTCACGAATACCGGTATCGGTAATGCGCAAGTCGGTGTATTTATTTTGCAACCCTGCAAAGCCCTGGTTTACATCACCTATCGAACCCACATCCTCGCCAAAGGCCACGATACTTTTATCACGCTCAAAATTGGCGTCAAAACAGGCGTTTAATACCTCACGGCCGTCTAATAAACGGGCATCATCAGCATATTCAGCCTTAATAACAGGAACCAATAATGGCGATTGCAGGGTATCGGTAAATAATTTGGAGTTAAAGCGCTCTTTATTTTTTTCATTTTCCTGGTTAAGCCAGTTGATAATATCTTGCCTTCCTAGAAGATTTTCCTTTACGGTTAAGCGAAGAGCTTTTCTTCCTGCAGCGGTAGCATCCTTGCGGCCAGGATCGACAGCCGATTGCAGTGATGACACAATATCTTTTAATTCAGCGCTAAATGTACTTTGTTCTGCAAGTTGTTCAATTAAGCCCTTAACCTGTTTTATTTCCTCAAGAATTTCCGTTTCCAGTTCACCCCATGCCTCACGTTGACATTCACGAACATATTTTTTGGCATCAGCTTCAAGTTGATCCATTTCCTCAGCAGTAGAAATAGCTGATTCGATCATCCATTTACGCATTTGTAAAAGGCAGTCATGCTCGTTCTCCCAGGCTAACCTATCCTTTGATTTATATCGCTCGTGCGATCCTGATGTTGAGTGCCCCTGCGGCTGGGTCATTTCAATAACGTGGATCAATACGGGCACATGTTCGCGCCTGCAAATATCAATTGCACGCTCATAAGTTTCGCAAAGGGCCACATAGTCCCATCCACGCACTTTAAATATTTCGTAGCCATTAGTACCGTGTTCACGTTGAAAGCCCTTTAATATCTCGGAGATATCCTCCTTAGTTGTCTGAAGTTTAGCAGGCACTGATATCGCGTAGGCATCGTCCCAAACAGAGATAGCCATGGGTACCTGCAATACACCAGCAGCATTGAAAGCTTCAAAAAATAACCCCTCTGATGTGGAGCCATTGCCAATGGTGCCAAAGGCAACTTCATTACCATTTACAGAGAATTGCTTTAGGTATTCAAGCTCTTTGTTTTCCCTGTATAATTTTGAAGCATAAGCCAAACCAAGCAAACGGGGCATATGACCACCTGTGGTAGAAACATCTGCTGAGCAATTCATGCTTTCAACCTGGTTTGCCCAGGTACCATCGGCATTAACATAGCGGGTAGCATAATGGCAATTCATTTGCCTGCCGGCAGATGCGGGATCCTTTTCAATATCAGGATTGGCATATAGCTGGGCAAAAAATTCTTTCAGGTTGCTCATACCGGTGGCGAACATAAATGTCTGGTCGCGGTAATAACCCGCCCGCCAGTCGCCCATGCGAAATGCTTTGGCCATAGCCAGTTGCGCCACTTCCTTCCCATCACCAAAAATGCCAAACTTTGCCTTACCGGTTAGTACTTCGCGCCTGCCAATTAAACTGGCCTGGCGGCTCTCGAAGCCTATCCGGTAATCATTGATCACCAGTTTTTTGAAATCATCAAAACTGAGTTCGGCAGTATTAAATTTACCAGCGGCGCTTATTGCAGTTTCGGGCATATAATATTTTGGTTAGATGGCAAAATTATAAAATTCTATTTTGTATTCAGCATAATTTCCATTCAAAACACACAGTTTGTTGAATAGTTTTTTATTTGCATTAAACCTTTTATATTTGTATAAATCAATACAATCGTATGAAAAAAATAATTCTACTATTTGCAGTAATTTTAGGCTTCGCCTTTACTGCTTCGGCGCAAGATAATGAAAAAGCCGAATTTAAATTCAATGAAGAAAAACATGATTTCGGAAAAATTCCCCAGGGAACCCCGGTTACTACTATGTTTGAATTTACCAATATTGGCACCGAACCTCTTATACTAACAGAAGTAAGACCAACATGCGGCTGTACCATAGCGGATTACACAAAAACACCTGTTAAAACCGGTGAAAAGGGATTAATAAAAATCACTTACAATGCCGCTGCAGCGGGGCCATTTAACAAAACTATAGTGGTGACCTCAAATGCCAAAACACCAATGAAATATTTAAATATTGTTGGCGAAGTAGTGGCCAAACCTACGACTACTTCCAGTAGTAATTAGCCTCATTCTAAATCCCCCTTCAATAGCGAGGGACTTTGAAAAATATGTTTGAAGACATCCGATATCGGATGTCTTTTTATTTTACGGGAAATTGTGTCTGTAAGTGTTTATGTTTAATTTTGTGCATGCCAAAAATTTCAAAAAAGGGGCTGCACATGCCTGCCTCGCCCATACGCAAGCTTACCCCCTATGCCGACAAGGCAAAACTGGATGGAAAAAAGGTTTATCATTTGAATATCGGTCAGCCGGACATTGAGACACCCGAAGGTATGCTTAATGCGATCAAGAATATCGACTTTAAAGTTTGGGCCTATACAGCATCAGAAGGTACTTTAGCCTACCGTAAAAAACTGACAGAATACTATAACAAACTGGGCTATAAAATTACTCCTGATAATATATTGGTTACCACGGGTGGCTCTGAGGCAATCACCATAGCGATGATGACCTGTCTTGATCCGGGTGATGAGGTGATCATTCCCGAACCATTTTATGCCAATTATAATGGTTTTGCATGTCAGAGTGATATTGTAGTAAAGCCTATTTTATCCTATATTGAAAATGGATTTGCCCTACCCCCTATCAGCGAGTTTGAGAAGCTGATCACCGACAGGACCAAAGCTATTATTATTTGCAATCCTAATAACCCAACAGGCTATTTATATTCACAAGAGGAGCTCGATGCGCTAAAGGCATTGGCCTTGAAATATGACCTGTATTTGTTTTCGGATGAGGCCTATCGTGAATTTTGTTATGATGGCAGATCATTTATTTCACCCATGCATTTGAGCGGATTGGATGAAAATGTGGTGGTGATGGATACAGTAAGTAAGCGTTACAGCGCCTGCGGCGCGCGATTGGGTTGCCTGATCACAAAGAATAAAGCAGTTTGGTCGGCAGGGTTGAAATTTGCGCAGGCCAGGTTAAGTCCAGGAATGGTAGAGCAAATTGCTGGCGAAGCTGCCGTTGATACTCCAGATAGTTATTTTGAAAGTGTGAATAAAGAGTATACCCATCGCCGTGATGTGCTTGTAAAGGCGCTGAACAATATGGACGGCGTTTACTGCCCCAATCCGGGCGGGGCTTTTTATGTAGTAGCGCAACTGCCGATAGACGATGCCGATAAATTTTGTCAATGGATGCTGGAAACATTTAGTTATAACAATCAGACCGTAATGATGGCGCCGGCCACAGGCTTTTACAGCACAAAGGGCGCTGGTTTGAATGAGGTGAGAATGGCATATGTTTTGAATAGCGATGATTTGGAGAAAGCGATGATCTGTTTGGATGAGGCTTTGAAGGTTTATCCGGGGAGAGTTTTAGCTGAAAGCAAAAAGGTTAAGGCAGAAAGCATTTGATAGCCGAATCATTTGTTACATGAGGTTATAAACCGTATTTTTGTCAGCTTTTAGCTTTAGCCTTTCAGCTTTCACCTTAAAAAAATGGGGTCGACCGGAATTGACAGGATGGAGATAAGTAAGTAAGCATGCAGCGCGTTGGGTGAATTAGCGCTTAAATCTGAACGCTCAAACTTACAAATGGCGAAAATAACTACGCCTTAGCTGCTTAATTTAGAATTAACTAGCTTTTGTCCCGCCGGTTTTCCGTTTCATCGGACCGGCAACCGGGGCATCGAAAGATGAAAATAGTCCCGTTGAGCGGTGCGACAACGGGGCGAAACAAAGCACCTAAGGAAGACGGTACAGGTAAGCGGTTAACCTTCCCCTTCCCTACAATTTAATAACAGCTAAGCATGTAGAAAGCTTACCTTATACCATGTTTGGACGAGGGTTCGAATCCCTCCGGCTCCACTTAACTATCAATTAACCGCTTGTAAATGAACGTTTTACAGGCGGTTTTTGTTTTCTGGTGTTAATAAAGCAAGGCGAAAATAGCTTTGTCGGTCAGTTGCCTGCCCAAATTTCACGAATGGTATCCTCGTCTCCCTGGCCATCCGGCACTGCAGCGCCTGGTTTATTGGCATAATACCAACGCTTATGATCTAATGGTGATGTGGTTTGGCGGCCGCCAGGCATTTCGAGGTGTCCGTTAATATCTGTCTTCTTAACCCAATTGTAAGCATAAATGAGCCATTGAGTGCGATATTGTTTATTTTGATGGGCGAACCAGCTTATCTCATCATAACCCCAAACCCAAAACGGAATATCCCCGGCTTTCTCCTCACCGGGGTGTTTACTAACTCCATAATTATCAAACTCAACCAGATACGGAAGATGTTCGCACGACCATCCGCTGGGAGTAACACCACCTTTGCTCCTTCCGTAAAGTGCATCGGTATGCCCAACTTTTAATATCCCTTCTTCGGGTTTGCCAGGTATTTCCATTATCCTTAACGGAAAAGCGTGGAAATCCATTAACAATTTTCCATTGTGCACAAAGCCGCCACTGGGGACATGTGAATCGCACAATATGATATGCCGACGGGCGTTTTTAGCCGCGTAACCTCTTATTAGCGTTAGTATCTGGTTGTAATTATCAAGATCAGGGTCGTTTTTGTTCATGAGCTCAACCTGTCCAAAGTGAATGCCTTCGATGCCGATATTTATATAATTTACCGCCAAATAATAAAACCAAAGTTTGGTTTCTAACCGGCTTACATCGGGCACCGAGCCGCGCCCCCACTGGTTCTTAAATTTTCCATCGGGATATAACATGTCCTCGTATCGGAAATTCCTATTTTCAACTGGTACTCCCATGGCGGTAAAAGCCCATTCAGGTATGGCAAGCTGATCCACCTGGTTGGTCACTATTTCAAAAATGCAGGCTTGCAAAATGATGTCCGGGTCACTTTCATGTACTTTTGCTGCGAGTTTCTTTTCCTGTTGCAGGTTTTTTGGAATATCAGATTCTTCACCCCACTGGCATACACTTCTTCCAATAAACTTAGCTCCGATACTTTTGATCATTCGAAGGTTGTCATCAAAATTGCCCTTCCCCACAAGCAGGCTTTGCATTGTAATTGATCGGTCAAGGTAATTTTCCAATACATTTCTGGAAATAGTTGCATCAAATTTATAGTCTCTTTTCTCTGAACGGGCACTAACAGTTGCTTTAGTTTTGGGGTATAATGAGTTTACTGTGGCAAATTCTGAAAGGCAAATGCTTGTCAAAACCAATACAAAAAACTTAACTCTCACTATGGAAGACGACCAGGCCCAGCCCAGGGAAATTTGTTTAGGAATATGCATGTCGGTATTAAATTGGTTTATGCGATAAATAAAAATGCGTTCGGGATCTCACCCCGAAACGCATTTGTGCTCAATAAATTAATAACATCAACTAAATTTCACTATAGTCCCGGTTAAGAAAATTTGTGATATCTCTCTCAAAAGAATATTTTATTCTTAATCAACCATTAATAAATCATTAATGGCTGCAGATATTCCATCATAATAAATTATTAATCTAAGGAGACCTTTATTTTAGCCGATTCTTCTTCAGGAAATGGCCTTTGCGCTTTCTTGTCGAACAAATAATTTCCTATTACGAGGTAATCCATTTCGGTATGCATAAAACCGCGATAGGCATCTTGGGGCGTACATATAATTGGTTCACCTCTCGAGTTAAAGGATGTATTGATTAACAGACTGCAACCTGTTAGTTTTTTGAAATTATTGATCAGCTGCCAAAACCTTGGATTATCATCCTTACTAACAGTTTGAATCCTAGCTGAATAATCAACATGGGTAACGGACTGTATTTCTGAACGGGTATGATATAAACGATCATATAATTCAAGCTCGTAATAGTTCCCGGGTCTATCCTTTCGCAATTCATCTTTTACTGATTCGACAAAAAGCATGTAGGGGGAGCTTAAATTTGTTTTGAAGTAAAGGCCCACATCTTCCAGCAAAACGCTTGGTGCAAAAGGCCTGAATTCTTCCCGGGCTTTTATTTTTACGTTGATTACCTTCTGCATTGCCGGATTCCTGGGATCACCAAGTATGCTCCTGTTACCCAACGCTCTTGGGCCAAACTCCATCCTGCCCTGGAACCAACCAACTACGTTTCCATCAGCAATTTTTTGACTCACTACGGCTGTTAATTCATCGAAGTTTTCAAAGTGGAAGTAAGCCGCTTCATATTTACGGATCATTTTAAAAATGTCCTTATCGGCATATTGCGGGCCTAGGTAAGCGCCTTTCATTGAGTCAGAAGATTCAATTGTTTTTTTCTGGCCCCCAGCCCAGATATGATGGGCAGCATAGGCCGCGCCTAATGCCCCTCCTGCATCGCCTGCAGCGGGTTGGATCCATATATTATCAAACAGGTCTGCATTTGCTATTTTACTATTTGCCACGCAATTTAAGGCAACCCCACCGGCCATAACCAGGTTCTTACTGCCGGTGATCCGTTGTGCTGTTCCAGCTAATGCTATTATTATCGATTCGGTCACTTCCTGAGCAGCCATTGCAAAGTTCATATGTGCCTGGGTGATCTCAGACTCTGGCTGCCGCCCTGGTACACCAAATAAGCTTTCCCATTTTTTATCATTCGTCATTCTTAATTTGGTTGCGAAATCAAAATATTGCATATTAAGCAATATGGAACCATCTTCTCTCGCATCAACCAGTTCAGCCAGTATCTTTTGTTTAAATTCAGCTGTTTGAGCAGAATCCGGATTACCATAAGGAGCAAGTCCCATCAGCTTATATTCGCCGCTATTTACCCTGAATCCCAGGTATTGGGCAAAGGCAGAATATAAAAGCCCTACTGAATGCGGAAAATGCAGTTCTTTCAGTATGGTTATCTGGTTGGCCTTTCCGCTGCTTATGGTGGTCGTAGCCCATTCGCCTACACCGTCAATAGTTAAAATAGCGGCATCATCAAAAGGAGAAGGGTAATAAGCGCTGGCAGCGTGTGACAAATGATGCTCAGGAAACAATATGGGTATTTTGGAATTTCCAACTAGACCCGTATTTTTCCGGATCAGTTTTTTTATGAAAAGCTTTTCGTTGATCCATATCGGCATTGCCTTAATAAAACTAATCAATCCTTTTGGGGCAAAAGCATGATAGGTTTCCAGCAGGCGTTCGAACTTAAGCAATGGCTTGTCGTAAAACGCAATGGCCGAAAGTTCGTCATAGCCTATACCACCCTCCTCCAAAACATACTTTATAGCATTGGCCGGAAAGCCGGCATCGTGTTTTAACCGTGTAAACCGTTCTTCCTGGGCAGCGGCAATTATTTCGCCATCAATAATAAGTACTGCCGCACTATCATGATAAAACGCCGAAATACCAAGTATTGCAATAGCCACGTGGTGTTAAAATAAACTATAGATCAAGGGCGCTAAAGCAGGCACACTTGCTAATATGATGAGAACAGAAAACAACAACAAAATCACAATAAGCGGAATTAGCCAGAATTTTTTTCGGGTCCTTAAAAAAAGAAATAGTTCTTTAAAAAATTCCATTGCCTTAAAATGTATGTAGAAGATCCGATTCAATATACAAATGATTCCTGTCAATCATTATGGATTGCTTGGTCTTTTTGAATTGCCTTAATCGCATACTGTCTTTTCCTAAAAGTCTTCTGATTAAACCTACAGGGGTTACAATTAAAAAAAATATGATTGTCAGCACAATTGCCGGGCTCATTTTACTTAATAATTCCGCCAGACCAAACCAAATAACTGCAAAGGGATAAAAGATAATTGGCAAAACAATAGTAATAAGTACCAACGCAAATGCTGTAAAAACCCAATGATCATTCTTATAATGCAGGGCAAACAGTAAAACAACCAAAGTTGCAACCTGGCCAAACTCCATACATTGCTTTTTGGTGATTTTTACTGAAAATTTTTTAGCTGATATCATTTTCTTTGTGCGCTTTTATTTTGTGTAAGAAGTAGCAGGGCTGCTTTATTTTTAGGATCAGCCTTTAAAGCCTTTTGCGCATATTTTATAGCACCATCCTTGTTGCCCATAACTGACCAGGAATTTGCTATCTGCAATAAAAGAGGAATGCTTGTAGTATCCCTTAAATATTGCTGCTGTAGCTGTATAATTTGTTCAGCGTTGTTTTTAACCGGGGCCAGGTTATAGCCCGATGAATTATTACTGATTGCGTAATCGATATAGGTTATAGCATCAGCTGGTTTGTCCATTTTTAAATAGTTCACAAACAAATAACGCGCCTTGTCAAATGTTGGCACCTGGTTAAATGATTTTTTGAAATAAAATACCGTGTTTTCATCATCCCCAAGTTCCCCGCTTAACATGGCGATCCGTTCATAAAGACCGGGATCTGCAGGATATTCCAGCGATAAATTTTCAAGCACGTTTCTTGCTTTTAACAGCTGATGGTTGTTTGTATAATATCCATATAAATCGTCCTGGATATTGCTCCATTTTATATTCTGAAAAACAAGCTTATAAGCCAGCGTTTCTTCCCTCGATTCAATTTTGACAGAATCCAGGGCGTGTGGATCATTGTATGGCCATCTTTTTTTAAGGTTAAGCACCCGGTAAATACCCGCTAATGAATCAACCATACTTTGTGGCATTTTACGCAATAGCTGTTTAAATGTCATATCGTTCCCATTGGATGCCGGAACAACCTGGTATTTTTCAATGGCCTCATAAAACACATCCGACATTATTGCATAGCCCTTTAAATCAGGGTGAACATGGTCTACTGTTAATTCATCACCTATAATATGATCACCGGCACTCTTTTCAAAGGCAGCCCTGGTATCTACAAGATGAGTTTTTGGATATTTATTACAAAGCTGTACTAATATGTCATTAAACTGTTCGGGTGCCCTGAATCTTAATCCGTCAAGGTCCTTAGCTTTTAAAAAATATTTCTTAGCCTTTTCAAAATCTCCTTGTTTAAATGCCAACTGCCCCATGTAATAGTTGCATAGCGCACTGGAGTTATATAACTGATCCGCCTTTTTAAAATAGGCTTCTGCGGAATTTAAATCATTTTTTGCGAAAGCCTTTTCCCCCAGATCGAAATTACTTTTGAATCCCGGGGATTTAATACTGTCTGGTTTAAAGCTTATAAAGGGCTTTAAATCCTTTTCATTACTTACCAGGTTGCTTACAAAAAGAGGGATGTTTTTTTTGCTGAACAAATTCATTATATCATCCATATTATCCCTGAACTGGATCGCTCCCTTTTCATATAGATCAGAGTGATAAGGAATTTCCTCTTTGGCAACCATCAGTTGCATCCTGTCGCCGCCAGACTTTAATCCCGTGCTTCCAAAACTTTTTTGCAGACCCTTATAAGTATTGATGATCAACTGCGCCAGCCTCAGATCACGAAGGCCAAGTATAAAATTTATAACATGAGGATTACTTCCAAGGTTTTGGGTTGATGCAGCGCCCAAAGCGCCATAAAATTCGTTATGACCTGTGTAGATCAATACAGCATCCGGTTCATAATTTACCACCTCTTTAGCAAAGCTCAATACGGTATATGAGTTTACTGCAGTTAGGGAGAGGTTAATTATTTCAAAATTTTTATCAGGATAAGTATGCATTAACCTGTACTGCAGCCATCTGTGGAAAGAGCCGTTATGAAAATAGGGATAGCCGATGGTGGTTGATTCTCCGAGTACAAATATTCTTATGGTGCTACTATCTTTTTTCCTCTTAAATAATTCACTATTACCCTTGGTAGCTATCTCCTGCTCTGTAAAAAACTTTTTTGATGCATCAGGATTAAATACAAGATAATCCTTGTCGCCCTTGTAGGCTATAAACAGGCTATAATTATTCCCGTAATTAAATATTCTTAAAAACAGTTCAAGTAAAAACAAAATGAGCAAAGGGACCAGTATGATACTGATCCCTTTGAACAAAATAATTCTTTTTTTAGATGGTCCTTTTGATGAGGATTCTATTGGCTTTTTTGACATGAATTAATCCTTCATTTACTCAAATATAGCTACATCTAAATTAATTAATAGCCAGGGTTTTGCTTCCATTGCGGGTTTAGCGTCATTTCAGTTAAAGGAATAGGCGCGAGGTATTTATTAGCAATGTTTATTCCCCCAGGAATGGCATTTTCCTTAGGATCTCTTGCGGCAATAACAGTCGGAAGCAATTGCAAACGAACGATGTCAAACCAGCGCATGCCAAATTCACCTGCAAATTCGTATGCTCTTTCATTTACTACGGCATCACGGAAGGCTGTTTGCGAAAGTCCAGGGGTTAACGGAGTTTCACCCGCCCGTGCACGTACCATATTGATAGCGGTATAACCGTCAGTAGTAGGGCCACCGCCGGCCATATCAGACGCTTCCGCAAAATCTAACAAAACCTGTGGATAGCGAATAATAATCGTTGCTTTATTTGTACTTGGTTGTATCGAAAGGATTTGGGTATCATTTTCATTCACGCCGTCGCCATTAAGCCCCGCCCTGAATTTTTTATAATACGGATGTTGTGCATGTGTAGTCGGCGAATCCCATGGCGTAAGTGTAAAGGTTTTGCCATCAGCATTCCTCAACTTAAGTGTGGTATAGAAGGTAAGGTCGGTTCTTGAGCAAACCGGTGCATTTTTAAAGAAATTGAGCTCTGGATACACATCATCCCAACCGCTTGATCCGTCAAGGGCCACCTCGTCCAATGGAACATTTGTAGATCCAAAGCTACGGTTAGGCAAGTTGCCCACAACACTATACTCCAATTCAAAAATAGATTCAGAACAATTATTGGTCGTAAAAACTTTGTCGTAAGGTGTATTTAAATTGTATGCGCCCGCCTGAATAATGCTATTTGCTTCTGTAGCAGCCAATGCATAATTGCTGGTTTGATTAAGCGGCCAGCCAGCCATGGTCAGGTAAACATCTGCTAAGCAAGCACTAGCAGAATAGCTTGTTGGCCTCCCCTGTGTTGGCGTTGAGCCTAACAATTTTTTTGCAGTCTGCAAATCGCTTATTATCTGTGTATATACCGTAGCGACATCAGCTCTTGGGGGCCGAACATCAAGGCTTTGAGGGGCCAATACCAAAGGCAGTGCGCCAAATGTTCTTACCATATAATAGTAACACAATCCTCTTATAAAATAACACTGACCAACTGCCTCGTTTTTTAGGGCATCAGTCGAATTTACTTTAGTGTAATTGGCAATAATATTATTTGCCTGGTAGATAGCTGCCCATGGCCCCTGCCATTCAGAAAGCATACTTTGATTTGCGCTATTGCCCGATAATTTGTCAAAATCACGCTGGTCCTGTTTATTTAGAGCCGGGTCAGTGGTTAGGTCATCTGAACCAAAATAAGAAGTTTCCTTGCTGGTAAACCCCCATGCGCCATCCCTGGCAAGTTGTATATACATTGCGTTAACAGAGGCGTCAAGGTCATTCTGCGTTTGAAAATAGGATGCTGGAGTTAAAGTGGCCTTCGGATTTTCTTTAAGTTTCACACACCCCGCAATCACAATTAAAGCAAATAATGCTAATAGTAGTGAATATTTAGTTTTCATCTTTAATATTTTAATAGTTATCAATATCAATTTAATTTACAAACCCAGCCTTATACCAATTGTAAAGGTTTTTGGATTTGGAATTACACCAAACTCCTGTCCCTGAGTAATAGCATTTGTTGCATTATCAATTTCAGGGTCATATCCTTTGTAGGGTGTAATGGTAAACAGATTTTGACCGCTTACATACACATCAAGGCTGTTGGCATGTACCCTCCTTAATAACTCAGCCGGCACATGATATGTAAGCGACAGGTTTTTTAATTTTGCATAACTGGAATTGTAAACATAGCGGCTGCTATTGTTTTCATTAACGTTTGAAGGGCTCCAGGCCGGGTTATTTGTTTGATGACTTGGGCTCCACAAATTTTCGGGTACGGCTTCAATAGTTGTAGCATTTTTCATATCACCCAATCCACCCCAGAGGTACGCCTGGGTTTCAGAAAATACCTCGCCACCCTGCGATCCCTGGAACATAAAGCTTAAAGTGAAGTTTTTATAGGATATATCATTAATAAAACCCCAGGTAAATTTCGGTTCAGCATTACCCAGTGTTTCGTAATCATCCGAGTTATAAACATGGTCCCCATTTAGATCTGCATATTTCGCATCACCTGGCACCATGTGATATAATGCAGCCTGAGCAGCTTCGCTGGTTTTCCAGGTACCTAAAAATTTATATCCATAAAACTCCCCTAATGGCTGGCCAACCTTTAAAATAGCGTTAATTGTATTATTTCCGCCGCCTACTACCTGGTTATCCAATCCGCCAAGGCTGGTTACTTTATTACGATTAATGGATACGTTTAAATTAGTGGTCCATTTGAAATTTGTTGATGTAACAGGTGTACCCCCCACAGAAAACTCGACACCATTATTTGAAAGGCTGCCAATATTACGCTGATAACTGCCTCCGCCATCATAATAGGGGGCTGGGTAAGCGTATAGCAAATTGGTGATATTATTCTTATATCCATCAGCCGTAAAAGTTAAGCGCCCCTTTAAAAAGGAAATGTCAACGCCCAAATCATAAGCTGTTTTAACTTCCCATTTAAGTGATGTTGATACGCCTGAGCCTAAAGGAGTGGCTACGCTTGGGGTGCCGGCAGCTCCCGGCGTGCCACCGTTGTAATAATATGCAGGCTGTGCTCCCGGAGATTGACCCGGAGCGGTACCAATTTGTGCTATAGTTGAATAAGCGCCAACATTTTGATTACCTGTTTGACCGTAAGTAGCACGAATTTTTAAATCAGAGATCACTTTTGAATTTCTCATAAAGTCTTCGTTAGCTACATTCCAGCTCACACCAACAGAGGGGAATGTGCTGTATTTTTGTATCAAATGTGAAGACCCGTCTGTACGAACGCTTGCCGTCAGGAAATACTTATCCTTATAGGAATAATTAACACGCGCTAAATAAGATACCAGGGCATCTGAAGTATAACTGGAACTGGTTTGCTGTGAGTTACCAAGGCCTAAGTTGTAATAACCAAGTCCGTAAGTTGACAAACCTTTAGAGGTGGCGATAAAACCTGTACTTGTACCTGATTGCACTTCATATAAACCGGTAGCAGTTATGGAGTGATCGCCAAACTTGTGTTTGTAAGTAAGGAAATTACTGCTCAAATAACCATGAGTCTTAGTTGTTTCATTATTAATATAACCAGCACCGGAATCATACTGACTTGTACCCGGACCAAATAGCCTTTGCAGGTAGTTTTGCCCTATTGAGTAAACATCTGTTGAAGTAAATGTCAGATCGTCTATAATATGATAAGTCAGTGTTCCCGTTCCGTTAAGATTCGTAGCAGACCCATCATCGGCCTGGTTTAACGCCTGTTCAACAGGATTAAATTGGATAGACGCATATTTTGAGTGACTGATATACGCACCCGAAGCATCTTTTATTGGGGATGTCGGGTCCCATTCAACTGCCTGGTTAAATGGGTCGCCTAAACCGCCGGTATAACTGTTATTGTGATTTTGAGGAAGAGATGCTGATAAGATCACCCGCAGATCCATTTTCTTATTCAGAAAAATATCCGTGTTCGACTTTAGGGTTGTTCTCTTATACCAGGTATTAAGTATAGTACCCGGCTGATCAAGATAACCTAAAGATACGCGGTATGTTGCATTATCATTACCCCCCGAAATGGCAAGATCATAATACTGTACCCAGGATTTCTGGAAGAGGGCTTTTTGCCAGTCAGTACCTCCGCCATTGGTCTTAAAGTCGTTAAGCTGTTGCTGTGTAAAGGCATCAGTTTGCCCGGTAGATTCAAATTGGTTATTAACCGATCTTGCAAAATCATAAGGTCCCATCAGGTCAAGCGTTTTGGGCATTTGATCGTTTTGAACCCAGCTATTAAAATCGATATGTGTTTTGCCTGAATGGCCGGATTTAGTAGTAATTAATATAACGCCATTTGAACCCCTCGAACCATAAATAGCGGTAGAAGCGGCATCCTTCAAGATTTCAATTGTTGCAACGTCATTCGGATCATCCGGGGCGGCGCCAATGTTGCCATCAGTAACATATAATGGCTCAGTATTCCCGGTAATAGAGTTAGCACCTCTTATATATACGCGAGGCAATGAACCAGGCTGACCATTTGAACTGGTTACTGAAACACCGGAGGCTGTGCCTTGTAAAGCCTGTGACAATTGCGTAATTGGCCGCTTGGCAATTTCCTTAGAACTTACGGTGCTGCTTGATCCGGTAATCTCACTTCTTTTTTGAGTACCATACCCAACAGCTACTACTTCCTGTAAACTAATCGAATTTTCCTGTAAAGTAATATTTAATACAGTCTGCCCGTTCAAAGGCACATTTTGTTCGGCATAGCCGATAAAGCTAAATACTATAGTAGCATCCGCAGGTGCCTCTATCAGGAACTTTCCACTTGCATCTGTTTGTGTACCGACATTAGAGCCTTTCACCTTTACTGTTACGCCTGCAATTGGGAGGCCTTGCGCGTCTTTTACCAGCCCGGTAACCGTAACCGGCGGCGGACTTTTTACAGCGCTTTTAAAATATGTTGCGTAACTATTTATAGTTACAGCGAACATACATAAGAAAAAGATAAATAAAATTCTTTTCATTTTCATTTGAATTAGGTTTGAAATTGGTTTGAGATTAGGATAATCTATAGGGTAAATTAAGCGGCGCACGATTAAAAAAAGCATAATAAATGATTAATTTCGAAGCTTATTAAACAGATATTAACCTTTTTATCGGTCGCAGGGCTTATTACTAATTATAATATGCATAACAGGGTAGTTATTAGCGTAAAGAGGTGAGAACTAAAATATTAATTCGTTTATTTTTACGAATCAATACCTGCATTAACAGCTAGCTTGTGTAATAAAATATTAATGATTGACTATTTTCCGTCACCTTGGATGAAATCTTTATAATAATTCCGTTTAAAGCAATTTTACGAGCCCATATATTAAAATCGAAAAGAAATTATTGTGCTTTATTGGCGTTGGAGAAAATGAGCGGTTATTGCTTCGACATATCGATAACGTCAGCCTTGCGCGAGGAAGGCGTAACTATCAAATTCGTAAGTTTACCACCCACTATGCTACCCTGAACAGTAGTGTTATAAGGCGCATTCAGTTTAAATTCGGTATTGCCCCACTCTTTGGGCCAGGCCGGCAGCAGCATGATTTTTTTACCATCTGTCTGCATCAGCATTTTCTGTAAACCGTTTTCGCCGTTACCACCATTGTCTTCATCAGGCGCATAATCATGTCCTGTTGCCCAAAATGCCGGGAATTTAAGGGTTGATTCCTTGCGGGCGAAATTGAAAGCTACATAAGCTTTGGCAACATCTGCCAAACCAAGCATGGCGGCCTGTATCGGGTCCTGTACCCAGCAACCCTTGTCTTTAAATGTACGCACATCAAAAGTATTGATCGCTAATTGAAGGTCAGACTTGCCCAATCCGTATAACATGAACGGATAAACCGCATATAATTCCGGATTTTCCAGGTTATGCCCCTTAACAGTTTGGGGGCCGGTATATGGCAACAATACCCGCTTCCCATCTTTCTCGCCAACCGGCAGATCGGGCAGTTCATTATAAAACCTTTTGCAGTTTTCCCGTAATTTTTTGTCAATTAGATCAGGCGGCAGGGCTCTTAACCGGGCTAAAACTGCATGTAAACCAGCAATATCGGGAGCCGGATCATGTGCTTTCCAGAACATCTCGATAGAATTATCCGGATCAAGCAAGAGTTTACCCCGGGCATCCCGGCCAAAATGCTTGTCAAAAAACTCTACTCCTGCTGAAGCTATTGGCAAAAGCGTTTCTCTGGCAAATTTTTTGTCGCCGGTATACTCATAGTAATCCAGCATCATCATGCTTAACTCCAGTATTGGGGTAAAATAATGGCCCGTCCAGTTTTCCTTCACTTCGGGTCCCATATAAGGCAAGCCGCCCCAAAAAGGCGAGGTTTCCTGGAAATACGCACCATCATGATGGTAGTAACTTTGCACCTGCACTTTATTACCCGGTAATATATTCCTGTACATTTTAAACAAGGGTAACATCTCGTCAAAATCACCGGCCATCAGGCGCGGCCAATACATCGCGCGGGTATTTTGCATCCAGTATTGTCCGCCCCATTCACGATAATCCGCATCGATCGCTATAGCGGGAGCACTTTCGTTTGTCCTATATTGTGGATTATCCACTACGAAAATGGAACCGTTAAATTTAACAGGATAAGCTCCCCTGCCGGCGCAAGCAGTAATATAGCGTTGCAATATATATCCCTGGGTAATTGTTTTGGCAATATCATCACCATTTACAAATATCCAACTCCGGTGCCAGAATTTATTCCACCATTGCTGATGGGCCAACCGTGTCTGCTCAAGTGGCAAGACATCAATTCGGGCAATTTCACCGTTTAGTTTGGATAGCCATTGGTCAGGTGTGAGCTTCTTTGTAGTTAAAGGATAAACCGAGATCAACTGATTATTAACAGCTTTAGTTGTTTGCAGCGTAGTATCGTCTTTGGTCGCAAGCCCTTTTCCCTTAATAATTCCGCCAAAAATAATTCCATGCAAGTGCGGGTCTGCATATTCCGGGTTTTGATGGTACCAGGCAATTTTATTTGTTTGTTTCAGTAAGATGGTATCACCTTTACCCAGCCTCCAGTCGTCCATTGTAACTTTTATAGAAACAGGCTTTACACTTTTTGATTCCACCCGTATAACCGGATGATTTGCATCTATCCAAACTCTCAATTGGACAGCATTTGAACCAGTCCCCTCCTTAATTAATATCTCGCTGTTATGCAGTTTTAGTATTTGCCGGAAGACGCTCCCCTGCTGCGCCATCGGATTTGGGCTCACGGATACCCGCACCTTTCCCAGTTTCATTAATACGCCGCCGTCTTTTATCCAGTTGTTCTTTTCATTGGCCGCAGCTGCGCCCCAGGCATCGGTTTTTCCTATAAAAAAACAAAGGTCGCCGCTGGCTTCCACCCATACATTGAGGCCAATATCTCCATTTCCGGTAGGCATAGATTGCATGGATGTTGGCCCAGGCGTGTCCCAGCTTACATCATACGCATTCAAAAAAGAAAGAATATTAAATTCCTTCTTTTTTACCTGTGCACCCGCCATTACTGGTAGTAAGACACCTGCCATCAGGACAAATAGGAGATATGAAAACTTCTTATTCATTTATTGCGGTTAAGCTTTAGCGTCTATCTTTAGTCTCAATTATTTTCCGGAGCTTGCAAATATTGCCCTGTTGCTTTTAAAATAAAATCGGTAATAGGTTTTGGATTTGGCAAGCTGTGCGGATGATGCTTAAAGCCCGGTTTATGCATTACAGTGATATTCCCGTTTAGTGCTTTTACTCTTTTTTCAAAAAGTAATGTGTTATCGGCTGGCGATACCGCTTCATCCTCATCGGCACACAAAATTAAAATAGGATAATTCCCTTTTACTATTTGCTTTACCTTATCAACCGGGCTGTTCTTAAATTCACGCACTTGCTCATCAGTGGTTATGTTATAATCTTTTTTAAAGGCTTCAAGCATATCATTCTTTATATCAGTGGTTTTCATAAGGCCTTCCGCCCAAGAGGGGATATTTAAAAGCGGATTATCCACATAAACGCAGGCTACTTTATTGATATTAACTGCGGCCCAGTTAAATACATATACCCCACCTCGGCTCATGCCCTCCATTGCAGCTTTCTTTCCTAAACCGGCTTTATATACCAGGTGATAGAAGTCGTTCCAGTATTTAATAGATTCCTCATTACCTAATAACTCCGCAACATCACAATAAACCAAATGAAATCCGCGCTGTAATAAGGATATATCGGTTTGAGGTTCGTGTCCCCAAAACCTTGCGCGCCATATCCATGGATGGCCCGGTGCGCTCCATTTAGGCTTTGCAATTTTACAATTACAGCCATCAAATATAAAATCTGCACATTCATAACCATAAAAGGAGCTAACCTTATAATCGATTTTTAGGTTTTGAAAAATGTTAAAACTGGTGTCTTTTTTTTGAGCGATGTTCTCATATATGGTTTGGGCCATAATTGTTGCACCTTCCTTAGTTGGATGTATCTTATCAGGCATTATCGCTTCTTTATTAATAAATGGCGAATGCATGTCAATTACTTCAACTTTATTGTCAAAGGCCACCTGCTGAATGTGAGGATTAACCTGTTTGACGATTGTTTGATCCCAGATACCGGTTGTATCTTTCTCAAACGATGGCATTGCCAGCAATAATACAATATGCGGATGAGAACTTAGTTGGGTAAATGAATGAATGAACTCCTTGTAATCGCTTTCAAATTCATTCAGGTAAATACGGTTTATTAATTTAGCGTCATTACCACCAAGGTCGATAATCACGACATTGGGGTTGGCTTGCAAAGCCATTTTATATTCTTTAGTGTTCCAGTAAGATGAATTTCCATTCTTCAATAAGGTAGTTCCGCTAACACCATAATTGATAACCTGGTATTTATTGCCCAGCATTTTTTGTAACTGAGCCGGGTATGAATTTTGTTCGCGATTTTCAATAGTAGCGCCAAAAGTAATACTGGCCCCTATACAGGCTACTTTTATTTTATTTTGACCGATAGCACTCAATTGCAAAACAAATAAGCCGAATATAAAGAGGTAAATTTTTGCCATTTTCTTCGCTGTTATTTCTACCTGATATATCTATTCACTACAATTTACGTATTACTTTCAAACTATCAGTCAGCCTGATATCATCTGATGCGCTTCCAACCATAATTTTGAACATTCCCGGCTCTACAACCCGCTTCATTTCGCGGTTCCATAATGATAAATGTTCGGGCCCGATTTTAAACTTAACTATGCCGCTTTCGCCAGGCTTCAAATTGATCCGGCTGAAGCCTTTTAAAGCCATTATTGGCGTTGTTACGCTTGATACTTCATCGCGTATATATAATTGCGCTACCTCTGTACCTTCAAATTTGCCGCTGTTCTTTACTCTCACACTAACTTCCGCAGTTCCGTTAACCGGAATGATGGCCGGACTGATATGCATATCCGAATAATCAAATGTAGTGTAGCTCAGGCCATGCCCAAAGGCAAACAAGGGCGTACTTTGTTCATCAACATATTTGTGGTACGATGTTGGTTTATGATCATAATAAAAAGGGATCTGCCCGACAGACCTCGGAAAGGTAATAGGCAGTTTACCGGATGGATTTACATTACCCAGCAACACATCGGCCACAGCCAAACCACTCTTTTCGCCCCCAAACCACGTTTCCAGTACAGATGGAATATTTTTAGCAACCCAATTTATGGTGATTGGCCTTCCATTTGACAATACCACTACAACAGACTTACCCGTTGCATGAATAGCTTTTATCAAACTCATCTGCTGTTCGCTCAAATCAAGTTCGGCCCGGTCTTTTCCTTCACCAACGATATTGGTTTCTTCGCCCAGCACAACTACTGCGACATCCGATTTTTTCACAAGTTCAACAGCTTTATCCTGCAAACCGGCTTGTTTGCCATCCAGTTGATAGCCAGGTTCATAGGAAACTTGCATAGTATTGCCCACCCTTTGTTTTAGGCCTTCCAATATGGAGATGGCCTTATCTTCTTCATTTGAATACCCGCCCAGGTAAGTACTTTCAGCCAACGGCCCTATAACAGCTATTGACTTTGCATTATTAATTGGCAATAGAGACTGGTCATTTTTCAAGAGGCAGATCCCTTCCGTTGCCGCTTTTAAAGACAGGGCCTGGTGAGCTTGCGTATGAAATGCTTCAGAAATAAGAGCCGGATCGGTATAAGGATGATCAAACAAGCCAAGCATGAATTTTACCCGCAAAATATCCGCAACGGTTTTGTTCAATTGCGTTAAGGATAACGTTTTATTATTTATGGAAGAGGTAACAGCTTTTATAAAGTCGGCATGCCCAAAATCATAAAACTGCATGTTAAGCCCGGCATTAAACGTTTGCGATAAAGCATCACTTGAATTGGCGGCAACGGCATGATTTTGGAGCGACATTCTAATAGCGCCAAGATCTGACAATACAAAGCCCTTAAAGCCCCATTCCCTGCGCAACACATCAGTAAGAAGCCATTTATTATCCACGCATGGGACTCCATCAATTTCGCTGTATGCGGCCATTATGCCCATTGCACCACCTTCTTTTACCGCCTTTTCAAAAACGTACAGGTAGGTAGAACGCGCCTCACGTTCGCCTATATTGACCGGTGCGGTGTTGCTACCGGCTTCGGGTATGCCATGTACGGCAAAATGCTTTGGTTCGGCAATTACTGCATTATTATCGTTTAGCTTTTTCCCCTGCAACCCTTTTACCATAGCTACACCGTTTAGCGCATCTAAATATGGATCTTCCCCATAAGTTTCTTCTACCCGACCCCACCGTGGATCATGAGGCAGACAAAGCACTGGCCCTAATATCATATCTACTCCATGTGCCCTTGTCTCGGTGGCAATCACGTGCCCAACCTGTCGTACCAGGGAAGTGTCCCAGGCAGATGATAATTCAATAGGTATCGGGAAAGACGTGCTTCCCTTTCCGCTATAGCCATGAAGGCCCTCTTCAATAAACAGAACCGGAATACCCAACCTGGTTTTTCCCATTGCATATTTCTGGATTTTGTTGGCGATATCAACGGTAACGGGATAAAGATCGTGTATAGAGCCTATGCCTGTATTACCCATCATTCTGGCGGTTATTTCTTCCGAATATTCAGTAGCCTCATGGCCATTAAAGCCATATACATCCTTGCCGGAGAACATATCCAATTGCAATATCTTCTCCTTCAATGTCATTCTGCCAATCAAATCGGTTACACGTTGTTCAATTGGTAGTTTAGCATTCTTATAGGGATAAATAGGGGCTTTTTTTTCGACCTTAAAAGATGGCAAGCAGAAAAGCAGCAGTAGAAAAGCACTATATTTAACTAATCGATCCATTTTATAGTTTTATAATTAAGTAGATAATAAATTATTGAAGCCCCCAGGCTTTATTGGGTTTTGGCCCCATTTCCAATTCAAGTTTACCACCATCAACCAATTGCTGATGCGTAAACCATGGCGTATTTAAAGGCTGCCCGTTAAATTTTGCGCTCTGTATATATTTATTGATAACAGAACAGTTGTTTGCTATCAGCGTAAATTGTTTACCTCCCGGTAAATCAATAGTTACATTATTAAACACCGGGCTGCCAATTGTATAAACAGGTATCCCTGGTGTTATAGGGTAAAAGCCCATTGATGAAAACACTACAAATGCCGACATGCCACCACCGTCTTCGTCGCCGGGGATGCCAAAAATATTATCCTTAAACCAGGTGTCGAGTAAAAATCTGATGCGTTTTTGGGTTTTCCATGGAGCGGTATAATTGTACAGGTATGGTATATGGAAACTGGGCTCGTTGCCCATTGAGTATTCACCCACCAGGCCTGTAGCATCAGGGAATTTGCTCCAGAATTCATATTTGCTCCGGCCCAAACCTTCGCGAAATAATTGGTCGAGTTTATCTTCGAAAGCGTTTTTGCCTCCCATTAAGGCTATTAACCCTTTAACATCATATTGTACCTGCCATAAATAGGTCCACCCGTTATTTTCATCGTAATAGTTACGCCCACCCAGGCCGCCATCAAATTTGGGGTCTATATTGATCCAATTGCCATTGATATCCTTGGGCATAAACATTTTAACATTGTCGTCCCACAAGTTTTTATAGTTTTTTGATCGTAACTTAAACTTTTCCTCATCAGCCGAGTGGCCAAGTTCCCCTGCCATTTGGCCAACGGCCCAATCGTCGTAACTACCGCCAAGGGTAACTGCTACGGGTTGTCTTTTTTCAAAAGGGTGCACTCCGGCTAAGGTTTCCTTTTCGCCAGGTTTCAAAGCAGGGAAATAGCCATTTTTATAGTAAAAATCATCCAATGTTGTTTTTGGGCCATTTTCCCAGGGCAGCATAGTTGCCATATCTGCATTTTTTAACATCCCCTGGTATGCCGTTTCCGCATCAAAGCCTTTAATCCCTTTACGATAATCATCCAGTATCATTATTGATGAGTGAAAACCGTTCATACAAGGATTATCGCCAAACAGCACCGGAAAAGTAGGCATCCAGCCGCTTTGCTGATACATGGTTACGTAAGAATTAAGCATATCCTGCTCTAAAGCCGGATTTAAAATCGATCTCAAAGGGTGCAGGGCCAGGTAGGTATCCCATATCCAGTCATCAACATAAAACGGGGCCTTGCTGGTGTGTATCTTCTTATCAAATCCGCTGTAATACTTATTATCTTCGGTTATATCAACCATACGCTCGTTACACCTATATAAAGCGGTATAAAAAGACCTTTTTTGAGCCTCTGTTCCCCCCGTAACTTTTATTTGGTCCATCACATTTTGCCATGCCTTTTCAGCATTATTCTTTACTGATTCAAAAGTCCGGCCCTTTATTTCTTCATCAAAAGTTGCCTTAGCCTGTTCAGGACTTACGTAAGATATGGCGTATCTGAACTCCACGGTACCTGAGGAGCTTTTTGGGAAACTGACCCAGGCCTGCACTCCATTACCCTTCGCCGTGCTATTACTGCTCAATTTGCCGCCAGTTGCCGTACCTGTTTTACCTGCCTGGCTAAAAACACCATATAGATATACTTTTATATCACCATGATAGGTTTCCATCCCTGTTATTGCGCCATCTTTATCAAAGCTCCAGGCACCCTCGCCATTGTTATAAAGATCAAATAGTAAATTCTTATTAGCCGCGTCAGATGCAAAGGCAAACCGGAATATCCCGGTTTTTTTACCCGGTGCAAACTCAACAGTTGTACCGTCATCAATCAGGTATGTTGAATAATACCAGGGCCGGGTAACCTCCAGATCGTGATCATAAGTGAGTTTTTGCTTCCATGCTTCCTTTGATAGCGGTTGAACTGAGGGCTTCAGGGCAAACACCTCACCAAGCCGGTGAGATACGATCGTTAACGGAAAACTCGATATCTGATCGTCCATATAATCCTCCCTTTCAGGATACATGCGTATCAATTGATTCGGGAGCTGAGCGGTAGGCCGTGTGGGTTGCAATAACTGCCCCACGTTGCCAATGCGCGGATCTACATATTTTAGATTCCCACTACCCGCATTAGTGTCAGGCATGTCCTGTGCTACAAGTTTGCCGACACAGCAAAAATTAAATATTATAATAAGGAAGAACTGTAAAAATTTATTCATAGCTGGTATAAACATTAATGATCTGTTATAAGATAGCGGAAGTAATTTCATAGTAGTGTAAGGTTGGAATTGATTAATGCATTAAGCTGAACTTGGTTAATAATTGGTCAATAATTAATTTAATATTCGATGCGATTTAAAACGGGTATAAACAATCAATAAGGAGATATTGGCTGATATGTGCCTTATTAATAAAGGCAAGTGGTGCGCAAAGCAACCCTAATACAGGTTTTCTATTGATAAAATACATGGCTTAATTGGTTATTTAAAAGTTTACCGGTCGATAAAACAATTAAATATTTAGCCACTAATAAAGATGATATGATTAATAAAAGATTAACGTGTGCTTAATTAGCAGCGATTGTTATAATTTTAAAGGAAATAGTTAAAATAATATCATTCAATATTTGAGTATGTTGAGAGAAAACTCCTTTGTGATATTTTCTATTCCAGTATATCGTGAAAATCCTTTTTGAAATCTTCGCCGTAAATAACTTTATACTCTTTCATAAAGTTTTCAAAGGTATGTTTGGCCAGGGAGTGCTTGCCCAATGATGACAAAGCCTTACATTTTAATATCGTGGCCTCCTCATTAACCGGATCGAAGTAAAAAATATAGCCGGTAATTTCAATTAATAGTTCCGCATCATGGGCCACATCAAGGGAATGGGCGTAATGCAGGTAAGTGTCCACCACTTCGTTTGCAATTTCGGATTTAAAAGTGTCCAGCCACTCGTATTCATTATTCAACAAAAAATTCCCTCTTTGGGTAATGGCAGAAAGAAATTTTATTCGTTCTATATCCAACAGGTCCTTATCACTTACTATGCTCAAATAGTTGTGGTAATCAACATGGATATGCGTAAAATCAATGTCTATTTTCCAATAACCGGTGTCCTTTGATAAGCTGCAATAATTTAATCTATCAAGCAGACTTTTCAGTTTAGCGATGTTGACGGACCTGTTATTACGCGCGCTCTTGGCATCCTTATCAAACCATAATATTTCATTGAGTTTCTCAGAGCTCAACCCCCGCCCGCGCCTGATGGAGTATAACAGGATAAGCAAAAAAAGTTCCTTTATAAGGGGAGTGAAATACTTGGTTATATCAACCCCCTCAGCATCAAATACCTGTGGGTCACCAAAAAGAAAAATTGAATTTTTATGCGGTTCCTCGCCATTAAAGGTTTTTATCTTGTTTTGTATTTCTACTGAAGACGATACTTCTCCATTATTTATCGGTAGTGGCGCTGATAGAAAAGGGATATTTTTTTTGCGGTATTTAAGGTATATAATGAGCCCTGTAATAGCGATTACAACGATAAAAACGAGATAATACCAATAATTAACCCCTTTTGCGGCTTGCATTTTTGGGCCTGAACCATAAGGAGGGGAAAGCAGCGTGTAAATATTTATTTTTGTTTGATTATTTTCTGACCGCAATAGCGTCACCGCGATAAATTTTTTGCTTGCCTCACAATAATATAGGTCAGCAAAGGAATGGGTATCATGAAAATTATATGGTATTGAATTGCCTACTAAAGTATAATCCGGTTTTGTTAATGAGCCATGTATAAGTTGCAGGCTTGAATTGTATTTATGCTGTGGAAAAATAAGACCGTAATATGAATTTGAATGGTTATCAACGATAAGTGAATTCGCCATTGCAAAATCGTTATCACCCTCCTTTAAGGTAAACATCTTTTTAAACGTTTTATCTTTTACCGTAAAACGCATCATATCATACATATTTTGGGGATTAAGTATCTGCTGGCCGCTTGAATTGCCATACCCGCCCAAGATGTATACCGTATCTCCTTTTTCAATTGCACCCAGCGACGCAAGATATCGAGGCATAAAAAAGTCGCCTTTAGGCGTAATATTTTCCCAGGTGCCAGAATTAAAATGATATTGCTGTACCGTATTTTTATACACTAAATGACCATAACCGCCAAAGAGATATAAGGAAGAGTCGGCTACTGATATTGATTTGTTAAGATGCCAGAAATCAGACACATCTCCTGCTTCAAACTTCTTGTCCCAGGTATGCGTAGTTACATTGTATTTTGCGATGAATTTTTTATTCAGGAAAAGATAAAAATTATACAAGTTCTTATCATATGGGTTAAACACCGATTGATTACCCTGGTTAAGGATCAATTTGCCCGAGGAATAAGGCAATGTGCTCCACTGCGAGTTGCTTGCTGTATACCGGTATGCTGAATCGCTGCCAACAACATAAACCATTTCGTTTTTAGCATCAAAAGCAACACTGGCAACCCCGTTGACCAATATACTTTGGGCAGGTTGCCAATCATGATGCAATGCTGTGATCCATAATGGATTAAGCAAAGCCCCATCACTTTGTGAATATAATTCATGTGCTGCCTGGCCAACTTCTTCATTCAAGGGCCAATTATATTTTAATAAACCATTTTGGTTGATCCTTATATCCCGCAACTTCATCGGGGGTACATCGGTGGTTTGAAATTGCTTATAATTATTTACGCCAAAAAGTATCTTATAACAAGCACTCCTTTTTAAATGAATATTATTTTCTATGAAGGTGTTACCGCCCGAACCGAAAACAATCCGGTCATGATCATAGTCGAATTTTATCGATAATTTATTCCACTGATTGAAAAGTTTCTTCGGATCGATATCAAAGACTGTTTTGGTTAGTCTGTCGCCAACTATTAAATTAAAATGGTTTTTAGATGCTTGTGCATTGTAAACGAGGTCAATATTCCGGTTATCATCTTCAATTATCCTTATTATATAGCCAAAATAGACCGCCCTGTTTGGGTAAAATGACAGGTCGAATGATATTTCAAAGCTATCACTGAAGCACAATGTTTTTTCCGGACTTAGGTCGAGCGAGGTTCTTTTATCCTGCACAACCTCATGGCTGTGAAAACCCAGGCCATAGGACTGCCCATAGCTGTCCTGGTTAAAAATGACAACAGCAAAAAATAAAGAAACTATAACTTTAAAAAAACAGCAAACTAATCTCATCTATTTTTTTAGTTAATGATTATTCAAGGGCGTAAGAACGCCTAAGTTAGTTTATAATCTGAAAAAATATAGTTAATGGTTACAAAGCCCAGTATCGGTATCGGCAGCTATTAATTTAACTCAAAATTATAATGATAATTAATATCCGCAAGGTGTATCGTGTTAATTGCTATTTTCATAATCTAAAGCATGTTAAATTCTAATTGCTGTATACGGGTTTAGTATTAAACCCATCACTTTAAATTTATCGCATCTTCATCGATTTATCCTTAAAATATTCAATTAATATATAATTAATTTTTTTTTAAGCCAGGCTCATTTATTTGCTTAACAATACTTTAATGATTTAAAGTATGCTATGATAAAAATCATCATCCACCTTCATCTAAACTACATTAAACCAGTTTACCATTTATAAAATGAAAATAATTAACTATTCCGTTTCGGCCATTTTAATCCTATGTCTCGCTTTTACCGGTAAAGCACAAACAAAACACAGTAAAAACACACTTTATCCAACTTATAAAGGCTTAATAATGGCCGGCTACCAGGGCTGGTTCAGCGCTGCAGGGGATGGAAGCAATTCCTCGCATTATGTATACGGAAATGAAGACCGTTCAGGAATAGATTTGTGGCCCGATGTAAGTGAATACGAAAAAACATATCCAACACCTTTTAAACTTGCCAACGGAGAAACTGCACGCTTTTTCAGTTCTGCAGACAAAAGCACCATTGACCTGCATTTTAAGTGGATGCAGCAATACGGTGTTGACGGTGTGTTTATGCAGCGCTTTTTCAATGTCGCAAAAAGTAAGGACAAAAAGAATAACAGATCTACAGCAATCATGCAAAATGCATTTGAAGCCGCCTCAAAATATAAAAGGGCTATTGCGGTTATGTATGACCTATCAGGACTGGCGGCATCTGGTGAAGATTGTTCAGCGATAATTGACGATTGGAAATATTTAGTGGATCAGCTAAAAGTTACCAACCAGGCAGGTACGCAAACCTACCTGCATTTTAATGGAAAGCCTGTTGTAGCTATCTGGGGCGTGGGCTTTCCCGACCGCCCATACAATATCAGGAATATAGGCTTGGAAAGGCTGATCGATTTTCTAAAGAATGATCCGGTTTATGGAGGCTGCGCGGTTATGATCGGCGTGCCAAACTCCTGGCGCACCTTGCGTGGTGATTGTAACCCCGACCCTTACCTGCACGAATTGATCAAACAATGCGATATTGTTTTGCCCTGGAGTGTACAGCGTTATTCGCCCTTGCTGCATAATGATATGAACAGGTACAGGGATGATTTAATTGCGGATATGCAATGGTGCAGGGAAAATAAACTCAGTTATGTGCCTTGTATATATCCCGGCTTTAGCTGGCATAATCTGAGCCGTTATGAATTTCCGGATGATATAAAGCCGGTGGCATCAATACCACGCATGGGCGGGCGTTTTTACTGGCAAATGCTCTCAACTGCCATGTCCTCTGGGGCAAGCATGTTATATGTGGCTATGTTTGATGAAATAAATGAAGGTACGGCTATCTTTAAGGTAACTGACAATCCACCAGTAAGCACCAACCCAAATACTGCTTTTGCTAATCTTGAAGGTAAACCATCAGATTATTATCTATGGCTAACCGGCGAAGCCGGTAAAATGTTAAAACATGACGAACCGCTCAATTTTAAATTACCGGAACGAAATCCTGAAAAATAATCAGTACTAATAATGAAATCACAAAACGCCTGAATCAATTGATTCGGGCGTTTTGTGTTAAAAGATTGTCTGCACATGTAGGTCTTTCCTATTGATGAAGGCTTACTATTTGGTCTTCATTCCTGTTTGAATAACCTTTTGAATCGTTCCATCAGCATTAAAATATAGTTTATCCACACAGATAGAACGAAGGTTTCCCCGACCCGAAAGCACATCGTTGTGATAAAATGCATACCACTGCCCCTTATATTCCACCACCGAGCCGTGGCTTGTGTCGCAGCCTGTTGGATCTAAATAAACGCCTCCGTAAGTCCATGGCCCTAAAGGGCTTTTACTGATCGCATAATTCAATCGGTTTGCATCTTTTCCATTCACTTTATTGTTATCAGCATAGGTGAGGTAATATATTCCATTTCTCTTAAATACCCACGTAGCTTCATGAAAATCCTTTAACCCTTCCATAAATACTAAAGGTTGAGCCAGCTCAGACATATTGTCTTTCAACCTGGCTCCGGCACATCTGTTACCACCGCCATAATAAAAATAAGCTTGTCCGTCATCATCAATAAAGATGCATGGATCAATCATCGCATAATTGTCGATACCTGTTTCAAGGTAACCTTGCGCAACAAAATCACTTGCCGGCTTTTTGCTTGTAGCAATTCCAATTTTCCATGTTTTATTCCAATCGGTTCCACTGGGATGAGGAAAATAAAAATAATATGTGCCATTTTTATAGATGCAATCCGGAGCCCACATAAAGCCCCCTTCCTTGCGGCCCCATGGAACCTGGCTGGCACGTAATATTTCACCGTGATCTTTCCAGGTTATCATGTCATCTGTTGAAAAAACATGGTATTGGTCCATTAAATCACATCCACGCGGTGGATCCACGTCATGCGAAGCATAAACATATAACCGGCCATCTTTAAATACTCTCGCAGAGGGATCGGCGGTATACATATGCCTGATAAATGGATTTTCGGCCAGTTCCTGAGCAGCACAGGTGTTAAATGATAAGGTTGAAGATATTAGCAGGAGTAATATAATAATTAGTTTTTTCATGCTTATTTAGGATTTATAAATTTCCTTTGTGGTTCTGCAGTATGAATAACTGGTCAAACCTTGTTAAGAGACGAATAAAGAGATAAGCATTAATAAGATATTAATAAGGGATTAACGACAGTGCCTTTTTTTTAAGCTAACAAGATTCCAGAAAACATTAGAAGAATCGACCCGGAAATCTTCGTTAAAAACTATCAGGTACAAAAGAAAAATCTGCAGGCATATAAAAAATTTAACTTTTTCCGTACCCAACCTTTGCCATTCTTTCACCCATTTCAGCATAAGCTTCATTTGGGCCAGGTGCCCAGGTACCAAGGCCATCCACATAACGGTTATACATGCAGAAGGTGGCTGCAATTAATACAGTATCGTGTATTTCCTGGTCTGTAGCACCCTGATTACGAGCTGCAGATATATGTGCTTCAGTGACATATTCCTCCCTTTTGTACCTGGTGGGCAATGCTGAGCAGGGCTCTCAACTTTTCAGAAACAGGTGTGTTTGGAAGCCCCACCTTGATGTCATCGATCAAGCCAAGTCCGCTGCCCAGGTGTGCCGCTGCAGCTGCTGCATGCGAGGTGTGGCAAAAGTGGCAGTCATTACGATAGGAAACAGAAGCTGCGATGATCTCCCGTTCGCCGCTTGTAAGTGAAGAAGGCCCGCGAAGCAAAGTTTCAGCCAAATCAAGCAATGGCCTGGCAGTTTCGGGGCGATAATTTAGCAACCCTACAATTCCGGGCAGTTCTTCATTCAGTAATTTAATATGTGCCATAATTTTTCAGGTTTAGGATTTTTGTAATTCCTCCGTTATCGTCACATTAATGGATGAGGGTTTATATCCTTCGTGCACACGTTGCGCGCCCATTTTATCATAAAACTCCTCGTTATCCGGTTGCCAGGTTGCCAGGCCGTCCACATACCTGTTGTACATGCAAAATGCAGCAGCTATCAGTACTGTATCATGTATTTCGATATCGGTCGCACCTTCATTCCTCGCCAGGACAACATCATCTGTCGTTACATTTTTACCCCCACTTTGTACTTTGGCAGCGATCTTTAATAGTGCCTTCAATTTATTGCTGATCGGTGCTGTTTCAGGATCGGCTAACACCTGTTTTACCAATGAAAGCTCGCTGCCTAACTGATGTTTGGCTATAGCGCTGTGCGAGCGGGTGCAAAAATTACAGGTGTTCAGATTGGACACATAGGATGCGATCAGTTCGCGCTCACCTGCAGTTAATGTGGGATGAGGATCGTGTAATAAAACCTGGGCCAGGTTGCAAAGAGGAGCCGCAGTTTCAGGGCGGAATACGAACAGGCTTCTGATGCCGGGGTATTCATTTGGTAGTTTGATATGAGGCATGTTAGTTGATTTAATTGGATTTAATTTATTGGGTTGATTAGGTTGAATGAATTGATACTATCTATTTAAAAACACTCGACTGATAGCCCTCCAGCGCACGTTGAGGCGCCCGGTTCACATAAAACTGCCGGTCTGCTGGCGCCCAGGTTGCAAGGCCATCCACATACCGGTTAAACATACAGAATGCAGCAGCTATTAAAACAGTATCATGTATCTCCTTATCGGTAGCGCCATTTTTGCGAGCCTCTTCTATCTGGATATCTGTCACATGCTTTCCACCCCTCTGCACGCTTCCGGCTATGCTGAGCAAGGCCTTCATTTTATCAGATATGTCCGAGATTTTGAAGTCCTGCTTAATGCTATCAATCTGTTGTATATCACACTCCAAATAATGTCCTGCCAGTGCACCATGTACATTCTGGCAAAAGAAGCAATCATTCAAATAGGATACGTATGTCGCGATCAGTTCGCGGTCGCCCCTGCTTAAGGCATTATCACCCCTTAACAGTACTTCGGCCAAAGCATTCAATGGCGCTTCTGTTTCGGGGCGGTACGCCATCAGGCCCCTTATCCCGGGTAAATCGTTATTTAATTCTATATGTGCCATAACAAGGTCTTTTAATTTATTTGATTATGTGTATCTGGTTGAATGTTTTTGATCAATAATACCGTAAGCAACCCGACTACAAATACCAGTGAAAAAATGAATAGTGAATTGCCATATCCGCCCAAAGTGCTTACCACCACGCCAACCATTAACACAGCTATACCGGTAAATATGCGCCCGATATTAAAGCAAAACCCGGTTGCCGATGCCCTGATGCTTATAGGGAACAATAACGGTATGTATAGTGATAACACCCCCTGGCTCGCGCCAAAAAATAACGCCAGAACGGCAATTTCCGCATAAATTATTCCTGAAAAAGAGTTGTTTGTTTTGAATAAGATGAAGGACAGTAATGCGCAAACTGCAAAACTCATGATAAGTGATCTTCTTAAGCCTATTAAGTTGACCAGCCAGCCGGAAAGAAAACCGCCGGTCAGGCCGCCCATACCCAGGAACATCATGCTTAATCCGCGCTCCTTATGTGCATCCGTGGTCAACAGGCTTTGTATCCAGGTAGGCATCCACGAGAAAATTGCCCACAGGCCAATAAGCATGGTTCCGAAGATAACAGAACCGGTTACGATTGCCCGAATATTTTTAGGATGAAATAAATGATTGGCTGGTTTCTCCACATCAGAATGTTCATTGAGCCATAATTCCGATTCGTTGATGAGCCAGAAACCTGCAATAGCGATCACCAGGGGAATGATGCCGACCATAAAACCCTGCCGCCACGAGGTGACGAGGTAATTGATAGCCCCGGCAGAAAAAATGCCTACCGGGATTGAAATTGACAGGAAGCCTGTGTAAACTGCCCTGCTTTTCTCAGGCCACACTTCGCTTATCAGGGTAAATGATAATACCAGTAAACCGCCCATGCCGAAACCACTCATGATGCGGCAGATTACTATTCCCCACCAATTTTGCATCAAACCGGTACAAATGGTAAATATGGAAAAGCAAACTATGGTGAGTAAAAGTGCTCTTTTCCTGCCGATCCTGTCACCTATGATCCCCCAAAGGAAACCGCCGGCAGCCCATCCGAATATAAACACGGAGTTGATATACGCACTGATATCATTCAGCTGGCTCTCGTTTCGGTTTCCCTGCAATTCTTTTACTACTACCGGGAGATAAACCGACATCAGCGTTGATATCACCCCGCCGAACATATTGCCCGCAAAGCAAATAACAAACAAGAGCGCCAGGTTGGCCGATTTGGTTTGCTTTATTTCAGCATTCATTGTTAAGGTATCTTTCATTGGTTTCCCTATTTTTTTAAATGATCATACCCTTGCGGCAAGCGTGAATAGCCATGATTAACTATCCGGTCGGCCAGCATGTTAAAATACCCTTTCTCCTCAGGCATGGCGGTTGCCATTCCATCCACATAGCGGTTATATAGGCTAAATAAAGCAGCTATCAATACCGTATCATGTATTTCGAGGTCGGTCGCACCTTCGGCTTTTGCCTTCGCTATAATTTCCGGAGTAACCAGCTTGCCATTTTTACCGGTGAGTGCGGCTATGGTCAGCAATGCCTTCATCTTCTCGCTTACAGGCGCAGTGGAAATATCATTCTTTACCATTTGTGAAGTGGTATGCTCACCTAACAACAGATCGACAGCAGCTGTATGTGCTGCAGTGCAAAATTTACACTCATTGCCATTGGATACTACACTGGCTATGAGTTCGCGCTCCGCCTCGGTAAGAGTTGATGGGCCACGGAGTAAAATTTGGGTAAGAACCCGTATCGGTTCCCCAGTGTCCTTTCGGTATTCTAATAAACCGGTTATGCCGGGCAAGTGTGATTCTAATTCGATATGTGGCATGATACGATCAAATAAGTTGTTAACTAAATAATTTCTCTTCAGCGAGTTTGGTGCCTTCTATTCGGGCTTTGATCTTGGCAAAAGCTGTCTCGCGCGTGGTGGATACATCGTCGCAGAACGGTGAAAATCCGCAGTCATCTGTGGTACCCAACTGGTTAACCGGGATATAGTCCGCGGCCTCCAATATCCTGTCCCTGACCTCTTCTTTGGTTTCGATAAGCGGGTTGAGCACATCAATTACACCGATAAATACGGTCTGATCGGGCTTAAGGTATTGTTTGATCACTTTTAAAACCCTGACCCTGTCTTTCTCGCTTGCCAGCTGCAGATAGAAATTGCCTACGTGCAAATTAAAAAGCTGCGGCAAAAAGTCGGCATAATCAATATCCGCGCTATGGGTTGAGTCATGATCCCCACCCGGGCATACATGTACGCCTAGTTTTTGTTGTTCTTCTTTGCTGAAACGATCAAAAACCTGGTTGTTCACATCAATAAAATGCTTTAGAACACCGCCTGAGGGATCCAATTTAAGCGATAAGCGCCCTTCAGTAAAATCCATCTGGACTTTATATGCGCCATGCTCCAAACACTGGCGGATGTCTTTCTCACATTCGTTCAACAGGTCGGCCATAAATTCATCCTGGGTATAACCCTCTATTCCACTTTGCGGATAGATGAGGCTTAAAGCTGATGCCGAAATAACTGCCTGCTTAACAGGTTTAGATGTTTGTTTTTGGGCAGCTTTAAGATACTTTACAGCATAATTGCCATACCGAAACGGGCCGCTGGTCAATAAAGGTAACTGCCTGAAATGGCCGTCCGCGAAATCGATCCGCATACCCTCTGGAGCTAAGTTCAATAAACCTTCCAACGGATACGTCGCGAAACTTGACTTGGTTTGCTCGCCATCGGTTATCACAGGTGATCTGGTTTTTTCAAACTCGTTTATCGTGTCGCTAATTGCCTTGTCATACAGGCTTTGCAAATCGGTGCCTTTAGATGGTGAAGTAATAGCCGCGATCAACTCAACCGGGCGTGGAATGCTTCCAATAGGTTCTGTAGGGATTCTCATAACATTTCTGATTTAATTTTTATTACTAATTTCTGACTCATCATACTTCTGCTTCAAAAATTGATAACCGGCTGTTATATTCCAGTCCGAATACTGTAAAATGATGGCTTCCATGAAAATCATGAGATCACAACAGGTCAATTTTGAGCACAAAGCACATTCGTGAAAGGTGGAATAAATGCAGCCACAGGAAACAGCCGCTTCCGCTATAACCGGAATATAAGGTTTTTCAGCGGAGGCGTAATCACTGGGCAAGTTATGGCAATAACTCCGGCCACTTTATGACCACAAAACTTTAATTAAGAAAGCTCCGGCGGTTGCCCTGGAACATCAATGGAGGTTTTAATGATATCAGAAGAGGCATAATCATATCCGGCCTTTGTATCGTTAACCGGTAAAAATGCCTTGTACTGCAGTATTGTATAATTGTATTGGTTTTCGCTGATACTTTTTTTAGTTAACGGAGGATGTGATCTTTTGTTCACAGGAATATCACTTACCTGTTTGGCATAAATAATATTAGCATTTATCAGGCGCGACTTATCCTGGTTTGGTATACATCTTAAGTACATGGTGTCCCGTGTCAACTTAAGTTCAGCATAGTTATAGCTATTGTCTTTTAATTGAACCTGCCCGCTGATAGGTTCATATTCGGTCCAGTCTTGTATCGCTAAATGCACTGGGATCTTAACTTCCACCAGGTCAGTATTTTTATAATGATTATTATTGATCCGGTTAAGAATTGAGCTATCAGAACGGTAGATAAAAAACTGGAACAATAGCATATACCCGCCCAAGTTAAACAGGAGCAAAACCAGCATAGCTATTGCAAATACCTTTTTCAAATTAAATCAGGTCAAATTGGGGCGGTGAAATAAAAGTATTATAAATATTTTGATAATACAAATAACCAAATAATTATGGCCAGTCCTTTACAAGGTGGCAGAATTGCTATTTGTATTTATAAACCCTAAATTTAAAAACACGGACATACGATCATCCTCCTTAAATCAAAATAAATGAAGCTAACTAAAATAACTAACCGCACCATAGTGTTCGGTATATTGTTTCACATGGTATGGAGTGTAAACCCGGCCATAGCCCAGATACCAACCCGCGACCCACATACGCCTGGTTATGTACCGGCAACGGAATTACCAGATGGCGCCAATCCTTCGCCAGGCGCCAATGGGAATTTTATTATCGGTCCCATACATGATCCTGCAACAGAATCGACGGTACAGGCTAACGTACCTCAAGGGAACATATATCACTTTACTATGGATTCGAAGGACAGCAAAATTTATCCCGGCATAGCCCGCCAACCAAATACATTTGGCACACCGGATCCGGCAAATCCTGCTAAGTTAATCGTCACTACAAGCCATCCGGCTCCTTACACCCGCCAGGTAGCAGTGTATGTTCCAAAACAGTATGTTGCCGGTACCGTAGCACCGTTCATAGTTGGCGCGGACGGGCCAGACAATTTGCTTTTCACAGTATTGGACAACCTGATTGCCGAAGGCAAAGTGCCGCCGATGATCGCCATCTCTATAGGTAATGGCAGCGGCGATGCACAGGGCAGCGAACGGGGCCTGGAATATGATACCATGAGCGGCGTGTATGCAGAATTCGTTGAAAATGAAGTACTGCCGCTGGTGGAAAGCAAATGCCAGGTAAAACTAACCAAAGACCCTGCCGGTCGGGCTGCAACGGGTGGCAGCTCTGGCGGATCGTGCGCCCTGATTATGGCGTGGTACCACCCGGAATTGTATCACCGTGTGCTCACTTATTCAGGCACTTATATAAACCAGCAATGGCCCTGGAACCCGAAAACGCCACAGGGCGCCTGGGGATTTCATGAACATTTGATACCCGAAAGCGCACTGAAACCATTGCGGATCTGGATGGAAGTGGGCGACCAGGACCTTTATAACCCAAACACAATGCGCGACGACATGCATGATTGGGTGCTCGCCAATGAAAATATGGCAAAAGTACTAGCCGCTAAAGGCTATCCATACCAGTTTGTTTTTGCCCGTAACGCCCGGCATGTTGATCACAAAGTAAGAATGCAAACACTTCCCGAAGCGCTGGAGTGGCTTTGGAAAGATTATCACCCAGGGAAATAGTCAGAACTTTCTATTTTATGCATCATTTAAGGTTATTAGCAAAGCCTTCAATGGAGAGCACATCCAAATAGGTGCCTATACAAAAAATATTGTCGCAAATAAACCCTAAAAATGTCGTCTTCTGTGCTTTTTTAAGCCGGATGGCAATCCTATTTTTATGAGATAAATCACCAGTACAAAAAGAAAGGAAATAGGGATCATACCATTGATGCCTGTTTTCGGTGCAGGTTTATCGCGGACCAACACATACAAAAAAAGCGGGATATGGCGTACTATATTTGTGTCAACTATCCCAAATCCATAGTGTAAAAAGAATACTATTTTGAAAATTTATCATTTTTAGGAAAACCAAAAAGCAATCAAATGAGAAAATTAATCTTCGCAATCAACACCACCCTAGATGGCTGCTGCGATCACACCAAATTTGGTCCCGATGAAGAAACGATGCCGTATTTTGTACAACTCACACGGGATGCCGACACATTCCTTTATGGGCGTAAAACTTATCAATTGATGGTACCTTATTGGCCCGATGCGGCGAAAAACGACCCCGGGGACGAATTTGCCCAGGCATTTGACGCCGTTGAAAAAATCATTGTTTTCTCACAATCATTAGACAGCGTTGAAGAACAAAAAACGAGAATTGTTCATACGAGCCTTCAGGACGAAGTACTTAAATTGAAACAAGAACCAGGCAAAGATATTTTAACCGGTGGTGTAACCCTTCCTTCGCAACTCGCAGCGCTTGGTTTGATTGATGAATATCGTTTTTTGGTTCACCCAATAGTTGTTGGAGATGGGAGACGGTTGTTTGAGGGTATTAACCTACAGGAGAATTTAAAATTGAAACTGGTTGAGTCGACGGTTTTTAAGTCGGGGGCTGTTGCGCTTCGGTACTTGAAACAATAAGCGGAAAATCTGCGGCGGGAGCTATATTTCTAGCTTTACCGTTACAGCAGGGCCTCTCGCAGAGGACCCAGCGTCCTCCCTGCACGTATCGCAGCTCAGGGTCCCGTGCCGGAGACCCTGCGACGACGTTAGCATGGGAGGATACCAAAACCAACGATTTATTGCTTCGGATAATCGCTCCAAAGCCATCTTAAAGTTTCAGGGAAAATAGCGCCGCCGTGGTGCAGGCTGTGACCGCCGGTTCCAAAAATGTATTTGTAATCATAACCGCTATATTCAAGCGCCATCGCCATTTCTTTATTTGCCAAAATCCAGGATCCAAAAATTAAATTCAGATCATTTTCTCCGTCTTGTAAAAACACTTTTATTGGTTTTTGCGGCGTTTTGCGAATTAAATCTGGAAACTTATTGCCTCCCCTGATATCGACAAAACTTCCAACATGGCTTATCACCTTTCCAAAAACGTCGGGCCGCTCCCAAGCTGCATTAAAAGCTGCTACCCCGCTTGAACTTATGCCAACTAAAGCTCTTCCTTTAGGGTCTTTAGTAATGTTATACAAAGCTATAACTTTTGGCATCATCTCCTCTATTAGAAATTTAGGATAGGTGGGCCCTACAGCATCGTATTCAACACTTCGGTTAGTAAACCCTCCATATATTGGCGTGCCCGGCCCCTTGTCGCCTGAATTTATAAAAAGAGCTATAATGATCGGTATCTCTTTTTTATTAATCAAATTATCCAAAGCATTGGTTGCTAAAAAAGAACTGTCCTTTAGATAACCTTCTCCATCCTGAAAAATCATTAAACAGGCAGGCTTTTTGGCGTCATACTGTTTTGGAACATAAATCCAGTAATCTCTTTCTGTTCCCGGATATATTTTACTGTCTGACATATGATACCTGGTTACCGTGCCTTCCGGAACACCTTTCTGTTTTTTAGAATCTTCGCCTAATTGATATACTTCTTTTCCCATAACAGCAGAGGCAAAGGCCCCGGCATCTTTACCAGAGATATTTGGAAAAACGCCCGACAAAAGCTTCTTAGCCATTGCCGTATCGATTGTTTGTGACCAGGTAAACTGATTTAAAAAAAGACTGAGAAAAAGGAAGCCTGATAATTTTTTCATAAAAATTTAAATTGATTAATAATCCAGCTCCTGGCAATTAAATCCTGCCATGAGCAGCAGCCGCTCAACCGAGCCGGGATTAAGTCCGGTAGACTCAATACGTAATACTTTATCACGATCTTCCAGGTCAAAATTCCATTGGCGAATTGTCGGAAAAGAAGTGAGCAGAGGCGCAAGCATGCTCACTTTTTTCTTGCTGGTTACATTCGTTTTAAAAACTAATATTTCCATCGTAATTTTTAATTGTTTAAAATCTAATAACTATTGGAAAACTTAACACCGAAGGCACCACTGTGATGGCAGCGTTGACAGTGCAAATAAACCCCAGCCTATACCGGCAAATATTTATTGATCACTTTTCCGCTTTTTAAAGCAATTGAGCTTTCCAGTTCAAGCACCTTTCTCTCCTTAAAAATGGAAAGCCCACTACCAATAGCGATAGGGTTGACAATAAGGTGATATTCATCGATAAGGTTAAGGCTGACGAGAGAGCTAACAAAATCAGCGCCACCGTAGACGAGGATATCCTTGCCCGGTTGTTCCTTCAGCGCCTGTACTACAGTAGCCAGGTCACCATTTTCTATTTCCACGTTGCTGCCGGCAATGGCTGTTTCTGTTTTGCTGAAAACGATCTTGCGATGGTTTACCATCAACTTCGCAAAAGCGTTCCAGGGGTTTTCCGGCTGGTTTTCGGCCACATCTTGCCAGTAATCGGAGAATCCACTCGTAGCCAGTTTGCGACCTGTCAAAAATGTATCGCAGCCGGCGGCGAGCCCGGTGCCAAAGTCTATGGCCTCCTGTAGCGCCCCAGGGATCTGTTTGCCGGGGATAAAAACCCAGTCGTTCTCACCGTTCGGACCGGCTACGAAGCCGTCGAGGGTCATTTGCATCTGTAATTTTAATTTTCTCATATAAATAGTTTTTAAGAAGTTAATAATTCTTCCAGTTGGTTGAGTCCCATGGTAAAGCCGCTTTCAAAGCCCATTTGTACCATCATTTTAATGGTTGCTTCATCGTCGAAGCTAAGGTCGACCACTACTTTCGTTTTATCGCCCAGGGCTACAAATTTGTTATCCCAATGTCCTACTGATGCGCCGGGTGCTACTGTACCATTTTCGTCACAGAATACCGTATCAGTCGCGAAACGGCTGCCATCTTCAATGGCAGTAAATTTTACGTGGCTCCAGTGTTTTTGGCCGTCGGGTCCTACCATGGAATAGAGCCAAACGCCGCCTACTGTAAAATCCATTGATTTGGTTATGGCTACCCAGGGTTTCGGCCCCCACCATTTTTCAAGCATGGCCGGGTCTGTCCAGGCTTTCCATACTGCTTCAACCGGCGCATTAAACTCGCGTACTACGTGAATTTTTTTAGCGGTAATATCTTTTTCGAATACAAAATTGTTTGTCATGATTGTTTAGTTTTTATAAGTGATTTATAATTGTGCCTATTCCGATGTCAATAACTCATCCAGGTGATTTGCATGTAAGTCTAGTGATGATCCTTAAAGTGTATATTTAGGAAGTTGCTCAGATCTTTATAAATACTTCTTGATTCAGGTGCATCAGGAAGTAAAAAATAATCTCCATGACTCATACCTTCAATCACTACCAGATCGGCTACGACACCTGCATCTCTCAGTTTTCTGTGAGCACGAACGGTATTGCTTAAAAACAGATCTCTTGTTCCTGTTACAAGAAAAGTTGGTGGGAACCCGGAAAGGTCACCATAAATTGGCGATAAATACTGGTCTCGCAAATCATGTCCATTAACGTATAATTTTACTGCGGCATCCAAAAAACCATCGGTAGTAACCAATACACGATCAATCCCCTCATTAATATAATAACTGTCTCCCGTCTTGGTTAAATCAGACCAGGGCGAAGCAAGGAAAACAGCATCGGGCAACTTCATTTTTAACTCCTTCATTTTTAAAATTGCCGACATAGCTAATCCTCCTCCTGACGAAACACCCCCGATAACTATCTTATAATTTGGATAAAGTGCAAGAAGACCTTTGTAAGCAGCAATAACATCATTCAATGCCGCTGGATATGGGCTATCCGGAGGCATCCTGTAGTCAACCGAGATAGTGGGTATTTTAAGAAATGATGCGTCGTAAATGCCCTCGGTAATTCCAGCTTCTCCAGCAAAACAAACATAAGCTCCGCCATGAATATGGAAAAATATTGCATGACTAAAAGCATCAGGCACGTCGACCGGCTGAAGATAATGGACAGGAATACCATTAAGCATCTTTTGTTCGACAATGATATTCAATTTTTTAGCCACTTCAATCGCATGAAGCGTTTCCCCGTCATTAATATATTTCTGGGTCCCCTTCCACTCCACATTATTTTTTGGAACATATTGACTGGAATTGTAATTAGGCTGCGGGTTTGAAGTAATTGAATGTTTTAATATTTGACTAGCTGCCGCAGGCGCTGGAATGGATCTGTTCTTAATTACCCATACCGTTGTGTCTTTAATTTTGATCGAATCGTTTGCCAACTTATTTGACTGAGCCTCACAAGAAAGACTAAAGCACAATAAAAGAAAGACAATAAAAACATTCAACTTGGTTTTCATAATTTTTGAAATAATGCGTTAATTTTCATACGACTACAACGGCTTATTGATTTACCGGTATCTTAATTGTAGCTTCCTATTCCGAAGCCAGCAAATCATCCAACTGTTCAAAGCCCATGATAGTGCCTTCTTTAAAGCCGCCTTCAGCGAACCATTTGATGGTTGATTCTTCCTCAAAGGTGATTACCGTATCTACTTTTGTTCTGTTACCGTCAAGGGATGAAAATTTTGTATCCTTGTATGATTTTGCTCCATCGGTTAGCGGGTTACCCTCTCCGTCGCAAAACATGCCCGTTGTTGAAATAGCGCGGCCGTTTTCTATAGCGGTAAATTCCGAATATACCCAGTGTTGCTGGCCATCAGGGCTGATCATTGCATAAAGCGATATTCCGCCCACGGTAAAATCCCATGTTTTGGTTTTAGCCGTCCAGGGTTTCGGCGCTACCCATTTATCAAGCAGGTCGGGTTCTGTAAAGGCTCTCCATACTTTTTCAATCGGCGCGTTGAATTCGCGCGATACGTAGATCTTTTTAGCGGGCACATTTGCCTCAAATACAAAATTGTTTGTCATGATTGTTTAAGTTATAAGTCCTTTAATAAATCGTCTAACTGGTCAAAACGGGTCTCCCAAAGCTTGCGGAAGGCTTCCATCCATTGGTCTACTTCTTTCATTTTGTTAACTTCTAAATGGTAATAAATTTCACGGCCCTGCTGCTCTTGTTTCAGCGCGCCGCACTCGGTTAGTATCTGTATGTGTTTAGACACCGCCTGCCTGCTGCTGTCAAAATGCTCGGCAATGGCATTGGGTGTAAGGGCGCCCATGGTAAGCAGGGTCAATATAGCCCTTCGGGTGGGGTCGGCAATGGCCTGATAAATGTCTCGTCTCATATTAATTTGCAATCGTTTGGTTGCAAATATAATTACAACCGATCAATTGCGCAAATTTTTTTGAAAATATTTTTAAAATAGGAAGTTAGTTGACCACGAATAATCTTTGGAACTCAGGATGACAGAATTAGCTGGTGCTTACGGTGGAATAAGAGGCGTTACACCTGCAAATAGGAAGCTTAGCACTTGGGGCATGTGGATTAAAAAGGGCCTGTAGTCTCGTAGCTTCTTTAAAATCTTCGCGAATCAGGACGCAAGGCCCATGATGTGGCCGTTATAATCAAAAATATGATTGGAAATACCAACGTTTCAAAACTATCTCTTACTGCCAAATGGGATGCAATGGCACCCATGTAAATTAGAAAGGTTCCAAAATAAGCCCATTCTTTAAGCAAACGCAATCCGGGAAGAATAAAAACCGGCGCGGCAAGCAGGGTGCATACACCCTTAATAATTAGAAAGTACGAGGGGAAACCGAGATGCTGCATCATATTAATTGCAAATCCCTTATTGAGCCAGTTGAAATCCCATGTTGCGCTTAGTATTGACTCAAAAGCAAGATACCCGGTTAATATCCAATAGGTAATTAAGCGGCCCCGCGAAATTCCTGGTTTGTTTCCTTTTTCGTCCATTTTTATTAATTTGAAAAGTGAGTTTACTTACATCGGGAGGAAAACTAAGTTGGAAGATCCATGTTGTTTAAAATATTAAGCTGAATTGATTAATGAAATTCCATTCTATGAGGCCGTGAGCCCGCTTTACCCCTGTACCCTCAAAACCTGTAATAAGCGACCAAAGCAGACAAAAACATCAGCATCGCTGTAAATACAATGGGTTTATAGCTTTGAACGACTATATGGAATATAGTAGCGCTAAGCATAACAATTGCCAGCCCAACCCCAGCGACAGGAGTAAGTACAGGGCATACTCCCAACAGCATTGGGACTGTTATGCCTATAGCCCCTAATAACTCTGCCAGTCCTATCAACTTTACCTGTGCCGCCGTTAAATGGCTCATTTCAGGGACTCTTGTCATCTGTTGTTCTTTTGTTTGTAAAAGCTTTGACAGGGAGGCATAGATAAAAAAGGCACTGAGTACCCCCTGTATGATCCATAGTGTTGTATTCATGATTCCTGAAATTTATCGTGAAGGGTAATACCCGTAGCAATCCGGCGGGGCTGCAGGGTGAACAGGTGTGTAGCTGAGTAATTTTTATTCTCGTCCATTACTTTACTTTTCGTAGCAAAGTAAGGTCGCTTAAAGCGTATTTCTTTTTACATAGGATAAATAATCACCTGGAGGCCCGAATTCGGCTCAATGATACCTGTGTAATTCCTAAATAATTTGCCAGGTCGCCCAAACTGATGCGCTGAAGCAAACTATTATTTTCTTTTAGAAAATTATTATATCGCGTCGTCGCATTTTCTTCAAGCATTTCGGTTATTCTTTTCATCATATTAAGCGAGGCCATTGAAAATTGTCTCCTGAATAAGGTCTCGATACAATGATGCCTTTTGCACAATTTTTCAATTTCTTCCTGATGGGCAAATTGAACAGTGGTTGCTTCTAAAGCCAAAATCATGTATTTCGAATGCCTTTGTGTTAAGTACCCGCTAAGTTCCGTGAACATCATATCCTCACGAAAAAAGGTCATTATAAATTCCTTATCCTCTTTAAAAAAAAATAGCTTCGTAAGCCCCTCGTCAATAAAATAAAGGTGTTTACAAATTTCATCAGCTTTTAAAATATAATCGCCCTTTTGGAAAATTTTTGTTCTGAATATTTTCAGAAAATCTTCGCTCGCACGGGCGTCAAGTTGCGAAATACGATTGCAGAATTGTATAATTTTTGTCATCGCTTTTTGTCCGCTATTTTAAATCAAGTGAATATAGCCGTTATTGTACGATTCTATACTAAGGATGAATATCATTCAGAACAAATTGTTTTTTTTACTATCCGCCAATCGTAGGGTGTAACTGCTTTCCAATTTCTTAGGTTTAAGCAGCTAAGAAAACAACAAGAAGCCGTAAAAATCACTACGCGGAGCAACTCGTTATTTTAACTTTTGATTATCAGTAACTTACATTAAAAAAAGCAGATTTAAGACGAAATTTTGTTAATCCTGTCAAGATAGATGTCAGGATTAGAATACATTATTTTATTGATTTGCAGATATTTAAACATCTTCCAAAAATAGCCATAAAAACAAAAACGCCTTTCCGAAATGGAAAGACAGTTTTTGTTTTTAGCACAACGTTTCACTTGGCTTTTCAACGAAATAAATCATATTCATGGTTCGAGTGTCATTGGGTTAAAGAATACAATAAGCCAGTCAACAATTTCACTATTTTGTGCCATGCTACAAAAAGTTGACCAAAAATGGCCAGTGACTTTCGGTAAGCTGGAATAAGTTCAGACCGTTTATCATTCATCGAATATTACTTCCTTGTCAGCTTAAGCATAAGCACATCATGGCCGGCAATAGTGCCTTTGATGTTATCTCCAGTGGTTCCGATGTCTTTATGTTTCCAAACATTTCTGACGTCGTATGAACCATCAACCTTATAATTCTTTATTGTTATTTTCAGGTCCTGGTTGATCGTTATGGGTTGATTACTCCTGTTTAAGAAGCAAAAAGCAAAATTATGATCACTCAAAGGTTTGAACCATATTTCAAGGTCGCCATATTTCATCCACCTTGTAGCTGAAATGCCCAGACTATCCTGGTCGATAGCCAGCACTTCTTTATTGGTCAATATCCCATTGGTTTCAGCAGACATGTTCCTGATATCATTACCTGCAATGAGCGGAGCCGAAAACATGGACCACATACTCATATGCGACCGCTCCTCATTATTGGTCAAAACGCCATTCCCAATTTCAAGCATATCAGGGTCATTCCAATGACCGGGGCCTGAATATCCCCCGATCTCGGCCTGTAGATCAATGATCTGCAATACGCCCAAACCACCCCAATTGTTTTTGCAATCGAAACAGTTGATGATGTCTTCAGTTGTTCTCCAGGTATGACCTGCACTTGCACCCCATTCCCATGGTTTGTTCGTACCCCATTCACAGATACTCAGTACCATTGGTCGCCCCGCTTTATAAATGGCATCCCTCATTAAGGCATAAGACGCCTCTGCATTTTGTTTGCCGTGACTGCACCAATCATATTTTAAAAGGTCCACCCCCCACTTGGCATAAGTCCTCGCATCCTGAAATTCGTATCCCCGGCTGCCCGGCCTGCCCTGGCAGGTTAAGGTACCGGCATCTGAGTAAATACCAAATTTTAAGCCTTTGGAATGAATATAGTCCACCAGGCTTTTTATTCCGGATGGGAACCGCTCGGGATCAGCGAGGATATTACCCAAACTATCCCGGCCAATCTGCCAGCAATCATCTACGATGATATACTGGTATCCGGCATTCTTCATGCCTGAACTTACTAAGGCATCGGCAACTTCCTTTACAACAGTTTCGTTGATCTTACATTCAAATTTATTCCAGCTGTTCCAGCCCATGGGCGGCTTTTTCGCTAATTCTTCAAACTTTTGCGCCTTCAATGAAGAGCACCAGATACAAAGTATCAAAAACAATAACTTACGCATGATTGATTATATAATAAGGTGTTAAAATGGAATCTCAGGCTAAGTATCAAACCAGCCTGAAAATGAAAAGAATGGCCTGCAAGGCAAACCACTCTTTTCGTTTACTATCAATAGCCTGGATTCTGAACCAGGTTTGTACGGTTAATTTCAGTTCTTGGTATTGGCAGCAAGTATTGCTGAGGGCTTTTAAAGGCCCTTGCTTGTACCTGAAGTGTATAATCGTAACTCTTGCTACCATCGGTATTTCGTGTTATTTTTACCCCCATCAATGGTTGATTTTCTGTTACATTTGCAATCATCCACCGGCGAACGTCATAATAACGATGTCCTTCCAAACACAACTCAATCTGCCTTTCATTTTGGATCTTATTTTGAAGGGCCGCTCCTGATAAGGTGGCTGGTAAGGGATTGGTGATGCCCGCCCTTTGCCTAAGACGATTCAAATACTGAATAGCTATGGCATTATTCCCAAGATTAAATTGAGCTTCGGCATAGTTCAAATAGATCTCACTTAAGCGACTGATGACCCAGTATTTATTGGTTTGAGTAAGGGTGTTGAAATTATAAGTTGTATCCTGGTATTTTCTGAAAGCATAGCGGGTCAAACCAGCATTCCAATTGTCCCAGCCCTGCGGAGAATCTAATCCGCCCTCAAAAAATTCAGTAACATTGCTGTGTCCGGCGGCATATCTGGCCTGGCAAAATGCAGGCTGACCGTAGGGGCGTCCATCAAAAATTATATCCTGGTAAAAACGGGGGTCGCGGTTTACATAAGGGTGCTGCGGATCATATCCTGATCCCGGATCGGTGATAGCACTTCCGTTAGCCATTCCAAATGCATCTACAAGTTTCTGACTTGGAGCGAACGATTCCCATCCGTTAAAACCACTGGGAGATAAAAACATTTCCGCACCCTGGAATGCGTTCCACAAATACTGCTGATTCATTTGCCTAACCATTATCAATTCAGGATTTTGGGGAGTGGAAAACAAGTCGGCATAATTGCCATTAAATAACTGAAATGCATTCAGACTGATTACCGCATTAGCCGCATCAGAGGCCTTTTGCCATTTCGTCATGTCGTTTGTTGTATTCCACAATGGACTGGCATCGTACAATAAAACAGTAGACTTTAGTGCAAGTGCAGCAGGACTTGTTGCCCTTCCGTAATTGTCTGAAGTTTGTTGAGCGGGCAGTAGCGCTGCAGCTTTATCTAACTCGCTGGAGATGAAACTGACACACTCATCAAAAGTACTACGGCTTTGATTAAATTTGGTGTTTAATTCGGAAGGGGTTGTTACAATGGGGACACCACCGTAATCTCTAATCAACTTAAAATAAGCATAGGCCCTTAAATAAATCACTTCGCCTTTTAACTGGTTACGTGCTGTCGCATCGCCAGGAACATTGTCAATCTTAGATAAAAAAATATTACAATCCTGAATATAATTATAGGTTGGCGCCCATATGTCAAACAAGCCAAGGTTATCAGGAGTAACGTTACCTGAGTTTATTACAAACTCATTGTAATCATCAAACTTATTAAACCCTTCATCACAGGATGAGGATAATACCCAGGTTCTGTTAGTGTTATTATCCCACATATGTTCGGGTCCGGGTAATACATTGTATATGTTATTTGCATATGCCCGCGCAAGACTTAAATCACTCCACACCTGCGAGTCGGATATTGAAGTAAGCGGCGTTTGATTTAATAAATCTTTTTTACAGGAAGTCATTATAACGCATAGGATACAATAACTGATTAATAATCTATTCTTCATGAATTTCGTTTTTTAAAGCTTAAAATAATTTAACTTGTTCTTATAAATCAAAATTTAAACCTAACCTATAAATACGTGTCTGGGGATAGTCGACACCAGTTTGATTGATGGTTTCAGGGTCAACACCATATTTCTTCAAACCATCAAATGTGAGTAGATTAGTAACTCCAAAAATTACTTTCACTTTGCCTATTCCATATTTTTTTAACATGTTTTCGGGCAATGTATAGGAAAGATTTGCTGTTTTCAATCGCAAAAACGACGCATCGTGCAACCAAAAGGTAGCCGGCACATTGTTATTCTGATCGTTACTATTAAATGCTATCGGCATTGTTCCATTTGGGTTGGAAGGAGTCCACCTATTGTTATACAGCCAAACCGGAGGAGCTGCTAAAGAGCCTTCCCCCTGAGGTAATATCATCATTTCTGCATCTGCTTGCCCCGCCCAAACCAGGTTTACTCCGAAACCTTTATATTCGGCACCCATCAAAATCCCGAACGTCATCTTTGGTGTAGGTGACATAGGTAACCTCACCTCATCATTAGTGGTGATTGTTGATTGTCCGTCTTTACTAACTATCCAAAGATCACCAGGTACCGTACCAGGCAGGTGAGGGGAATTATTTATTTCGGCTTGTGTATGGTAAATACCCTTCGTTTGGTAAGCTAAATAGGAATCAATTGCATACCCGGTTGCTTTTTGCCATGCGGGAATATTAGGCGATTCATCTTCAAAAAGAATTTTACTCTTTGCATAGGTAAAATTGACCCCGAAATTATATTTAATAACAGTTTTCGTTTCATTGTATTTGACCGAGAAATCAAAACCCTGATTAAGCGATTTGCCAATATTTTCAGGAGGGAGCGCTAAGCCGGAATATAATGGTACTGAAGCATTTGGCTGGGCAAGAATATCAGACCTTAAGAAACGGAAGAGATCAAAACTTACGCTCAATTTGTTGGAAAGGAGCCTTGCATCAAATCCAACATCTTTGGTATCCTGTTTTTCCCAGGTAACATTAGGATTAGGCGTGGCTGTAAGGTACAGATTGTTCGCTTGAGTATAGTTACCAAAATAGCTATAGTACTCAGGATTTTGACTTAATTGGTACTGGGCTAAATACAAATATTGACCTATGTTATCATTACCCATTATTCCCCATGATCCCCTGAGTTTTAGCTCATCAAAAATTTTTATATTGTTTTTGAAGAAGTTTTCATCCGAAATTTTCCATCCTAGAGAAACTGAAGGGAACAAGCCCCATTGTTTGTTGGGAGCAAAATTAAATGAGCCGTTTTCACGCAATGATACCTCAGCAATATATTTATTGCTATTGATGTAAGTTACGCGCCCCAAATAGCTTTGACGGGCATCCTGGTAAGCCGAACCCGTTGCATTTTGATTTACTGTACTTCCTGTGAAAATCTGTGGCAGTAAATTGGTTAACAAATTTTGCCGGTAGGCATAAGTATCAGTCCAATTTGATGTTGTTTGCTCGTATCCGACAAAAGCGTTAATTGAATTTTTGCCAAATTGGTTATTATAAGCTACTTTAATGAATTCGGTATTCTCATTTGTTAAAAGTGCATCCTGCGAAAGGCTTAAAATAGCAGTACTGGCCTTTTGGTCGCTATAAGTCTTACTTGTCGGATCATAGGTGTACGCATCCCATGGCTGTTGATACATTTTATTTGCCTGGTAATTATAGTCGAATGCCGCATAACCATTCACAGATAAACCTTCAGTAATGAAAGGTAACTTTAGATCAAATCCAAGCTTAGGATTAAAAACGTAAACATCAGTATTATTAAAACCGGCTGCGGAAGATGTCATTATTACCGGATTTCTTCCATTTGCTACACCTGCACTGGGTAATCCGTTTTGCCAATACACCGGTATAAAGGGATACAGGCTCACCGCTTCGTGCAATATTGATGCTGCGGAGAAATACGGGTTATCAATGTTTTCCTTTCGGGCAGTGATGTCAAAGTTGAGTTTCAAATTATCCGAAATACTGGCATCAACGTTCGACATTATATTAAATTCTTTATACTGCTCAGAACTGTTTGCATAATTACTTTGCTGATCTAAAGTTGATGCCGATAAGTAATATTTCACCTGATCTCCCCCACCCTGTACAGAAAGCGAATAGCTTTGCTGAGGCGCATTTTTCCTGAACACAGAATTTAACCAGTTTGTGCTGGTGAAGTTTGGGTTATTGCCTGCTTTATATTCGTCAATTTGACTTTGCGGATAAGGGGGAGAAATGCCCTGATTAGTGCTTAACTCGTTATAGTAAGTCATATACTGCCAGGCATTAACACGCTGTTCAAGGAACGTTAATTGCTGAAGACTATATGACTGGTCATAATGTATGGTTGGCTTACCTGTATGCCCCCTTTTGGTGGTAACCAGGATGACACCATTGGCTGCCCTTACACCATAAATTGCCGCTGACGCATCCTTTAAAACACTAATACTTTCAATATCATCGGCATTAAGGCGGTTAAAATTCCTGTCAGGTATCCCATCAATTAAGATCAACGGGCTGGTACTGCCGCTAAATGTATTCAATCCTCTAACATAGAAAGTTGCAGCATCATTTCCAGGTTCTCCCGAGCGGGTGTTGATGATCAGTCCTGGCACCTGCCCAGCCAATGCGTTCGAAACAGATCCCGATGCGTTATGAAGTAAATCTTCGCCTTTTACGGTGCTAACCGCGCCGACAATATTCCCTTTTTTTTGGGTGCCATAGCCTACTACCACTACTTCATTCAAGCTGGAGTTTTTGGCTGTCAGGACGATATTGACCGTGGTTGAATTGCCAATTTTTTGCTCCTGGCTGGTATAGCCGAGAAAACTGAATACTAATATGGTCTCTCTGTCGGGCACAGTAATGGTGTAATTACCATCCTTGTTAGTTGTCGTACCATTGGTGGCGCCCTTTATCCGCACGCTAACACCCGGTAAAGTCTCGCCTTTTTCGTCGGTTACTTTACCTTCTATTTTAATAACGTCAGCGGTGAAGTTTTGGCCAGACCCATGTGCTTTCCGATCTTGGGTGAAGGGATGGCTGGTATTGGACTTAGCGTTTGCTTGTGTGAAAACTGCGATGATAATCAGTGCAGTAAGGGGTATGGTAGGTTGAATTTTGGGTAAATGAAGCCATAGCAAAAGCTTAGCTTTCGAATTTAAATTCATATTTTTGAAAACTTTGGGTTAAAAAATTATGTCAATTACTCAATTGGTGATGGTAACCCAGGTAATGCCGGGCGGTGGTGCAAACACTTTCCGGCTTTTTTTGAAGGCTACCCGAGGGTCAGTTTTATACTTGTATCTTTCTCATCATAGTTTTTAATAATTTGGTTAATAATTGGGTTAGTTAATTGGTTTTTTGTCTTCCGATCGTTTGCTTCACTTGATATTGCTGATTCTTTTATCATAATTTTATATTAACAGCATCCCCATCACGAATGGTATAAGTATTTGTGCCGCTCGGCTTAGTTGTTGTAATAAGTACTTTTTCACTGTTCAGCCTGGCAATTCTCAGATCGAACACTGTCCCGAATGCATGGATATTTCGCAGCGCCATCTGTTTCCAACCTTTCGGTAGCCTTGGCGAACACTTGAAACTATTGAACCCTGAAGGCCGCATACCGAATAACCCCTCAATAAATATTCTGCAATACAGCCCGCTTTCTGCTGAAAGGTGCCTTTGATTACCTTCCGGGAAGGCTTCAACAGGGTATGGAACGTGTTCACCCAAAAGCCTTCGGCGTGAGTAATAATGAAGAAAGGTCATTGCCTGATCTGTTGTACCGGCCTGCAGCACTCCGCGAAGCGCGTATAAGGTGGAGCGGTCCCAAAAAGTTTCTTCGCCGGCTTCGGTCGCCAAACCATCTACGGTCCAAAGCTGAGGAGAAAACAAAGCAGCTATGGTTCCCTTGCTGCGGTCGTAAATTCCCATTGCAAGGGGCATGCAGATCCATGCGCGCAGCGTATTATTGGTTTCATAATACCTGTAGGTATCGAAGCCTGCTACATTAGCGCCAAAATACTTTTCGATATTAAGCTTAATCGCAATTGCGCGGGCCTTATAGTCATTAATTTGCTTTTTGGGCAGATGCAATTGCCCGGCTAACATCGCCGCGGAAACAAGAGCATCGTAATATAAACAGTTGGTTGACAGGTTGGCTTTGCCGGAGGGGAACCTGCCTTCCAGTTCGTCGCTTTGCGATACAACAACGCCCTGTTCATTAATGTGCCTGCGGCAATACTCCAGGCACCAGTTGACGAGCGGCCATAATGCTTTTGCTGAGTCGGCGTTGCCATAAGTAAGTGCAAACCTCGAAGCGCCGTAGGCGATCATGGCCTGGTCGCCCCTATCTCCTGCACCTTTCCAAACCGCGTCTCCCTCGGCTACAATGGAGCTTGGTAAGGCATTGTATTCCGGGTTCATGTAACCTGCAAATAACCTGTAACAGTTCATCGCGGACAGTGTCCCGATACTATCTCCGGAAAAAGCAAAATAGGGACTGACATACTCGGCCTGATCATTTGCCCATATCGCTGCATAGTACTCCAGGCCACCCGGGCTGTGAAGATACCCTCGTTTGGTTTTAAAAATACTTTCTGTTGCCCGTATTTTGGCGAAAGCAAAGGCGGTATTTAATATGCTATCCGGCGTTTCCAATTGTAAGGGCGATAAGATCTGGTCGATGCGTTTGGCCCTTTGTTTTTCTTCCGCCTCGGGATCTACCGGGAATGGCTTTTCCGGGTGATCTGTGGCGAAATAACAAACGGCAAAAACAGCGGATCGGCCGGGTTGTAAAACACGACTGCCATCATTCACTGTTTTCATAACTACAGTATGTGGTGATGACTTGCTTCGGAACGTATCAGTGGTAACTGCGCGATTTAATTTCTCCATCGATACAGTTACCGGTTTGTTACCCATGTTGGTGATGACAAATTTTTCGATCGCCATGGGCTTATATACAGACGGAAACAGGCTGCGTTCAATTTTTATCGAAGCTGATTTTCCGGTTTCTGCCAGAATCCGCATGATGCCATGCTGGTTAATACTTTTGGTAACGAAGGCAAGGTTGTTACCCTGTTCGCGCTTTGAAATATCAGTCTTCAGCAACCTGTTATTGATATATATCCGAGGCAATTCATTGTCATCGAAGGTATAAGCAATATGACTCCTGGTTTCATCTGGCATCATCCGGAACGTTGGAAAAACCACCTTACGGGTTATCCTTATGATGCCTGCACTGTCGACTCCGTAAGCAACCCACAGAGATGCTTTTTCGCCGGACATTTCGATATGATCCGAATGCGGCAATTTGTCATTTATATGCCAGCTGATGCTGCCTTCAGGTTGTATTGACCACCGATCGTTTTGTTCAAGTAAGATCGTTTGCTGACTATATACTGTCAACTTAACAATTAAAAGTAAGGATATTAGGAAAGCTTTCTTTTTTAGGAATTTCATTAACTTATTTTTCTCTTTTTTAATTGGACTACGGTTTGGCTTCTACTTTTATATGCATTCCGGGCTTTACATTCGCCAGCACCCAACTGACCACTTTTCCCTGTTTGTCTGTTTCCTTATGCATCGTCAGCGAAACACCGTTAAGCTTTGCGTGGCTGTATTTGCCGGAGAACATAGCCCTCCATTTAAATGACCGGCGCCCTAAATTGGTGATGTCCGACTGGTGGTTATTAATATGAGTGACGTTGATAGTAGTTTGCAATACCGTTAAATTATTTATAGTAGCTGAGCCGCCGCCGGTCATTTTAAATAACGTGCTGATCGTTGTGGTTTGTGCATCAGGGGTAATACCCATTAAACCCTGCACAATACCTTCGATTACGCCGAACGAAACCTCGGGGTATTCCCTCCTGGGTGTAGCAGGATCTGAGAGGTAAAGTATGTATTTTCTGGCCTGCTCCCAATCACCATTCTTATAGAACAGGTAAGGTAAATAGGAAGTGCTTTCTACATTACTTTTGGTTACCGCAAGATGTACCAGGTTCGCCCTTACCCTGGCGGAGTCTTTCAAAACATCGAACCAGAGCAGAAATGGGGACTGATCGTCACTCCTGAACTGGTTGTCGATGCTATACCAGGCATAATAGCACCCCTTCTCATTATCCCACCAATCAGCTTCCAGCCGCTGCCGGTAGCGCTCAGCTTTTTGGGCATATAATTTAGCTTCGGTATGTTGCCCTTTGGCTGTGAGTATATCGGAATACGTTTGCAACCCACGGTATAGGGCGGCCACCAGATCAATGCCGGTTTCCATGGTGGGCACCCCCTCTGAGTAAGACGGAAGCCCGCGGCAACTTTGAAAAGCATCCTTTTCATTATAGGGGATGGGAGTATGAAGATGTGCATGTCTTTTTAACAGGGAATCGGCGGAAAGTAACCAGGTATCAATGTATTCCTTAGTCGTTTTTTCCTGGAAACGCATAAAAACCGGATCGCTGATATAGTATTTATTACCCGTCCATTGATAGAGCCGCCAGGTCGCAAAAAGCACATCAAAATTAGCTGGTAAATTATACCAGAATTCTTTATCATTCCTGTAATCTTCGGGAGCGGGCTTCCCCCATTTATTGATCTCCCAATAGGAACACCAGTTTTTTTCGGCAGAAATATTTTTGGCGAACAAAGTAAACATATTCCGGTTTGCCCTGCTCCACCCCAGTATTTCGGCCCCTATACTTTGATGTGCCACATCACGCATGCAGAATGCATATCGCGACGGGAGCGCCGCTTCATACCATGGCCCTACCGGGTCGGTATCAGCTCCCTTATAATGCAACGCCATCCCTTTGGCCCAATTAAAAGCACGCTCCATATCCTTGTCTGAGGACGAGAAGGTAACCTGTGCCGACGCGACAGAAAATCCATAAAATACAAGTGTCAAAAAGATCGATCTATATCGATGTAAAATCATAGTATATGAATTGAAATAAGGCGTATATCGTTCGTGTTTAATAAGTATCTCCCGTTTCTTTATTGTGGATTCTTGTTTGCAAAAGCTACCAGCCATGAAAAAGAGCCCCCGTATTGCACGGGGGCAACAAACCAATTAAACCTCTGACAATCTCAACGCCAAAAGCATCTTTATCGCCGCAAGCTGGCGCTGTTTCTTATTTGTTACCAATTAATGCTACCTCCATTAGTACTTCAGGAAATTGGTAACAACTACCTGGTTCATACACTTGCCGCATACAAACCACAGTGTATATTAAATAACCGCAATTTTTTTTGCGACAAATAAAGTAAATAATTGTATCTGGTCTATTCTGGTCTACTCAACAATAGTAGAAAATTACTTTTATATATGCAAATTTTATTTTGCAAGAACCAGCGGCGAGAACACAACAAACATCAGGATCATCATCAGGATCAGAATTGCGGTATAGATATGCCGGTTCTTCCATGGCTCAAGGCTCACTAAGTTGCTCGTCTTGTGGTGATAAGGCACTGGCATTGGATAGAATTTACCAATAATAAACATGATGGCGCAGGTTATTATGAATAAGATCGCAAGGATATGCAGAAAGTGGATATGGAGATCGAATATCAGTTGCGTGAACGCGTAGGAAACTATAAAAAATGTCAATCCCACTTTTGCGGCCATGGCGGGTACTCTTCTTGTGACCAGGCCCATGAACATGATGGTAAAAATAGGTACGTTAAAAAAACCATTTACTGTTTGCACATAAGTGTAAAAGCCGTGTTTAACAAAAATAATGAAGGGTGCAATCAGAACAGCAACCAGGCACACTATGATCTCGAACCGTTTCGCGGTTCTGATCAGTTTTTTTTCCTGGACAGGCTGCCGGCGTTTCTCCAGCCAGGGCTTGTAAACGTTTAGGATAAATAATGTACTTGAACTGTTTAAACCAGCGTTGAATGTGGTTAATGCTGCCCCGAAAATTATCGCGGCTATGAATCCTGAAACAATTGGCGGAGATACTAAACGGTCGAGCATTGGAAACACTTGAGCGGGATTGTCCATATGGGCGAAAATGTGAACCGCGATCAGTCCCGGTATGCATAAAAATAGAGGAGAGATCAGTTTTCCCAAACAAGCCACTGCAATCCCTTTCTGGCAGGTTTTCAGATCCTTTGAAGCAAGCGCTTGCTGAACAATATATTGTTCTGTTCCCCAGTAATAGAGGTTAACTAATAACATCCCGGTAAAAAGGGTTCCAAAAGGGATTGGGTCCGAAGATGACCCTATGCTGTTAAAATGTTCCTTATGGTTCGTTAACAGCACATTTAAGCCTTTTTGTGTACTGCCATGCCCAAGATATTTGAGCCCAAAAACGGGCAATATTAGGCCAGCGGCGAAAAGGCCCATGCCGAGCAAAGTTTCCGAGATTGTGGTGGCTTTCAATCCGCCCAGAATAGTAAACAGCCCGCCGACAGATCCCATCGCCCAAACCAGTATCCAAATAGTGGTACCGTAATCTAATTTAAACGCTTCTGAAAAGTTGAACAAGCCGTTTAAGGCCAAGGCTCCGCTATATAATACAGACGGCAACAAGTTGATGACATAGCTAAACAGAAATATGACGGATACTATTTTTCCGACATTGTGGCCATACCTTGCGGTAAGAAAATCAGGGGTAGTTGAAATACCAAGGCGGATATACATCGGCATGATGAACTCAGATACCAGCAGCATAGCGAGAACTGAGGTGATGCCCCATGCCATCACAGTCATGTTACGTGTATAGGCCAGCTCGTTCTCGCCTATAATAGTTGATGTATTAATGTTAGTGAAAAGCAAGCCGCACCCAACCAGCAAAAAGCCGAGGTTTCTGTCGGCCAGGAAGAAACGATTTAGTGTATCTGCCTTTTTAAGCCTGGATTTATACAGCGATATTGCGGCTACTGAGCCGGTGAAAAACAAAAAAACTTGCTATAATGATCCAATTCATGCAACCCTTTAAAGTGTAGCTCTTTCGAACAAGATCATGGGCACTGTCAATTGTATATCTTGCTTCTTTAAAATCGCACGTCCGGCCAATATACCCATTTTGGAAAAATCTGCTGAAAATGTGGTGATGCCGGTAATTTCTTTCGCGGGTTCATCATTGGAAGAAAGTACACCAAGGTCTTTTCCCGGTTCAAGGTTTTTGTTTATGCTGTCCCTCATAATCTGCCATAGTGCGAAGTTATCAAGGGTAAAATATACCTTCCCTTTTTCGATAGTGCCGGGGATGTATTCCTTTTCAATGCGGCCTTTGATGTTAAAATCTTTTAGGAATTTTTTAAATGATCCGACGATCTCTTTGGGGTCTAAGGATGTAGGTGAGTGATAAAAAATAAATTCATCAAACTGCCGGATCTTGGGTGCAAGCTTTGAAAATATCTCGTAGGAAGAGTTTGCGAACTCTTGTGTTATATGATTAAAAACACCTTCCAGCGGTTCATAACGATCGAAAATTAAGAGTTTGTTCCGGGGTATCATTTCCAGCAATTCTTTGGTTTGGGAATGAGGTATTGGTGCGATAACATACATCCCATATTTGCCTTTTATTTGCGTTAAAATGGTTCCGAATATTTCGATGTCGCCATGATGAAAATAGGTATTCAGGTTGACGTTCTGACCGATCTCGTATCGGAAATTCCGATAGAATTGTTCCTCAAAGGTATCCAGGTTATACATCAGCAAGGCGACGTTCATTATGCTATCAGTATTGCCACTGCCAACAAAATATCCCTGGCGATTCTTGGATTCTACGATGCCCCGATCGATAAGTTCTTTATATCCCCTAATGATGGTTTCCCTCGAAAACCCGAGCTCCTTCATCATTTTATTTACGGTAGGAAGGATTTCATTCTGGGCAACTATCTTCCCGTTGATGGCATTAATAATGCCCTGAACGAACCTGTCATGCTTGGAATACGAAGGTGTCTCGCCCAGTATTTTTATCTCCTGAAAAATGCTATTCATGAATATTTAAACGCCAAAACCAAATTTCCGATTTGGTAACACACCTGATCTTTATTTTCAAAGATGGCAAAAATGGGTTTACAAAAGAAAAAATTGCGGAATTCATTTAAAAACCTCAATTGGTGAACTAATTGGTTCGAATTTAGATCTTTCATAGAGTGGTATTACTTGAGTTTTGTGTGCCTTGGGTGCTGAAGTTAAACACCAATGGGTAAAAAAGAAAATAGCTTTCAGAAATTCTGAAAGCTATTTTCGTAGTATAAAATTTGATTAAAAATCCCACATGGGAAATTCTGTCGTCTTTACAGGATAATTTTCGAATCACTTTTTACAGGATTTATAGAAGTTAACAAGCTGATAATAATATATTTATATTTTAATACACTCAATCGATTTTCCCTTCAGCTACGACGAATACGACTGAACTATGGGTGTATGACTTATGCTGATACCTATCCCCGATAGCGAAGGTATTCTTTGACATATCCCAAAATCTCTTACTTGGTTACCTTATGTTTTTTATCCCATTCTGCTAATAGCTGCATCACATCGTTGAGCGACATCCCCTTTTCAGTGAGTGTATACTCCACCTTTGGCGGGACTTCGGCATATACTTTCCGATTGATGATACCGTCAGCCTCCAGTTCTTTTAAATGCCTGGATAATACCTTTAGTGCTATACCTTCAATTTTTTTATGAAGCTCACCAAATCGCTTGGGGCCAGATAACAACATCCAGATAATAACGGGTTTCCACTTGCCGCTTATGATACTAATTGACCCTATTATTGAGCAATCACAATCCGGCTCTACTTTTTTTTCAATTATTTTTTCTGCTAACATGTTGATAATGTGTATTAGTGTCTTAAATGTCAATACTTGACAAATGTGCCATTACTTGACAAAAGTAAAGTTATGGATTAATTTTGTTAAAAAAAGTGAATATGAAAATATTAATAATAGGTGCCGCAGGTACCATCGGGAAACACGTAACCGCCGAATTACAAAAAGATCATGAAGTAATTAAGGCAGGTTCAAAAAGTACTGATATACAGGTTGATATATCGTCAATCAAGTCGGTAGAAAACTTTTACAAACAGGTCGGAAAATTTGACGCCTTAATTTGCGCTGCCGGGGATGCACAATTCGGGCCTTTGGCATTTATGAAGGATGCTGATTTCAGGATTGGCATTAACAGTAAATTGATGGGCCAGGTCAACCTGGTATTGATTGGCCAGCATTACATTAATCCGAAAGGGTCGTTTACTTTAACATCTGGTGCATTAGCCGATGATCCGATTGTATGGGAGCAAACATTAGTACAATGAATGGAGCGATCAATGGATTTGTAAAGGGCGCATCAATAGAGCTGGAGAATGGGGTGCGTATCAATGCGGTCGGTCCAGATATAGTTGAAGAATCTACAGCCTATTTTTCATATTTCCCTGGACACGTTCCGGTTACAATGAGCCGGGTTACACAGGCTTATGTCAAAAGCGTTTTGGGCGGACAAACCGGTCAGATCTATAAAGTGTTGTAACATGCACTCAAAAATTAAAAAAAGAAAAGAAAAAAATAAAAATGGTTCGTGTTCAATAAATGAATTAACAAACAAGTAAAATAAATATTATGAAAATACTCATTTTAGGGGCAACTGGTAGAACCGGTCGTCTTATTGTTGAAGAGGCACTAAAGCAAGGCTATGATTTAAATGTTTTGGTGCGAGATGAAAACAAAATATCCTTTAGTTCAAAATCAATCAAAGTATATCAGGGAACACCTGCCCGCAAAACGGATTTAGCGGCTGCAATGCAAGGGTGTGATCTGATCATAAGTGCTTTGGGCATCGTCAGAGCCTCAGATGCTCCCTGGTCTAAATTAATAACCGCCAAAAATTTCATATCGGAAAGTATAAAAAATGCGATTGCCGAAGCGGATCAGCAAAACCTAAAACGGTTAATTACTATTTCTGCATGGGGAGTTGGGGAAACAAAAAAACAAGTGCCTTTTTGGCTCAGATGGTTAATTGACTATACCAACATGGGTCCTGTTTACGAGGAACATGAAAAAGAGGAAAAGCTATTAGCAAATTCAGATTTAAACTGGACGGCTGTACGACCTGTTGCCTTAAATGATTCCGATAAGATAAAAACTCTGAAGGTGAGTTATAATAACCTCCCTAAGCCAAGTTTATATATCAGCAGGCAAAGTGTAGCTAAATTCATAGTTGATATAGTAAAATCCGATAAGTACGATAGGAAAAGCCCAACTATTTCTGAAAATTAATAAGGCCGGGAGATGCAAAGTCGCTACCATTGGCACTTGCCATTGGTCGGTTTTATCACCATACTCGTTTACTTAAGGGAATGAATTTGAGCAATAGTAGTTATTCCAATATGGGTAACTCTAAAGTTTTCTTCTCCATAATTTAATTTTAGATCAAGTTAATTTTTAATCATGAAATTTCAACAGTAGAACAATGTATCAAATCGCACTAATAACCCACATTGTGGGTATAACTCTTATGGCAGGCACTACCCTTGTGGAATATTTGCTTACAAGACATTTCTGGAAGTTATACGCGAGCGACAGATCAAGAGCAATTGCGACCAATGAAGACGGATTTAACTTTCATTTGATAGTTAATATTGGAATTATTCTCTTGATTCTGTCAGGGGTGACCATGTTGGTAATTACGCAAGGTGTTTTTGCCAAACAAATTTGGTTTCAAATAAAAATTGGCTTAATCGTCATTATAGCTATCAACGGATCGGCATTCGGAAGAAAACAAGATGCGAAACTTAAACGGTTAATATCAATAGAAAAATTGAACTTTCTTCAGGATGATCCACGCGTGCAAGAAAACCGGAAGGACGAGCTTATGAAGGTGAAAAATCGCCTGGATCTTTTTTATATTTCTCAGCTCATAATGTTCCTTACCATTTTTACGCTCAGCGTTTTCAAATTTAACTAGACCCCAGCTAGTTATTGCGTTTCAGAAGTTTTGAAAGCTTGTGAACGCGCTTCTTTATAATTTTAGAAAACCACTTTGAGTTGATGGAGATTTTTTGAAAGGTGGCAGGACTTCGAACCAATACTGTATTGATTTACAGTAAGTTATTATTTGCCTAAATAGTCATAAAAACAAAAACCGCCTTTAAATCTCTTTAAAGGCGGTTTTCTTAATATAGTCGGGGTGGCAGGATTGCCTGCGGAGATCCTGTTGTGGGGGAGATACACTTGAAAACCGAAAGCTCCGCACTACGTGCTTGTGGCTTTTTTACTTTCTGCACTTAGGCAAATGAATTTGTCACGTTCCGAAAACAAAAAAGCCCTGACTATCGTCAGAGCTTTCTACTTTCCGGTGTCGGGGTGGCAGGATTCGAACCTGCGGCCTCCACATCCCAAATGTGGCGCGATACCGGGCTACGCTACACCCCGTCGGGGCTGCAAAAGTAAGATTTTAAATTGCCGATACAAATATTTTTTTCAAAAAGAATATTGATTACTTTATCTGGCGATAGTGGTGGCCTGTATGAATTATCTGCCGTGATTATAAAATATCACTACACCAACTGATTTTCATTTCGTTACACGCCCGAGGCCAAACTGATCGCCTGCTTTTATGGCTTTCCCGTCGGCGAAATCTACCTCAAGCATTTTTTCGCTGCCTACATTATTATTGTGTTCATCTTTAAGCGTAGTTAATATTCTGCGTGTTTTCACGTCTATAACATCCCCGCTTGACGGATAAGCATACTTTCCATCCAAACTGAAAGTGATCCAGCCAGGCAGATCATGCAACGGTATGGTAGTCAGCTGCTGATAAGGTGCCCTGGCGCTAAAAACGTGCAGACGCATATTGAACCCGTCGCACAACCATATCTCTTTTTCATCTGGCGTAAGGCCTATTCCATGGCTGGGACAACCGTGCCGTTTTACCTGACCTGTCTCCCACCCCTCCACAATAATATGCGCAAGCTTTTTACCTGTTTTGATATCCCCTACTTCAAATCCCAACAGGCTGTCGACAGTAACAAATGCTTTCGTTTCCCTGCCATTAACAGTGAATGGTCGGATAAAATTCCTGAACGGCCCCACCTGGCCAACTATCGTATTTGTTTTTGTATCCGCAATTTTTAACCAGGGCGAGCCGATGTCATCCAAATAAACGTGCTGCCCCGACAGACCATAAACCGTATTATGCGTCCTTGTAAAACCAGGGATTTTTTTGATGACTTCGCCTGTCTTACAATCCACCACGTTCCATATTTGTTTTTCAAAGGAAGGCAGGTACATTGTTTTGCCATCCGGCGAAATAGACATCCTGTCGCATCCTTTGTCAAACGCTTTTTCCCATATGAGCTTGCCTGTACTCAGATCAATGCGCTGAAGAGATTCAATCGTGCTGATATAAATACTATTCAAGGCAACGCTTACTGCAACCCCTTTAACATTTGACGGATTGCCATCGGGATGAAGGCCCCTTGTTTCGATCCGCTTCACAAACCGGTGTCCATGATCCATATCAAACACCAGCAAACCATGGCCTCCATAGCCCATATAATCGCGTATGCCTGGAACGGCTACATAGAGGCAGTGATGTATTGCAGGTTTATTTATATAGTCAGCAGAGGGTTTGTCTCCATGTACTGACATGCCCAGCAACAAAATGATCCCCGGTATTGATAAAACAAAAATGAATTTTCTTAAGCCCATGTTGTTTAATTGCTGATCAAACTTAGCAAGTTGGGCTAACAACTGCAATTTTATATGTTGATGAAGATTGATAATTAAAATATCCATAAATCACCCTGCTTCTGTAGTTTTCTTTCGCAAAGTAAAAATCATGACTTTTAAGAATCCCTCATGATAATTAACAAGGAAGTTTAGTTACCAGACTACACTATATTCCTTTATACTAAGCATTAACGATCAATAAACCTCATTACCTAATATTAACTATTTATAAATTTTATTTTATTTTGATTAAAAATTTATCTCTTAAATAAATTTTTAGGTTTAAAAAAATGCGCCCTATTGTATACTCAGGGTCATTAATTAAAATAAAAGATCATCAATAATACAAAGGCGAACAGCCCATGCCACCGAAACTTACTGCAATACAGGCACTTGCTTTGCACATGTATTATCCATAAAGAAGCTAAAGCTTCAAAAATTCACCATTCTTTAAACTATTAATTATGAGCAAAGAGATCTATTCCATTAACAATACAGTTCAGGCGCATCAAAACCCGAGCTACTCAAAACTATTCAAGAACATCTGGCCCATTATGTTACTTATTGTTGTATTTACAGCGGGATGTGGCAAGGAAAATTCAAACCCAACGCCAGATCCAGCATTGGCATCCAATGCTGCAGCAAATCAAACGATTACTATACCTGCAAACAACATTAATAGCCCAGCGCCAATAAATCTCAGAACTGCGGGCAATTTTACAATTTTAACAGAAACCGGCATATCAACTACCGGAGTTACTTCCATAATTGGAGATATAGGTGTTAGTCCGATAGCGTCTACTGCAATAACCGGATTTGGATTGATAAAAGATGCAAGTAACCAGTTTTCCCATACACCTATTGTAACAGGCAGGGTTTATGCTGCTAACTATGCGCCTCCTACCCCATCAAAGATGACTACGGCCGTAAGTGACATGAAAACAGCCTTTACAACCGCAAACGGGTTGGTATTCCCCGCACCTAAGGTTCAAATATATGCCGGCGATCTGAGCGGTCATACTTTGCGCCCTGGTCTTTATAAGTGGAGTACAGGGGTTTTGATAACAAATGTTGGTGTTACCCTTTCGGGTGGGCCAAATGATGTATGGGTTTTCCAGATCGCACAAAACCTTACTGTAGATAACAGTGCCACTATCACTTTGGAAGGCGGAGCACAAGCAAAAAACATTTTTTGGGTAGTATCAGGTAAGGCAACTCTTGGGACGGCGGTTAACTTCAAAGGTGTGATCCTTAGCAAAACACTGATCTCTCTCAATACCGGCGCTAAAGTTACCGGTAAGCTATTGGCTCAAACAGCAGTTACATTAATTGCAAACTCTGTTCATCCATAATACATATTCAGGGATTAACTACTGAAAAAGAAGCCTGCAGGTGTTGAGTTTGCAGGCTTCCTTATGCTCTAAATATTTGTCTCAGCGGTGAGGCTCAGTAGTCTTTCCAGGCGCAGCTCATCAGCCCCATGCCAATAGCCAAATTCGATATTGGTAAGTAATCATTTTTTTCACGAAAAATTATTTTACAGTTATACTAAACTCAATATCCTCCGGCGGCAGGCATTGTTTGTCATTGCAAGTCATATACTCAAGCGTCCCTTTCACCGTAGTTTCTTTTGTTTTCAGTTTGATCTTCTGCTGAAAGATCACCGACTTTTCAAAATAACTCACCTCCATATTAAAAACCTTCTCCTTCCGGGTTATAGGTGTTGGCTCGAGCGCATTACCTATAAGGGTGTAACTTATTGATGGAGGAAATGTAAAACTGGTTTTTATTGGCCCGCCGTCTTTTACATTTTGCGAATAGACGTGCCAGCCTTCATCTATTGTAGCTTTGATAAATACCACCGCCTCTGTTTTAGTGAGCCTTTTGGCAGCATAACTCCAATGTACCGGAGTGAGTATTTGCGCCTTTAAGCTAATATTAAACAAGAGCAAAAATGATAGGGAAAATATTCTTTTCATCTGTTTTATAATTTTGGTTATAGAGCTTTTATTGAATTATCGGTTCGTTTAATCGGGCAATGGGTTTATAACCGGTAAAGATGGTATCGCGTGAGATATAACCCTGCCTGGACGGTTCATCTTTCATCAAATCGGTACTTAGGTATTTCTTATTACTGTCTGACAGCAAGGTAACCACAACTGAATCCTTACCTAATTGTTCGGCAGCTTTTATGGCCCCGATTACATTGGCACCCGATGAAATCCCTACTGCCAGGCCCAATTCCTTAGCCAGCAACTGCGCCATGATAATGGCATCGCCATCATTGGCCTGAACAATGCTATCCAGTTCATCAAGCTTTATAATGGCAGGAATAAATTCGTCAGAAATGCCTTGTATGCGATGGCTTCCTATTTTATACCCAGTGGTTAATGTAGGTGACTCCGAAGGTTCAAGCGGGTGTATTTTGATAACTGGATTTTTTGACCGAAGATATCTCCCTGTGCCCATCACTGTACCACCCGTACCTACTCCAGCTATAAAAGCATCGGGTATCTTATCAATACGGACAAGTTGTTCCCATATTTCCGGGCCGGTAGTCATCTCGTGAGCTTCAGAGTTGTAACGGTTCTCAAATTGCCTTGGTAAAAAATATTTGTCCGAGGCAGTCGCCATTCTTTCAGCTAAGGCAATACTTCCTAAAAACCCTCCTTCCTGTTTGCTTACTGTATGAATTTTTGCCCCAAGGCTTTTTATTATGTCCATGCGTTCCTTGCTTAGCCAATCTGGTATCATGATGATCACCTGGTGCCCGAGCGCCTTTCCTATTGCCGAAAAGGATATACCCGTATTACCCGAAGTAGCTTCAATAATGATATCCTCTGGCTTGATATGACAATTTTTATATGCCTGATACATGATGTACAAAGCCATCCTGTCCTTCACACTGCCGGTAAGGTTGTAATGTTCGCACTTCACGTAAATCCGGCCGGCATTGCTCTTGTATCTATAATGCAGCTCCAGCATTGGCGTATTGCCTACCAGGTGCCATAAGTGGCTGAACTTGTTATTCAGCTCTCCTGACAAGCATGCCGATATCCGTTTATTTTTTGTTAGCACCATGTCTCATTTTATGAATATTCAATTAAGAAAAGCGCCGCCCACTCAAAACGGCGCTTACTTACTTACTAAAACTTGTAATTAACTGAAATGAAAACCAAGAACGGAGTGTGTTATTTTAATCACCCATCAGGCAGATTAGTATAGCCGGGCTAAAGCCACAGTTTATCAACTGTTTCAACATACACAATCTTTAATTGGATGATATATCAGCAGGCAGCAATTCAAACCGGATCATATTCTCACCAGCCAGGTATTTTTTTGCAGCTTCCTGTAATGCGTTTGGATTTACCTTTGCAAGGTTTGCCTGTACATCCTGCACCTGCAATACATTCTCATCGTTTTCATACTGTCCGGAAAGGTAACCAAGCCAAAAACCGTTGTCCTTTAGGGCCAACTCCACATTTTTTTCATAAGTTGTTCTGAACTTTTGGATATCATCAGCCTCTGCGCCTTTGTTTTTTATTGCGGTCATTTCCTTTTCAACCATATCAATTAAGTGATCTGCATTTTTAGGAGCACAGCCAAATGATATGATGACCGCGTACCGGTTCCTGGGGTATTTATTATAAATGGTCTGAACGTTCGGGCTGTAAACTTCGCTCTCGTCCTCACGCAACTGTTGCAATAACTTGATCTGCAAGATATCTCCCAGTGCTTTTAACAGCAGGTTGTTAGTCGCGCTGAACTGATAATCACCGCTTATGACCAGCCGCACAATCGCCTTATTCTCAGTTCCCTTATACACTTTTTTCGTTAGCCGGCCTGCCGGTATATGAATCCCCAAATCGCGTGCTTTTTCGTTTTTGCGAAGGGACGGCAGCGAGCCCAGGTATCTCTCCAGTAAAGGTGTTATACCGTCGGGCGTAAAATTGCCTACAAATACAAAAGTAAACCCTGATGCATCTGCAAAGCGTTCTTTATAAATAGCATATGCCTTTTGCAGTGATATCTTATCCAATCTTTCAATTGTGGAGGCCGAAGCGCGGAAATTATAGTTTCCCATTACATAACTAACGGTATCAGCAAATACATTATTCGGGTCAGCATACCGGTTTATCAGCGCCTCCTTTGCATTGCTGATAATCGCGTTAAATAGTACGCTGTCTTTACGCGGGTGTGTAAATTGCAGGTAAACCAATTGTAGCGCCGTCTCAAGATCGGACGGTGAACTGCTGCCATTGATGTTCTCTGCGCGCGGCCCAATGCTTGCCGCTACCTTGATCTGCTTGCCATTCAATACTTTGGATAACTGGACCGGGTTAAAATCACCCAGGCCAAAACTGCTCATTAATACTGCGGCGTTAGCGGCGTTATCAAAATCGGCATCGCTATATAACGAGGTACCGCCAGCGCTAAAGGCCATAAAACGTATCTCATCATTTTTAAAGTCGGTAGGTTTCAGCACAACTTTTACACCATTGCTTAGAGTAAGCGTAGTTACACCAATCTGCGGGATGGCACTTCTCTCAACAACTTTACCCGGCTGTGGTTTAGTACTTAGCAGCGGTTGGGTTATCTCCGCATCTTTAAACGGCGCAATCGTTGATGCTGATACCGATTTTATCCACCCAACCACCGTTACAGAATCGGGCAGGCTGCTTTTTTCAGATTCAGGCGCCAGTACCAGCATATCGATGTCGGCCGATTTGAGGTAGTCGTCCATAATGGCGCTCATATCGGCAAGGTTAATGGCATCCATATTTGCTTTGGTAAAATTGTATTCCCATTCAATGCCCGGTGCGGCCTCCTGATGCAAAAACAGGCTTTGGTATTCTTTTACAAAATCACCCGATGGGGTTTTGTCTTTTTCCTTTACGCCTTTCTCTATTCCACGCAGGTAACTTTCCTTAACACGATCTAACTCGGTTTGAGTAAAGCCGTCGCGTTTTACTTTTTCAAGTATCGTCCAGGCTTGTTTAAAACCCTGCTCCAATTGCCCTTTTTTGGGTGTAACATCAAACGAAAACATATCCAGTCCACCAAGTAAGCCTTGTATACCCGCATCCATATTGACAAACACAGGGTTGCTTTGCGCGTTTATTTCGGCATACCGGCGTGCGGCAAATAGTTGGTTAAATAGTGTGCGTTTTAATAATGCCCGGTAATCGGCTTCGGTTTTTACTTCCGCAGCTTTGTGTTTGTATAATATCTCTATTTCTACAGTCGATTTCTCTTTATCGGTAACCGTTAAAAATTGATTATGCCCTGCTAACGGAACGGTATATAGTGTCCTTGTCCGTTCATTTTCCGGGTTTTTCAGATCGGAAAATTTTTGACGTACCATTTTCTCAATCTCGTCCATATTTACATCCCCAACGACAATAAGCGCCTGCAAATCGGGACGGTACCAGTCATGATAGAAACGCCTGATTACTTCGGGTTTAAAGTTTGTCAATATCTTATCCTGCCCTATCGGTAAACGTTCCGCATAACGCGAATGATTTAGCATTACTGGATAAAACTTGCGGGCCATCCGGTCATTTGCGCCTTTACCTAACCGTTCTTCTTCTAATACAACCCCACGTTCCTTGTCTATTTCAACCGGGTCAAGAGTCGCATCCTGGGCCCAGTCCCGGATTATTTTGAGGCCCTCTGAAACCATTCCCGGATCGTCAGTAGAAATTGGCAGCTCATAAACTGTTTCGTCAAAACTGGTATAGGCATTTAGATCTGCTCCGAATTTAACCCCGGCTTTTTGCAGATAATCCACCAATTCATTTTTCGGATAATGTTTGGTTCCGTTAAAATTCATGTGTTCCATGAAGTGGGCCAGGCCCAACTGATCCTGATCCTCCAGGATAGAGCCTGCTTTGTTCACCAGATACAATGCTACCCTCTTGTTCGGCTCTTCATTGTGCCGGATATAATAGGTAAATCCATTGTCCAGTTTTCCCGTGCGCACAGCCGGGTCCAAAGGAATGGTTTGGGCCACGGTTGTATAACTTATTATAGTGGCTATAACAAGTATTGATATTTTCTTTATGTTCATTTTTTTATTGATGAATTTGTAGGCTTATAATTTTTTCTATGATGTGTGCTGCAGCTTATTTGAAAATTTCGGCCATTTTAGCATTTAGCGCTTCACCGCGCAGATTCTTACCAATCACTACACCATTGGGGTCAATCAGAAAATTTTGCGGGATGGATTTTACATCATACAGTTTAGCTGCCTCATTGCTCCAGCCCTTCAGGTCCGATACCTGTGTCCACACCAAACCGTCGGTATCAATTGCCTTAAGCCATGCCGCCCTGGTTGATTGCCCGTCGAGTGAAACCCCTAATACTGTAAAACCCTTGTCTTTATATTTATTGTAGGCTTTTACTACATTCGGGTTCTCGGCCCTGCATGGTCCACACCAGCTTGCCCAAAAATCGATCAGTACATATTTGCCTTTAAACGATGATAAGCTTACCGGTTTGCCCAAAGCATCATTTTGGGTAAAATCCAGTTCGTTGCTCCCAAGGGCAATTTTGCTCAAATTTTCCTTGGCTTTGGCAACGGCCGCTTTTGCCAGAGAATCTGCTTTAACCTTATTGAGGCTGTCGGCCGTGAGGATGGCCATGCCCAGTTTATCGGTCCTTACTTTTTGGGGTAGCAAAGTGACCAGCGTATCTTTGCCGGCCTGCATCAGAAATGGCAATTGCAACAGGAAGAACGTCATATACGGACTGACGCGGTTTTCAGGGTGGCCCTTCACATAGCTGTATGCATCAAAAATGGTTTTTCCCAGCAATCCCATTGCTCTCCTTCTAACATCAGCCTGTAACGTCTTATCTGTTTTATAGGCATCGCTGGCTTGAATAGCTTTAATCGAATCGGCAGTGGCTTTATTAAGTAGTATTATCCCCTCGAATTGATGCTGAGCCGTTGCTCCGCTGCCCGTGACGGTAATGTTACCGATGAGGTTGTCGGAAACTACGTGAAAGTCGCCCTTATCCAAAATAAGGGATATATAATTATTTTTATTATCATTTTTTGGATCAACTGCTTTAGGCTGAGCAGCAATCCGTACGGGAAAAGCTTCGTCTGTACTAAGCTGTCCATTAAAATAATACTCACCGTTCTTCACCTCGGCGCTGTCTAAAGGTTTTGGAAGCATACCGATGCTTAATCCGTCCGATAGATACATTTTGGCAGGCATGGGCGATATATGCTGTAGCTTACCTGCGATATGGTATTGCAGGTTTTGCGCTTGAGCAGCTGCCGACAGGGCAAAGCCCAGCACGGCAAGACATACAATCTTGATCTTTTTCATTATTTTTTAATTTAAAATGTGTTGAATTGGATGCTTCTTTTTAGTGTTTTAAATAAACCGAAGCCCGAAAAGGCACGAGCTTCGGCTATGGATTTTGAAGATTCGTTAAGCTAACTTACCACGACTTTTTTATCGCTTTATTGATAGCCTTGATTTTGTTTAATATTAGGATCAGCTAAAATATCTGCCGGAGGTATAGGCATCAATTGTTCATAGCTATTCCACGTAGTACCTTTGACAAGCGCAACTGTGGTCATTACGCTATTCAGGTTACCTGTACGTTTCAGATCGAACCAACGGTGTCCCCATTCCGTAAATAACTCAACCTGGCGCTCATGGTAAATAGCGCCCAGCATATCGGTTTGTGAAGCCGCAGTAGTTGCTGCCAAACCTGCACGTGCACGTACAATATTAAGATCTGAAGCAGCGCCTGTTAAATTATTTTGCTGCGCGCGCGCCTCAGCCCTGATCAGGTATTGCTCTGATAAGCGCATCACAATAGGATACTCGGTAACGGGGGTTGTGCCTAAACCGTTCGATTTATATTTATTTGCATAATACAAAGTTGTAATTGGTGCGTTTGTGGTTGTAAATGTACCCACCCAATTTGTAAACCGGTTGTCTCCGGTTTCAAATGCGTTTATTAACGGTGTATTTAAAGGCAATTGCGACGCTGTGCTATAAGCTGCATTAACAACAAGATAAGTGGCATCAATAGTGTTAGGATACAAGGGCACTACGGGTTGTAAGGCCCAAATCGTCTCGTTGCTTCCTTTCAAAAACACCTGGCTAAGATCGGTTACTATCGAGTAACTGGAGCTTGCAATAACAGCCGATGCCTGCGCTTCGGCATTTATCCAATCCTGCTTATACAAATAAACACGGGCCAGCATGGCGCTTGCAGTTTGTTTGTTCGGCCTTACCCGGTCTGCTACCTTACTGCCCGAGGCATCAACGTAAATATTATCAGCTAATGAACTTTGGGCATCCGTAAGATCCTGAATGATCTGGGCATAAATAGCCGAAGGCGTACTGTTGCCGATGGTATTATTAACTGTGTAATCATCTGTAGTGGTTAAGGGTGGTGTACCATAAAGATTTACCGCATAGAAATAAATAAACGCCCGGATAAACTTTACTTCGCCTAACAATTGTTTTTTTACAGCAGGTGTTATTTGCGATGACCCGGTTATGCCTTTAATAGCAGTATTACAATAAAACAGTTCCTTGTAAAACTCGGTCCAAAATGGCGGCGGCACAAGTGGTGTATAAGTGTTAAGATAAAAACTGCTAAATGCCTGGTTGCCTGTTCCAATGTTAACCAGCTCATCGGCGGCTAAACCCATAGAAAGACTAACGCTGTTTGAACCCTGGTAAAATGCCCCTGCAGACATTTCTGACAATATACCGGCAACTACAGATTGAGCGGCGTTGTCCGAAGAAAAAGCATTACCGCTGTTTGCCATCACCGTCGACGGCCCTACTTCGATCGCTTTTTTACAACCATTGTCCAGGCACAGGATAATTAAAACAGCGAGACAAAGATGTTTCGAAAAAATATCTTTAATTTTCATAATTCCTTTTTTAAAATGTTGCTTGTAAACCAAAAGTTATTGTTCTTAAAGGAGGTATTTTCAGATAGTTCTGGGTTTCCGGATCTATGAAACTACTCCTGCTGATAGTGGCGAGGTTTTCGCCTAAAACATAAAGCTTCAAATTTTTAAGATGCAGTTTACCTGAGATTTGCTTCGGGAATTGATATCCCAAAGAAGCATTTTGCAGCCTGATGTAAGAGTCGTCTCCATAATAAGCATCAACATTGCGGTTAACTTGCAGATAATTGAGCAGTGTAGTTCCGAATGTACTCCCATACTTTCCGTACGTAGCAATATCGCCCGGCTTTTGCCAATGGTTCAAAATTGCTGTGGGGTAGTTTATTCCCGGATAACCGGGTACCAAAAACCCGCTGGCCAATACCTGGCCAAAACTACTTTGACCGATCTGTTTGATACCGCGGAATAAAACATTTACAGAAAACCCCTTGTAACTAAATGTATTACTCATTGTTCCAAAGTAATCCGGATTGGTATTGATCAGATGCACCATGTCGCTGCCGGTGCTTGAGGGAGTTGATACAATATTGCCGTCCTTATCATAAAACTGATAAAGGCCTGTTTGTGGATTTACACCTGCATATCGGTTGGTAAAGAATGCGTTGACGGAATGATTCAGTTGCTGAATAATGGCTGGTGTCGCGTTCGGGTAGCTTAACAACGCGTTGCGTTGCCGGCTAAATGTAAACGAGCTTGACCATGTGAAATCCCTTCCCTGAATATTTGTTGTGTTCAGTGTAAGATCAAGGCCTTTGTTTTGCACTTTAGCCGGGATGTTTTGGGTAATACTGGTAAATCCTGTGGTTGAGGATAGTGGCGTGCCCGACAATGTATTGTCGGTGCGGTTAATGAAATAGTTTCCTTCAATACCTATACGGCTATTGAAAAATTGTAATTCAAGCCCGAAATTTAATTTTCTTGTGGTTTCCCAGCTAAGGTAAGCGTTAGGCAGATTAGTAGGCAAAAGACCCGGAATGCCCTGGTAAGAGTTGATAGATGTAAGCGCGCTAAAGTTTTCCAGGTATAAATAAGGCGGTATCTGGTCATTTCCGGTTTCACCATAGCTGGCTCTTAATTTTCCGAAACTAAGAAAAGGTAATGCCTTTTTAACAAAGTCTTCCGAGGAAAACAACCAGGCAGCACCTGTAGCATAAAATAAGTGAAACTGCCGGTCTTGCCCAAACTTGCTGGAACCATCATAACGGCCGGAAACATTAAGGACATATTTGTTGTCCCAATTATAATTTGCCCGGCCAAAAATGGCGCTGTATTTATAGGTATAAGCATTGTAGCCCAGAGGGGTCACACCTGTCCCTCCGGCAATATTACTAATTAACAAATCGGTATTATAGCCGGTAGCTTGCAGTTCCATGGCATCATAAAGCTGTTTCTGTAAACTTGCCCCTCCAATAATGTCGAGGGTTCCTTTGCTTATTTGGGTACTATAGTTTAATTGGGGTTCAAGGCTCCAGAAGCTTTTGTTATCATAAGTGAAATTACTCGAGCCTGTAAACCCGTAAGTCGTCACGTATAAGGGCATAATAGATGCCAGTGTATTACCCAGAAATTCATTCAGGCTTTGTTTGTTATAACCTGCCGTAGCTTGGAATTTAAGCCCCTTTAGGATAAGATAACTTAGTGTCAAGCTGCTCGTTAAATTTGATACGGTTGTACTTGCAAGGAGCTTGCTTTGTAATAATGGGTTACCAAACGTATTATTCTGAAAATTTAACGTGCCATCCGGGTTATAAAGTGCGGGCGCATCCGGAGCCAGGTTGGCGGAACTTGAAAGATCTGCAGAGGGTATCGTATTATCATCATAAGTATAACCACCATTAAAGCTGATATTAAATCGCCCATTAGCACTTGAAGAATTTAGGTTAAAATGCAGTGATGAGGTTTTATCGCCCCCTCCAATTAACGACTGAATGTTGGTAACGTTCCTATAGTTGCCGCTTACCAGGTATGACGTGTTATTACTTCCGCCTGATATACTTGCCTGGGCATTAGTCGTACTGCCTCTTGCGCTTAAAAACAATTTTGGCCAGTTGGTATAACGTGTAGTATCCCAGGTTCCATTAAGATCATAGGCGTTAAAACCCGGCGTTGTTTGGTTATCATTTTTCATACCCTCCCTGCGCATTTGCAGGTATTGTTGTGTATTCAAAAATTGTGGTACCGTTACAGCGTCACTTACTCCACTGTAAACATTTACATCAATTTTTGTATCACCGGCTTTGCCTTTTTTGGTAGTGATCAGGATAACACCATTCGCACCCCTCGAGCCATAGATCGCTGTGGCATCAGCGTCTTTCAGCACGTTTATACTTTCAATATCCAGGGGATTTATAAAACTTAATGCATCATAAGCCTGACCATTAGAACCTAAGTAATTTGATTTTTGGGACGAATAAGAACCGCCGCTGTATGGAATACCATCAATAACATAGAGGGGATCTGAACTGGTATAAATGCCGTTCTGTCCCCTGATAACTACATTATAAGTGCTACCTGCCTGTCCGGTACTTTGCGTTACCACCATACCAGGAACCGTTCCCTGGAGTACAGATAATGCATTGCCAACGGGGTAATTTTGAATGTCTTTAGCGGTAACAGTGGTTTGATCGCCTGTATTTAATCTGCGGCTTGTCTGTCCGTAAGCTATAACCTGTATCTCGTCAAGCTTGCCAATATCCTCTTGTAGCGTAATTATTAAAGGTGATTTAAGCTGGGCAACAGGAACTTCCTTTGTTATGTACCCGACAAAAGAAAATTGCAAAACAGCTTTTTCCTCATCTATAACCAGGATGCTGAAATCGCCCTTTTCATTAGATACAGTTTGTCCGGTCAAAGCGCCTTTGATCTTAACATTTACGCTAGGCATCGGTTGCTTTTTTTCATCAAATACAGTACCTAAAAAGAGCCTGGCGGGGGGTTTTTGCAGTGCGACCGGAACCTCCTGTTTGCGCCTGATTACTATATTTTTATCAATGATCTTGTAATCCAACGGCTTTCCCTGGAAGCATTTTTCCATTACTTCCTCAATCGTTGCATCATTAATTTCTACATTGACATTCGGGAGGTCCTTCAGAATATCTGCATCATACAGTATAGCATAACCGCTTTGCTTTTCAATTTGCCTGAAAAGCTTTGCTAAGGAAATGTTTTTGGCCGTCAGGCTGATGTGTTGCGCATGTGAGGCCGCACTTACCTGCAAAAGGCCGATGATCATCAATATGGTGGTTAGCTTCATAACCAAGAGTAATTTTTTAATCCGCTTGTACTTATGACGAGGCTGGAAAAAATTGAAATATTGCATACTTTTGTATGGTTTTGGGTTTGTGAAAAACTTTGTTCGATCAATAGTTAAATTCGGTTGACCCATACTATTTGGCCGGATGGTGTTAGCGCACTCTCCGGTTTTTTTAATGGGCAACCAAGCCAGGTAGCCTTGCCGCCGGTTTAATGTGTTTGTAAAATTATTGGACGATAATTTTCCTCCCTTCTATTTTAAAGTTAATGCCTGTGTATTCCAATATCGCCAAGGCCTTTGAAGCAGTCAGATTTCTGTAACAGGAGCCTGAGAGCCGCTTATTGGGAACTTTACCCTTATATTCTATATCCACATCATACCAGCGTGAAACCTGCCGCATGACTTCCTCAATATCTGTATCAGTGAAATAAAACTTCCCGTTTTTCCAGGCAAGCGCCTGATCCAGGTCAACATTATCCGTAACTTTAATATTCAGATTGTTTTCCGATACCGATGCTTGTTGACCCGGTTTAAGCAGTGCCGAAGCCGTCCCCTTATTTACTTTTACAGAACCTTCAAACAAGGTAGTAGTTACTGCCGGCTCATCTTTATAGGCATTTATATTAAAATGTGTGCCCAGTACCTCTACAATTTGACCATTGCTCTTTACCCGGAAAGGCTTCGCTGTGTTATGGGTCACTTCAAAGTAAGCTTCACCAGTGATTTCCACCTGACGATCTGTTCCAGTGAACGCCGTTGGATAAGTGACCGAGGACGCTGCATTCAGCCATACTTTGGTACCATCAGCTAAAACTATCTGAAACTGTCCTCCACGGGGTGTACTGGTAGTATTGTAAGAGACTTCAGCAGCTGCTGATTCATCTGCCGTCCTGTAAACAATCTGTCCGTCAGCCGTCTTGGTAATGGCGGCATCTCCCTGTTGGGCAAGTTTCCCGTTCCGGGCTCCGGTTAAAACAATCTGCTGACCTGTAGAGAGTGTTAAAATGGCCTTATTACCACCCGGTGCTAAATCGTTTTTTGAAGGCTGATTCCCGACTATTTGCTGAACAGGTGCTTTATGTAACATAAAAAAAACTGCTGCTGACAGACAAAGAATAATAGATGCAGCAGCGGCAATGCGCGGCCAAACAGTCCTTCTGCCTAATACAGGTGGTGTTATCTTGTGATTAGCTCCGGTAATTTCCCGGCTAATCTCCTGGTAAATCAGTTGTAGTTTTTTTTGATAATCAGGCCCCGATATTACCGACCCGTCTTCAGCAAGCAGCGCTTCGCTGATCATTTCACGCAACTCCGGCTCTTTTGCTGTACCGAACAAACTGAATAAAAACTCCAGTTCAGCCGGACTACACTGGTTATCCAGGTAGCGCCGAAATAATATTTTATTGTGCGGTTGTGCTGCCATCTGCTTCATTTTCTTCCTAATACGCCCGGCAACTGAAAACACACTACTCTCTTTGAAAATAAATTAATATTTTCTTAAAGAGGGCTTAACATTACCATTTGAAAGCTACAAGAAGAATGGTGAAGGCCATTCCATTAGCAGAAAGTACATACTCTTTTACAGATTTTGTTGCTTTAACCAATTGATTACTTACAGTAGAAACAGATATACCCAACAGACCGGCAGTCTCTTCATAACTTTTACCTTCTATTCTGCAAAGCTGGAAAACTTTTTGGCGTTGGGGTGGAAGCTTCAGGATCGCTTCGCTGATGAGTGCCTCGTACTCCCTCTGAAAAATATTTTCTTCGATTTGGTCGTAGTATTCAGACGCGGCAGCTCTAAGTTTTACTTGTAATTTTTTGTCACGTGCGACTTTCCTGAAATAATCGTAAACAAAATTTTCTGCAATTTTATACAGGTAGGCTTTGAAAGGTTGGCCCGGATCAATTTGTGCCCTGCGCTCCCATATCCGTAGAAATACATCCTGCAGAATAGAATCGGCCATATCCTCATCTTTCAGCAAACGGATCAGACGGCCATAAATGCGTTCACTATATAATTGATAAATTTGCTCAAACGCACCTTGCTCCCCCACCTTGAGTTGAGAAAGCAAGGTTGGTTCCTGGTTGACATATGCTGATTCAAGCGGCATTCAAAGAATATATAATCTAATTTACCAATAATTGCGTTAATGATAAAGATATTATTCCGGATTTAAAAACATCCATCTGGATTCCTCATATGCTATAAATCATAACGTATTCCGGCCTGTAATCCTTTATAACATTCACAGGGTTGCCTTTGCTATCAACAAGACGTGTATAGGGGTCGACCATGTAGCCATAGTGCGCCGCATTTCCAGATTCCTGGAAAAAATTATTGACAGACTGGTCGCTCCTGTTATTTTGTGAATAATCGATATTGGTTTGAACGCTGAAGTTCTTATTGACTTTAATTGTAGTACTCGATGATAAGGTTAACCTGTTTGAACCTGATAGTATCGTGTTATTCAGATCATTATCATATCCCCCTGATAAATGATAAGCAATATCCTGGGAACCACCTATAATGCTTATGGAATGCGACTGGTTTACCGCGTTCCTTAATATATACTTGGTGATGTCCTTGCGTACATCATTTTGACCGAGCGCGGCGAGTTGCGCGTTGGCCTGGTCGGCAGTGATCTGACCGTTCTTTTGCTGTTCCAGTATCTCCACCACGCCCGGCACCGCAGGCTGCGGAAAATTATAATCTGCATAATCTGCATAAGATAAAGTACCATCGTAAAACCCATTTTTATACAGCGTTTTTTGCACATCAATAAAATCAGCAGTGCTTGCACGCTTATAGTAAAACAAATTGGGTTTTTCGGTAACGGTAATGTTTGAGTTTACCGATACCTGCATAGGGGTATTGTATTTGCCTTTTTTGGTGACAATTACAACGACGCCATTTGCGGCCCTCGAGCCCCAAATAGATGCAGCCGCAGCGTCTTTCAAAAAAATAACGCTTTCTATATCATTTGGGTTCATATTGGCCAGGGGATCTGCAGCAGTACTGTAGGCTACGGCATCGTTATCCTCCAGGGCAACACCGTCAACCACAAAAAGCGGCAAACCGCCTGTTGTCGTGTTTCTACCAAATGAATTCCCCCCCCGTATGGTTAAATTGGAGGTTGATGGCACTTTATTCGGATCGCTGGAACTGGTGGGCGTCAGTTGGGGATTAATATTCAAACTGGTAACATTGCCGTTAAGCCTGCTAACGATGTCGGTACCGGTCACCATATTTAACTGTTTGGCTGTCAATACCTCGAATGATCCGGTGGCGCGTTCCTTTGGAATATCATAGTAACCGGTGCTCACAATGTCAACATCCTTTAACTTTCCAACTGCCGGTTCCATATGGATCACCAGGTCCACATCAGCACCGGATATGGTTACCTCTTTGGTTTTGTAGCCGATATAGGAAACTACCAATACGGCGTCCGAACTTGGAAGTACAATTGAAAATGCTCCGCTACTTCCAACAACCATAAGGTAAGTAGTCCCTTTTACCAAAACAGTGGCGCCTCCTAACCCCTCTCCTTTTTCATTGACCACCTTCCCGCCAACTCTTATACTGGTGTCTTTTAAAATGGAAAAGGCCTTGATTTGCTTTTCCTTGACGATAATGGTTTTATTGTCCAATTCATAGGTAAATGGCTGATCGATAAAACATTGATGTAATACGTCGGCCAGATTGGCATCCTTTACCTGGAGGGTAACCGGCTTGGCTATTTCCATCAACTTCATATCATAAACGAAGTTGAGACCGGTTTGCTGCCTGATGGTTTTAAATATCTCAGACAAAGGCTCGGCTTTTGCATTAAGCGTAACCTTCTGGGCATGACTTGCGGCACTAACCTGTAACAAAGCGACGGTGAGTAGTACAAATGTTAGTTTCATGACCCGGAGTACTTGGTGAGTCTGGCAAGCCGAAAGCTTACCCTGTAATAGAGAATAAAATTTCATACATTTGAATGTTGGGGTTTGAATAAGTCGTTTAGTACACGTTATTTATTTGACGTCTGCCTTTCGGCTGGCGTCGGGTAACCCCGATAATTACCGGTTCCGATGGCGATCGGGGCCGGTTCTTTTTCAAAGTCACCATTTCAAAGTAAAACTATTTCATCACTGTGAGTCTCCTTCCTTCGATCTTAAAATGAACCGAACCAGTGCGTTGAAGTACCTCTAATAGCTGGGATACATTTTCAAATCGTGAAATTGAACCACCAAAAGCCACATCAGGCATAGTTTGTTCATATTGAACATCCACATCGTACCACCTGGAAACCTTACGCATGATACTCTCGATTTTTTCCCCGTCAAACAGGAAATAACCATTTTTCCAGGCGACAACTTCTTCAGTATTAGCGTTTTTAATAATTATTGAATTATTGATTGATTGCACTATAGCTTGTTGTCCCGGCTTCAGTATTGCCTTTTGATCTTTATTGGACACCTTCACACTTCCCTCCAGCAAGGTGGTTTTGATACCTGGTTCATCATCATAAGCGTTGATATTAAAATGGGTACCTAAAACTTCAACGGTTTGTCCTTTAGAGGTTACGCGAAAAGGTTTGGCAGCATTATGAGCTACTTCAAAATAGGCTTCGCCGGTAACTTCTACCCTGCGGTCATTGCCGGTAAATGCAGTAGGGTACCGGATAGATGATGCAGCATTTAACCATACATTTGTGCCATCAGCCAATATCAAATGATATTCACCGCCACGAGGGGTCTGAAGCAGGTTTTCAGCAGGCCGTTTTGAACTGGCGGTTTCCTTGTCGTCAGATTGATAAACCAATTGCCCGTCTGCTGTTTTATTTATTATTGCATTATGATCCTTAGCAATTGTGCCGTTTTTGGCGCCTGTTAAGATAATCCTCTTGCCGTCGGCCAATGCTAACTTCGGACTTTTTTAATTGCTTCACGTCCGAAAATGCCAGACCTGTAAAACAGCAAAAGATAAAAACGTCCCTTACCCGGCTCAATCTGTCGTTCCTGATCTCTCTATCGGCAATAGCCTGAATTTCCTCCTTTACCAAAAAAGTAGTTTCCACTTCTTCCCTTGATAGGTCAAATTTCACAAAAGGGTCTGTTTGCAGCCAGCCGTTGTCAACGCAATCAATGATGATTTTTTTGAAGTTGGCAATGTTCTTCAATGCTGTGTTGTGACCGTGGTTTTTGACCACTTTGAGCCAGTTATAAAGTCTTTTTACAAATTCAAGGTCTAAGGATTGGATATTGATTTCTTTTACGTGATATTGAGTTGTCAGGAACTCTAATACATGGTTATAAGAGGTATTAAAATTCGTCCATGTGCTGGCAGCTACACCCTTGCCGATCATTTTCTTCATTTCATCGTTGTGCTTTTTAAACAAGGCCATTGTTTGTCTTTTCCGCTGTTCCGACCCGTTCATGATTTCAATGATCGCTAAGGCAGTTAATACTTTTCCCTTATCTATTAGCTGCTTCCTTGCTTCATACGCTTTGTTTTGCAGGATGTCCAAATAGTGATTAAGCTGTTTGGCATCCTCTTTAGTGCCGGAGGCACGGTTGGCCTTTACATCCCACCGACTGGGCTCCCACGATCTTTTTACCGATAACTCCTTCGACAGGCCATCAACTGTGATTCTCAAGTAGATGTACATAGGCCCGGTACCTTCGTAATTTCTTGGCTGTTTAAGGAAAAACAGCAAACCGAAACTTTTTTCCAACATAAAAGACACACTTTAAAGTAAACAAATCTCGAAAATGCAGCCTATATAAGTCAAGATGTTTAGTGAGTAAACACACTGTAAATCAAATAATTACAGTGTTTTCAGTGCGTCTTTTTTGCAAGAAAAAAGACGCACTGAATGACGCACTAAAAGTTTGCGAATCCGCACATATTTTGAGTGGTGCAGGAAAACAAAAAAGCCTGTAAATCAATAATTTACAGGCTTTTGATGTGTTTTGAGTAAGTTCTCAGCGGTGAGGGAGGGATTCGAACCCTCGGTACAGTTTCCCGTACGTCAGTTTAGCAAACTGATCCTTTCGGCCTCTCAGGCACCTCACCAGTATTAAAATAAAACCCCGTTTTTGGGATTGCAAATATAGCAATTCGGCTAAGCTGTCAAAAAATATTTTTGGGTTATTAGTTGATTGAGTTAAGTGGTTGATTGAGTTAGATGTTCAATCGAAGTTAAGTGACTGAGTGAGTTCAGCTTAATATAATTCGATTAACCTATTCTAATTTAATCAACTCCATCTCTTGATTAATAATCAATCCTCACATGATAAATACTCATCATATGCTTAGAGATCACCTTGATGGTTTCGATGTTCGCCTGAAATTTACATCCCACTCTTGCGCGTAATTTTGTCTCTTATTTCCCTCCATGTTACAACATAAATCTTATTATCCTTTAGGAGTTGAGCACATTGGGGGCTTGTAAAAAAATCATAATCTTTCTGACGCCAGGCCGCTCCCCATCCATCGTATCCAATGGTCACGGCCCGCATTTCATCGTCATCATAAGCGGTGTGTATGATCAGATAGGTAAGGCCTGGTTTTAAATTCTTCAGGCCTGTAGTGTAAAAATTATTAGTGCCTGCTTTATAGTCCTCATCCTGTTGTGTAAAAATAGTGTCTACTATGACATCCCTGCGTGATACAACTGTATCCAGCTTGATATGCAAAGAACTTTCCAGTTCCCGGGGAATAAATACAGGGATATTGAACTCATGCCCTACTTTCAGATAAGCTTTTAAAAACCCGAGGCTATGGTGAAGCGCGTACATGTGCGCGTCGAGATGGGTTGGGTCCATGCCGAATTGGATAGAACGTTTTACCTGGTTGCGTATTTCTTCTTCTACCTCTGTAGGTGATGCTTTTTGAACCACACTATCATCTGAGGAATAAAGAAACCCGTTTCTATTTACCAATCCGGGTACCTTTGCTGCTGGTGTCACCGGGCCCCATCTGTAATTTTTCCATTCGCTGGTGATGGTAAGATGCAACCCGAAATCTTTTTCGGGATGAAGGTGTGCATAGGCTGCTATTTCGGGGAACCAGGGACAAGGCACCATAACACTTGCCGAATTAACAGATCCTTTTTCCATAGCGCTGATAGAAGCAGCATTTTCAGAATGGCTTACACCCAGGTCATCGGCATGTATGATCAGTAATTTGGCATCTTTAGGGTAGCCCAGCAGTTCTTGAACAGATTTTTGTTGTGCGGAAACCCCGATCGCGGAAATTGAAAACAGGAAAAAGAAGAACGCGTTTTTCACCGTTAATTTTTGCAAACTACATTTCATGGGTAAAATGGTTAAACATTGCCGAAATACAACGCTATATAAAAGTATTAATAAATATGACAAATCAGTTTAGCCTTTAAAGGTAAAAAGCCCTAATAATCTATCCTCACATGATAAATACTCATCAGCATCCGCTTGAATATCACTTTGATAGTTTCAATATCCTTCAGTGTGATGTCGCTGTCCTTCAGCTGATCCTGGTTTAGTTTGTATTTTACAATCCGGTCGACCAGGTCGCTTATTGATTTTTCATCCGGCTCACGCAGGGAACGTGATGCGGCTTCAACAGAATCGGCAAGCATTAATACGCCCTGTTCCTTTGAGAATGGTATAGGCCCTGGATAACGGAAAATATTCTCGTTTATAAATTTCTCAGGAAAGTTTTTAAGGAACGATTGATAAAAATAATCAACCCTGGTATTGCCATGATGGGTTTTTATAAAATCGATAATTATCTCGGGCAGGTTTGCCTTTCGTGCCATCTCAATACCCGTGCTTACATGCCGGATGATGATCTGGGCACTTTCTTCATATGGCAACTTATCGTGCGGATTAAACCCAGCCGTTTGGTTCTCAATAAAATATAGAGGATTTTCCAGTTTACCTATATCATGGTATAAAGCCCCTGCCCTTACAAGCAAGGCATTACCGCCGATAGTATAAATCGCGTTTTCAGCCAGATTAGCAACCTGCAATGAGTGCTGAAAAGTGCCGGGAGCGGCAAAAGCAAGTTCGCGAAGCAAGGGCGCATTGGTATTGGTCAGTTCGATAAGCGTGATATCTGATGTAATGGCAAACAATTTTTCGAACAGGTAAATAAGCGGGTAAGCGAGCAACGTTAACATCACACTTACTATAAATGGCACAAAATCCATCCAGTCGATACTTTCAAGGCTTCCCTCGCGGATGAGCGATATCCCCAAAAACGCTAAAAAATAACCGAAAGTAATAATGAGCGCTGATATCAGGAACTGTTCGCGCCTTATGAGATTCTTAATACTATAGATGGACACCATCCCCGCTGTGATCTCAAAATAGGCAAATTCGAAGCTATTCGGCACAAAAAAACCTGCCACCAGTATTACCAGGATATGTATGTTAAGCGCCAGGCGGGTATCAAACAATATCCTGATGATAATCGGTACAATACAATAGGGTATATAATACAGGTTGGGCAATTGCAGTTTAATAGCCAATGACAAAGAGGCCAGCATTGCCGTCACTACCAATAATATCAGCGCAACAAGCCGGTTATCTTCATAAATATCCCTGCGAAAGAGGTACAGGAACACTACTAATAAACAAATAACAATAGATACCAGCAGAAATTGCCCAACCAAGACAAGCCTGCGGTCGCCGTTTACCCGGGCATTGTCTTCAAAGGCTTTTTTAAACGATTCAAGTTTTTGATAAACCACATCGTTAATCACCGACCCCTTCGCTACGATCACTTCTCCCTTTGCTACCATGCCGCGCGTTTGCGAAAGCCCGTCTAAAACCTCCTTTTCCAGTCGGGAGGTCCGTTTATCATCATATTTTACGTTATTCTGGATCCTATTCTGCAAAAGGTCCAATAAAAAGGTTTTATCAATATTCTTATGCTTACTCAATTCCTGGTTGCAATAAGTCAGGGCGCCTTCTTTGGTGAACAGGTCTGCAGTATTCTTGTCAGTAGCTACATTCTTATCCAGAATAGTTATTGGATAGTTAGGCTGGCTTTGCTGGTATTTAGGATTAAGGGCTAATACTCCCCTGTTATATATTTCTGTTAACAGATCCTGCCCCTGGCTAAAATAAGTTTGCTTCTGGCGGTCATTTAATCCGGCATTGTGCCATTTTATTTCAAAATCATTTTTATACCCGTCCAATTGCTGTTGGGCCAGGTCGCCGTCCCTTTCATAAATCGGCGTTATGGTTTTTAAGGCCGATTGCTGATCATTCTCAATCTCCTGCTGGGTTTTTAATATGGCAAAATTGTATGGCGATTCCAGGTTTTTTTGTGTCCATATACGACCCTTGTCATACTCGTACCTGAATTTAGCCTGTTTGGGTAAGGTGAATACGATCACACAAATACTGGCCGCCATCATCAAATACTTAACGTTGTTGGAGTATTTGCGCAGTATAGCCCTTTGGCGCGAAGTAGAAAGCTTAGCCATTTATCTGTTTGTGGTATCAAAAATAAGATAAGTTTCTGTTATCTGCGGATTTTCTTGCTTTTGTAAATAATTAATTGATATCTTTATGATATCAATTTAAAATCATTTTCGCCATGAATTCTGAAAAAATTATTAATCCTCCCTCCGGCTATGCAGCCTTTGCATTATTCCTGGGCTTGCTGGCTGCAACAATACTTGGCCTTGCCTTTGAGCAGATAGCCATAGGTGTGGTATTAGGTGTGGTCAACTTTGTTTTGGTGCTGCCGGGGTTGGTTATCGTCAACCCAAATGAGTCAAAGGTGCTTACACTGTTTGGTAAATATACAGGCACCGTAAAGCAGGATGGTTTTTTCTGGGTGAATCCATTCACTGTAAAAAAGAAGGTTTCCCTTAGAGCCTTTAACCTGAACGGTCAGCAGCTAAAGGTAAATGACAAAGTAGGAAATCCTATTGAGATTGCAGCTGTGATTGTATGGCAGATAAAAGACACAGCAAACGCCGTTTTTGCGGTTGAAAATTACCTGCAATATGTAAATATCCAGAGCGAGGCCGCAGTGAGGCATTTGGCCAATTCATTCCCCTATGATAATATTGAAGATGAAACCGCCAACATTACCTTAAGAGGCGGTGCGGAGCAGGTGAGTGCTTTATTGGTAGGGGAACTGAATGAACGCCTCGACCGGGCAGGTATCGAAGTACTGGAGGCCCGGATATCCCATTTGGCATACGCTCCCGAAATTGCACATACCATGCTGCAAAGGCAACAGGCATCGGCAATTATTTCGGCCCGCAGGCTGATTGTAGAAGGCGCTGTAGGCATGGTTGAAATGGCATTGGCCCGGCTGTCAGAAAAAAATATTGTAAATCTGGATGAAGAGCGCAAAGCGGCCATGGTAAGTAATCTGCTGGTAGTTTTATGTGGCGATCGCAGCGTAAACCCGGTTGTGAATACAGGAACCTTATACCACTAATTACATGGAAAATTTTCAGGATTTTAACACAATTCAAACAAGTGAATTAACAGCAGTGAGGCATGGCCTTTTTAACCCTACTTTCGAAATTACGGATGGGCGGATGAATTACGGGCAGGTAATTACCAAAAAAACTTCTGATGGACGGGGTGTATTTGAAACTTCAAGAGAACGTTGGACGCTCAAGCGCGAGAATAAAATAATAAGCCTAAGCAATTCCCGTGGAGAAAATATCGGTTCGTTAGAAGATGGCGGCAGAATATTGCAACTAAATAACGGTTTCGAGGCCACTATGCGCATTCATGGTGGGGGGCACACAGCGGTAACAAGCGGGTGGATCGATCGCCAAGGTAACGAACTGGTAAATTTCAAGCAAAGCGCATACAGTTATAGAAGGCCCTATACCATAACTTTTGATCCCGGCTTGTTAAAAACCGTGCCTGAGATACCGCTGTTGATATTATTAGGGATTCATCTTTCATTTTTAAAACAAACACGCCGTTATATATAAAGATGGCTGAAAAGAAAGCATTTATATTGCGTATTAACCCAGAAGTTTTGAAAGAGATCGAGACCTGGGCGGCTGATGAATTCAGGAGCACTAACGGGCAGATCGAATATTTGCTGCAGCAGGCGTTGTTGGTGAGGAAGAAAGGTGAGAAGAAGAAGGGAAGTTGATTGGGGTCGATTGAGTTAGGCTACTCAATATAGTTGCGTCAGGCTGACATCTTAGCTTTCTACTGAGTTTTTACTATATCCATCTTACCAAGTACATCACCTTTACCAATTACCATATTTGATTTATCTAGAAAAGCTCCATCCAAAACTATATGATACTTTCCTTTTTGGGGAAATGCATTTACGATTTTTGCAGTGATATTACTATCTATAAATGATATTCTTTTAAAGACTTTATTATTAATAACAACTTTGATTGCTGTTGTATTAATGTGCGGTGGATTTGCGAATGTTATATATAAGTCTTTGATGCCACTATATTTCCCACCATTTGCCAATACAGCCATTGAATCATTATTAACATTTTTAGAATAAATATGGCTACTATAAATATAGCCATCATTTTGGGTAAGTTTTTCAGACTCATCATAATGACTTATATAAAATTTATCACCTAGAATATCATAGGCATGATATATTTTAACTTTGCCATTTTCATAATAAAAATATTGGTCACCAAATAATTTATTGTTGACCCAATACCTTTTATACATTAATTTACCGTTTTCATAGTAGCCATATTCTACACCTTCATCTTTATCATTTTTTCGAATTAGCTTTTGTTCAATTTGTCCATTTTTGTAATAGGTTAATTTCAATCCCTCTCGCTTTCCATCTTTAAATGATTCCTTAGTGTTGACCTCTCCCGTATCAAAATAGTAGAATTCAGTGCTGTCAGGTTGTCCATTTGTATAATAAGATTTCCTTTTCACTTCTCCATTTGGGAAGTAAATAATGTTCCAGCCATTAAGAACGCTATTTTTGTAATATGATTTTTGCATAATTTCTCCTGCTAAATATATATCAACCTCCCCATTCACCATTCTACCAATACGATGTTCCTCTACTACTCCTGTTTTCTTGAATATCACCATGTAAGTTTTTCTTGTATATGTCAAATTACATAATGTAACAACAACCAGAGCTAATCCAATACCTGAAAAAATATACCTTTTTGTTCCGCCTTTCACTTTTTATTACATTTTTTGTTTCATAAGATATTAACGAGTATTCTGTTAATACACTTTAATTTTTTTTCATCATAAAGATATTCATTTTAAACATTATATACCTGACTACACCCAATCAACTCAATTAACCTACCTAACTTAATCAACCAAAAACTATGCATGCATAGCAAATTCATCATCCAAAAATCCTAACTTTGCGGCTCCAATTATCATCAACATATGAAAGAAGTATATATCGTTTCGGCAACCCGTACGCCTGTGGGCAGTTTTGGCGGTAGTTTAGCATCGTTTACAGCCACACAACTTGGCGCGCTTGTCATCAAATCGGCAGTTGAAAAATCAGGGTTAAGACCCGACCAAGTACAGGAAGTTTTTATGGGTAATGTGTTGTCGGCCAATGTTGGTCAGGCGCCCGCTACGCAGGCTGCCATATTTGCCGGACTACCCTATTTGCCAGCTACAACTGTTAACAAAGTATGTGCGTCAGGAATGAAGGCCATCATGCTGGCAGCGCAAAGCATTGCTTCGGGTACAAATGATATTGTTGTTGCCGGGGGTATGGAAAGCATGAGCAATACACCCTATTACCTGGATAAAGCACGTAATGGCTATAGGCTGGGCGATGGAAAGATCATCGATGGGCTGGTAAAGGATGGCTTGTGGGATGTTTATAATGATTATCACATGGGTTCGGCTGCTGAATTGTGTGCGGTGGATTGTAATATCAGTCGCGAAGACCAGGATGCGTTTGCCGTGGAATCATACAAAAGAGCGTTAAAGTCGCAGGCCGATGGCAAGTTTAAGGAGGAGATTACTCCTGTTGAATTAAAGGATAAAAAGGGCGAGATCACTTTATTTACAGACGACGAAGAGCCAAAGGCAGTTAAATTTGATAAAATACCCTCCCTGAAACCTGTATTTAAAAAGGATGGCACGGTAACGGCTGCCAACGCCTCATCATTAAATGATGGCGCCGCGGCCCTGGTACTAATGAGTAAGGAAAAAGCTGACGAATTAGGTATAAAGCCATTGGCCAAAATAATTTCTCAAGCTGATGCGCAGCAGGCGCCCGAATGGTTCACAACGGCGCCTTCGAAAGCCATCCCATTAGCCCTGCATCGTGCGGGCCTATCATCGAACCAAATAGATTATTTTGAAATTAACGAGGCTTTTTCTGTGG
>Ga0206930_1001_pt1 | contig 127548 bp, 121 predicted proteins | sample Alteio_BWOrgHeat_20_FD_152939 | JGI IMG/M metagenome (GOLD analysis project Ga0206930, IMG submission 152939) | Enriched cells from forest soil in Barre Woods Harvard Forest LTER site, Petersham, Massachusetts, United States -... | ecosystem: Environmental > Terrestrial > Soil > Temperate forest... | reverse complement strand
TCATATACGTCCACATGGCCATATATCTTACATTGCCAAGGGTGCCTGTCAGTTTAAAAAATGGATAGGGTGATGCATAGTCAGATAACAACATCGACCTGTATCCATCACCTATAAAGGTTTTATCGCGCCCGGCTGAAATATTTAAATATTTGATGGGTGTATAGGATACCACCGCGGTAATATACGACCAGTCGTAGCCGCTTGGTTTATACGTTTTAGCGTAGGCCATCCCGGGGATGATCCCCACCTGGTTAATATAGGTCGAAAGATATTCAGGAAGAACTGCGCTGCTTTCGTAACCGGTTACATTATAATAAAATTTACTGCCGAATGTACCACCTAATTGTAAACCAAGTGAAGTCATACTGGTGGTTAATTTCTCCGAAAAATTCCGCCCGATGGTAAAATCAGGGAGCAGATCAGCATAAAAGGTTGAACCTGTACCTTTATAATCGATTAAATGCTCATTAAACAATTTGCGGTATAACAAACTATGCTGTTTGCCATCTGCCCCGAAATTCATTAATGAGTCATAGTGTGGCTTAAGCAGGGAGTCGTCCAAAAACGATGGCAGCAGTGAAGTGTGCTCACGGGTACTTGTTGAGTACAAATCCGGAGTCAGCTTCTGATAAAACTGGTAAGAATAAGGCTGATATTCCGTTTGAGAAAATGCTGAACCTGCAAAGAGGAAATTTATCGCTATAAAAAGAATTAGTCTATATTTTGGGTAGATATGATTCATGATACGGAAATTAAATAAATTAAAAATCATGATAAAGATCTCTGAAGGTGCTTCTTAAGCCAAGGGTTAGCATTGCTGTCTTGGTATCAGAGACACTGTTTTTTTCCTGTCTAAGTAATCCGCCGACTTCTATCCGTAAATTATATTTTGGATTGAGCAGATAGGATACCGTCCCCTCTGCATATTTCAAACTGGTAGCCAAACCCTGGCCGGTAGACCCGGTAGTAGGCGGTAAATTCACATTACTAGCCACCGTGATATCTTTACCATAATTTATAGTAGCAGTATTGAGGCCATACTTAGCATAATTGATTTGCCCCTGGAGATCAAATTTGCCAATAGAGTAGTTGAGTATCCCAACAAACTCCTTAAAATTAGCTCCAAGAGGATCAGCCAGAGGTTCACCCAACTCTGCATAATTAACTATCGGATATTGACTGGAATAAGTATAAGGCTTTGAAGTATTATACTCAAACAGGTAATTCAGCTTATTCACTTTAAAGAGGTCGGAGCCCCTGAAGCCCAACTGCCATGAACTGGCACTGCCATTATTGCCAACAGCCGGCGCCTGGTCAAAAAGATATTGGCCGTATACCGTTGTTTTGTCCAACACCTTATATTTCGCATTGAAACCAAATAAAGTGTGATCTGGTGCTGGTTTTGCAGGACCCAATGACGATACAAAGAATACAGGATTGATGTAATTGGCATCAAAACCATGCGACTGTCCCTGGTCATTGGCCTCTTCTGAAATTATTGCATTGAAAAACCCTAAAGATGCCCTGTTGGTGATGTTCCAGTCGATGTAATGAAATGCGCCCCATTTTCTTCTGTTATTGGTAAACGAATTAAATTGCGTAGCATTTTGATCTTCCATATAGGCCCACATGGCCATATATTGAACATTTTTGCCCAGGTCGATCGTTAACCTCAAAAGCGGGTAATTTGATGCATAATCAGACAGTAAAACCGAACGGTAACCATCGCCTATAAAGGTTTTATCCTCGCCAAGGACTATGCTCACCGATTTACTGGGTGAATACCCTATCAGAGCGGTTACATATGACCAATCCGTGCCCAGGCCGAAGACACTGCGGTCATACGCCTCACCAGGGACCATACCGGTTTTCTTAATGTAATCCATCTCGTAGTTAGCAAACTTGCCCTGGTTTTCATAGCCACTGCTGTAAAAAAAGAAATTGTTGCTTATGGTTCCATACAACTGGTATCCACGGGTATTCAAATAAACCGTTTGTGGTTGATTAAATTCTCGGCCGACCAATAAATCGGGCAAATAATCAAGATGGAAAGTGTAATCCTTTTCCTTAACATCAAGCAAATGGCCAGTGAACAGCAAGTGATTAAGCCAGCTTTTCTTTGAATTGTCTACATTAAGCTCCAGTAAGGTGTCATAAAGTGGCCTTATTGCGCTTGAGTCAGTAATCAAATAGGGCTTAATTGAAGTGTGAAGATTTGTAGATGGTGAGTAAACCGGGGTATTCAGCTTCTGATAAAACTGGTACGAGTACGGCTGATATTGCACCTGCGCGCGCACCGCGCCGGCAAATAAAATGAATATTATTATAGAGGTAAATACTTTTCTCATAGATCAGGAATAGTTGGTTTTTTTAATAAACCATATTTATTCAAAATAGTTTAGTGTTTTAAAACCGCCCCGCTTTAAATAGTCGTCCTTCTTCACCAGGTGCAGGTCGGCATGTACCATATCTACCACCAAAGCTTGCAGATCATACTTTGGTATCCATCCTAATTTTTCCTTTGCTTTTGTGGCATCGCCAATCAGCAGATCAACCTCAGTAGGCCTGAAATAAGCAGGATCAACCTTAACCACCGTTTGCCCGAATTTTAAAGCCTCCGCATTCAATCCCAATTCTTCAACCTTACTTTGGTCGATATCAATGATCACGCCCTTTTCATGCTCATCTTTCCCACTGAATTCAACTTCGACGCCTAATTCTGCGAACGACATCTTTATAAAATCCCGCACCGTAGTGGTAACACCGGTAGCGATCACAAAATCCTCAGCCTTATCCTGCTGAAGCATCAGCCACATGGCCTCGATATAGTCCTTGGCATGCCCCCAATCACGGCGGGCGGAGAGATTACCTACATACAGGCAATTTTGCAGTCCCAAAACAATCTTGGATGCAGCACGGGTAATTTTCCTGGTTACGAAAGTTTCCCCTCTTATCGGGCTTTCATGATTAAACAATATTCCGTTGCAGGCATACATATTATATGCTTCGCGATAGTTCACAATGATCCAGTAGCCATACATTTTGGCTACCGCATATGGCGAGCGTGGGTAAAATGGTGTAGTTTCGCTTTGCGGAACAGCCTGCACCAAACCATACAGTTCAGAAGTTGATGCCTGGTAAATACGCGTTTTTTGAGTCAGCCCGAGCAAGCGCACTGCTTCCAGAATGCGCAAAGTACCAATACCGTCGGCGTTTGCGGTATATTCAGGGGTGTCAAAACTCACCTTTACATGGCTTTGTGCTGCGAGGTTGTATATTTCATCGGGTTGCACTTCCTGTACCAGCCTGATGAGGTTGGTAGAGTCAGTCAGGTCGCCGAAATGCAGTTTGAACTTTACATTCTGATCATGTGGATCATGATATAAGTGGTCGATGCGATCGGTATTAAATAAGGAAGATCTTCTTTTTACGCCATGTACTTCATAGCCTTTTTTGAGTAGGAACTCGGCTAAATACGCCCCGTCCTGGCCGGTGATCCCGGTAATTAAAGCTTTCTTCATCAGGTTAAGTAAATGCTAATAGCTTACAATATTATCCAAATTAATTGTAAAAGTTGGCATTAAGGTTTAATAAGATGGCATACCCTTCTTCCTGAGAGGGATTTGGGGCGAGGCTTATGTCCACTTTTCAGGGTGTTCCATTTAGAGAGTGGAACATTTGGAACATCTGGAACGATTTGGAACACCTCCGCAGGAGTCCTTTGGACCGCAATAGTTAAGGGATTTTCGTTTGAGTAAAATTTCAAATCTTGCTTTGTTGGTGTTATCACATGACAACAGCAACAAGGGCAGAAAATTTTCCTGGCAAATTGTTTTATGGTTTGCACACATTCTTGTGTATATTCAATTGCAAAATACCTATAAAATGATATTTATGTGTTTCGGTAAAGTTTTTGGTACTCTGCGGCTGCGAGCCAAATTGTACGGGCAATCGGCTGCTGTTCAACCATCAATTAACTTCCATGTTTCGGATCTTTGCCCGTCTGCATTGTATCGATTGCTCACCATTACCTGTTTCGCACTCACGGTGGCCGCTTTTAGCGCTTGTGATGGCTACGCTAACAAAGGCACTAAGCTTGTGAGTGGCCCGGTTCCCGTACTTTTGTTCAATGGAACCGGGGTTTCTCTTAACGATGTTGCAGCTATAAAAGCGATCCTGAATAGCAGGCGCCTCAACTATTCCACAGTAAATTCTTCGGAGTTAAATGGGATGAGCCAATCACAGTTCATGAAATATCGACTGCTGATCGTTCCTGGCGGGGATTTTATAGATATGGGTAAAAGTCTCACTTCAAGAACATCAGCGAACATTCATCAGGCAGTACAATATGGTTTGAATTACTTTGGCATATGTGCAGGCGGTTTCCTTGCTGGCAATTCCTCAAATTACAATGGTTTCAACCTTACTTCAGGCATAACATTCGGTTTTTATTCGGCCGAAAACAAAGGTATACGGAAAGCAGTTGTAGCAATTACCGGTCCCGGGACTTCAACACTTGATCAATACTGGGAAGATGGCCCGCAACTTTCAGGCTGGGGCCTGGTAGTCGCTAAATATCCTGATGGCACCCCGGCAGTGACAGAAGGAAAATGTGGTAACGGTTTCGTGATTCTTGCCGGGATTCACGCCGAGGCTCCGGCAGAATGGCGGGGCGGCATGGCTTTCAAAACGCCGGTGGGTGCCGACAATGCTTATGCAGCCACGCTTATTCAGGCAGCCCTTAATCGTGTTTCATTATCGCATTATTAAGCCTCAACAGCGACATTGTATATCGGATTGATTGCGCAAAAGACCTTACTTGCCGAAATATTATTTTGTTTTTTCATTTCGCAATTTTACTTTTGACATGGTCTAATCTTTCTGGTAATCAATAATTTACACATAATGGAGATCGAAATAATTAACAACGAGCTCAAATTGAGTATTTCCGGCTTTGCAGGTGTTGCCGCAGATAAAAATTATGCGGGAACCGCTTTTGCATTAATGGATAAAATGTGGCAGATAGTTAGATCGAAAGAATTAAAACATAAAGGTTTAAACATTTGGGTATATGAGGACCATGAAAGAGTTTTTGCGGGGGTTGAACTGGAGGATCCTTCAATAACAGATACAGGGCTGGAACAAAAAGCAATTTTACTTACCAAATATGCTTACTATAAACATATTGGCCCGTATAGCCAGCTAAAACAAGCAGGCGACAACCTGCAAAATGAATTACGAAAGATGGGACTAAAACCTGGGTTGCCATATATTGAAATATACGGGCATTGGACAAACGATGAATCCAAACTCGAAACGGAACTCCTGGTAACGGTTAATTAGCATTGCCCAAACCGATACACTAACAATTAACTCAAACCAATGGAAACCCCCGAAAAAAATACGGAGTCCTTTGTTCAAACGCTAATCCGGACTATTCTTACTACAACTATAATTGCCGTCATTATAAATTGGCTGCATCTGTTTCCATCAGGTGGAAAAAGTAAACTTATCCTGTTTGAAATAATTTGGTCGGCAGTCTTTTGCATAGTTTTAGGTGGCCATTGGTTGGAATTGGTTTTTATTAATCGTATAAAATTTGCCTTACCCAAAAACATTTTATTATTATATTTTATAAGAATTGTTTATTGGTTTTTATGCTCGATCCCATTGTTTCTTATGGCGAATTTAATTACTAATTTATTTTCGTATAAAGCAGGAGTCCCGGGGCACTGGTGGACATTTGGTTTTCTTTACATTGGCATTCAACTGTTAATGCATATCATTATGCATATAAGATTTAAAAAGAGTTTTTATAATGGCGTTTATTGATTCCTTTTTTAAAATGATGCCCTTCCTTCTCCACTTTATTGTTCTCCGTAGTCTTTGACTACGGATCAATATTTTCGCAGAATCTGTCTGCAATAAAAAACAGTCTTCCTCAGTGTTAATATCCTCAATAACATTCGCTTATATCTCCTGAAAGATATTAACCCCGGTCTCATCATTTTTTGAGGCCCATTTGAAATGCTCGATCAGTTGTATCTTTCCATTTTCACCCATTGCTATCTCGCATTCAGACTGGCCGTTATCTATTTTCCCGTCAACCTGCAGCTGGCAAAAACTAAATGCTAATCTATTATTGTCAACCGTACCGACTAAATACCCCTGCAATATTGGTCCACCGGAATAGTTGGCAGAAACAAAGTTCTCCCTTTGCGAAAAAGTAAAAATAGTCGACGCATTCACAACCCCGTTTGGAGCCGTCTGAATAACGTTCATTTTTAAATTATCGAGAGTTATTATTTTCATGAGTGTTGTTTTTGTGTACTCTCCGCCTTTGTTAATGTTGTCACAAAAAAGGAGATCAAATGCCGCTTAAAGAAGCCATAGCTTCTGCCGGTGTTAGTATAGATATGACGCTTTTCTTAAAATCCTTACCGTTTCGGGTTACAATAAAATCAATTCCAGGTATGCTAAGGGCACAATAATATTGAATGGCATCCTCGTAATCCTTAAAATCTGTTTTCAACGACTTCCGAATAACATCATTGGTCACATCCGTTATTTCGGTTATTCCTGCCAGTTCTTCCAACAATTTTATCGTGGCATTATTGGTTAAAGATTGCCTCAGGATATAGTAAATGTTGTTATATGATACCGCAGAAATGTATATCCTGGTTTTTCCTTCAATAGCGAGGTCAAAAAGCCTTGCCGCATCAATGGAGAAAGGTCGCCGGTCAGCCAAAAAATCGATCACTACATTGGTATCTATAAAGATGTTTTTCATTATAGCTTACCTGTAGTTTTGGCTATCGCGTTCCCAAGTTCCTTCTTATAGTCATAATCTTCAGGCAATTTGATCACGCCCATCATTTTGCTTACCCTGGCTGATATCACCATGTCCGGGTTATCCTGGGCCGTGATCGATTTCAAATAATTTTCTACGATATTGGATAAACTTTCCCCCTTTTTCCGGGCATACTCCTTAGCAGAATCAATTACCTGATCCTCCATGGTCAATGTTAACTTCGTAGTCATTGCACGTGTGAATTAATATACAAATATACGTGTAAAATTAAAATCCTACAATCCTTAATCCAACAAATCTTAGTTCAGACTATATCCCCGCCACATTCTCTTCCAACTCCTTGTACCAATCCTCTCCATATTTGCGGATCAGCGGAGCCTTTAAAAATTCATGCACCCTCACCTTCAATTCATTGCCAAAGGAACATGCCGGACTGCATATGCTCCAGCGGTCGTAATTCAGCACATCAAACTCAGGGTATTTGGTAATGCGGATGGGATATAAATGGCAGGAGATTGGCTTCTTCCAGTCAGTGGCACCGTTCTCGTAAGCCTTCTCAATGGCGCATTTGGTGATGCCGTTTTCCCATATCACGTAAGCGCATTCTTTATTTGTATCTACGCAGGGCGTAGTATAATCACCCTCGAAATCGGTTACATAAGTGCCATTCTCTTCAATGGTTTTAATGCCCTTTGCAGTCATAAAGGGTTTTACTTTTGGGTAGATCTCATCGAGTATCGCCAATTCATCATGATTCAATGGCGCACCCGAATCACCTTCCAAACAACACGCACCCTTGCATTTATTCAAATTGCACACAAAGTTTTCCCTAACCACGTCCTCATGCACCAAAACATTGCCAACTTCGATCATATTGTATGAAAATTCTAAATCCTAATTTCTAAACTCTAAATATTGTCTGAATCACAGACTGAACTGATTTATTTATTTCGCTGATATTACGCAGTATGCTAATATACTCTTTCGGACTTTCGGTCTTCCCGACTCAACCCTCAATCCGTCTCCTTACTCACCGGGTTTAAAGGATACTTTAACCCTGATGCAGCTGAGAGTTCCATTGTTAAACTACCCACTATAACCTCAACATGTGCCTTCACCGGTATGCGGTTGTTATCATCAGTGATCCAAAGATACAGTTTACTGTCCTTCCTGAAAATACGACCCGGAATAATAGTGGGGTTAAACTTGAGACAGTTAAATGTCCCCATTGAACACGCTATCTTTTCTTTACCCATATAGGTTATGCTCATGTTGTGCACCCCGTCCTCCAGGAAATATTGTATATCAAATTTTTCGCCGATACGGATCTTTGAAACATCGATACAACGGCAGAAGTAGTAAACCGACACAAAGTCAAACACCTTACCTGTATACGGAAACACGCCCTTTGCCGCCGTTATCTTATGATCATTCTGATTGAAAGTTACCTTATCCGTATGCTTATAGTTGGATTCATGCCTGTTCTCCTCATAAAAATAAGGCATCAGTGTAGTTTCATCTACATAAGTTTCATACCGGTTACGCACCTTGTAAAAAACATCGAAAGTACCTGCGGTTTTTCCTTCAGCAATAATATGATAGGCAGGTTTTTCCAAAAATTTGATGGGACTTTCTTCTACGTGAATATTAGCTTCGGCAGCAGTGAAGAAGCCATATTTCATTTTATAGCTTAGTTTCTCACCGGGCTTAAATGCCGGCGTTTCAATTTTAAGTTCCTGGGCAAACGCTGTGTTAATGCAAAATATCAGGGTGATAAGAAAAAGGAATAACTTCATATGCTGCCTGCTCACAGGAGCATTAGTCTTTTCGTTTATAGATGGGAACGGTTGAGCAGGGCTCACCGAACATGATGCTTTTTGCAACAGGCGTAAGTTTTTTTGTTAATTCGACGTAAGCTGAAACCGGAACATCAATATCGCCGCACCCCTTAATAACGATGCGCTGGTCGCGATATTGCTCAACATCCATTCCTGCCATTGCCTTCTCAAACAGCACGGTCTCCAGAACGGCCGCATCACCAAAAACAATGTCTTTTGCATAAGGTGCCATCTTATTGGCGATCAGCATATAGGCCCATGCAGGTACAATAGCGTCTGCCGTGCAGGTGATCGCTACATTTTTATCCTGGTATTGCGTCCAGTCATGTGCCTTTACAAACTCCCTGAAGTCCTTCTCGCGCAATATCAGCTCCATATACAGGTTATCCTTAATATCGTATATCACACGGTCGCCCATGGGGTAAAAGGCCGCAGGGTCCAGTGTAACCAGCCCGCTTTGCGCTACCTTATTGATTATATTTTCCTGGATGTCCATTATATCTCTAATTTAATCTCTGTGAACTTTGTGTTTTCTCCTCCGTGTTCTCCGTGGTAAAAAATCAACCACAAAGGTCACAGAGGTTTTCACAGAGAAACACAGAGCCATTTCAGCCTTTAAAATAAAAAGCCGGGAATAGCATAACGCAGTTCCCGGCTACAAAATTACTTAAAGTTTCTCTATAAGAATTTAGAACGGTAATCTTTTACATTCGCCTTATCTTTCAGAGCGTCAAATACCTGGCTCTCTGAACGCTGAAGCAACGCCTGACCGATCTGTTGTCTTTCTCTCACTGCGTTTGCAAGCGGTGCCGGATTGATAAAATTATCAATCGAGAATACGTATACGCCATGATCACCTTCAATCGGCTTCGACAATTTATTAGGTTTCGAGCCAAAAATTGTACCCACCAGTTTATACTCAACAGATGTACCTGGTAAAACCGGGTTGGCCATCACAATATTTTGAATCGGAACAACCTTGGATCCTGCCTTTTGTGCCACCTGGTCTATTGTCGATGAACCGTTTTCAGCAGACTGTAATTTATCAATCAGCATTTTAGCCTTTACATGGTTGCGCACAGCAGGTTCAATTTGCTTCTTCACAGCTTCAAGTGGCAATGTGCCCTTGGGTTTAATATCTGTTAGTACAGGAACAACATATTGGTCGCCAACTACATAAACCTGGTTCCCAAAGTCACCCTTTTCAGCTTTAAACGCCCATCTTACAACCTCGCGTGCATTATCAAGCCCCGGAAGTATGGATGAGAGTGCAGTTACATCGGGAGCGTTCTTTTTTACAAGACCGCTTTTCTTCACTTCGGCATCAAAATTACCATTTGAAAGCTGACCTAAAAACGCCTGTGCCTTGCTATACGCGGCAGTTTGTGTTTGACTGCTGGCTACTATCGGTTTATCAACTATGGCAACCTCGGCCATTTTCACTGAGCCCTTCTGATCCATTATTTCGATAAGGTGCACTCCAAACTGCGATTCAACCACCACCAAATCACCTTTTTTTCCTTTGAAAGCAGCATTTGCATATGGAGCAACAATCTGGCCGCCACCTGCACCCATTGCTCCGTTAATATCAAATGCCGGTATATCACCTCCCTTTGCTGCACTTCCTTTGTCGGCCGAAAAGGTTGCAGCCAGGTCGGCAAATTGCTTTCCGCCCTGGATCAGTTTTTTGATAGAATCCGCTTTCGCCTTTGCTTTATCGATACCTCCCGTAGTAGCCGGATCAATTAAAATATGTCTTGTCTTAACCGAGTCGAATGTGGTTTTTATATCCGAAAGCTTTGCAAGCTTATAACTGCCATTTGACAAATAGGGCCCATAAATAAATCCCTTTTCCGCATTAAACATTACTGTATCAAGCTTTGGATCGCCAAGCTGGCCCTTTTTCCTGAATAAGATCGGCGCCTTGGTTTCGGCATTTATCTGTACAAACAGCGAATCGTTCGTGCTGCTTTTAAAAGAAGATGCCAATTTATCCACCTGTTCCTTAATAGCTGCAGAATCCTCTTTGGAGGCCGATGCATTAAAGCTTACATAATCAAAACTGCGAAGCTCCTGCTTATTATTAAATAACGACTTGTGATCGTCATAATAGCTCTTGTAATCATCATCAGTTAAAGTGACCTTATTATCAGGTATGGAGGTATAATCCAGTGTTACATATTTAAAATTAACCAGCCTGTTTTTGGCCTCGTAATCATCCTTTGCATCCAGGGCATTGATATAAAGCCCGTTGGTTACCAGCGAAATATATTTTTCGCCCTTTTTCGCTTCGATCATTCCGGTCACAAAATCGGTCCACTGTACCTTCATCGGGTCATCAGCCTTTGCAGCCGCCAGGTTATTCAAGAAGTTATTCAGCTTTGCCCTATCCAATTGGCCTGTTCTTGGGTCGCCAAAAGCCTGTATGATCTGCGGGTTAGGATTATTTCCGCTTATCATTGCTTTTACTTCATCCTCGCTTACAGTCAACCCGAGTTTTTCGATCTCTTTGTTTAAAATGATCTGACTTACAGACTGGTTCCAGGTATTTTCCTGTAAATAGCTTGTAAATTGTGCAGTAATATTGGCCTGCCCGGTTTGTTGCTTCAGCTGATTGGTATTTTGCTCAAGCCTTTTGGAAAACACATCGTAAGCGATCTTCTCACCGTTCACCTCACCTATTTCATTATTATCACCCTTAAAAAAGGAGCCTCCCTGCCGCAATACTTCACCAGCAATAAACGCAACCAGCGATGCACCGATCACAATAGCTACGATCTTGCCCATGCGCTCGCGCAAATAAGTCATTACACCCATATATTCTATCTAATTTTAATTCTTCAAAAGAGCGCGCAAGATACAACTTTTAGTAAAATTTTAAACACAAAAATTTCGGGTAAAAAGCCTCACCTAAATCCTCTCCAAAAGGAGAGGACTTTTCATTCCACATTTGTTTATTTTATACTGTATTTAAGCCCTCCCCTTGGGGAGGGTTGGGTGGGGTTACTGGGCAATGCTCTGATCTTTAACATTTATTTTACCCTTCCCGTCTCTCAGTGTCCAGTGATTAAAACTTTCGTCGCTTATAAAGCTTGTCCCGTCGGTAATACTGCCATCGGCCATTTTTACATGTACCAGCTTATTGGAGTGTATTTGCTTGGTGGCCTCATCCCATATCAGCTCATCCGATGTAAATGTATCGCCCTTTGCATTGGTGCCTACTACATTTTTACGCAGCTCTATATTTTTTTCCTTCTCGCGGCGAATAGCATAATCAGAAATAATGGTGCTCGACTCCACCAGCTGGTTATCATAAAAAATAACCTTTACCCCATTAGGCATTTCAGTGTATGGTTTATCGGTTTTATACTCGATCATTACGGGCGCGGTCATGTGTGCCTTTACACGTGCGGAGTCGCTGTAGATCACATCCACGTCGGTATAACGTTCGATGGGTTTATTTACTTCCTTGGCTGATATCTGCTGCAGGGTTTTAAGATCGTTCTCGCAGCCCGTTATTAAGGCTATACCAGCAACTATTACCGGCAAAAATAAATGTGATATTTGTTTTGCCCCTCGCATCGCCGGCATTATTCAAATTTATACCGCTGGAACCATCTGTCGTTCAGCGTAAAGCCTAAATGAAAGTTTACATAGTTTTCCTGTACCAGGCCATTTGCTAAAGTACCCCGCTTACCTACTTCGGCAGAAAAGTTGATCTTATAAAAAGCTGAGGAGGCGCGGTCATGCGGCAATGGGATACCCAAACCAAAAGTAGCTGCGTATCTTTTAATATTGGTATTATTTACATTGAGGTAGGTTTGGTCATAAATAAAGCCTAACTGATAGTTGATCAAAGCCAGGTAGTTTGACAATGAATTTACGTTGGGGATGATCTGCCCGCCTACATTAAGGGTTCTACTGTTCTCCAAGCCTGCATTGGTCCCGGCTATTGACAAGCCTGACCATTGCCCCATGGTGTAATCTACACCTACGAGGAAACTGCCCTCCTTTTGATATGAGATACCAAAGTGATTGATATGCGGAAGCAGAATCTTTGCGTTCGGCGATTGCGTATTAACCAGTGTATCTGCTGCAACATTCTCATTGCCACTTGCATCGCGGGTATACTGGCTTACTATAAAGGTGTTCTGTACATTGAGCTTGTTGCCGGTTGAGGCTGAATATCCCAGGATGATGTGTTTAAAGTTCGGAAAGTCAATAGAATATTGAACACCGTAATCATAATTTATACCATTAACGTGATTAGATTCTTGCTGGCGCGAATTCAATGTTCCGTAAAGATTAGGGATCTCTGTTGATTGGTCTTCCTCCAGGTTGCCGAATATATACGAAAAATTAGCCCCGATAAGCAGGTGCTTGCCTATGCCAAACCCATAACCCAAAAATACCTTTGATAAACCACCCTGGCCACTGTAAATATAATTTACAGAATTTGTATCAACATTTGCGCTTCCGCTTGGGCTGGGCGAAGTACCATAGCCCTTGGGTAATGTTTGCTTATAACTATAGCCCAATTCGCTGTAAGGCATCAAGCCAAAGCTAAATGCTGATTTTTTTGTAACAGGAATAGCAAATGCAATATGGCTGAGGCGGGTATTTGAATTCTTTCCGGTTCCAAAACTATTCTTATCTGTAGTAAAATTAGTGTAAAGGCCCGCATCAATGGTGGTAAAAGCTATTTTGCCGTATGCTGCCGGGTTAATTACGTTGATGGTACTATATCCGCCTACCAGATTTACAGCTGTGGCAATGCCGCCCATGCCTATGTTTTGTGGTAAAAGCTGATCGCTGATAAGACCTATCCCGTATTTTGAATATGGAGAGCTTGTGGTTGCAGTTGATTGCGCCTTTGCTTCGAATACAATAGCAGCAAGTAAAAATGTTACAAAAAGCCTGGTATATTTAATCATTATTGTTTCGTATAGCTGCGTTCAATCCTTTAAGAACCAAATAAGGCTCATTTTTAATATAGGGGGCAAAGATGCTATTTTTCAATAGAGTATCAAAAAAAATACTGTCGCCCCCGGTTAGTATAATGTTCAGTTCCGGTTCGTTTTGATGATAACCTTCTATAAAGCCCATCATCTCATATTTAATCCCGTTTTGCACTCCCGATAGGATAGCTGTTTCGGTATCGATGCCATAAGTACTATCAAACTTTTCATCGGCATTAATTAAGGGCAACGCCCCCGTATAATAATTTAATGCTTTATAACGCATATTTAGGCCGGGCGATATACTGCCTCCAAAATAATTCCCTGCGGCATCAATCCAGTCATAAGTGATGGCTGTTCCGGCGTCAATCACCAGGCTACCTTTACCGGGATACAAATCTCTGGCGCCTATTACAGCAGCCAAACGGTCAAGCCCAAGTGTTTGAGGGGTTTTATATTGATTTCGGACACCGGCAGTCATCCCGGCATTAAAATATTTTACATCCATCCGCTCTTCCAATCCGCTCCGCCAGTCTTCAATTTCCTTTTTAACCGATGAGATGATTGCCCGGGTAACTTTATATTGATCAGTTAAATTAAACAGTGTTCCGGTACCGACGGTGGTATAATGCTCAGCTTGCAATAATTCGTCCTGTTCAAAAACTGCAACCTTCGTGAGGGTATTACCAATGTCAATAACCAGGTTGGCCATCAGGCTTTCACCATTGATAATATAGATTCCAAAATGGCCAGCCCATCCTCATTGGCCAGCAAACTATCCGCGGCGCGTTCCGGATGCGGCATTAATCCGAATATATTGCGCTCTTTATTGCAAACTCCAGCTATATTTTCGATAGAGCCATTCGGATTTGAATCGGCCGTAATATTACCTGCCTCATCGCAATACCTGAACAGCACCTGATCATTATCATTTATCGACTTCAAAACATCGCCATCCGCAAAATAATTACCCTCGCCATGAGCTATAGGTATTTTTAAAGCTCTTTGCGCGTCTATCTGGCAGGTAAGTAACGAATTAGTCGTTTGTGCCTTCAGGTAAATATTGCTGCAATTAAATTTTCTGTTCACATTGTGCAACAGGGCTCCCGGCAGCAAACCTGCTTCAGTTAATACCTGGAAACCGTTACAAATGCCCCAAACGTAACCACCCTTTGCAGCAAACTGGATCACTTCCTGCATAATAGGCGAAAAACGGGCAATAGCGCCCGAGCGCAGGTAATCGCCAAATGAAAAGCCGCCCGGCAATACAATAAAATCGCATCCCTGCAGATCGTGGTCCTTGTGCCAAAGGCGTACTACCTTTTGCCCCAATTTTTCTAATACGTGGATGATATCCTCATCGCAATTAGACCCCGGAAATATAACAACTCCAAACTTCATGGTACAAAACTAATATAACCCCCGAAATTTGAACGAATGTAAAAGTTAAAAAGTGTTAAACTGAAAGTATATGATGCTGATCAGCAACAAAAAGAACAGCGATTCGTAGAACCAGCGACTGTTAGCATACAAAAAATAGTAAGCAAAAAATACCGCAGCCGGTACTGCACATAATAAAAAGTGATCGAGCAGGAAGCCCGAGCGGACATAAAATGAAAATCCACCTATCAGGAGCACAAAAAACAACAACTGGAACGACTTGCGGGTTTGCACGTAGCTTTTAAAGAAGTTTTGCTGCAATTTGAAGAAACAAAAGATCAGGATAAATATTACCGGGACCAATACCAGGTAGTTGTAATAATTAATGCTGATACTGGCGGGGAATTTAGTGCCTAAAGGCAGCCAGATGTTATAAAATTGGCCCAGTTTATCGTTGAGGTAATAAAGTACCGCCAAAAAGAAGAATATGGTAATGAAGCCTATAATGGAGGCCGCCCATTCGCGCCAGTTAAAGGGCCTGAAAATGATCAGCGCTATCCATATCGCAACAAACATGTAAATAAAGGGCAGATAGATCATGGTGCCAACAGCCACGATCATCCCGGCATCATAGGAGATGGATTTAACTTCTTCCCCCTTATAAAAATTGAACACCTTATACAGCATCCATATCACCAGGAAATTGCACAGCAGAGGAGGGCTTAGCATCAAAAACGGTGTGAAGAGGCCCGAAACTACGATATACATCAATGCCGGTAAAAAAGTGGACCTGCCTAATAAGTTGTTATGATTAACCAGGTAATTGATCAGCATAGCCTGCCCGAAGACCAAAGCACCTGCAAAAAATAAATTGAACACAGGCGGGATAACAGATTGGTAGGAAACCGGGATGAGCAACCGGGAAAAAAGCTCAGTAAAAGGAAATTCTGTTTTAACGGGGAAGTTATAAGCAAACCCAATCCGCAGGGCAAACAAAACTACGGCCAGCCATACAATGTTTAAGGGATTAAAAGAGCGGAATAGTTTGATCATTTTGCGGATTTCAACGCAATAATAGAAAATGGCAATGACAAAATTAGCACATACAAATTAAATGGTCGTATTTGACCAGGCGTTCCGATGGAACGCTAATATTTTATTATTTAGCGCTACCGACCAAACGTCCCTAACGGGACGTTCAAACAAGGAGAAATGCAGGAATAACACTAAAAACATCCTATAGGGATGTCTGGTCGGTAGAAAAAATGTGAAATGGTTTTCTCGTTCCGTAGGAACGTCTCGTGCTAAATAAGATGCAAATCAAAATTATATACCCCTTGCATAACGCTTTACCATATTATCTATGATCTGCGCGGTTTCATCCGGAAAATTAACCTGTACTTTTTTATCATCGGCTATCCAATTATTGATCTGTTCCACAAAGTGTTCATCAATAGCATGAATAACAGGTACCCCTAATCTCGAAGCGGCCAAAGCGTTGCATTGCTGCTCATATTGCCCGGTCATGGGTATTACCAATACTTTTTTCTTCAGAAATAATGCTTCTGCAGGCCCCTCAAATCCGCCTCCGGTAAGCAGGCCCTCACAACTCGCCATGCTGTTATTAAAGCCCTCATTACTCACAGGAAATATCTGGACATTGCCGCTTTGATAAGGCGTTTTTTGGCGCTTGGAGAAAATATGCCATTGCACATTATGGGTTTTGCTCAAATATTTTAGCAGAATTTGGTCATCATAAGCAGGCAAATAAACGGTGTAATGCCCCTTATTTGTCGGTTCCAGGTTTCTTATGCCACTGCGGATAACAGGGGTATGGATAAAGTCGTCATATCTTTCAAAATGAAAACCGATATGATGTGTGGTAGGGGAATAATATTTAAAAAGCCATTCGGCATAGTTCCATTTCTTTGGCCGGGGTGTTTTTGATGAAACAAATGAACATTGGTGGCTCAATGAAACCGATGGCAGTTTTTGCCTGCGGCATGCCCAGGCGCTAACAGGTTCAAAATCGTTAATAATGAGATCGTATTGCGCCAATGGCAAATTATTGATATCATGCCATAGCTGCCTCAGGTTCATCAGCTTGTAGGTGGCCCACCTGTCCACACCGCCTTTTGTGCCGAAAACAAAGCTAAAACCGTGCAGGCGGTATTTAAGGGGTTGTGATAAAGATACTTCGGCCTCTGTTCCGCTGATCAGCAGGTCAAGCTCGCCATATTGCTGCAACAGGGGTACTATCTCCCGCGCCCGGCTGATATGACCGTTGCCTGTACCCTGAATGGCATATAATATTTTCATGTAGATATTGGAATGCCGTAATACTGGAAAAGTTACAACCAACATTACAACTTTGCAACATTACAACATTTCAGCAAACAAAAGAAATTAATGCGTTTCCTGCTTAAAACGCTCGAGCAGATTTTTTACATCCAGTTTGGCATCCAGGTCCTCAGCATCGGTTTTATCCTCTTCGTCATTATCGCTACGGAAATTATCCGGCTCGTACTTAAATATCGTCCACTTCTTTTTATGATATTCAAGTGCAGTAAGGCTCTCCACCCAATCGCCGGAGTTAAGGTAAAGCACCGAACCGTGCTTATCGCTTGCTTCCATCTCCCTGATCTCAGCATGATGAATATGCCCGCATATAACATATTGATAGCCTTTTTCAACAGCTAGGTCGGCCGCCGTTTGCTCAAATTGATTGATGAATTTTACCGCATCCTTAAATCTCGCTTTCACCTTTTGCGAAAAGCTCATCTTCTCGCGACCCATGGCAGTTAAAAACCAATTGGTAAAACTGTTCAGCAATATCAGGGTATCATATCCCACGGCGCCCAGCTTAGCCAGCCATTTGGAATGCTGCATGGTTACGTCGAAAACATCCCCGTGAAATATCCAGGCCTTTTTGCCGTCCACGTTTAAAACTATTTTATTGCGCAATTCGAATGAGCCCATCGTAAAATCGGCAAACTTGCGCAGCATTTCATCATGGTTGCCGGTAAGGTAATATACCGGAACGCCCTCGGTTACAAATTTTAATATCCGGCGCACCACCTTCATGTGCGTTTCGGGCCAGTAGGACTTGCTGAACTGCCAGATATCGATAATATCGCCGTTCAGGATCAGCAATTTGGGCTTGATGCTTTTTAAATACTTGAGGAGTTCCTTGGCGTGGCAGCCGTACGTGCCCAAATGCACATCAGAGATCACCACAATGTCTACTTCACGTTTCGCCATTAAAATTTGGGGGGATAATTTGCCATCCGGTAATTTTTACCGGTTAATACTTTGGAGAGGATTGTAAAATAACGACTATTCGTCGTCGTCATCTTCATTAACTTTTAGTTCGTATGGGCTTGCATAGAATACGCCCAGTAATAAAAGTAATCCTGCCACCACTAAATATGCATACTCAAAATTCATACAGGGTTATTTTACAAAGTTCGGTAATTGTAAATTATCTGAGTATTAAGACTCTGTTAAATGTAAAAGGTTTCACGCGGTGGAAAACTTTTTTTCAATGCGATCCAGCTGCTTTAAATGATGTTTCGAGTGGATGAGAATAAATTTGAACCATTGCCTGGCATTCAGCATTCCCAAACGCGTATGCCTGGTTCTGTTATGAGGCGGCGCATCATGAATTTTAGGAACGAGATCATTAATGCGTCTGCGGCATTTTATCAGCAGGTTCCTCGCTTCTTCCTTAGTGATCTTTGTTGCAGGTATTTTAGCTGCAAGGGCCGGGGGCACTTTTGTCCTGAATGGCGGGAACCGGTTAAAAATGAAAACAAAAAAGCCTACAGGAGTGCGGCCTTTTGAGGTTGGTTTGCAACTGCTGAGGGTACATTTTTCGAGCGCGATACTTGACCCGAGATTGGCCTGCAGGATATGGGAATATACCTCGGCATACGACCAGCCGCCGCCCGGAGGCGTTACATCGAAAAGATCATCAGGAATGGTATCCAGGCGTTTGCGGTAGGTATCCAGTACCTCCTCAATTTCCTTGCGCTCAGATCCTATGCTCATGATTGTTTATATTTCGAATATCGGATTTTCGATTTCGAATTTAGTAAATCTTATAATACCTGCCCATATATTACTTCTCCTGATATGGCTTTGCTTGATTTTATTTTTACCCTCTTTGCGCCAAAGGCGAAGAGAGGGTCGTCCAGCGTAGCGCAGACGGGGTGAGTCGACAGCGCATGCTCATAGCAATAAAGTTAACTCTTTCAAACTCGCTATCTGCACAATCACATCATCCGGCTTATCCAGCCCTGCCGGATTAAAATAAATTGCATCCATCCCAAAATCCAATGCGCCGCGCACATCAGCTTCAACACTGTCGCCTATCATCAGGCTTTCATTTTTTGATGCCCCTGCCAAATCAAGTGCATGCTGAAAAATCGCTTTATCAGGCTTATTCACTCCCACCACTTCCGAAATAATAACATGCTGAAAATACCCCCCGATATTCGTCCCGCTGATCTTCAACTGCGTCGATTCTCTGAAACCATTTGATATCAAATGCAAAGTATATTTTGATCTCAGGTACTCCAATGTCTCGTGAGCATCAGGAAAAAGATTGGTTTTGGTGGGGCACAACTGCACATAATCATCCTCAAAACCAACCGGTACCAGGTCGGGATGCAGGCCAAGATCGAGAAAGGTCTTTTTAAATCGCTCCTCGCGCAGTTCGGTCTTCGTGATCTTCCCCACATGATACTCGGCCCAAAGGCGATGGTTATTGCGGGTATAGGTTTCAATAAACAAATCGGGAGAATGTAGGCCCAATTCTTTTAAAGCATAAATACCATACAACTCATGCAAAGTCTCCTCAGCATTCTTATCAAAATCCCAGATGGTGTGGTCGAGATCGAAGAAAATGTGGCGATATTTTATTTCGGATTTCGGATGTTCAATTTCGGATTTATTCATTGTACTTAAGACTGCATTAAACCAATAATAAAAAAAGGCATAATAATAAGAAAGGATATTATTAGATAAAATAATCTGTGCCCTTTTCTGAATACAGCATTCAGTATCATAATAATACTTAACGGCAAGGCAATAACAGGCGCAATTGGCCACTCTCCAATAGTCATAGGGTGGAATATGGCAGAGTTAGAAAAAAGTGAAATCCAGCAAATGCAATATATTGTAAAAGCAGTTAAAGTGATAGGATATCTTTTTAAATAAGTGTAGGCCGTATCCATGAATAATTATTAACAACTATTAATGCTTGGATTGCCTAAAAGTAACCCATGAGTATTTGTCTTACTTTAAACTTTAATTGAGATTGCGCTGCTAAATTCGAAATTGAAAATCCGAAATTCGAAATCCCTCACACTTTCTCCCCAAACGCCAGATCCCCCGCATCACCCAAACCCGGAACTATATAAGCTTTCGATGTCATTTCCTCATCTACAGCCCCCAGCCATAAATGTGCCTTTGGCAAATTGGCCTTTACGTGTTCTATTCCTTCGGTACTGGCAATAACAGCGGCAATATGCAGCTCCTTAATATCATATTGTGCCATCAGCTCTTTACACACCATCACAATGCTTTGACCGGTGGCAAGCATAACATCGCACATAATTAAGGTCTTCCCGGTCAGATCGGGCGACGAAATATGATCGATATTAATGATAAACGCACCTGTCTTTTTTACTTTCCGGTAAGCGGTCACAAAAGCCGATGGCGATTGATCAAAATAATTCATAAACCCCTGGTGAAACGGCAAGCCAGCCCGAAGTATGGTACACAGCACCGGTTGGCCTTCCGGAATGTTTATGGCTGCAACCCCTAAGGGTGTCTGTACTTCAGCTGCGGTATATTTTAATTTTTTGCTGATCTCGTAAGCCATTATCTCACCCATCCTTTCCACATTCCGCCTGAAACGCATCTTGTCCTGCTGTGTATTGGCATCTCGCAACTCGGCTAAGAATTGATTGGCTATTGTATTGGTTTTATTGAGAATGAAAAGCATCTTGTTAGAGATTGGAGATTAGTTGATTAGAGATTAGTAAAAATACGCAATAGTGATCGGAGATTAATTAACCGACAAATAATAAAAATGTTCGATACACATACATGCAACCAATCTCTAATCTCCAATTAACTAATCTCTATTTCCCAAACCCTGCTGACATAAGGCTGTCACACGCGCTTTTTACTTTTGATTAAAGAAAATTAAAACTATGGAAACGCTGAAAAAACAGCTGTTTAACAGCTCAATTATGACAAACCTGTTATCGTTTTATACGCAAACCCTTTATACTATATTTCGTATTTTTGCAATCATCTATGGAATTTAAATTAACCTCACAATACTTACCCACCGGCGACCAGCCAGAGGCTATCCGCCAGCTGGTTGAAGGTGTAAACAATGCGGATCCTTTTCAAACCCTGCTTGGTGTTACAGGCTCCGGGAAAACATTTTCCATTGCCAACGTCATCGCGCAAACGCAAAAACCCACATTGGTGCTTAGCCATAATAAAACATTGGCGGCGCAGCTGTATGGCGAGTTCAAGCAGTTTTTCCCCGAGAACGCGGTTAATTACTTTGTATCCTATTACGATTATTACCAACCCGAGGCATTTATAGCCAGCACCAATACGTATATTGAAAAGGACCTGCAGATAAACGAGGAAATTGAAAAACTGCGCCTGCGCACTACTTCAAATTTAATGTCGGGCAGGCGGGATGTGATCGTTGTTTCGTCCATTTCATGTATTTATGGTATGGGTAATCCTGATGATTTTAAGGATTCGGTCTTCCGGTTTGCTGCGGGCACCCGCATCAGCCGCAATGCTTTCCTGCATCGCCTGGTCGAAATTCTGTATGCACGCACCACGGCAGATTTTAAGCGTGGTACCTTTAGGGTGAAGGGTGATGTGGTGGATATATATCCGGCTTACATGGATCTTGCTTATCGCATTTCATTTTTTGGCGATGATATTGAAGAACTAAGCACTTTTGATCCCGGCACCGGCAAAACCATCGAAAAGATGACCCACATGGTGGTCTTCCCGGCCAACCTTTACGTAGCACCCCGCGAACGCTTCACAAGTTCCATTTGGGCGATACAGGAGGAATTGGAGGTCCGTAAAAAGCAGTTCATTGATGATAAGCGCTTCCTCGAAGCCAAACGATTGGAAGAAAGGGTGAATTACGATCTGGAAATGATACGCGAACTCGGCTATTGCTCAGGTATAGAGAATTACTCAAGATTTTTTGATGGCCGACAGCCTGGCGCGCGACCATTCTGTTTATTGGATTATTTCCCGGATGATTATTTGATGGTGATCGATGAGAGCCATGTCACCGTACCCCAGATCAGGGCCATGTATGGCGGCGACCGCTCCCGCAAAATATCACTGGTTGAATATGGCTTCCGTTTACCCGCAGCCCTGGATAATCGCCCCCTAAACTTCCAGGAATTTGAAAAACTGGCACCGCAAACCATTTATGTGAGCGCTACTCCCGGCGATTTCGAACTGGAAAAATGTGGCGGTGTGGTGGTGGAACAGGTGATACGCCCAACTGGTTTGCTCGACCCGGTAATTGATGTGCGGCCGGTGATCAACCAGGTGGATGACCTGCTCGACGAGGTGGACAAAACCGTAAAAATGGGCGACCGCGTGTTGGTTACCACGCTCACCAAACGTATGTCTGAGGAACTGGCAAAATATATGGACAGACTGGGCATCAAATGCCGTTACATTCACAGCGAGGTAAAGACTCTGGAACGTGTAGAGATACTAAGGGGCTTGCGCCTGGGTGAATTCGATGTGTTAATCGGTATCAATTTGCTGCGTGAGGGCCTTGACCTGCCCGAAGTATCCCTGGTTGCTATACTGGATGCTGACAAAGAGGGCTTTCTGCGTTCAGAACGCTCATTGATACAAACCATTGGCCGCGCTGCACGAAACGACCGTGGCCGTGTGATCATGTATGCTGATAAGATCACCGATTCTATGCAGATCACTATGGACGAAACCAACCGCCGCCGCGATAAACAGATCGCCTATAACCTGGAGCACGGCATCACGCCAAGAACCGTTGGCAAGTCAAGGGAAGCCATTATGGAGCAAACCTCCGTCATGGATTTTGCAGGCGGAACAGCTAAAGCCTATGTAGAGGCAGACAGCATTTCTTTAGCAGCTGACCCGATAGTTCAATACATGACCAAGCCCGACCTGAAGAAGGCTATCGAGAATACCAAAAAAGAAATGGTTGCCGCGGCCAAAGACATGGACTTTTTATTGGCAGCCAAACTCCGCGACGAAATGTTTGCGCTTGAAAAAATGATGGAAGAACGGTTTTGATGTGCGAATTTGCAGATTATAGATGTGCGGATGGGTAAAAATTGGTGCTGGAGATTTCATCCCAAAGTCATTTGCCATCCGCACATTTGAAATCCGCTCATCCTCCTTGTAACATTTTTAAGGCCTGCACGTCATAATTTTAATTATGATATCATTTTATAGTTGAACATCAACCATATGTAAAAATTTTTGAAAATATCATATGCAAACATTTTTATCGTTTTAAACTTATATTTGTAGTCTTAAAATTAATCTGATGGAATTTCTCAGTTTCCTGTTAACAGCCATACTTGTTTTATATATCATACGTGCCCTTGTTCGTTTGTTACTGCCAATGCTTTTTCAAAATTTGATGAATAAGGCACAACAGCAAGGTCAGGGTCAGCAACAATACCGCAGTAATCCGCGCCAGCCCGAAGGAAAGGTTAAGGTTGATTATATCCCCCAAACCAAAAAATCCGTTCCCGACTCGGAAGGTGACTTTATCGATTATGAGGAAATAAAGTAAAAGCCTATGGAGCCAAACCAGGTATTCAAGCGCCGCCATTTCGGCAACCCGGTAGCCTTCACGCTGATCACTACCAATTATCTCGTGATTGTTTTGGGATTGAGTTTTACTGTTTCACACCATAAGATCCACTGGTTTTTTTGGGTGATATTTGGCCTACTTGCCCTATACAATATTTACAGCCTGCGCAAAAACTGGGCTGAATTTGACAAAGCAAATATTATTGCCTATATCATCGGCGCCGCTGGTTTAAGTTTGCTTTTTTTTCTTTTCTGAGTAATTGCCGCCACTACTTCCCGGTAAATTAATTATAATTCCTTTTCTCACCCAAATTTCTATTTTTGGGGAATATATTTATCCAATCAAAAAACTTAGATGAATAACTGGTTTAAGCAAAATGGCATTCACCTTGCCGTTATCGGGATTTTTTTAGCGATCTGTTTCTTTTATTTCGGGCCCGCCTTCCAGGGGAAGACATTAGGTCAGCGGGATGTGACGGGCGCACAATCCACCCAAAAAGAAATAAACGATTACCGTGCAAAGGATACCACCATTTTATGGACCAACCAGATATTCGGCGGTATGCCTGCCTACCAGATATGGGCCCCCTATCCTGATAATATCACTACCCACGTGGTAAACGTGTTGATAAAAGTGTTCCCAAATCCACTCTACACAGTTTTTCTGCTATTGTTTGGCACTTATTTCCTGTTTTGCGTTCTCAATTTGAATCCCTGGCTTGCGGCAGCGGGCGCAGTGGCGTTCACTTTTTCGTCCTACAATATTATACTACTGGCAGCAGGTCATAGCAACCAGGCATTTGCCATATCCTTTTTTGCACCGATACTGGCCAGCATGATACTTACTTTCAGGGGGAAATACTGGCTTGGCGCCTCGTTGACTACCCTTTTCTTAGCAATGGAAATACGGGCCAACCACATCCAAATGACCTATTATCTGCTCCTGATCATTTTGATATGGGTAGGTATTGAACTGTATCACGCTATCAAAAATAAAACTACTGCTCCTTTTATTAAGTCGATAGCCTACATAGGCGGGGCTACATTGCTTGCCTTAGCCATCAATGCATCGTCGCTTTGGAGTACATACGAATATGGAAAGGACAGTACCCGTGGGCAATCCAACCTTACGCAGCATACCAGTGAGCCAAGCAATGGCTTATCCAAACAATATGCTTACGAGTACAGCCAAACTTTTGGTGAGAATATTACCTTTTTGGTACCGAATGCTTATGGCGGCGAAACGGGCCTGTCATCAATGGATGTTCAAAATTCTGATTTTTATAAGGAATTGGTTAGCGGGTTAGGAACGTTGGGTGTCCCGCAGGAGCAGATGGATAATGCAATAAACCAGGTAGCTGGCACAGGATTATTCAATACCTATTGGGGCGATAAACCCCTCACCAGCGGCCCGCATTACTTTGGTGCGGTAATCTGTTTCCTGTTTATTTTCGGCCTATTTATTGTTAAAAACCGCATTAAATGGTGGCTGCTGGCTTCGGTGGTATTAACCATGTTCCTTTCTATTGGAAGTTCTTTTCCGTATGTATCCGATTTCTTCTTCAACTATTTTCCGCTCTACAATAAGTTCAGATCTATCGAATCAATATTATCGGTAACTGCCCTTTGTGTTCCTATGCTGGCAATCCTCGCTATCAGGGAGACTACTGTTATCACAGACAAACAGCTACTGGTAAAAAAGTTATTATACACGCTGTATATAACCGGCGGACTTAGCTTATTGCTGTGGGTGTACCCAGAGTTGCTTTTGAGTTTCAGGCCAGGCAATCAATTGCTTCTCACCAACCAACTTACCCAACTGTTCAAAGGGAACAGCGCAGTTGCCACAGGCATAATGAACGGACTGGCAAGAGACAGGGAAAGCCTTGAACGCGCTGATGCAATGCGTTCGCTTATATTCATAATAGTCACCTTTGGAGTTTTGTGGCTTTTCATCAAACAGAAAATGAATGCAACCGTATTGTCGTTAACCTTCTTCGCACTGATATTAGTTGATTTGTGGCAGATAGACAAACGTTACCTGCGCGATGAGAGTTTTGAAGAAAGGGAAGAAACTACAGCGCCTAAGCCACGCGAAGTGGACACATTTATCCAACGCGATACCGACCCTGACTTTAGGGTTGTAGATTTGACGCAAGGCGTGCAAATGGCTAAACAGGACCTGATGACACCGTTCTTCCACAAATCAGTCTGGGGCTATTCTGCTGCCAGGATGAAACGCTTTGATGAGGTAATTGACAACCAATTCTCGAGGTCAGTTAATCACGATGTACTGGATATGCTGAATACCAAGTATATTATTTCACAGGACGACAAACAAAACCTCACCATGCAACGCAATCCAACAGCATGCGGGCATGCCTGGTTCGTGAAAAAGGTGCAATTTGTAAAAGATGCCGACCAGGAAATGCAGGCGATCACCGCCTTTTCACCTAAAGACGAGGCCATTGTAGACCAGCGCTTTAAAGGTGCCATCGATGAGAAAACACTCAGTGTTGATCCAAATGCGACAATAACGCTTACCCATTACTCACCTGATGATATGGTTTATCAGAGTGGCAGCACTGTTGCGTCGGTTGCGGTATTCTCAGAAATTTATTACGATAAAGGCTGGAAAATGTATGTCGACGGCAAAGAGCAGCCTTATTTCCGTGCCGATTATCTTCTACGCGCGGCACAACTACCGGTGGGCAACCACAAGGTTGAATTTATCTTCCATCCCGCATCTTACTACACTGGCGAAAAGATATCACTGGCAGGTTCGATTGTATTGATACTCGCTTTAGGCGGTGTGATTTTTATGGGGGTAAGAAAGAAGCCTAAAGAAGAGAAGAAAGCTGCTTAACTTTTATGTCATTGCGAGGAGGAACGACGAAGCAATCGCATGCTATACAGAGCGACTTGCATAGTTCGCGATTGCCGTGCTATCGCTCGCAATGACAAATTTTAATCATTAGTCCTTCTATTCCTCATCCAATACCATCCTAAATTAAAAGCTATTACCACGTGATTAAACAGCGTTGGCACCAAACCATAATACCGCTTCATAATATCGAAACGTTCTAATAAGCTTTGTTTGTGCCTTTGCTTTGACATGCCTCCCACCAAATATTTCGCCACATAGCCTTCCACTCTTATAATCTTATTGGCTTTTTTTGCGGCGCAGATGATCCAGTCGATATCTGCGCTTAAATGATATTGCGGATCAAAGGGCCCGGTTAATGATCGTCTGATATAAATTGCCTGGTGACTCACACTCATCCCATACTTAAAGCTCTGCCAGGTAAACTTCTCAGGAGCTTTATGCCTTCTTTGACCCAGGCTTTGGCCTCGCTCATCTATCATTTCCGTTTCGCCATAATAAATATCGGCATCATTTGCTGCCGCGAAAACATTGGCTATGGTATCGGGTGCATATATTTCATCACCCGAATTCATGAACAATACATAATCGCCGGTGGCCGTCGCAAGGCCCTTGTTCATAGCGTCATAAATACCCTCGTCCTTTTCGCTGATCAGTTTTATTTTATCACGGTATTTTTTGATGATATCTAACGTACCGTCGGTTGAACGGCCGTCCACAATAATATATTCAATATTGAGATAAGTCTGGTTCAAAACCGAAAGCATAGTGCGTTCTATATCTCTAACATTGTTATAGACAACGGTGATGACACTTAATTTTGGTTGGAACATAGAACCTTAAAGATAAAAAATATAACTCTGTGTTCCTCCGTGTAAACCTCCGCGCCCTTTGTGGTTAATTTTCACCACAAAGTACACAAAGAAAAGTCACGGAGTGCACGGAGATCGGGGCACTATTCACTAACAGTTTTTAAAACGACTTCACTTTTTAATAATTGCTGATACAGACTTAGGTGCTTTTTCGATATAACTTCTTCCGAAAAATTATCCATCACGGTTTGCCTTGCCTGCTGTTGCAGTTTACGTTTATCAGGATGATTAATGGCCCACTCCATGCCATCAGCAAAGCTCTCTGACGAACGATAAGCCGCCAGGTATCCATTGTACTCATGCTTCACCATATCGGGTATCCCTCCCGTGGTAAATGCAATAACCGGGGTGCTGCACGCCAGGCTCTCCATCACCGTATAAGGCAAATTATCCTCAAGCGACGGGATCAGGAAGGCATCTGCAGCGGCATAATAACCGGCTAATTGCTCATCATCATCAATCGTTCCCAAAAACCTGGTTTTAAAAGGGAATTCAGGTACATCTTCAGTATTGCGGTTACCAAATACCACAAGTTCGATATGCTCTGCCTTCGCACCTAATCTCATTTTCAATAATTCAAGGCTTTCCAATAAATAGCTCGTTCCCTTATGCAAATCTTTTCTTGAAGGCATAAATCCGCTTAAAAAAACAAATTTCTCAGCCGGGAAGCCCGCCAGTTTCTTAGCAGCCTGCTTATCTGCTGATTTAAAAATATCCGTTTCCAGTGTATTGGCAATTTGACTTATTGCCCTTCCTTTCGTCAGGCTGCTTTGCAATACAGATGCCTGCATCCAGGTGCTTGGAGCCACAACAGTAAAATCCAATTGAGCGTATGCATCCTTCTTCTGCTTCCATGCCCGATGGGAATAATCGTCAGGAGACGAATCCTTAAGCAAGGGGCAATTTCCACATTCTTGTATAAAATGATCGCAGGTGTAGCGCACATGGCATCCGCCTGTAAAAGCATTGCTGTCATGAAAAGTCCACACTACAGGTTTGTTGAGTTTGGCGATCTCAGCGATATGCTTCGGGTTCAAAAACCCGTGATTTACCCAGTGCAAGTGAATGATATCGGCATTTTTAACATCAGGGTGATGAATAACCGACCGCCCGAACCAGGCGAATGAAAAGGGGGTTTTGAGTGCTTTGAGGTACCTTTTTGCCCATATGCGCTCCAATATAATGGTTGCAGCGGTATAAGCCTTTTGCAGCAAATTTGTGTTAAAGTCACCTATCTGCGGATTTTTTCCGAATTTATAGTGTACAATAACTTTAGAATCAATATTTTGGTTGAGTAATGCACGATTAAGCCGCATGCAGGCCCTGCCTGCACCGCCGTTTCCATCATAAGTATTCAAATGCACTACTTTCAACATGTCTCAAAAATACATTTATTCGTTTCAAATAAATTTTTAGTACGATGAAAAAACTGTACCTGCTGTTATTTTCGGCTCTGCTATTTCAAAACTTTGCACATGCGCAAAGTCAGGAAGTTTATTTTACCTCCTATCCAACGCTAACGCCCGATGGCAAAACCATCATCTTTAGCTTTGAGGGCGATTTATGGAAGGCGGATATTAATAATCCGGTTGCATTAAGACTAACCGCTATGCAGGGCGAAGAAACCAATCCGCGGGTATCTCCTGACGGGAAATGGCTGGCCTTTTCATCCAATCAGTTTGGCAACAATGATGTATATGTGATGCCGATGGCGGGCGGCGAGATCAGGCAGCTCACCTACCATGATGCAAATGACCAGGTCGACTCATGGAGTTGGGATTCAAAGTCGATCTATTTTACATCCAACCGCTACAACAGCTTCAGCGAGTATAAGGTAAACCTGAGTGGTGGCACCCCTTCTCGCGTTTTTGGAAACTACTTTAATACCATTCACGGTGTATTTGAACATCCGCAAACAGGAGAGCTATTTTTCAGTGATACCTGGGAAAGTTATCTTTTTCCGCAGCGTAAACATTACAAGGGCGCCTATAACCCGGATATCCAATCTTATAATCCTAAAACCAAGGCCTACAAACAATATACCGACTGGATAGGCAAGGATTTCTGGGCCACACTTGACCAAAAGGGAAACATCTATTTCGTATCTGATGAAGCAAACGGTGAGTATAACCTCTATACCTTTATCAATGGCAAAAAGACTGCTCTGACTCAATTTAACACCTCTATTAAGCGACCTTATGTGAGCGCCAACGGTGAAAAAGTGGCGTTTGAAAAGGATTACCAGCTATTCGTATATGACATTGCTTCAAAGCAAACTCAAAAATTGAATTTCACCATTTTTCGCAATGATGTATTACCCAAACAGCAGGAATTTGATATAAAAGGCAAAATTGAGGCAATGGATGTGTCACCTGACGGCAAAAAGATGGCCTTTGTTTCGCGGGGAGAACTTTTTGTAAGCGACCTGGAAGGAAAATTTACCCGGGAAATAGAGCGTGGAAACTCTGAGCGTGTTACAGAAGTGAAATGGCTGCCCGATAACCGGTCGTTGATTTTCAGTCAGACACTAGGCGGCTATTTTAACTGGTATACTATAGCTGCGGACGGATCGGGCAAGGAGAGGCAGATCACCGATGAAAAACAAAATAACCGGGAACTTACCGTGAATAAGGCGCACACCCAGGGGGCTTATCTGAGCGGCCGCGAAGAAGTTAGGCTGATCGACCTGAAAACACTCACCAGCAAAACCATAGCTAAGGACGAGATATGGGGATTTCAAACCGCACAACCCTACATTTCGCCAAATGGAGAATATGTAGTTTATAATGCGCACCGCAATTTTGAGTCGGATATATTTGTTTACGGCATCAACAGTGGCAAAACTTTGAACCTCACCAATAGCGGGGTATCTGAGTCGGAGCCATTCTGGTCGCCCGATGGCAAGTATATCTACTTTAGTTCCTCTCGCACACAACCCGAATATCCATACGGTTCACGAGATGCGCATATCTTCAGAATGCCGCTTCAAAAATTTGATGAGGCATTCAGAATGGATAAGTTCAGGGACCTATTTAAGGAAGATAAAAAGGATACCACAGCGAATAAAGACGATAAAAAAGCATCTGCCAAAAAATCAGCAGAACAGGCTGCTCCTAAACCACCTGCGGATATTGTAATTAATACTGACGACCTGATGAAGCGCCTCGAACGTGTGAGCACTTATTTCGGAAGCCAGACTTCGCCATACATTATTCAAAAGGGCGAGAAAACGTTTGTTTATTACCTGTCCGACCAGGATGAAGGTAAGCGTGCCATCTATCGCACAACCATACAGCCTTTTGAAGATAATAAAACCGAAAAGGTAAATGGAGGTGAAACATTTGGCTATGATATTATTCCCGGAGGAGATAAATACTACGTGCTGGCAGCGGGCAATATCTATACCCTGAACACTGAAACTAACAAAATGGACAAGGTCGATATCATGAGTTATAAGTTCGACCGCAACCTGGCAGGTGAATTTAGGCAGATGTATGATGAGGCCTGGGCAGGCTTGGAGGAAAACTATTACGATGGCGATTTTCATGGCGCGAACTGGAAGAAAATGCATGACCAGTACAGCACTTATTTACCTTACCTGAACAACCGCGCCGATCTGAGACTATTATTGAATGACCTGTTAGGCGAACTCAACTCATCGCACCAGGGCTTCTTTTCCAATGGAAGCGAGGAAAATAAAACCCTACGCTTCCGCACAATGGAAACCGGGATCGTATTTGATAATGATGATCCTTACAAGGTGACTGGAGTAATCAAGAACAGTAATGCTGATAAGGCCGACATCAACATCCAAACCGGCGACAAGCTAAAAGCGGTAAACGGAGTTACTGTTGATGAAAAACAGGACAGGAACTTTTACTTTACCAAACCATCCTTAGATAAGGAACTTGAATTAGTATTCGATCGTAGCGGCAAGGAAATCAAAATAAAAATTCACCCTGAAGCAAGTGGCGACTTTGCGGGTAACCTGTATGACGACTGGATAGAAAATAACCGGAAAGTAGTTACCGAAAAAAGCAAAAGCCGTATTGCCTATGTCTACATGAAAAACATGAGCACAGGCGCATTGGAAACCTTTTTAGAGGATATGGTAGATGACGCCTATAAAAAGGATGCCCTCATCCTCGACCTCCGCTATAATACCGGCGGGAACGTGCATGATGCTGTGCTGCAATTTCTGTCGCAGCGGCCATACCTGCAATGGCAATACCGAGGCGGACAAAAAACGCCCCAACCAAACTTTGCGCCGGCGGCAAAACCGATCATCCTGCTGGTGAACGAGCAAACCCTGAGTGATGGGGAAATGACCGCCACCGGTTTCAAGGCATTAGGGCTGGGCAAGATCATCGGCACAGAAACCTACCGCTGGATCATCTTCACCAGCGGTTCCGGACTTGTTGATGGCTCATTTTATCGTATACCAGCCTGGGGCTGTTTTACGCTTGATGGCAAAGACATTGAGAAAACAGGTGTAGTTCCAGATATCAATGTAAAAACAGGCTTTACTGATCGACTTGAAAATAAAGACCCGCAACTGGATAGGGCAATTGACGAAATTATGAAGCAATTGAAATAGATTTTTGTAGAGACGCAAAATTTTGCGTCTCTACGTTTATTTGGTTAAAAATCTTTTCTTTGCATCCCTAATGAGCAACGAACTCACCGATAAGGCATTTTGGGCAAATTACTGGGAATCAAAAACAGGTCTGGCGTTCAGCGTCCCTGAAAATTATACTTTTCATAAATTATTAAAAAAGGTAATCGACGAAAATAAGATCGAGACAGCCATAGAATTAGGTGGCTTTCCCGGCTATTATGCCATCTTTCTGAAAAAATACTTCGGTCTAAACACTACCCTGTTCGACTTTTATGTTCATCAACCTGTTTTAAAAGAAGTGTTGAATGCCAACCAACTCAACGAAAAAGACATCGAAGTAATAGAAGGCGACCTGTTCAATTATCAACCTAAAGAGCAATACGACCTGGTGCTTTCCTGTGGGTTGATAGAGCATTTTAACGATACCAAAGACATTATTGCCCGTCACCTGCAATTTTTAAAACCAGGCGGAACGCTGTTTATCACCCTGCCCAATTTTACCGGTGCTAATGGCTGGGTGCAGCGTAAGTTTGACATGAGCAACTACGAAAAGCATAACATCAGCAGTATGAACCCAAAATTGCTGGCGACTTGCTGTAAAGACTTAGGGCTCAAAAATGTGGATGCTTACTATTACGGCAGGTTTTCTATTTGGCTGGAGAACAAAGCCGAGCAAAGCGGCTTAACAAAAGCATTTCTGAAAATTTTATGGCTAATGGGTAAAGTGGCTACTAAAATTGTTCCCGTGGAGAGCAAATCGCTTTCACCTTATATTATCGTTAAGGCTACTAAATAGTTACTTCTTCACCAAATACCGTACCTGCAACTGCTTAATAAACCGCACCCCTCTTTGCAAAAGATTCCCTTTGCGTTTACTTAAGAATTGCTTTATTGCCTGATAAGCTTGAGGGTTTTCTTTTATTTCAGATGGAAACTCTTTTACCGCTTTCCTGGCGATCTGTACCTGATAGGTATTCTCATTATTTGAATGTACGCCGCTTCCATCGTGCCCGATGTTATGTACCAGCGAGTGCGATGGATTGAGCGTGAGGCCATCCTTTAAAAAAATGGATGCGTACCAGCGTATGGCCCAGGAGTTGTTTTTCCCGGCTTTGAATTGCTGTATTTGTTTCCAGAAATTCATGGTATCCTCAATGGAGAACCAATGAATTTTCTGCTTATCAAACTGCTGCATCAGTTTATCTACGTCTGGCTCAAATTCCTTCCATGCCCGGGCCCAGGTGGCCCAGCCCCAACTGGTTGCCGCCCGGTAGAAAAACGTTTCGGGCAAATTTTTATTGGGAAGATCGTACATATAGGCGCCAATATGCATCACCTTTTCCTCAGCAACATACCGGTTAAGCGACTCATTAAAATATTGGAGGGTATATGGCGACGATAGCAGGTCATCCTCAAAAACTATCACCTTATCATACTCATTCACCAGCTTAGTTACCCCGCTGATGATGGAATTAGCCAAGCCGAGATTTTCTTTCCTTGTGATAAGTTTAACCGATTTAAAACCGGTTACCTCTTCTGCCATTTGCCGCACCTCCTCCACTTTAGCTTTATCAGTATCCGTTTTTGGCCCGTCAGAAAAAATGAACAGGCGCGATTCATCCGCCAGCAAATTCTTTTGCAAATAGCTGATGGTGCGCCGCGTGTGTTCGGGCCGGTTGTAAACAAATAAGGCAATCGGGGCCAGGTTTTGCATAAATATTGGTTAGAATATCTCTAATTGATGATCTGCCTTTTTGCAAAGTACGGTATAGGCGCTGGCAAACTTTTCCTTTGCACCCTTACCTAAAATATTCACAAGTGTATTTTTTACCGCAAACTCGGCACTGATCTTCAGATCGGTTATAAAGCTTTTAGACTTCTTTTGGTTGATATATGTATTGAACCTGGTTACCTCCGGTTCTATCATCGAAGTCAGATCGCTTTCAATCTCAAACCCCTCTGTCATTAATAAATACCTGAGTGATGTCGGGGTGTAAACATTAATATGTCCGTAAGCTAAAAAATGTTTTATTTTATTATCAACACCTGGCTTATAATCTTTAGGTACTTCGATAACACAGTATTGAGCTACCCGTTTCAGTTCGCGTAGCAGCAAACGCTCATGCTCAACATGCTCCAACACGTGCGACAGAATGATCAGGTCGAAGCTGTTATCCTCAAATGGCAGCTTATACCCGTCAAATATCTCTACAGATTTAAGATTAGGTATCTCTCTTTTTTTGATATGCTCCACACCACTTTCTGAAATTTCAACAGCATAGTATTCAGGGGCGAAATTCTGATCGGCCAGGAGCTTCAGGATACTGCCGTCACCTGCACCCACTTCGAGCACTTTTTTAAAAGTATGGCCCTTGCAAACATCAATAATATGCTGCGCCTTAAATTTAGCCCCCAGCATGCGCCAGGCCTCATCGTGCTTCTCGTAAAATTCGTCGTAAGCGGCTTTAACGTTGCCGGTAACTATTTGATCTGCCATTTTTATATCCCCAGGCAATTATCGCTTTTATAAAATACTGAGGTTGATTTGCGGTAAAATAAACCCGGTGAAATGCCACTGAACGACAAATGCTTGAACCCATTCATTATTAAAAAATCAACCCCGGATCTGTATTGTTCCCTCTCCGAATCATCCAGCACTACCACCCCATTCGAAGATAAAGCATCAACAGCCTGCTTGCAGCAATTTACCCTGTCGCGTCCGTCCACAATAATGATATCAAATTTTTCTTCCAGCTTAACAGGCATTTTGCAATAGTCGCCACCCCTCACCAGTTCACAGAATATCATCTCTGCATTCTCCGGCTTGGTGCTTACTATTTTTTCATACCAATCTTTATCGTGTTCTACAGAAACCACTAATCCTGCATACTTCGCATAGAAAAAAGTGGAATTGCCGGAACCAAATTCAAAAACAGCATGTTGCTTGTTCAGCCTTTCTTTAATAAAATCGATAAACGAATAAGTTACCCAGGGAATGGGATTTCCTTCACCATCAACCGGCGATCTGGTATCAAAGGCCTTAAACCAGCCGATATCTTTCAGATATCCTTTGCTATCAAATGACAATAGTGATTTCAGCCTGCTTGGCTTTGATAATACTTTAAGAAGGGATGAAAATTTACTCAACGTTTGATAATTTTTTGAAACAGCGAAAATAGGAATAATGACCTTAACATCATCATTCCTTGTTTGTTCACTTTTGGAATAACTAAAACAAAAAACGCTGACGACGCATAGGCAGCCAGCGTGGCTATTGCCGCACCCATCATACCCATTTTAGGGATAAGTATAAGATTCAGCACGATATTGACGATAGCCCCGAAACCCGTACGAAGGAAAGTCAGCGTATTCAGGTTTTCTGCTATCAGGTATTGGCTGTTGGCTGCACCCAAAAACACAAACACGCCCGACCAGATATGCACTGACAGTACCGGAGCTGCATAAGCGTACTCAGGTTTATATAGTGTATAGATCAAAGGTGCGGCAAAAGTAATGACCACCGCTACAGGAACGCTAAGGTAAACCATCAGGTCGTAAAGATTTTGAATACGCTTGTTGTAACGTTCGGGATCATCCCGCCGTGCATTTAGTATCGCAGGAAAAAGCGAGGTGACGATAACCGATGGTACAAAGTTCCAGGCCTCGCTCAATGTAGCAACCGTTTGATAGGCCCCTGCTTCCTTCACGCCTTTCATATTCTGAAGCATAATGGCATCAATTTTCATATAAAGTGCTACCATGATCCCCGAAATGATCAAAGGCCAGGAAAAGGCCAGCAGCTTTTTTGCCAAGGCTGAGTCGTAGGCCCATCTGAATATGTTCCTGTCCGTCCGTTGGTAAGTGAAACAATAACCGACGGAAATCAATAAAAAATCGAACGCATAGGCATATATAAACCACACCAACGGCATTTTTCCAAATATAAGTGCAAGCTTGATTGCTGCAGATACCAGGTTACCGGCTATCTGCACCTGCATAATATATTTAGACTGCACCTGCGACTGGAAGTAGGAATCGATCACCGTGAATGCCTGGATGATGCCGATAAAAGATAGGATGAATACGTAATGATACGGTGTGCCTTTTGCAGGATAAATATGGAAAGCCAGCCAGATAAGCGGTATGCATCCCATGCCGGCCATCACCTTCATCCAAAAAGAAGTGCCTAATATTTTATCACGACTCTCGGGAAAGGCGTGCAGCTCCTTCACGATAAACTGATCGAGTCCTAAAGTAGCTATAGCCGAAAAGAAGTAAATATATACCGTACCACCTGCCAGTATACCATTTTGCCCTCTGCCCAGGTAGTTGGCTACGCAGATACTGACGACCATTTTGATGAGCAGGCTGCCAATGCGACCAATGAATAGCATCCCCGTATTTTTAAAATACTTTTCAAGAGCTTTTTGGTCGAATCCTGGGATGGCGGGTATGCGCATAGTTTGCGGTAAAGGTATAAAAAAAGCTAAACCCTGTTATGCGGGGTTTAGCTTTGAATATCAACTACCTGATCGCTAATTATGGATGATGTAATTCTCCGAGTTTATCTATGTACCATATCTTTCCAGCCGGATCTACAGAAATACTCACTCCTGATAATCCTGGCTGTGCATCCCATCCGGTGCCATTAAACTTATAGATCGGTGGGTTATAAGTTGCGTCTGTTGAAGTCTGACCGGTCACAAATACTGAACCATCTGCGCCGATACCAATATCATTCCCTGCAACGCCATTCATGGTATCCCACAAATAGGTGCCACCATACCTGAAAACAAGGTTCGATGCATTTACAACCCATGGAATTCCATTAGGCGCAACTGCAATGTGAATACCTGCACAATCAGGTAATGTATCCCATCCGCTACCGTTCCATTTCATAATATTATATCCCCCGGTTGGTGATGCATTCACTGTACCTATTGCAAAAACAGAACCATCTGCACCTATGCCGATATCGTTAGCTGTGCCGGGCAATTGCTCCCAAACAAGGGTGCCGTGATACCTGAATATCAGGTGAGACTTATTTACCACCCAGGGCATACCATGCGGGTCAACCGCTATTCTTACGCCTGCACACTCGGGTAATTTATGTAACTGGTTATTGTAATATTTATAGATACCGAAACCACCCGTGGCCGATGCACTGTCGGCACCGATCACAAAAACAGAGCCATCGGCACCAACACCAACATCGGTAACCGGTTGATCGGTAACCGTAATTGCGCAAGTAGCTGAAGCGGCATAAGCTTTACTCTTCACAGTAATTGTTGCCTGTCCTGCTTTGAAAGCCGTGAGAAGGCCTTTTATGCTAACAGCTACCACTGTGCTATCGGTAGATGACCATACAAGATCGCTTAACGAGTCGTTTTGACACACCAGCTGCTTTGTAAAGCCGGCAGGGATAGTTGCGCTTTCAAAAGTTAATTTGATGGAATGATCAGGAGCAGTTTGAACTTCTTTAACACACGAAGACGTTAAAAAACTCAAACTAAAGAGAAAGAATAATGACAGAACCGCACTTTTCATGACTAATAAGATTTAGATTTCGGGATAAAAATAAGTGTTTTATTTTGATTCCGGGTTATACGTACAAAAAAGCCCCGGGTTATTCATCCGGGGCTCTTTAATTCTTATTTCTAAATTAAATTATTGATTCACAAACTTCTTTGCGTTCACCCTGCGTTCATTCTCATTCAAAAATATCTTGCGCATACGTATGCTTTGCGGCGTAACCTCGATGTACTCATCAGCCTGGATATATTCCATTGATTCTTCCAATGAGAATTTAATTGCCGGTGCAATACGCACGTTGGTATCGCTACCCGATGCACGCATGTTGGTCAACTGCTTGCCTTTGGTGAGGTTGATCACCAAATCATTATCGCGGATGTGCTCGCCTAAAACCTGTCCTTCGTAAACATCAGTACCCGGATCTATATGGAAACGGCCCCTGTCCTGCAGTTTATCTATTGCAAAGGCAGTAGTTTTCCCGGTATCCATTGATACCAGTACACCATTTAAACGACCTGGTATAGTGCCTTTCCATGGCTCATATGCTTTAAAGCGATGGGCCATAATAGCCTCGCCACCTGTAGCGGTTAATACGTTATTACGCAAACCAATAATACCACGTGCCGGGATATCAAATTCCAGATGCTGCAAGTCGCCTTTTGGCTCCATTACCAGCAGGTCGCCTTTGCGTTGTGTTACCAGTTCAATTACCTTACCGGCAACTTCACCCGGAACATCCACTATCAGCGTTTCAATCGGTTCACATTTAACACCGTCAATTTCTTTTATAATTACCTGCGGCTGACCTACCTGTAATTCATAACCTTCACGACGCATGGTCTCGATCAACACCGATAAGTGCAATATACCACGACCATAAACCAGGTATGAATCCGGTGATTCGGTTTCAACAACCTTAAGCGCCAGGTTCTTTTCCATTTCTTTGTACAGCCTGTCGCGTAAATGGCGAGAGGTTACATACTTGCCTTCCTTACCAAAAAACGGTGAAGTGTTAATGGTGAAAAGCATGTTCATGGTAGGCTCATCAATTTTTATAACGGCCAATTGCTCCGGATTTTCAAAATCGGCAATAGTATCGCCAATATCAAAACCTTCAATACCTACCACGGCACAAATATCGCCCGAGCTAACTGAGGTTGTTTTTACTTTACCCAATCCTTCGAAGGTGTAAAGCTCCTTTATTCTTGATTTCTGAATAGTGCCGTCACGTTTTACCAGCGATACGGCCATGTTTTCCTTTACAGTACCACGCGCAACACGCCCGATAGCAATACGACCAACGAAAGACGAATAATCTAACGAGGTGATCTGCATCTGCAGGGTGCCCTCAGCAATAGGTGCCGGGGGGATATTCTCCAGGATAGCATCCATCAACGGGAAAATATCTTCAGTTGGCTGCTTCCAGTCGGTGCTCATCCAGCCTTGTTTCGACGAACCATAGATCACCGGGAAATCCAACTGATCTTCAGTAGCTTCAAGGTTGAAGAACAGCTCAAATATCTGCTCATAAACTTCTTCGGGGCGGCAGTTTTCCTTATCAACCTTGTTTACAACTACAATTGGTTTTAAACCTAAAGCCAGTGCTTTTTGTGTTACGAAACGGGTTTGAGGCATAGCGCCTTCAAATGCGTCGCAAAGTAATAATACACCGTCGGCCATTTTCAATACACGCTCCACCTCACCGCCAAAATCGGCGTGACCAGGCGTATCAATAATATTGATCTTAACGTCCTTATACATTACCGAAACGTTTTTCGATACGATGGTGATCCCTCGCTCGCGTTCCAGGTCATTATTATCCAATATCAATTCGCCTGTTTCCTGTCCCTCGCGGAAAATGGCGCAGCTATGTAATATTTTGTCAACCAATGTGGTTTTACCGTGGTCAACGTGTGCGATAATCGCAATATTTCTTATTTTTTGCATGAAAATGCCGCTCCTAAATTTTGCGCAAAGATACGCTTAATATGTGGGATTTGGAAGAGACGACGATTCACTTAGCTTAATAATGATTTAGAGTTAACAATGGGGGGAGGAGAATTATTGATTTACGGAATTATTGAATTATTGATTGGGTTGGTGGGGTTGTTGTAAGGTTGAATTTTCCCAGCCGTTATAATTCCCCTCTTGGGAGGGGGCGCGTTGGGAAGCGAGGTGGCGGAGGTGGGTTTCTGCGCCATGCTAACTGCCCACTGCAAACTCAAAACTGCAAACTGAATAGGGCGTGCCCCTCGTATCTCGGGTCAGGCTTTCCATTCATACTGCGCGAGGCATTATCTGCAAGCCGGTATCCATTTCAATCCTTCACGCAAAAACCCATTTGTCATTGCGAGCGTAGCGTGGCAATCGCATGCTATACAGAGCCGCCCTGCCTCCGTGCGATTGCCTCGTCGTTCCTCCTCGCAATGACAATGGTTTGTTTTGTCCGTCCTTTACCGTGTAACTATGCAAGGCGAACAACATCCACCAAAAATAAACTTCAACAATTGTTACATTACCCACTAAATATTCGTAAATAGCTGATAACCTTTATATTGAACTGATGAAAAACCTTATTATAAGCGCGTTTGCCCTGTTGCTGATCACAGGCTGCCAAAAATATGACGACACAGCCGCAGCAAAACTGCTCCAGGTACCGCCTTATACAGAAAAGGGCGCCAACACGTTCGGCTGCCTGCAAAACGGAGCCATATGGGCAAATTTTGGCGCATACCCTTCACATAAGGTACTATTCGGCCCCGGGCCGCTTGACAGCAGCAAGGTACAGTCAACTATATCATACTACAGTGCAGATGTCTTCCATACAGGATCTGATACCGTGTTCAGGGTCAGCGCTCAATACCAACTGGTAAAAAAAGGAAAAGAGCTTAGGGATGAGAGTATGAGTATCCTGCTCCCTAAAAACGGAAGTCTCACAGGCACCTACCTGCTTACGGGTACCAACGGGGCATTTCAATACACACAAATTGACATCAACGAGCACGACAACATGTACACCAGCCAGGCCCGTCACCCATTTATGGTTATTGTGAAAAAAGATTCGCTTGTTAACAGGTACTATCATGTCGTGTCGGGGAGGTTTAGCGGCACTTTATACAATCGTAATCTAACCGATTCCATACGCATATCCGGTGGTGTTTTTGATACCAAGACGGTGAACTAAGATTCAAGTGATCGGCTGTCTTCGCTATGTTCAGCAATTGCGGTTTGGTTTGTCCGTCCTTTATTTTGTAACTATCCTGGGAGAACAACTATCCCCATGAGCGTCATTGCGAGGAACAGCCTGTCCCGAACCTGCTTCGGGAAAGCAATCTCTACGTAGGACCATCAACAAGCAATATCGACGTGCATAGCTTAGAGATTGCTTCTCCGCTAACCAGCGGATCGTAATGACGGGTTGGCAAAAATAATCCCCCTCATTTTCAGCAAATTCAAAAAAATGTCTTACTAATATTTTTAGCTTTTTAAAATTTTGCTTATATTTGTAATGAACATCACCCTCAAAGCTGTTCAATTATTTCAAATTCCTGTTTTTCCTTTATCTTGTTACACTCCCTATAGGACGGACAAAACAAAAAATCATAATCCATACAGGTCTTCATTCGCAAAGAAGATAAATGCCTTTATATAGTATAAATGGTTATAGGAGGGGTATTTTTTGCTTTTGGCAAAAACGAGTTGATTGAGTTAAGTGATTGAATAAGTTGATTAGGTTATATCTTACAAATCAACTTAATTGCTAACGGTAAGCAGGGTTCAACTTAATCTAAATCAATCAATAACTATACACCCTGCTATCCAGTCCGTCCGTTAGAGCGTTCACACTCTCTAACGAACGTACAGGACACAAGAGTTCAGGGATTGACTTACAGCAATCTGCCAAAAGTCAACTGAAAGGCGAAGCTTGATAAGCTAAAATTGAAACTTGTTCGGGACAAATGTTATACTCCCTAAAGGACGGACAGGAAAATAAATCTACCACACTACCTGAACAGGATAAGCAACAAAATGCCTATCAGCGGAAATGATGGATAGATTTTCAGTGATAGCTTGTGAAATGAGTAAGCGGTCGAATGGGTCGCCGTGATGATACGGAAGCGTTAAAAGTGTACTTAAGTGGTTAATCTCAATTCCAAGTATCTGAATATTATTTAGAGCAATAAATTGATTTATTTCTTTAAAGGTTTGCTTTATCTCCAATTTGTTTTTGCTCGATTTAATGGCGATTTCCCATAAAGAAGCTACACTGAGAAGTTTGTTATTAGACGGGTTGCTTATTTCTGATTTGGCTTTGGATGATAGCTTTTCAATCCCTTCTGTAAACCATATTAACGCATGGGTATCAAGTAGCAAATTCATTGTCTACTACATATAATCTTTAAATTCATCCAACGGCTCGTCAAAATCGTCGGCTATATACCCAAAGATGCCTTTACCGCCGCCAAAGCCTGCCTTAATTTCAATGGATGATTGCTTTTGAGGTTCACTATTGGTTTGGGCTAATAAAGAACTCACCAAATCCTCCACCTCTTTCTGTTTATCCGAAGGGAGTTTATTTATCAATTCGATTAATTCGATAGTGCTCATGATAATGCTAATTTACAAAAATCATTCCTATCTCCCAAACGCCCAAACCAAAAACTTCGGCATGGCTTCGGCCCAGGTGGCTACGTTGTGGCTGCCGCCAAACATTTCGAGGTATTGGATATCAGTAGGGCGGGTATAGCCTTTGGTTTCCAGTTCTTTGATCAGATCAACAGTATCGTCAATAGAATCGATAATGCCGTTCATGTTGCGGTCGGCAGTTTCATCCTTGGTGCCGGTTTGCAGCCAGAATTTCAGGTCGGGCTTAGCAGCCGTAGTCCTGATGATGCTGTGCATGATGCGGTCGTTTTCGGTATAGCCTTTGGCCAGTTCCTTACTGCGCCACCAGAACGAGCCGGAGAATACGCCTACCTTATCAAACAGCTGCGGGTTGTTCCACGCAATATCCATAGCCGATAAGCCGCCTAACGAAAAACCTGCAAAAGCCGTGGTATCAAAAGCGTCAATACCGGTTTCTTTTTTAATAGCAGGCAACAATTCGGTAGTGATAAATTTGGTATAGGCAGCTGCCTTTGCACCGCGTTGTTTATAGTCGGGCTTACCTGCGGTGCCATATTCCTGTATGCGCTCGTCGCCGGCGTGTATGGCGGCTACCAATACAGGTTTTATGCGGTGGGTATTGTATAAAGTCTCGAGTGCATCGCTTAGCTTGAGGTTTTCAACCTCCTGGCCATCATTCAACAATAGCAGGTTGAGCGGTTCAGCCAGCTCAAGGCTATCAGGCATCAATAAAGTTATGGTAACTTTTCTCTTAAGAGATTCAGAGATAATAGTAATTTCTTGTTCAGTTACATCCATTTCGGTCACGTTCCGGCTCCAGTACATCTTCAATCAAAAATATTTATAAAGGCGCAAAAATAGTTTTATCAATTTACTTAAATTGCATTTACGGAATAAATTGACAGAATGTTGTCATTCCAAATCAAACAAGTTAACTTACAATCATAAAACAGCGTGAGTTTGGTATGGGCGCAGTTGCCTCAACCCAACCCTTCTCTGCCTCACCCGACCTTCGGCCACCCTCTCCAAAGGAGAGGGAAAGTTGAGGAGGGTTTGTTGGAGAAGGGCTTAAAAAAGAAAAGTAAAACATTTTGCCGATCAAAGTCCTCTCTTTTGGAGAGGATTAGGTGAGGCTAAACACTAAAACAGCAATATTTTGACTGAACAATATCGCAAATGGTATTCGAATAGTTTAGGCCTGGATGTAGAAATGCTGGTATTCGGCGACCGTGGTTATCCCGTGATCCTTTTCCCAACTTCGCAGGGCCGTTATTTTCAGAATAAGGATGAGGGGCTGATCGAGGCCGTAAAATGGTATGTTGACGAGGGTTTGGTAAAGATATATTGCCCGGATAGTTTCGACTGGCTCACCTGGTACAATAAAGGCATCCACCCGGCCGATAGGGCGCACCACTATACTTTTTATGATCAGATGCTGTATGAAGAGCTCACCCCCTGGGCCATGCAGGAAACCGGCGTGGGCAAGGTGGCTACGGCAGGTTGCAGTTTTGGAGGATATCATGCTGCCAATTTCGCCTTAAAGCATCCCGACAGAACACAACACCTGTTCAGCATGAGCGGCTCTTTTGACATTAAGCAATTTATGGATGGCTTTTATAACGACGACGTATTTTATAACAACCCCGTCGATTTTTTACCGGGCAGCGACCGCTGGGAGCTTTGGCAGATGAATATTATTTTAGGCACAGCGGAGCATGACATTTGCAGGGCAGATAATGAGCACCTGTCAAACATTATGGCACAAAAAAACATTAACCATTGGCTGGATGTGCGCCCTTTTGCAAGCCACGACTGGCCCATCTGGAGGGAAATGTTTCCGCATTATTTGAGTACGATAAAGTAGAGATTAGTTAATTTGAGATTAGAGATTAGGAACTTCTTTTTTAGAAATTAGCATTTAACCACACATACCAATATGAAAAAAATAGGCATTCTCTTCGGGCAGGAAAATTCATTCCCACAGGCTTTTGTTGACCGTATCAACCAAAAGGCAGAAAAAAATATAAGCGCCGAATTTGTGCGCATAGATAAAGTAATGCAGGCCGAACCACTGGATTACGCGGTGATCGTCGACCGGATATCGCAGGATGTACCGTTTTACAGGGCCACTTTGAAAAATGCGGCCATCTGTGGTACCGCGGTGATCAACAACCCCTTTTGGTGGAGCGCTGATGAGAAATTCTTTAATAACGCTTTGGCAGTGAAGATAGGTGTACCGGTGCCAAAAACCGTTATCCTGCCATCAAAGGAGCTGCCTGATGATACCAATGAAAAGTCGTTCCGCAACCTGGCTTACCCGCTGGATTGGGAAGGGATATTCAGCTATGTGGGCTTCCCGGCTTACATGAAACCCTTTGACGGTGGTGGCTGGAAGGAAGTTTACAAGATAGAGAACCTGGACGACCTTTGGGATAAATACAACCAAACCAAGCAATACGTGATGATGCTGCAGGAGGAGATCACTTTTGAGGATTACTTCCGCTGCTATTGCATTGGGGGCAAGCATGTGCGCATTATGCAATATGAACCCCGCAACCCTCACCATTTACGTTACGAGCATGGCAAGGCACCGGCTGAGAAGAAGCTGCTGGAAACGGTGAAAAACTATGTGATCAAACTTAACAAATACCTGGGTTATGATTTTAACACGGTTGAATTTGCTGTACGTAATGGTGTACCCTACGCCATCGACTTCTGTAACCCTGCACCTGATGCCGAGGTAACCAGTGTTGGCCAGGAAAACTTTGACTGGGTAGTAGAAACGGCGTCCGATTATGCCATTGAGCGTGCTAAGAAAATAAAGGACGGACAAGACAACCTCACCTGGGGCGAGTATGTAAGGACCGGCGCTGCAGGCCAGGATCTGTTATCATCAGAGAAAAAGATAGAAAAGAAAGCCGGAAAAAAGGAAGCTGAAACTGTGATAGTAGATCATGCCATTACAGATGAGGGAACATTTAGTAAGGGTAAAACCGCAGCAAAAAAAGCTACACCTAAAAAGGCAGTTAAGAAATAATATCCATTGATGAGGTTTAATATAAAGCCTTTTGTCATTCTGAACGTAGTGAAGAATCTTCTTCAACAGGCAGGCTAACGTGTACATATTTGGCGCAGAAGATTCTTCGCTCCCGCTCAGAATGACAATTGTTTATTTGAATTATTTGGTAAATTAAACCCATCGCTAATTGTAGCTAAACCAATAGACAATTATGAACGAGTTCACCTTAGGTGTTGAAGAAGAATTTATGGTGATTGACCCTGTGAGCAGGGAACTAAAATCGCATGAGCAAAAAATAGTAGAGGGCGCGCAAAAGATACACGAAGACCAGGTAAAGGCCGAAATGCACCAGGCTGTTGTGGAAGTGGGCACACATATTTGCCGCAATACCGATGAAGCACGTAAGGAAGTAGGCAAGCTGCGTGGCACAGTGGCCCAATTGGCAGGTGAACTTGGTCTGCGTATAGGCGCAGCGGGCACACACCCTTTTTCGCACTGGCAACACCAACTGATCACTGATCATCCCCGCTATTTCGAGATTGTTGACGAAATGCAGGAGGCAGCACGCTCCAACCTTATTTTTGGTTTGCATGTGCACGTGGGCATCCAGTCGCGCGATCTGGCTATCCATATTGCCAACCAGGTACGCTATTTTTTGCCGCACGTGTATGCCCTTTCAACCAATTCGCCATTTTGGGAAGGACGTAATACCGGGTTTAAATCATTCAGGACAAAGGTTTTTGATAAGTTCCCACGTACAGGTATTCCTGATTATTTTAATAGCATTGAGGAGTACGACCGCTACATCAAACTGCTGGTAAAAACCAATTGTATCGATAACGCCAAGAAAATATGGTGGGATATCCGGGTGCATCCCTTCTTTGAGACCATTGAGTTCAGGATATGCGATTGCCCTATGCTCATTGATGAAACAATGGCTTTTACAGCACTGTTCCAGGCATTATGCGCTAAATTGTATAAGCTGAGGTTGCAGAATATGTCGTTCATTACCTATAACCGGGCGCTCATTAACGAAAATAAATGGCGGGCGGCCCGTTATGGTATCGATGGTAAAATGATCGATTTCGGCAAGGAAATGGAAGTGAATACACGCGCCTTAATACTGGAATTACTGGATTTTGTAGATGATACTGTAGATGAGTTGGGCTGCCGCGAGGACCTGCAATACGTTCACAAAATATTAGAACACGGCACCGGAGCGGACAGACAGTTAGCAGTTTACCAACAAAATAATAACTTTGCCGATGTGGTGGATTATATCACCTCGCAAACATTAAAGGGAATTTAAAGATAGATGTGAGATATTAGATTTGAGTATTGAGACTTAACATGCATTGTCTCACATCTCATATCTCACGTCTCAAATCTCAAAATAAACAATGACAGACAAACCAGAAATAAAAGTAGCCATACTCGATCTATACGATGGGATCGCGAATGAGGGGATGCGTGGCTTCCAGGATATATTGAAACGGTACAAGGCAAAGCATCAGCTAAATTTAAGTTACGAGATATTTGACGTACGCAAAAAATGTGAAGTGCCTAACCATAACCATTTTGATATTTACATATCAAGTGGCGGCCCTGGTGATCCTTTAGAAACTGAAGGCACAGAATGGGAGAAAAAGTATTTTAATTTGATCGATAAGCTGGAGGATCACAACCTGTCTAATAACCCGCAAAAGAAGCATGTATTCTTTGTTTGTCATTCCTTTCAGCTGATGTGCCGTAAGTACAAGTTGGGTGATATTAACCTGCGCCGCTCGCCCTCATTTGGCGTTTTGCCTGTGCATTTAACCACGGCGGGTGAATCAGAACCAGTATTTGAAGGATTGGCTGACCCGTTTTATTCAGTGGATTCGCGCAGCTGGCAGGTGATCAATCCAAATGAAAAGCGCTTTGTTGAATTGGGCATGCAATTGCTGGCCATTGAAAAGGAACGTCCTTACGTCGACCTGCCGAGGGCGTTGATGGCCATACGTTTCAATGAATACTTTATTTCGACGCAATTTCATCCGGAAGCTGATGCCGAGGGTATGCAGGTGTATTTAGCCAAAGAGGATAAGAAAAAGGAAGTGGTAAGCGAGCACGGTCTTGATAAATACAACGAAATGCTGGAACGACTTGAGGACCCGGATAAAATAATACATACCCAAAACACCATCATTCCAAACTTTTTGGATCAGGCGGTTTTGAGTTTGCAGGAGGTATAGTTATACGATTTGTCATTGCGAGGAGGAACGACGAAGCAATCGCACGCCTTGTATGACGAATATGGATAGTTCGCGATTGCCGCGCTTCGCTCGCAATGACATAAAGGCTTTTAGAATTTCTCTACCATGGATCCATCTGCCAGGAAAACGTACAATTCCAATTTCACTATTGAAAAGTATCAGCATTTTCTGCAATTTTTACATGACGGCTTAAAAACTCCTATCGCATTTCGCATAGCGGAGACACCTGTTTTCCTGACGGACGATTTTCGTGATAAATTGCTTGAAGCAGGTGAGAATATTATCAATGTGATCCTTCAGCCTGATTTTAAGCAACTAACAGAAAGGGCAATTCCTGAAAAATGGCGTGTTGCTAATGAGAACGATCATCCGCATTTTATTGCACTGGATTTTGGCGTTTGCAAGGATGAGCATGGGAATATCGTACCCAAGTTGATCGAGTTGCAGGGCTTTCCATCGTTGTATGGTTTCCAGGTGCATCTGGCTGATACTTACCGGAATACATTTGATATACCGGATGATTGGACAATCTACTTCAACCAACTGGGACGGACGGACTATCTTGACCTGCTTAAAAAGACTATCATAGGCCCATACCAACCCGAAGAAGTGGTTTTGATGGATGTGAATGCTCATGAACAAAAAACCGTAGTTGATTTCCTTTCGACTCAAAAATACCTGGGAATACCCATCGTTGCCCTCGACGAGTTGATTGAGAAGGATGGACAACTGTATTACAAAATAACGGACGGACAAAAACGAATCAAGCGCATCTATAACAGGTTGATATTTGATGAGATAGAGGGCGATCCCGATATCTTCAATAAAGTGGTCGACGTAAGAAAAACGCTTGATGTAGAATGGATAACGCACCCCAACTGGTTTTATCGCGTCAGCAAGTTTACTATGCCTTTTTTGAGTGGCGACTATGTGCCAAAAACGGTGTTCTTGAATGAGTTGAACACTATACCGGACGGACTGGAACATTATGTGCTTAAGCCGTTATTCTCCTTTGCAGGGCAGGGGGTAATTATTGACGTCACCAAACAGGATATCGAAAATATCAAAGATCCCGAAAACTGGATATTGCAGGAAAAAGTTAACTACGAGCCTGTTTTAAAAGCTCCAGACGATGGGGTAAAGGTGGAAATACGTTTACTTTACCTATGGCCAGATGGCGACACTAAGCCTACACTTGCTATAAACCTGGCACGATTAAGTCGTGGAAAAATGATCGGAGTACGCTATAATAAGGACTTTGACTGGGTTGGCGGTACTGTTGCCTTCATGCGAAAGTAAAACCTTATACTATTACGCTTGTATATTCGTATATAAGGTTTGAAATGTATTAAATTTGTGACATGAATATTCAGTTGATCATAGTGTTGTTGCTTTTTGCTGCTGCAGTTTTTTATGTTAGTCGTTTGGTATACAAAAGTCTGACAGCAAAAAAGGGTTGTGGCACTAATTGTAAGTGTGGTGTGGATTTTTCAAATATTGAATCGCCTAAAATAGATAAATAGCATTTATCAGATTTCAAACCAATTATATTTTTATTAAGCACATTGTATTTTAATGCCCGATAAACAGGTTTTTCAAGCTGATACGCCCGGTAGGTGGACTCGTTTTAAATGGCTCAGCCGCGTTTTGCTTATCATTCTGGCTGCAGCAGTGGTAGCCGCCGCGGTAACCGTTACCTCAAAGCAATATCCTGATTTACCCAATCTGAACCCGGCTCCAAAAAAGTTATCCAAAGAGGAGTTAGAGCAATTAAAAAGATCCACAAAGTTTAAGGATTTTAAGATAGATACAGAACGGATCGGTGTGTTAAAGCGCAAATTGCGCCAGCACCAGGTAAAGCATCCAAACAATAAGGACCGTATTAATGCAGGATTTTATCGTGCATGGGAACCACAGGCATACAGTTCGCTGGTGGACCATATTGCTCGACTGGATATGGTGGTGAGTGAGGGTTTTACTGTTACACCCAAGGGCGATACCGTAACCGCAAAGATAGATACGGGGCTCATCAACCTCAATAAAAAATACAAGAAGCCTATATTAATGTCTCTAACCAATTATGTCAATTACGATGCGCAGCATGGTGATTTTGACACTAAGGACATTTACCGCATCATCAAAAGCAAAAAACTGCGCACCACATTTATTAACAGCATAGCCGCCAAGCTTACAAAATATCATTTCCAGGGGCTAAATCTCGAACTGGAAAACATCAAGGATCGTTATGACAAGGATTTTGTGGAATTTGAAAAAGAATTCTACGCAATATTACATCCGCAGGGCTTCCTGGTAACCTCAAATGCCTGGCCCGAGGACGATCAGTATGATATAAAGAAATTACAGCATTATAATGACTTCCTGTTCATTATGGCTATTGACGAGCATACGGAAGACAGCAACCCCGGCGACCTATCAAACCAGCACTGGGTGGAGGAAATACTGGATAAGGTGTGCTCTGAAATACCCAGCGAAAAAGTTATCCTGACAGTTGCCGGTGGTGGCTACGATTGGCCCGAAAGCAGCACAGGCAAGGCAAGAAGCTACCAGGAAGTGATCAGCTTTGCGCAGGAAAATAATAGCAAAATTACCTTCGACCCATCATCGGCCAACCTGCATTATACTTACTACGATCTGGATAGCCTGGAACATACTGTTTACTTCACTGATGCAGCCACCAATTTCAATATCATCCGTATGGCGGATGATTGGGATACAGGTGGTGTTGCCCTATGGCGACTTGGTGCTGAGGACCCGCGTTTATGGACATTCTTCCAGAAAAACCTTTCTATCGACTCCCTGAAAAAGACAGGCATAGATGTAAAAAAATTGCAAACTGTTGGTTTAAATAACCGTATCGATTATTCAGGCGATGGTGAAGTGCTCGACCTGGTAACCACCCCTACTACGGGTCAAATCGATGTAAATCTGGATACCATCAATTATGTGGTGACTAACCAACATTATATCAAACTGCCTACCAAGTATGTGATCAGGCGTTATGGTTATGCACCGGGAAAGATCGTTCTGACCTTTGATGACGGCCCTGATCCAGATTATACCCCACGAATACTGGACATCTTAAAGCGCGAACATGTACCAGCTGCATTTTTTGTAGTTGGATCAATGGCCGAAAAAAATATTTCGATCCTCCGGCGTGAATATGAAGAGGGATATGAAATTGGCAATCATACCTTTTTCCACCCGGATATATCTACCATCAGTCTGCAGCGCGTAAACCTCGAACTAAATGCCACCCGTAAACTGATTGAATCGGTTACGGGCAGGAGTACCATCTTATTCAGGCCACCATTTAACGCTGATGCCGAACCGCAAACGCTGGCCGAGGTTATCCCGGTAGCTGAAAGCCGTAAGCAAAGTTATATCACTATTGGTGAATCTATTGATCCCTGGGACTGGCAGCCCGGTGTAACTGCGGATAGCATTGTTGCACGCGCCATTAAGCAAAAAGATGCCGGGTCGATGTTGCTGTTACATGATGCCGGTGGCGATACCCGTGAAGAAACAGTAAAGGCATTGCCGGAGATCATCCACTTTTTCAAAAGTCATGGTTATAAGTTTACCACTATTGCCGATGTGCTGCACCAAAGCCGGGCCGAATTGATGCCGCCAATCAAGGATGATGCCAATAGCGGCATAATGGGTACCTTATATGATATTTTTATACAGGGTATTTTTTATGGCAACTGGTTTTTCCTTTACCTGTTTCTTTCTGCCATTTTCCTGGCAATTGGACGTGTGGTGCTGATCGGTGTGCTGGCAGTAAGGCAATTTTATGAGGATAAAAAGGAAAAAGCCGAAAGGCTCAAGGATACAGAATTGCCGCCTGTAAGCATTATTGTACCTGCCTACAATGAGGAAGTTACAGCGATAAAAACCATTCAAAGCCTTTTAAAAACGGATTATCCCAATTTTGAGATCATCTTTATTGATGATGGGTCCAAGGATAAAACATTTGAATTGGTTAATGCTGCATATGGTCATCATCCGCAGGTGAAGGTGCTCACCAAACCTAATGGTGGCAAAGCATCCGCATTAAATTTTGGCATTACCCATGCCCAGAATGAATTTGCGGTTTGCATTGATGCCGATACACAGCTTACAACGGATTCTATCTATCATCTGATGTCTTATTTCACCGATGATGAAATTGGCGCTGTAGCAGGCACCGTTAAGGTGGGTAATGAGACCAATATGATCACCCTTTGGCAATCTATTGAGTACATTACCGCTCAGAATATGGACCGCCGCGCCTTTGATCTGATCAATAGTATAACTGTAGTTCCGGGTGCTATTGGTGCATTCCGTAAATCGGCTATCTTCAAAGCCGGTGGATTTACTTCCGATACTTTGGCTGAAGATTGTGATCTCACCATGCGCATATTAAAGCAGGGCTTCATCATAAAGAACTGCGCAGAAGCAATAGCTTACACAGAAGCCCCGGAAACACTAGGTGCATTGATGAAACAACGCTTTCGCTGGAGTTTTGGGGTGATACAAAGCTTCTGGAAAAATCGCGATGCACTATTCAATAAGAAATACAAGTTTTTCGGCATGGTGGGCATGCCCAATATCCTGATCTTCCAGATCATATTGCCGTTGTTTTCTCCTTTAGCCGATCTGATGATGATCATAGGGTTATTTGGAGATAAGCCCGGAAAGATATTAACCTACTACGTGGCTTTTGTATTGATCGATTTCCTGGTGGCGATCATCGCTTTCAGGATGGAAAAAGAGGACTATAAAAAGCTGATATATATTATTCCGCAGCGTTTCATTTGGCGCCAGCTGATGTATTACATTTTGTTCAAATCAATACGTAAAGCATTAAAGGGCGAACTGAGTGGTTGGGGTGTGTTGAAGCGTACAGGCAACGTGAGTATGAAAGAGAAGGCACTTAGCGCAGAATAATTACAGATTGACGGTTTACAGAAGCTAATAATGAATTTATCATGGAGATTTCCCCGCTTACAGTTATAGATATTCACGAACAAACAAAAGACATTAGCACTTATGCCAACTTTCCGCTTGCGTTAGTTAACGACCATGTGGTAAGGGTCAGTGTAATGACTGAACCTTATTATTGGCACCTGCATCCAAACTCTGATGAAAGTTTTTTATCCGTAGAGGGATCGTTATATATTGATTTGGACAGCGGAACAATAGAATTATTTCCAGGCCAATTATTTACTATTCCAAAAAATACAAAGCATCGCACAAGGCCGGGTGGGGAGCGTTCTATAAATCTCACGTTTGAATCTATGGATTTAGAAACTATCAGGCTTGATAGTTAAAAGGAGCCAGGCTCTTGAGGAACAGCATTTGATCCTTAAAAATCAATTAAGCCTTTTCAATCAAACACACCGCGTAAGCAACAATGCCTTCTTGCCGGCCAATAAAACCTAACTGCTCGTTTGTGGTGGCTTTTATAGAAATATCTTCTTCGCTGATGCTTGCTGCTTTGGCAATTTGGGTTTTCATTGCCGGGATATGTGGATTGATCTTAGGTGCTTCTAGGCATACCATGGCATCGATATTGCCTATCGTCCAGCCTTTTTCGCCTAACAGCTTCACTACTTCCTGAAGCAATATCAAACTGCTGATATCTTTCCATCGTTCGTCCTGGTTGGAGAAGTGGTAGCCTATGTCGCGCAGGTTTGCGGCGCCTAACAAGCCATCACAAATTGCATGAACCAGTACATCAGCATCTGAATGTCCAAAAGCACCTGAGTGGTGTTCGAGATCAACACCTCCTAAAACAAATGGATGCCCTGCTTTTAACTGATGTACGTCAAAACCAAAGCCTACCCTTAATTTACTCATTATTTTTTTGCTGCACCAAAATTAATCATCAAAGTGAACCGCAAGGTATTGGCTAACGGACTTTGTTGTTGGCTGGCAGCAATATAAGAAAAATCGAATGCAAAAATATCGTACCTGAAACCTGTACCAAGAGTGAAATAATGCAGACCACCTTTATTAGGGTTCTGATAATAGTAACCGGCTCTCAGTGCAAATTGCTTGTTATACCAATATTCAAGACCCGGAGAGATCGTAATTTCCTGTAGTTCTTCACTAAATCCATTTGGCGCATCGGTGAAAGAACCGAAGATACCTGCGGGTACCGAAACATCGGTGCTTTTACCCTTAACTATATTTCCGTTTGAATCCAATATCGGAGGTGTGGGCACCATCAGCTTATTGAAATCGAGCGCAAAGGTAAACTGGTTGGTTTCATCAATGTTCAGCGTATTTGCAATACCCAATTTTAAATTGGTTGGTAAAAAGTATTTTACGCCGTTATCGGTATAACTGATCTTCGACCCGATGTTAGAAATGTTTGTTCCGAAGGCAAATGTGGCATCGTTGCCAAATTCCTGTATTGATTTTTTATAGAAAAGCGACACATCAGCAGCTACAGCATTCCCTGCCTTCACCTGCTCATTTGAAACTCCGTTGGAAAGGCTTGAATGTATATAACGCAAAGTTAGACCCAGGGAAAAGTCGTTACCAAACTTACGTGCAAAGGAACCATCAAAGGAAAACTCATTTGGAATATAGGTACCGCCGGGAACCTGCTGTTCGTCAATTAAATTAATTGTTCCGAGGTTGAAATAACGGAGTGAAGCCCCGAAGGTATTTCTATCGTCAAGTTTATGTGCATAGCTTAAATAGGAAAGGCTTACGTCAGGCACCAGGCTGCGCAACCATGGGCTATAGGAAGCGGCTATATTATCGTCACCTTCAATGAATGCGAGTTTAGATGGATTCCAGAAGTTTGCATTTACGTCAGGAGATATCGCAACTCCCGCTTCTCCCATAGCTCCTGACCGGGAGTCGGGTGTGATCAGCAGGAATGGAACAGCAGTTTGTATAGCAGTTGAATTGGCTCCATTTGAACTTACAGATGGGCTTGATTGCGAAAACGCTATTGACGGTAGCAAAACTGCAATACAAAAGAAAATACTGGTGGCCTTCAAGGTAAAAAACTTCATCGGTGCAATTTAGCTTTATTATTTAAAAAATATTCAACCCTTAACGGGCCTTATTTTATACAAGGCATAAAATATAGAAAGTCAAATATTTAGCCCTATATATCGAAATAAATGAGATTTGTGTAACTCAATGCCGGGTTTTACGTTTAAAGCCAAATAAAGGTTTATCCTTTTTTAAATTAATGTACCAACTGAGTTTAATTATTAATTCATTTTTTTTAAATTTACCCATTAATAAATAGTAAAAATATGAAAATACTTTTTACAAGAACTGCTTTAGTGCTGTTTGGTTTAGGAGCCTTGTTAAGCAGCTGCAGTAAGCGTCCCCAATCATCAAAGACCGGGATAACCTACAATGACAAAAATAATGGAGGTTATGAACGGTTCAAGAAAGCACATCCTGCCCCCGGGCCGGGCCTCGTTGCGATTGAAGGTGGCACATTTGTAATGGGCGGAAGTGCTGACCAGGATGTTACGTTTGATTACAATAATGTTCGCCGCAGGGTAACTGTCCCTTCATTTTATATGGATGAAACTGAGGTATCTAACCAGGATTGGATTGATTACATGCACTGGATAAGCGTTACCTTCCCTGACGATCATGAGCTTTATTATAATGCCGTACCGGATACATTGGTATGGCGCAAGCCCTTATCATATAATGAACCTTATGTAGATAACTACTTGCGTCACCCTGCATTCCAGGATTACCCGGTAGTTGGCATAAGCTGGGACCAGGTACAAGATTACTGCACATGGCGTACCGACAGGATGAATGAAAATATTTTACGTGAAACCGGCAGACTGGCAACATGGAAAGATAAATCAGCACAGGGCAAAGGTGGCAAAGGCGCCGTAGCACCAGCAAATAAGGATCCGTTTAATACCGATATCTATCTTAACGGCCAATACAAAGGACCGGGGATTGATGGTAAGAAGATGATCACCGATATAAGCCCGAATGCTAAGTTGGTAGGAGGTACCAACGGCAAAGGCGGAAAACCATTAAGGCCCGCACGTATAGAAGATGGTATATTAAAACAAGGGTACCGCCTTCCATCAGAAGCTGAATGGGAATACGCTGCTCTCTCTCTGATAGGCAATACAGAATTTGAAAATATTGATAATAACAAGGTATATCCCTGGAACGGTTTAGGCGTACGCTCGGCTAAACAAAAAACCCGCGGTTTAATAATGGCAAACTTTAAACGCGGAAGCGGTGATAACATGGGTGTTGGTGGTTATTTGAATGATAAATCAGATATCACTGCTCCTGTAAGATCATTCCCTCCAAATGACTTTGGTTTGTATCAAATGGCCGGAAATGTTAACGAGTGGGTGCAGGATACCTATCGTCAAACCTCATTTGAAGAATTTGAGGATTTTAACCCGTTCCGTGGTAACGAATATGCTAACAAACGCCTGTCCGACGCGACAAAGGGAGTATTGGCAAAGGATAAATATGGTAAACCTATAAAGGATCCTGCAAAATCGGCTAAGAAAATGACCTATGCAGAATTGCAGGCATATGAACAATCATTAAATGCTCTTCCGGCAACTCCTGCAAATGGGAATACAACTCCTGCAAATGGGAATACCGCTCCTGGAAATGCTAATCCGACAAGTGCTACTACACCGGCTATTATAAAAAGTCCGTTAGCGGGCAAGCCATATAATCCTGATTTCAGGGGAGCTCTTGACTCGGTAAATACAACCTTGTATGGAACAACTACTTTGGTTAACGACCATTCAAAGGTATATAAAGGCGGTTCATGGAACGATTTAGCTTACTGGCTGAACCCTGCAACACGTCGTTTTATGAATGAGGATGAATCAAGCGCTGAAGTTGGTTTCCGCTGCGCGATGACCTTAGTTGGTACTGCCGAAATAACGCCATCCGGTAAGCCGCACTACAGCGTAAAGAAAGCTAAGGATTTTAAAGCTAAATAAAAATTTACTCATTATATTAAAAAAAGTGCCCGGTTTTCCGAGCACCTTTTTTTGTTTATCGTGTTTTTTGAGTAAAGGCTGATAATGAAAAAGGAAAAACTATTCGGAATAATTGTGAACAGACTAATTTCACACCATCTCCATATTGAATAATACGGAAATATGATGTTTAAGGATTTTTTTAACTTCTTCTATATCTATTTTTTTACCAAGCTCGTGCTGCATGGAGGTTACTGCCTTATCATCAATACCGCATGGGATGATGTTTTTGAAGTAATCAAGATCGGTATTTACATTGAAGGCCATGCCGTGCATGGTTACCCAGCGGCTGCAGCGCACACCCAGTGCACATATTTTCCTGGCATTTTCATTATCCGGGTCAAGCCACACACCTGTATAGCCGGGGTAGCGTTCGCCCTTAAGCCCATATTCGGCAATGGTTAGTATTACCGCTTCTTCCAATGTGCGCAGGTAGAGGTGTATGTCGGTGAAAAAATTATCCAGATCGAGTATCGGATAGCACACAATCTGGCCGGGGCCATGATAGGTAATGTCTCCCCCGCGGTTAATGAAATAAAAAGTCGCATTTTTCTCTTTCAATCCCTTCTCATCCAAAAGCAAATGCTCGGCCTTGCCACTTTTGCCAAGTGTGTATACATGCGGATGCTCGCAAAATATAAGATAATTGGGGGTTGGTGTATCTTCATCATCCTCATCACCTTCGGATGTTATCTTGCGGTTCCGTATTTTGGTTTTTAAGGTAACCGTTTCGGCAAATAAAACCTCCTGCTTATCCCAGGCGTCTTTATAATCTATTAAGCCCCAATCCTGGAAAATTACGTTTTTGTTCTTCATATCACTATCCCTTTACATACCCTATCATATAATCTTCATACTGCAGGTAATCAACCTGGTAGTCCAGCTTGACCGTGCCCTTAGCCAAATGGGCAGTTACCTGTCCTTTCTTATCAAAGTTAAATGGTTCTAACGATATGTTATCAGCAAATGACACTTCTTTTTGTCCGTAGCATTTATAAACAGCCTCTTTGGCGCACCAGCAAACATATAATTGCTGTATTTTATGCTGATCTCCAATGAATGCCAACTCCTCGTGGCGCATAAATTTGGGAGCAATGCGTTCCACCTTTTGCTTGATCTGCTCTATATCTATCCCTACGGGCCTTTTTTTACTGATCATTACTGCGGCATAATCAAATGAATGGCTCAACGAAATATGATAAGGAAGATGGACGAGGTATGGTTTACCATGGGCATCAACCTTGCAATCGATATACTCTTCAGTATTCAGCATTTTGCGTAACAGCACTCGCGTTCCTAACCAATGCAGGTGCCGTTTGCCGTGGCTCAACTGCTCAACATAAGCCTTTTCCTGTTCATCTAACTGCAACTGATTGTACAATTCATCAGCCTGCTCTTCTATTTTCCAAAGAGCAAATTCGGTATCATCGTCAATTTGCTTTTTGTATGCTATAGCCATAAAGTAAAATTGCAAAAAGGATGGCAAACTTAAATCAAATAATTCTAATTTAGGCCAAATATCACAGTGCTATGATTTTATCCGACAAACGCATTCTCGAAGAAATTGACAAGGGCCACATCATTATTGAACCGTTTAAACGGGAATGCCTGGGGACAAATTCGTACGACGTACATTTAGGCAAACACCTGGCTACTTATCGCAACAGGGTGCTCGATGCAAAACTGCATAATGAGATAGATGGCTTTGAAATTCCGAAGGAGGGCTTTGTTCTGCAACCCAATACACTGTATTTGGGTGTGACGATGGAGTATACCGAAACACACCGTCATGTACCTTTTCTGGAGGGAAAATCAAGCACGGGCCGTTTAGGAATAGATATACATGCTACTGCCGGAAAAGGAGATGTAGGCTTTTGCAACACCTGGACATTGGAAATATCGTGCGCCCAGCCTGTAAAGATCTATGCTGGTATGCCTATCGGACAACTTATCTATTTTGTGGTTGAAGGCGATATTGAAACAATGTACAACACCAAGGCCAGCGCCAAATACAATAATCCAACAACGCGCCCTGTGGAGAGCATGATGTGGAAGAATAAATTTTAGATTTTAAGGAACATACAAATAATCAGGATAGGTTTAGTAAATTGCTTTACTAACCTTAAAATGAAATTTAAAGTCTGCCTGTTTATTGTATGGTTTGGCATAATAAGCCTTTCGTCATTTGCGCAAACTGATAGTGCATTTCTTAATCGTGCTGTAAACTCCCTATCTGGTTATTTTCGCATACATCCGGTAGAAAAGGTTTACCTGCACCTCGATAAATCAAATTACCTTCCTGGTGATACCATCTGGTTCAAAGCTTACACGGTAGTTGGTGATCAGCATAAATTATCGGCCTTAAGCGGCGTTTTATATTGTGAATTGATCTATAACGGATCAGTGATCATGAGCCATACCCTTAAGCTTGCAAATGGAGTAGCTAATGGCGACTTTGTTTTATCACATTCACCCAAAAGAGGGAGTTATCACGTCAGGGCCTATACCAATTGGATGCGCAATGCCGGGGCAGATTATTTCTTTGACCAAAAGATACAAATTGGTGGAATAGCGTTTGACGGCGTTCAAAAAAAGCAAAGCAGCAGACCTGATGTACAATTCTTTCCGGAAGGAGGGGATCTGGTGAATGGAGTACGCTCGAAAGTGGCCGTAAAATCTGTGAATACCAATGGCCTTGGCGAAGATATTAAAGGTGCGATCACTGATAATGAAGGCAATGAGGTTGCCGTTTTTGAAACCCAGCATTTAGGGATGGGTGTATTTGCCCTTATGCCGCAAGCGGGCAAAACATATAAAGTAAAAATTATTTGTGCCGATAGCTCACAGTTCTCTATCGATTTGCCAAAGGCACGTGAAGAGGGATTTACCCTGGCAGTTAACAGTATGAATGCCGACAGCGTTTATATAAAAGTTGCAGCAAATGACAAACTGTTCAACTCGCAGCAAAATACCGCATTTTACCTGGTGGCACAATCAGGAGGGAAGGTCTATTATACAGCAGCCGCAAAGCTTACCACCCCGGTTTTTGCCGCCCGGATAGCGAAGGCCCGTTTTCCTTCGGGCATTATTCAGTTTACTCTTTTCTCGCAAAATGGCGAGCCGTTGAATGAGCGGGTTATATTTATTCAGAATGATGACCAGCTTACCTTAAAGTTATCCTCCGCATCGCAAACTTATTCGCCAAGGCAAAAGGTAAAGATCGATATGGATATAAAAAGCGGTGTTGATACAATAATTGCCAATGGTGTTTTTTCAGTATCAGTGATCAATGAAAGTCGCGTAGCTACTGATGAAAATTCAGAAAGCACCATATTAAGTAATTTATTGCTGACATCTGATCTGAAAGGGTATATTGAGCAGCCAAATTATTACTTCAGCAATATAAATGATAAAAGTCGTGCCGATCTGGATATGCTGATGCTTACCCAGGGTTATCGCAGGTTTGAATGGAAGCAGGTGCTGGCAAATGGTTCATCGTCTGAGATTTTTCAACCTGAAAACTCATTAGGTCTTACCGGTATAATAAAAACAATTTCCGGTAAAACGGTGCCTAATGGAAAAATTACCTTATTGGCAACAAAAGAAGGACTTCTACTGGATACAGTTACTGACAAGGATGGAAATTTTAAATTCACAGACATCGATCTTCCGGATACGGCAAAGATAGTGTTGAGAGCCACCAAACAGCATAATGGGAGTAATGTATCGATTTATGTAAAGCAACAGGACAGGCCGGATATTGCCTTAAAAAAGGAAACGGAAGCCAGTTATAATTTGCCGCCTGATATGCAAGCCGCTATGCAGAATAATTATAATGAATATCAGGAAAACCTTAAAGCAGATTCGCTGAAAAAAGGCAAAGAACTTAAGGGTGTGACCATTAAGGACAAACGTTTGGCGAAGCCAGACAAATACAATGGCTTTGGCACTAAGGAGGAACGCGTGATAGATGTAAGAAAGTTGCAGGATTATTATAATCTCGAACTTGGGCTTCGTGCGCAGGTACCGGTACTATTCCAGCCTTTATTTTATCACTTTATGTCTAAAGGCCCTTATGATATTGGCACTTTTGCTGATTTATATGCTATCCCAGTAGTAATAAATGGGATGCACTTTCATTTGGAGGATTTAATAGGTTATAACCCCGATGAAATAGAAAGTATCCGTGTAATATTTGATATTGATCCTCATAAACCACCATTTGTAGTGATGACAACCAGGCAATTTTCAGGCACCGATACTACCATGTTAAGGGGTGTTATCATTAAAGCAAAGCGGGTAAATGCGCCACCTGACCTGAGTATTTCTTCAAACCTGCATGGTGGCGGTAATGCCGACCAGGTGATCCTGGGAAGTAAATTTGTTGGATGTGCAACCCTTGCAGATTGCCTTACAGGAAAAGTACCCGGGGTACGTATCGGCACTGACGGAACGCTTGTTAACTTAAGAAATAATAGCAAAATGTCGGTAATTTTAGATGGAAATATATTGGATGGAAGTGAGTTAAGCAGGATGGATGCGACCAGTGTTTTAAGCGTTGAGGTGCTAATTAATGCCACTTCCAGGGCCATTTATGGTTCTACTATTTTGCCAGGCGGCGCTTTGATAGTTACTACCAGGCGCGGTGGTGATAATTATGTAACGGGTTCTTCTCCGGGTCTGATCACCTATCCCTTTAAAGGATACTATATTGCCCGATCATTCTATACGCCAAAGTATGACGGCCCCAAAACAAAGGCCCAGGCTCCCGATTTGAGAACGACTATTTACTGGAACCCGGATTTAATAACTGACAAGAACGGCAAGGTATCGTTCGAATATTTCAATTCAGATACCAAGGGGATTTATCAGGTAGAAGTACAGGGTATTGATAATAATGGGAAATTAGGCAGGCAGGTTTACCGGTACAAAGTGGAGTAGTGAATGGTCAGTTGTGAGTGGTGAATAGTCAGTTGTGAGTAGTGAAACTTTATCTCACCATTGATTATTCACCACTCACCATATCATTTAGCCAAATAGTACTTCTCCCAAAAATCAACTGATTTTGATAGCTCACTGCTGCCTGTCTGGCCACCACCGCTGTGCTGCCCACGACCGCCGCCTCCACCACCACGACCTCCGCGGCCGCCACCACCCATACCACCGCCTCTTCCACCACGGCCTCCTGAAGTTTCCTTCTCGCCATCTCCTTCGCTTTGCGGCTTTCTTTGTATCCCGTTGATCTTGAAATTAAAGGCCCATTCGTTTTTTGCGGGATCATCCGCATGGAAAAATTTCAATGGAATAGCCGCTTCACACACCAGGTAGTCCTTGTCGTCATAATTAATAGCGGTTCGAATGCCATAAGTGTTTGAGGTGGTGATCATGTCGCCTTCAATGTCCTTAAAGCCAACAACCTTTATGCCTCTTAATGTGGTTATTCTTTCGCGCATCAACTCATCACGGTCTTGCTGGGTGATATCGCCGTTATCATCTTTCTGAATAGATGATAGCGGAATACCCCCATCCATATTGAGCGGGAATGTTATGCTGTAGGTTTCCTTTTTTTTTGCCTTTGGTATCAATACTAAAGGTGAGACCGGCCCTTAATATCCTGGCCTGTTCAGTGCGGTCATTGACACGGATAGCCATATATAATGTATCCTTATTATTAGCGAGGGCATAGTTGATCATTTTTTCGGCATTGTAATACCGCAGACTGTCGCCCCATTCTTTCGTATCGCCATCAATAGTTATGTTGGCAGGTGGTGGTTGCAGGGTTTGTATGGTTTTAGTTTGTGCGCTGCACAAACCGGTAATGGTTAATTGTATAGCACAGATAAAAAATAGCGGGGTTAAAGGGGCTTTCATGATAATGCGGTGAGGTGTGTTTTGTTTTTTTACTTGCTGATAACACCATTTCCCGTTTTTTATTGTTGATTTTAGGTAAATTTGTCATTACATATGCCAACCGAAGTACAGGAAGAAACCCTAACCCTTGACGAAATACTAACCAGCCTCAAGGAGATGCATCGCCTTATTCTATGGAATGATGACTTCAATACTTTTGACCACGTTATCCATTGCATGATAAAGTATCTTGACTACTCGGAAGCACAGGCGGAAAAAATAGCCTGGAAAGTTCACAACGAGGGCAAATGCGCTGTTTTGGAAGGGTCGTTTACCGAAATGGAAGTTTATCGCAAGATCCTTCAGCAGGAGGGTTTGACGGTGAGTGTAGAGTAAGCAAAAAGTCCAATATTGTGTTAGGCATACACTAATAGCTATTGGGTCATATTTCCGCCTCTGAGTTGCCGTGTGCGCATAATTTAAAAAGCTCTCAGGAAATATGCAAATTAAATTTTTGCTTCTTTATGTTAAGAAAATATTTCGATTTATTTTGAAAATGCGACTCAAAACGAGCTAATGTTAAGTCAAAAAAATCATTAGGTTAAGAAACCTGCAAAAGCAAAAAATTCAGAATTTCTACAGATTTGAAAAACTTTCTTTGCGCAAAATAGTGCGTTAATGAAAGAGTTTTCGGCCCCTTTAATACCCCTTTTCATCCTATCTTCTTCATTCGCTTCAATAATGATCGCCTGCCTTTTTGATAAGGCGCTTAAGGCGCAATCAGTTGACTTTGCCATTTCCTTAAAGCATCACTTTACAGGATCAGAATCAGGAAGATACTCAAGAAAGAGATGAACACGGGTGTTTAAGCTATACGGCTTGCACACAATTACTTATACACTACTAACACATAATTTATTAACTATTGATGAAACCCTTACCCATCCTGTCCAATAAGCTATTATTAATTGTGTTATTGCTTGTTTGCTTTAGCACTGTGCTGCATGCGCAAACAATCCGAGGCGCGGTTACTGATGCAAAAACGGGCGAAACACTGATTGGTGCTACCGTCCATATAGAAAAGGATGATCTGAAATTTAATACCACGGTTAAACTTGATGGCGTGTACACCTTTAAAAATGTACCGGCAGGTACTTACAAATTACAGGTAAAATTTATAGGATATAAAACTACCCAGGAGTATACAGTAGAGGTGGCGCAGAATACCGCTGTCTTAAACATTGCAATGGTTGATAATTCAACTGCGCTTAATGAAGTAACTATTACCGAACATGCCAGTAAGGAAAATGACCGGTCGGCCAGGAACGCTGAAATAAAATCCACTAACACCATAAACACAGTTTCGGCACAAGCAATAGCTATCTCTCCGGATGTATTGATATCAAATGTGCTCAGCAGGGTATCGGGCATATCTGTCGACAGGAGTAATACAGGCGATGCGCAGCATGTAATTATCCGCGGGATGGATAAACAATATAATACCACGTTAATAAACGGAATTAAGATCCCCAGCCCGGATAACAAAAACAGGTATGTGCCTTTAGATATTTTCCCTGCCGGATTGGTTGAAAGAATAGATGTTATTAAAACCCTTACGCCCAATATGGAGGGAGATGCATCGGGTGGTGTTGTAAACCTGATAATGAAAACCGCTCCTGACAAATTAAGAATAGATGGTGAGGTAGGTACAGGCTACAGCCAGATATTTTTTAACCAGCCCTTTGCCAGTTTTGACCGGAGCACTGTGAACAGCAAAGCGCCGGGTGAAATAAATCCGGGAGGCATAGCAAGCCCTAATGATTTTCCTTATCAAAATTTGATTACCAAAACAGCAAACCCTGCTCCAAACTTAAATGCCAGCTTAACAATAGGTAACCGTTATTTGAACAATAAGCTGGGTGTGCTTTTCTCCGGAAGTTACCAGAATTTATACCAGGGGCAGAACAGCTTTGTTGAATTACAATCAAATACAGTGGGTCCGCCGATTGGCAACAGTCAGCAAAACCAGGAGACCGCTTTTCAAAGTTCCAATAATCGCCAGTATTCAAGCCAACTTCAACGTTTAGGTGCTATCGCATCCATCGATTATAGAATAGACAAGAACGATACGATTAACTTATTTGCCACTTATCTGCAATTAAATGAATACCGGGTACGGCAAACAGAACAGGATACCTATGGGGGTTATACCTACCAGGGCTATCGTGGCACATTTTCTGTTGATAATTTAACAGAAACCAGGTCGGATCTTCAAAGCATTTATAATATAACACTGAGCGGAAAACACAAAGTAAGTTCTCCATTTTCATTGGACTGGACGATTGCCAGTTCACAGGCTACGCATAAATTGCCTGATGATGCAGAATTTGACACGCAATACGGTACAAGTCCAACATCAATAACAAGCGAACCTACCGGTAATCCAAATGAACCCAATGTTTCAGTTGCCCAGGGCATCGCTAACGGACCTGTATTGGTTCAAAATGAATCCAGGGTGTGGTCGCACAATACGGATAAAGACATCTCCGCTTACTTAAACCTGCATCTTAAAGCAACAATATTTGGCCGCAATGCTATATTTTCTGCCGGTGGCATGTTCAGGCATAAAACACGCGACAATTTTGTAGATAATTACAACCTACCTAATACAGTGGATAATAACGGTAATCCGGAAGCATATACCACAATCCCTAATGCAAAGTTCCTGTTTACCGGTGCCGATACTGTAAATGCAAAAGGCTCTTCAGCTACCGATGGCGGGGTTTACACTTTTACTGAAGACGTGCAGGGCGCCTACGCTATGGTACATTATTACATCAGCGATCGTTTATATGTAATAGCCGGAGTAAGAGGTGAACATACTTATCAGCATTACAATTCCAATCTACCGGAAATTGATACGGGCAAAACGGCCACAATAACGTACACGGATATTTTACCAAGCGTAAATGTGAGATATGCACTTACAAATAACCAGGCATTAAGAGCATCCTATTATAAATCAATTCTTCGCCCGGCATTCCCCGATCTTATTCCCGCCGTCACTGATCCAACGGCTGATGAAAATTATTCGCACGTAGGAAATTATAATTTACAGCATACGCAAATCAATAACTATGATTTAAGATATGAATTTTTTCCCGGTGTGTTTGACGAGTTTATGCTGGGTGGGTTTTATAAGCAGCTAATTAATCCAATTGAAACAGTGCTTCAACAAGGTTCAGCTGGCGCGACATTATTTTATACACCTAATAACTTTGGGAATGCTCAAAATTACGGTGCTGAATTGGTAGCCAAGAAATTCTTCGGCAATATTGGCGCGTCAATAAATTATACTTACACGAACTCCCAGATAACAACCCTAAAAGACATTTTTATAAATGAAGAAACTACAAAGCGTAATCAAACAAGACCATTGCAGGGCCAGGCGGCAAACATAGGTAATGCTTCCTTACTATATAAGGACCAGAGAAATGGCTTAGATGCGCAGATATCTCTCTCATATATTGGTGAGCGCATCCAGGCAGTATCAAGGTATTACGGACTTGACACCTGGGAGAGGCCTTCTACCTATCTCGATTTTTCGGCTCAGAAGAAGATCGGGCCCCACTTCATTATTTATGTTAAGGCCAATAATCTTTTGAATACCCCATACGAATTGGTCATTAAACAAAACAATACTTATAACTATACCGGCATAGCAAAATATCCGCACCAGGAGAGTGCAAACTATACCACGGTGGAGCATGATCTATTCTATGCGCGTTACAGTTTAGGGGTAAAGTATAATTTTTAAACAAGCAAAAACAATTAATATAACTCATTAATCATTCTTCATTTTTATGAAAAAGTTACAAATTATCACATTAGGAATATCGCTTTTAGCACTTGCTGCATGTAGTAAGAAAAGCGATAAGGTAGTTATATCTGTGCCACTGCTACAGATAGGTAAGCCAATCAGCAATACGGCTACATTACCAGCCGGTTCTTATAAAGGCACGATGCTTACCGGCCAAACCTACACGGTAGGTGGCGACATTACCATTAACGCCGGCGATACCCTTTTGATACAAAAAGGTGTTACCATAAAAATGACCAACGGGGCCAATTTTATTGTAAATGGCGACCTGATCAGCCTGGGTACAAAAGACGCGCCGGTTACAATTACCGATCCGCGCAGAGTTAAAACTACAGGTTCATCTACAGTAGGTCAGGATTCGGCTTATGTTGGCGGTTGGGGTGGTATTTACGCCAGCGGTAGCAGCAAATTGGTAGTATTGAAATGGACTCACCTTGATTTTGGTGGCTCGGCGTTAAAAGCTCTTCCTTTCCCTCAGGCAAATTCTTTGAAAGTTGGCGCCCAATTTATTTTATATTTCATGAACCCTGCAGGCGTTTTCATAATGGAAGATTCATGGATTTACGGCTCGCCTGATGATGCAACACGTTTTTATGGCGGTACTTATAATATTATGAGGAATACCATGGAAAAATGCGGCAGCAATGGTGGTGATGGTTTTAATGCTAAAGGAAGCGCTGTGGGTAATATGGCTTATAACCTTATTATAGGCGGAGCAACCAATGGTACAAAAACTGCAAGTGATGGTACTACAGCAGGCGAGTGTCAGTTTACCATGTATAACAACACTTATATTAATGATGGTTTCAGGAACAATGGCGTTTTCGGAGCAAGAAGCGGTTCTGTTGAAATAGAAAATAACTCAAGGGCATTAGTATACAACAACCTTATTGTTGACTGTGATTTTGGCGTACGTATAGCAGGCGGTCCTGGTGGCGCAAAAGTTTACCTGGCGGATACGACTTATAACGCATCAAGCATAATTAAACAAACTGCTTATGGTTATAATTTCTATTATGCCGATAATGCTGCAATGGCCGGCCAGTTTGTACCAACAAACGTAGCACAGCCCGTAGTTACGCACCCACAAGCTACAGATATTCCTAATATGGCCTCTTTCTTAGGTGCGTCTTACACTTTTGGATTTGTTTATGACGGCAGTTCATTGGTTGGAAAAAACAATCCAATGTTTGTGAACTATTCGCTTCCTGCTGCTAATAATTTCTGGGTTACACAGGCATCTGTTGATAGTTATAATTTCCGTTTGCAAGCTGGCTCGCCTGCTGCAGGTAAGGGAACAACTACCGCGTTTACACCTATTACTGCGGGTATTCCTATTGATCCAAACTTTGGTTCAAGCGGTATCACTCTTCCGGGAGCAGATATGGGTTGCTACCAGTTAAATGGCAGCGGTAACCAGCACTAAGCCGAAAAATAATTCCGAATAAAGGTAGGTATGCTTGCATAACTACCTTTATTCATTTAAAAGTCATCAGCATACAGCAACTTAATGAAAGCAATTAAATTACTCGCTTTTTTACTGGCTGGGATATTTTTCCTCCCGTCTTGTTCAAAATCTCCTAAAAATTCACCACTTATAACACCCCCTGTAACGCCACCTGTAACTGTTATCCCTCAGCCACTGCCAAATACGGTTGATAAGAGCGATACCATAAAAGTTATGGCATATAACGTATTGGGATATGGCAATGGCTGCCAGGGCAGTACCACTACCTTAAACGGTTACTTAAAAACTATCATCCAATATACGCAGCCGGATCTGTTTAGCTGTGAAAAGATGTCTGCCTTTCCGGTTTCTTCATCGCTACCAGTTAATCTGGCTGATAACATCACAGATAGCGTGCTGAATACCGTTTTCCCCGGCCGTTACGCGTTTGCAACACCAACTGATGCCAGCTACGCCGATAATATGTCGGTATTATTTTACAATAAGCAAAAACTGACCTTTGTAAAGACTGAAACCTTGCTGAATAATATCACGGATTTCAACCTCTACAAACTTTATTATAATGATCCCAATATAGCCATCACGCACGATACTACTTTTTTATATGTATTGGTAAATCATACCCAATCGGGTTCGTCAAGTACCTCACGTGATATGCAGATAGCGCAGGAACTGCAAAATCTGAGATCTAAATTTGCATATTTTCCTAACCTGGTCAACATGGGCGATTTTAATACCCATAATAGTTATGAGCCAGGTTATCAATCTTTAATCACCTCAACAGATACCACTACAAAATTTAGTGATCCACCATTTTATCCCGATCAGTCTGTAAAATACCCTGCTGAATGGGAAGATAATGCCAGGGCATATGCGTCCTATCTGACGACAACAACAAGGGCGTTGGTAAACGTACCAAACGGTTGTGGAACAAATGGCGGCGCGAAATCATGGTACGATCATATCTTTATATCTCCGTGGCTGGTTAAGGGTACAAATTATGTTAAATATGTGCCTAACTCTTATCAAACAGTAGGAAACGATGGGAACCGTTTGGATGAAGATGTAAATAGCGCAACACCTGTAGTAAATACATCGGCTCCGGCAGCTGTACTTAACGCATTGTTCCAATTCTCAGATAAATACCCTATAACAATCAAGCTGCTTGTAAAGGCAAACAGGAATGCTTACAGCATTGCAGACCCGGCTGAAAGAAATTGATTTATACCCGTTCATGAAAATTAACAGATACGTTAAGAAACACAGGCTTATGAAACAGATATCTAAAAGCATTTTTAATGGGACCGCTTTTCTTATAATTTGTTGTGCATTTCCAAAAATTGCAATAAGCCAGACTGTAGAGATGGTTTTCTCATCGGATGCTCACTATGGAATTACACGTGCAAAGTTCAGAGGAGATACCAATGTGATAAGTTATAAGGTAAATGCTGCCATGATCAAACAGATCAATACCGTACCGTATCTTATGCTTCCATCCGATGGCGGGGTAAATGCGGGTAAGGTGGCAGGAGCTGTTGATTATGTGATTGAAACCGGCGATATCAGTAACCGTATGGAGATTCCGATACAAAGTGCTGCAACATCATGGTCGCAATTTGAGGCTGATTATATGCATTCCATTGATTTGAAAAGGCATGATGGTAAACCGGCTAAATTGTTGCTGGCACCTGGCAATCATGATATTTCGAACGCTATCGGATATGCAAAGGCTATGAAGCCTTTAACTGATCCTACAACCATGGTGAAGATTTATAATATGATGGTGAAGCCACAGGTGCCGCTTACCAATGCTACTTATAACTATGCCACGGAGAAGATCAATTATTCGCGTAACATAAAGGGGATACATATGATGTTTATTACCCTGTGGCCTGACTCAGCCGAGCGTATATGGATGCAAAAGGACCTGGATACGGTAGCGAAAAATACCCCGGTTATTATTTTTACGCACGATCAGCCCACCTGCGAGGCCAAGCATTTTACCAATCCGCTGCCACCTTACGATATGACGGTTAAGAATAAATTTCAAAACCTTGTTGAAGAACATTATAAGGAGGGCCCCGTTGCCGCAAAGGATGATGGCGCGACTGACATAGAACAGCGTGGTTTTGTGAAATTTTTAAAAGCGCACCCGAACATCAAAGCATATTTTCATGGCAATAGCAACTGGAATGAATTTTATGTTTACCATGGGCCGGATAAGGATGTGAACCTGAACGTTTTCAGGGTAGACTCGCCGATGAAGGGCGAATATTCCTCTAAGGATGAAACTTTATTATCGTTTCAACTCATCTCACTTGATCCTCAAACCCAAACTTTAACTGTGAGAGAATGCCTGTGGAATACGCAGCCATCAGACCCCACTGCTAAAGTTGTTTTTGGTAAAAGCGCTACGGTGTCGCTTAAAGTAAATTAGTTAAACGGCTATAAACAAAAAATGCTCCCGATATTATTGGGAGCATTTTTTGTTTATCATGATCGGTTAAACCATATAGTTCCACCCATGTGTATCCGGTGCATTACCGTATCGAATGTCATCAAGTGTATTTAGTATTTTATTGGAAAATTCACGTGTTTTAGGATCGCTCAGAAAATACTCTTCGCCATCCTGACTTAATGAACCTACAGGGGCTATGGTTGCGGCTGTACCGGCGCCAAAGGCATCGGTAAGTTTGCCGTTCTTAGCGCCTTCTATAACCTCGGCTATGGAAACACGGCGCTCCTCAACAGGGTAACCCATATCGCGGGCCAGGGTAATTACAGTATCGCGGGTTACACCTTTCAGTATGGTATTTTCACTTGTTGACGGAGTGATCAGTTTGCCGTCCAGCACAAACATTACATTGGCCGATCCCATTTCCTCAGCATATTTATGCTCACGGGCATCGGTCCAAATTAACTGGTCGAACCCTTCTTCAACCGCTTTACGGGCAGGTAGCATAGCGCCGCCGTAATTGCCTGCAGCCTTGGCATAGCCAAAACCACCTTCGGCCGCACGGGTATAATGTGTTTCTATTTTAACCCTTAAAGGCTTTGAGAAATACGGGCCTACGGGGCATGTCAACACCATAAATTTATAAGTAGCCGATGGCATTACGCCAAGGTACGGATCGGTAGCAAACATAAACGGCCTGATATATAGCGAATGGTTCGGCTTTGCCGGGATCCAGTCGCGGTCAATATCAACTAAGGCAGCTATGCTCTGGGTAAAAACTTCCTCGGGCAATTCTGGCATGCACAGGCGTTCAGCTGATTTATTAAAACGCTCGGCATTTTTATCGGGGCGGAAAAGAGAGACCTTACCGTCAGAATGTTTGTAGGCTTTTAGTCCTTCAAAAAATGACTGTCCGTAATGTAAAGCAGAAATAGCAGGGCTAAGTGCGATCTCGCCATAAGGGACAATTTGAAAATTCTTCCACTCGCCATCGGCATAGTCGGCCACAAACATGTGGTCGGCAAATGTCCGCCCGAAGGCCAGGTTACTAAAATCCGTTTCTGCTAAACGGGAATGCTTTGTTTTTGTGATCTTGATATCCAGCGTCTCTGTCATAGCCTTAGTGTATTGGTTTGGAAAAGGGCAATTTACGAATTTTTTAAGGGATTGCCATAAATCAGCCTAAAATAACCTGCGGATGACAGTAGAAAAGTAAGAATTGTATATTTCAGTTTGTAGGGAAAAATATTTCACGCACATAAATGCCTATGTAGGGATCCGCATGGTTAGTGCTGATGGTTAAAGTATCATTTTTTAGTGTGATGAGGCCACCGCCCGCATTGGGATCACTGAAACTTATATCGGCTTGCATCTGGCCGGTGATCACACTCTTCACCTGTCCTACATGAAAAGTTCCGCCATTGTTGCTCAGCGTATATGCATAGGTGCTGTCTGCTTTGAAAGTATAGGCTGTATAAATATCAGGGATCGGTATAAAGCCGCCGGTTAAGCCACCCCTTGCTGCCACAAGTTGCCATGTGCCTGTGATAGGGCCGACAACCGGGGTGATTGGTTTAGCAGTTCCTTCTTTTTTACATGATGTTGCTGCAGCGACAATTATTAGTGATAAAAATAATAGCTTTTTCATGTGTATGTTTTTTATCTATTACGACGCTGTAGAAGGTATTGATACAGCAATTTACGGTACATAAGATAAAACGGCATTGGCAATTGCTTAACATCCTGTCGGATAGGCATTTAAATTTAATACTCACCTTGTTCGTACTTGTATCAAAAAGAACAAGCATTGCTATTGATTCGGACCAATTTCAGAATGATATTTGATAATCAAAAGGAAAAGTAATAACGCAGAGACAAAAATTTCACCCGTCAGCATTAGGTCGTTATTTCCCCTTCAATCAATTATTATATGGATAAATTAGTAAAGTCTGGCCGAATTATGTTTGCAACCGGAATTTTGGCGCTCAGTATAATTTGTATTATTTATAGAGATTTTATTATAGGTCGACCGCCGGCCTGGCCAGCTAAATTTATAGTTAACCCGGCACTAGCTTACATATCTGCTACTGTTCTCATTATTGCAGCAATTGCTATACTCTTTAAAAGAAAAGCAGGACCTGCCGCCCTGCTTATTGCAGTTTTAATTCTTTTGCTTTCAGTGTCGCGGCATCTACCGAATTTCATGATTGATTGGGTAAATGCTTATAAAGCTATCGCGTTTGTTGGAGGCGCTTTGATTATAGCGGCTTCTTTTCTCAAAGACGACAATCACATCACTCAACGGTTATGGGTAAATGCAAGATGGGAAAATGGTATTCTTGTTACAGGCACTATATTGCTGGCTGTGTTTCTTATTGCCTGTGGATATGCACATTTTAAGTGGGCTGCAGGTATACAAAATTTCATCCCTGCCTATATTCCATTTCGTCTTTTCTGGACTTACTTCTGTGGAGCTTGTTTAGTAGCAGGGGGAGCGGGTTTGCTTATACCGCAAACAAAATCATTGGCTGCACTGCTTTCGGGTATCATGATTTTGGGCTGGTTTGTATTGTTGCACATCCCTTTATTATTGGCAAACCTCAATAACCAGAGTAACAGGATGGGTTTATGTGAATCTTTTATTTTTAGCGGTATTTTATTTGCACTTGCAGGAATCAGTTCAAAAAAAGCATTTATAGGATCGCGGACATAAACAGTTAACCACTTAATTGCCAGGAGCGTTTTCCACCAATGCCTTTTCCAGGTACATGAGATTTTGCATTAATTTTGAAGATGATAAGGTGATTTTTTTGATAAGTTTATAGATTTACAGTTCAAAACCTTTATCCATGAAATGGACTATCCTATCAGTATTGTTTTTAACAACTGTGTCAAGTAATGGGCAAGCAACAAATCCGCCTTTAATTAATTTAAATACTTTCAAATCAATACCTGAAGATATGATGGGAGTAGGAGAAAGTTTTTACTTATCAGCAAAAGATAAAAAAGAACAGAAGTTTATTTGTACCACTGATATGGAGACTGCTTTAATCTATATTAATCAGAAACCTGTAAGATTGAAATCAATAGATGTCACCGATTTCTCTAAGAACAAACAAATATTCACTCACGATAAATACACTTTGATAATAATTGAAGGGCCTTCAAAAAAAGTAAGTGACGAATACTACACAATGAGCGGAGAGCTTATTTTAAAATATGATTCAAAAACTGTTTGGTCGAAAAATGTCAAGGGCGATGGTGGCGACTAAATCCCCCTTAGCACACTCTCCACCCAGGCCTTACCCCAGTTTTCCATTTGCTCCGGTGTCCATAATTCCGGATAAAATATGCGTTTTTGAAAGCGCGGAGGCAGGTATTTTTGCCAGTTGGTGCCGCCGGTAGCCTTTATTTCCTCGGGCTTGCGTTCGAGATAACGTACGGCCGATTTATAATGCGATAAGGGCCAGTTAACGTTCACATTCACATCCAACCAGCGCAATTCGTCTTCCAGTTTTTGGGTCGATTGCCCGTTGTATTGCAATTGCTGCAGTAACGCATTAAAGTTAAGTTCTGTATTGGCTTTAGCCAACTCGATAAAGGTTTTGGCGTATTTCTTTTCGAACTGTTTCAGCGTTAAGGTTTTTTTGCCTGTGGATAGTTCGGTGGCGCCAAACTTCCAGTACAGGAAATCAAATTGCTCTTCAATAGGGGCGCTACGCAGTTCTTCTCTCTTACCCTTATCTACCAGGTTGATAAAATCGGTAGCGTATATCTCTATCATGCGGTATTGCCCGCTTTGGAAACCACTTGCCGGCAGCAACGACATCCGGAACTGTAAAAACTGCTCTTTTTCCATCCCATCCACCATAATTTCAAACGACTGGGTGAGTGCCTCGAAATAGCGGTTGATGCGTTTTACTCGCGCGGTAAAAAAGTCGGCAGTTAAGGGCTGCTGTTCGGTGATCTGCTTACACTCATGCAGCATCAGCTTAAAATACAGCTCCGTGATCTGGTGATACATGATGAATATCTCTTCATCCGGAAAGGGTGTTTTGGGGCTTTGCAGGCTCAGCAACGTATCTAAATGAATATAATCCCAGTAGGTTAAAAAGTCGGCATGAAGGAGGCCGTCAAGGTAGGATATCATATCCTGGCCCATTGCTTCGTACTTTTCCTGCAATTGCGCCAGGCGTGCTTCTATTTCGGGGGTAATACTCATGCAGGCAAAGGTAATAAAGCTTGCAAATACAGAAACAAAACAATCATATTTATAGTTAACCTTTATCATGAAGATACACAGGATATTAATAGGCATCGACGACAGCAGGTTTTCAGACAATGCTGCCGGATATGGGTTTGATATTGCCCGCATTTATGGCGCAGAAGTGGGCCTGGTAAATATTATCGAGCCTATAATTTTTCCTTCATCCAGCGCTGATACAATAACCGGGGCCGGATTCGAAACAACCGGCGTTCCTGATACGGAACTGATCAATGCGCAAACAGAATCTGCTGAGAACATTCTGGAACATATTGCTAAAAAATTTGCGGGCGAATTGAAGGTAACACCGTTTACTGACTATGGGTCGACGGCAGATGGGATACTAAACTGCAGCAAGGAGTTTAATGCCGACCTGATTGTAATCGGCACGCACAGTCGTACTGGACTTGACCGCCTGCTGATGGGCAGTATTGCTGAGCATGTGGTACGGCATGCTGATGTGCCGGTACTGGTAGTCCCTTTGCGCGAGGAGAGTTAGCGTATGGTTCATGGTTGATAGTTCATAGTAAGAAAAACTACCATGAACCATGATCTATGAACCATTAACCATCAATACAATAGACGGAATTTAATTGTGTGATCAATCGCCTTCAGCTCATTAAGCACCTGTTTGCCATAGCCTGCATTTACGTCAGTAATTACATAGCCTATCTGGGCATTGGTTACCAGGAATTCGCCCACAATATTGATGTTATGCCTTGCAAACACCTCGTTGATCTGCGCAAGGATGCCGGGTACGTTGGTATGGATATGTATTAAGCGGTGGGCATTGTCATTGCGCGGAGGTTGCAGATCTGGGAAGTTGCAGCTCATGTGCGTTTTGCCCTCGTTCATAAAGGCGATCACCCTTTTGGGGATAAAATCGACATTACGGGGGTTATACTTCGGATCGTCAAAAATAATGATCCCACTTTCGCAGGCGGCTTCTGACAGCTTGCGACTAGCTACGCGGCCAAAGCAGCCGATCACCTTAAGCCTGCCGGCATTTAGTAATTGTTCGGGAGTAGGCTGATTGGCTTCATCGCAAAACAATACCCCGGCTTCATCCAGGTATTTTCCGTCGAGTTCTTCCTTATGACGGATATTATAACCTTCCTTGCGCATTTGCTCTAATGCCTCTTCGCCAACATCGCCTATTACCAGGCATTTGATGCGGTTTTTGGGGTAGGATATGGCGCGCGGAAACTTATTGATGTACAGGAACTCGTCAAAACTGGGTGTAATATGGTCGGCCTTTTCGGCAACGGATTTGCGTTCGATGTTCTCGGTAAATGCAAAGAACTTTTTGATCAGCCCTGATTCCTTTAGCTGGAAATCAGAATAACCATCGCCAATGCCAAATATCTCGCCCTGCAGGTTCATCTGCCTCAATAATTTTACTTTGCCACCTTCTTGCGAAAGCGGGTTCTCGCGGTCGTAACCTATAATATTGTCATGCTCATCAAACACGAATGTATTGGCGTAGATATTTTCCTTTTTTATAAAATACTCCGTTACTACGGGTGTAATAAACTCCTTAAAACCGCCCGAAACAATAAGCACGTTATCCTGGTGAAGCTTAAAAAAGTTGCTGTTGCGCAGGAATGAGGTAGATACTTTCTTTTTTAAATGCGTTACCAGCTGCTTTAAATGCTCGCGGTTGGCCTGCAATAATTTTACACGGCCCTCCAGGCTTTCGCTAAAGGGGATTTTACCTTCCATAGCTGCATTGGTGAAATCCTCAATCTGCTGGTAAATTTGCTCCCTATCGGGATGTTTTCTAAGTGAAATGCGGGCAAGTTCGTCTAATGCCTCAACCTGCGTAAATGTGCTATCGAAGTCGATGATAAAGTACTGGTCCATTTACCTGCAAATGTGCAATTTTTGAATGAGGCTTCATAGAATAATATTGAGTTTGTTGATAGAGTATGTTGGGATGGGGGGTTTAGGTGTTATCATGAGCCAGCGGCTTCGATCTCTTTTATCAAAGCCTGAACATTTACTGGGTATCTGGTTACAGTTTGCTTGTAACTGCCATCCTTTTTCACAATAATATAAGTAGGATAGCCGGTCGATTTAACTTTTTCCATAATATCATTAGTTAATTTAGGATTAGCCAGAATATGCATGCCTTCCATCTGGAAATAGGAAATCTGTTTTTTCCATTCCTTCTCCCGCCCACCCTCCATATTGGCGATATATAAAAAAGTAACATTTTTTCCTTTAAAGTGTGTCCTCAGCTGCGGGGCGTCTTTTTCTATTTCTGTTCTGCAAGGGCCACACCAGGTACCCCACATATCTATCAATACTGTTTTGCCTTTGGTTAATGTTAACACCTCATTCAATGTATTTAACTTTGTGCCATTGTCTTTGAAAAAAATAATTTTGCTGTTAAGCGCTTGCCGTTGTTTATTTACCACCTCAGCCATCGATGTACTAAATGCCTTGATGTACCCGCTTTTTGGAAATCTTTCTTTCAAGTGGTTGAAAAGCCAAACAGTAGATAGATAATCGGCTTTTGTGAATGCAAATTTTATTGCCTGTCCATATGCATACTCTGCTGCCTCTCCGGTAAAGTATTTATCAATAACTTTTTGAGTTGAAATACCTTCTTGCGCACTATTAAAGAGCTTTTTACCCCTGATAGTGTCTGAATTAAACCATTGTTTGTAAAACAACACTGGATGATCTATATATTCATTCCAGAGTACTCCAAATTCGCCCTTTAGAAAAATATCGATTAATTGAGTGTAATTATATGCAGTTAACGCATCATTATTACTTAACTTAACCGTTGAAAATAAGCTGTCCTGTATTTTCTGCCACTCTTTTTGATGTTCTTCCGGTTTGCCAAAGGCATTATTGTGACTTGATTCATAATAAAACAGGGGTACAAAATATCGCAGGTTATTCGTTTCAGCTTTTATAAAACTGGCAGAAGGCTTGTTCGCTTTGATATAGTTTGTTAATATGATTTTATTCAGTAGAAATTGTTTGTTGAGGGCTGCTACAAGGCGGTAAGGTGTTGCATCTTCCTTAAAAGGCTGTGTATCCATATTGGTTAAGGCGAAAATTTCAGGCTGATTATTGTTACTGCCCTTACCGGTTACTGTGATGTTATTTTGCTTCCTGGCAAAATCGACCGTGAAGAAAAGTTCATCTCCAGGCGATACGAAAAGGCTGCTGTTAAAAAATTTATCAGCTGAAAAATATAGAATAAGATAGGTTGGCTGATCAATAACCATCGTGTAGGTTGCCGATTGATGAGAATCTAATTTAAGGAGGGAAACTTTGGGTTGTGTCAGATCATATCGAAGTTCAGGGTTGTCTATTGTGATCCTCCCTGTGAAGTTCTTGACTGTAATATGTACAGTTGCATTTTTGGCAAAAGCGCTAGTTGAAAAGAGTAGAATCAATATGCAACAGGCAAAGGAAAACTTCATAGCTGGATAGGGTTTGTTATATAAAAAAACAATTTAATAGTAAGTTTAGGCGTCAAGGAATATGACGCAATAAATTCAGCGTCATATCCCGGTTTACAATTTCTTCAAAGAGGTACGTTTTGCTTACGTTAATTGTTTGGAATAGTCTTTTTTTGAATCAATTAGTGATACTTTCGATACACTAAGTTGGTTATTTGGAGGAGATGTAATAGCGGATTAAGCGTTGCAAAAACACGCAATAACAACACCGTTGCCCTGACTTGAAAGCATTTCGACAAGTTCAACAGCTTTTAATTTTAGGTTTTTCATTTATTTGGATTTAATTTAAAAAAGAATTTATTTTTTTAATATTGGAAAGTGCATCCATGAATGGTTCACACTTTCCAATAATTTTTAATCTACACATTTATACAGCTACAATTAGTAGCAACACCTTGACCCTGGCAAGCTCCGTTCCCAGTGCGATCACATGAACCGCAAATCGTGCCATCTGGGGTGCAACACTGATAACATTTGGGGATATTTACACCGCCGAATACATTTTTCATTTGATCTCTTGTTAGCACCTCTGTCGAGCCTAGTGACAGTGCTGTTAATTTTAGCTTTTTCATTTTTTTTGTTTTTAAGTAAATAATAAAATTAATTCCCCTAAATTAAAAAGCCTCATAGCACTATATTTGCCATGAGGCTTTTTTATACTTTTTTGCAAAGTTCAAAAATGGTTACTTCGGAAAAGCATAAATTATCAGGATTCCCGATTTTTGCGACCTGTTCTTTAGTTAGAATTTGCCCTCCCTTAATAAATAAATTTTTTACCATCTCTCCCACCTCATCATAATTGTTACTGTTCCAAATCGTTCCAGGCGTTCCAAATGTTCCACTCTCTGAATGGAACACCTACATAGTAGTCCTTTAGACCTTAAAAGTAGACAGTTTTTATCTTTGAAAATAGTGATTATCACTCCGGTTTATTGTGGCCAAAAGTGATATCCCTTGCCTTAAGCACATTATTCGCCGAGTCTAATTCAAACTGGTACCTTTTAACTTTTTTGTGACCCGCCGAATCGATGCGAAAAGTATAAATGAAGGTGTAGTAATCTAATTTGCCGTGTTTAATATCATACTCGTCCTTTATATTACGGGTGGCAATGTCCGGCCGCTGGCTATTTTCACTGTCGATATATTTATGCATTGCCTTGTAATCATCGCCGCTTACATGAGCATAGTTTAGTGAAGAATCAAGTGGGGTGGTATATCGTCTTTTTTCCAGGGGGCTAAAGGAAACGGACTCAAGATTATGTGGGTTATCCAGCATGCTGCTAACGTATTTCCTGGCTACGCTATCCGCGGCATTCTGTTTGGCTGATCCGGCGCAGCCGCATACCAATAAAACCAATGCCAGGTATCTGTTTATTTTCATGCTGATATGAGAAACGAAGTTAAGCGGATTTAGTTTGAATCCTTAACTCAGTGCTGCACACACCTCTTTAATAGACTCGTTCAGCGGCTTAAACTCAATACCTATTGCCTTTTTGATCTTGCTGTTATCAAAATTCTTAACCAGTGAAGCTGCTTTTGCCGACACCTTATCAATTGCCGTGGCTTTCCCCGTAATAGCCGCGGCAAATGCTGCTCCACGCCAGGCCAGCTCCATTACCCATGGTTTTGCAAGTGTGGCAGGTGGTTTTATTCCAAAGCCCCGTGCTATTTCGGCAGTTACATCTTTATAGGAACGATTCTCAGCATTGATAACAAAACGCTCACTGTGGATAGTGCTGTTCATCAAAGAAATCATCGATTTGGCAACATCCTCCACATCAACAAACCCCATACTGCCTTCGGTATAGAATTTTAACCCTTTGCGGATCGTTTCGAATAAAGCGCCGCTGCCCTCAATACCGGCATTAGGGCCGATGATGATTGATGGGTTAACAATTACGGCGTCTAACCCCTCGGCTATGCCCCGCCAAACTTCCATTTCGCTTTCCAGCTTGGATATGGCATAACCATCCTTTTCGGTTGCCTGGTCGAGATGATGCTTCTCGCTGATCAATTCCCCCGGTTTGGCATCGCCAACGGCTGCTACCGAACTCACATGTACCAGCCGGATGTTTTTCAGCAGGCACAAATTTACCAGGTTGCCTGTGCCGGTAACATTGGTGCTGATCATTTGATCCTTATCCGCCTGTCTGAGCGATACCCAGGCTGCGCAATTATAAACCTGTGTTACTCCCTCAAGTGCATCTTCAAGCGCAAAAATATCCAGCAGATCAGCCTCAACCCATTCAATGTCATCTTTGGCTAAGAGCGATGGAATTTTAGAAGTGGCCCGCTTAGTACAACGGATGGGATTACCCTGCTGAACAAGTTGCCTTGCCACTTCAGAACCCAGAAAACCCGTTGCGCCAGTAACCAGTATCATTATTTAATTTGAAAATGCGGCAATTTGAAGATTACCTGCGCAAAGATGCTATTAATTTGAAGATTTGAGAATTTGGCAATTTGAAGATGTTTATATTTTTAGTGCAATCAAGTTAATAATTTGAATATGTTTGCTTTCACAAAATATAAAGAGGCTTTGATCATTTTCAAATCATCAAATTAATGTATTTTCAAATTAAAAATGTCGTTATCTGATTTTTTTACGCCGATTGATCTGAAGAGGATATTGCCTAAGGATGGTTACTATACCAGTCACTTGGGTGAAAAGATAGCGCACTTTTCTGCCGATTTCCCAAACATTGATGAAAAGACAGATATTGCCATTATTGGGGTGCAGGATGACCGCAATGCTGTAAATAATTCAGGCTGTGCCCTTGGCCCCGATTACGTGCGCGAGAAGCTGTACCAGTTATTTGAGGGGAGCTATAAAACAAAGATTGTCGACCTGGGCAACATTCGCCAGGGCGCTACAGTTACCGATACTTATTTCGCGGTAAAAACGGTGGTGAATGAGCTGGTTAAAAACAATATTCTTCCACTCATCATAGGTGGGGGGCAGGATATTACTTATGCCCAATATATGGCCTATGAGGACCTGGATCAAAAAGTTGACCTGGTTATTGTCGATTCTAGCTTTGATCTGGATGACGACGGCGATATGGAAAGCATCGAAACAACCTCAACCTCATACCTGAATAAAATATTTTTACACGAGCCGAATTATTTGTTCAATTACAGCAATTTAGGTTATCAAACCTATTTTACCAGTCAGGAGGGTTTGCGGGTGATGGATAAGCTATATTTTGACGTACACCGGCTTGGCGAAATAAGCGGGCAGGTCGCAGTTACTGAGCCCATTATCCGCAACGCCAATATGATCAGTTTTGATATTGGGTCAATTCGCTCATCTGATGCTATGGGTAATGCCAACGCTACGCCCAACGGTATGTATGGCGAAGAAGCTTGCCAGGTAGCGCGGTATGCGGGTTTTAATGATAAGTTAAGTTCCATAGGTTTTTATGAATTTAACCCTGCCTATGACAGCAACGGGCAAACGGCTATGCTGCTTGCCCAAATGATATGGTATTTTATCGATGGCTTTTATAACCGGAAGAAGGATTTTCCGCTCAACCCAAAATCACAATACCTGATCTATAAAACAAGCTTAAAGCATGATGACCATGAAGTGGTATTTGTGAAAAGCAAAAAATCAGACAGGTGGTGGATGCAGGTGCCATATCCGGCTGGCGGCTCTATGAACGAGCGTTTCCATTTAGTACCTTGCCGATATGATGATTATAAAACTGCAGTTGCCGGCGAAATGCCCGATCTTTGGTGGCGCACTTATCAAAAATTAAACTGATTTACAATTCATTAACTAATTAAACGTTATCAAAACTCAATATCAGGATATTCTAATGAAGAAATTATTGTTTTTACTGGCATTTTCATTGCCATTACTTGCGTTTGCGCAAGTTCCGCAACCCTTTAATGTGGTTGGAAAATTAGGCAATGTTAATGCACAGATTTTCATGGGCTACACCTTAGGATCGAACAGGGTCCTCGATTCTGCAATGATCGTTAATGGTAATTTTGAATTTAAGGGCGACCTGATCTATCCCTCAATAGCTGAGCTGGTAGTAGATTATAAAAGCGTTGGATCAGCGAAAATTGATGATAATACTGCTGACAAATTGATTTTTTATATCGATAAGGGTACCATCAAACTACAAAGCCCCGATTCAGTATATAAAGCACAGATCATTGGCTCGCCGATCAATGATCAGTATCAGAAGCTTTTGGCAATAAATCTTAATGCCTCCACCAGGACGAATCAACTGATGAGAGATCAGATAAATTCGGCAACCGACCAGCCAACAACAGCAGATCAGCAGAATCAGATGCAGGCAAAACTGAAGGTGATCCAAAATAATTATCATAGTGCACTGAAAGATTTTATCTTGTCAAACCCTGATAGCTATTTAAGTTTATTGACCATAGGCACCCTGGCCGGACCTTCTCCTGATCCTAATGAACTGATACCACTTTTGGATGGCCTTTCAAAAGAGCTTAAGGAAACTGAAACAGCGCGCTCATACAGAAATGCACTTGAACGGTTAAAAACGATATCAATAGGAGTTGTGGCTCCCGATTTTGAACAAAACGATACCCTGGGGCACAAGGTGAGGCTTTCATCGTTCAGAGGTAAGTATGTTTTACTTGATTTTTGGGCATCGTGGTGCGCGCCCTGCAGGCAGGAAAACCCGAATGTGGTAAATGTGTATAATAAGTTTAAAAACAAGAATTTTACCATAATTGGCATCTCGTTAGACAAGCCAGATGGCGGATTTGCATGGCTGCAGGCCATAAGATCGGATCATTTGGCGTGGACACAACTCTCCGATCTTAAATTCTGGAATAATGCGGTAGCGCAGCTATATTTTGTGCAGAGTATACCCAAAAATTTCCTGATCGACCCGACAGGGAAAATTATAGCACAGGACCTGCGCGGGGATGACCTGGAGGCTAAACTGGAAGAAGTTTTAGGGAAAATTTAATTGATTTAATTGGTAGGAAACCGCCATTAAGAATTATATTTCTTATAATTGGATTCTTATTAACTAAAATCATGAAGGAAATTGTTTTAACGGCCATGGCGTTTCTGCCAGTATTGGCTTTTGCGCAGGACGGCAAATATACGGTGCAAGGTAAAATCGGAAACTATAATGCACCTGCTAAGGTTTACATTGAATATGCCCTGAACGGCAAGAACGTGACAGATTCCACCACTGTAAAGGACGGCAATTTTCAATTTACCGGAAAGATCGGCACACCTGCACAGGCTTACCTGATTCTTAATGAAAAGGGATCTGGCGTTGGTAACAGTCGCGATTACAAGGCCATTTACCTTGAAAAGGGCATCATCAAAGTAACCAGCACCGATGTAATGACAAACGCAACGATCGAGGGTCCCAAAACCAATCAGGAAAATGCCCGTTACGAAGCGATGATGAAGCCAATTTATGGTGAGGAAGAGGCCATCGAAGTAAAACAAAAGGCTGCAACTACTGATGAGGCCAAAAGCGAATTAAACAAAGAGGAGAAGGTTGCAGAAGCAAAGGAAACTGCACTAAGCAAAAAATTCATACAAGATAATCCTGATTCCTACATCAGCATGAATGCGCTAGAATCATATGCTTATGGTGCGGATTACGCGGATATTGCACCATTATATAACGCACTATCCCCTGAAGTAAAAGCGTCGGCAAGCGGCAAAGAGTTTGGCGACAGGCTCCCAAAACTAAAGGCTGTGGCTTTGGGCGCAATGGCGCCTGTGTTTGCCGAGGCCGATACCAGCGGTAAAACAGTGAGTCTGGAATCATTCAGAGGCAAATATGTGCTGGTCGATTTCTGGGCATCATGGTGCGGCCCTTGCCGTGCTGAAAACCCCAATGTAGTAAAGGCTTTCAATCGGTACAAAGGAAAGAACTTTACCATTATTGGAGTTTCTTTAGATGGGCCAAGGGGAAAAATGGATTTGCAGAAAGCTAAACAAAGCTGGTTAACAGCTATCCATAAAGATGGGTTGAACTGGACACAATTATCCGATCTGCAATTCTGGAAAAGTAAGGAAGCTGAACTTTACGCTGTTCGGGGAATCCCTCAAAATTTTCTGATCGACCCAAGCGGAAAGATCATTGCGAAAAACCTGCGCGGCGATGATTTAGAAGATAAACTGGCGGAGTTATTTGGGAAGATATAGCGGTCATTTGTCATTGAGTCATTAGTCATTAGAAAGACGGGATTGCGATCTCGTCTTTTTTCATAATACAAGTAATTAAACAATGACCAATGACGCGAAGCAAAATGACTAATGACTACAAAAGATCAAATCCAATGTCTTTCCTGAAATACATGCCGTCATAATAAATACGGCTGGCATCGGCCGTAGCTTGTTGCAGGGCATCAAAGAGGTTATCCTGCAAAGTGGTAATAGCTAAAACTCGCCCACCTGTTGTGATCACATCTTCACCCTGTATAGCGGTGCCTGCATGGAACACATGGGATTCACGGACATTTTCGGTGCCGGTAATTACTTTATTCTTCAAATACTCGCCAGGATAACCTCCTGCTACACAAACTACTGTAGCTGCAATTTTATCGGAGATAATTAATTCTTTCTCGTCCAGATTACCTTCTGCAACGCCAATCAGCAGATCAACAAGGTCCGACTCAATTCTTGGCATTACACTTTCAGTTTCCGGGTCGCCCATACGACAATTGTATTCAATTACATAGGGCTCACCTTCGCAATTCATAAGGCCGATAAAAATAAAACCTTTATAGGGAATGTTTTCCTTTTTCAAACCCTCAATCGTAGGGGTGATCACCCTGTCGGTCACCTTTTGCATAAAATCAGCATCGGCAAATGGTACTGGCGAAACAGAGCCCATGCCACCGGTATTCAATCCGGTATCACCCTCGCCTATGCGTTTATAGTCTTTCGCTTCCGGTAAAATTTTATAATTGCTCCCGTCGCTCAAAACAAATACAGAAAGTTCGATTCCTTGTAAAAACTGCTCAATTACCACCTTGGAGCTTGCCTCACCAAATTTGGCTTCAGTCAGCATTTCGGTTAATTCCTGCTGTGCTTCCTCAAGAGTTAAGCAGATCAGCACGCCTTTACCGGCTGCTAAGCCATCAGCCTTTAGAACAATGGGCAAGCCTGCTGTAGCCAGGTATTCAAGTCCATCATGTAAAGTTTCTTTAGTAAAGGTGCGGGAGGCAGCTGTTGGTATGTTGTGCCTGAACATGAACTCCTTTGAAAAATCTTTACTACCCTCTAATTGTGCACCTTCTTGTTGTGGCCCTATTACCGGGACACTTTTGAGCTGCTCATCCGCCAGGAAAAAATCATGAATACCCTTCACCAATGGCTCTTCGGGGCCAACAAGTACCAGGTCGATAGCATTATCCTTTACAAAGTTGCCAATGCCCTCAAAATCCATTGCCTTAATATTAACATTGGTGCCATACTGCGAAGTTCCGGCATTACCTGGCGCAATAAAGAGCTTTGTACATTTTGTACTTTGGGTTAATTTCCAGGCGAAGGCGCTTTCCCTTCCGCCTGAACCGAGGAGCATGATATTCATGCGCCAAAGATAGATTTTGATGTGCAGATGTGCTAATTTCAGATGTGCAAATTGTAGAATATTAAATTACTGCCGGTTTTTGGATGACCAGTTTACATAGCAAGAATTGATACATTTGCATATATATTTGCGTATTTGACACACTGCATATCGCACATCTGAAATTAGCACATCTGCACACTCAATAACATGTCGGGAAGATTAGATAAATATAGAAAGCTGCCTGTCTTCAAAAAATCGGAAGAGATATTGGAGCTGGCCGGGATTATATCAGAAGCTTTAAAGGAGGATGATAAGAAAGAGCATCTGGCTGCGGAAATAATAACCAACGCCATGTTGATCCAGGTAAAAATAGCGGGAGCAGAGGGTGGAAGCTTATATTCACTAAGAATGCAAAACGCAGTTCTGATTAAGCTGGCAGTGCATGATATGCTCAATGCAGTAATAGTTTCGGCAATGGTTGAAATAAATGAGGAGGACTATGTGGACTTGATGCGTGAAAAAATTGAGGAGTTCCGGCTGGAATTTGTGGCCTGGATCAGGGGATTTGATAAGACCAAAGATATTCCCGATAACTGGGCCATCAGGTTTGATACCAGTACGCCGGAGCAGGAAAAACTAGAAGAGCTGATGTTTGATGAGGATAAGTTCGATTTTGATAACTTCGATGACGACGATTTTTTTAACGACGACGATACGGAAGAATAAAACCTTTCGCCTTTAACCTTTTAGCTTTCACCTCAAAAACGTACCTTTGCCTGCCATTATGACCTCAAATTCGCGATGGCGCAATTGTTGAGTTGGTCGGATTATATCGAATAGAATATGTTAGAATTTATCAGTAAACTTTTCGGAAGCAAATCGGAAAGGGACGTAAAAAATATACAACCATTGGTTGAGAAGATCAAAAATGAATTTTCAAAGCTTGATGGTATAAGCAATGATGAATTAAGGGCTAAAACCATAGCTTTTAAGGAAACCATAAAACAGGGCCTTACCGAAATTGACGCTGAATTGCAGGAAATTAAGGATAGGATAGAGAACAACGCTGACATGGACGTAAGCGAAAAGGTTGAGCTGTATACCCAGATTGACAAGCTGGAAAAGGACCGGAACAAGGAACTTGAGGTTATTCTGATGAATATCCTGCCGGAAGGCTTTGCTGTTGTAAAGGAAACCGCCCGTCGTTTCAAAGAAAATAAAACCATTGAAGTTACTGCAACCCAGTTTGACCGCGATCTGGCGGCGAGCAAGACAAATGTAGTCATTAAAGGAGATAAGGCGATACATCATAATACCTGGATGGCAGCCGGTAATGAGGTTACCTGGGATATGGTGCACTATGATGTGCAGCTGATAGGCGGTTCGGTATTGCACCAGGGTAAAATTGCCGAAATGGCCACAGGTGAAGGTAAAACCCTGGTAGCCACACTGCCTGCATATCTGAATGCTTTAGCGGGGCAAGGTGTGCACATTGTAACAGTGAATGATTACCTGGCCCGACGTGACTCTGAATGGATGGGCCCTCTATACGAGTTTCATGGATTGTCAGTTGATTGCATAGACAAGCATGAGCCAAACTCAGAAGAGCGCCGCAAGGCTTATCTGGCTGATATTACCTTTGGTACCAATAACGAGTTTGGTTTTGATTACCTGCGTGACAATATGACACGCAGCCCCGAAGAATTGGTGCAACGTAAGCTGCATTATGCCATGGTGGATGAAGTTGACTCGGTATTGATCGATGATGCCCGTACACCTTTGATTATTTCCGGACCTATTCCACGGGGTGATGAACATGAATTTTATGAACTGAAACCACGCATTGAGCGGCTGGTGAATACTCAGAAAAGCTATATTAATGGGGTATTAAATGAAGCCAAAAAATCCATCACCGAAGGCAAAACCGGAGCTGAAGATGGTGGTTTGGCATTATTACGTGCACACCGTGGTCTGCCCAAAAGCAAGGCCCTGATAAAATATTTGAGCGAGGGCGGTAACAGGCAGGTTTTATTAAAGACCGAAAATCATTATATGCAGGATCAAAGCAAGGAAATGCCAAAGGTTGATTCTGAGCTGTATTTTGTGATTGATGAAAAGAATAACCAGGTTGAACTGACTGAAAAAGGCATTGAACTGATCACGGGTTCTGGCGAAGATCCTCACTTCTTTGTAATGCCTGATGTAGGCACGGAAATAGCAGAAATAGAAAAATCTACCTTGAGCAACGAGGAAAAGATTGCCAGGAAAGATACCCTGATGCGTGATTTTTCGATCAAATCAGAACGCATTCATTCAATAAATCAATTGCTGAAGGCGTATACGCTGTTTGAAAAAGATACGGAATATATTATTGACGAAGGCAAGGTAAAAATTGTTGATGAGCAGACGGGCCGCGTATTGGATGGCCGTCGTTATTCTGATGGTTTGCACCAGGCTATTGAAGCAAAAGAAAATGTAAAGGTTGAAGATGCTTCGCAAACTTTTGCGACCATCACTCTGCAAAACTATTTCAGGATGTACCACAAGCTTTGCGGTATGACGGGTACTGCCGTTACTGAAGCAGGTGAATTTTGGCAGATATACAAGCTGGATGTGGTTGAAATACCAACAAATGCGAACATCATACGTGATGACAGGCAGGATTTTGTTTATCGTACTGTTCGCGAAAAATATAATGCAGTAGCCGACGAAATTGTGAACCTTACCCAGGCAGGCAGGCCTGTGCTGGTGGGTACCACATCGGTTGATATTTCGGAACTGCTGAGCCGTATGCTTAAGCTGCGCGGTATAAAGCACAACGTACTGAATGCGAAACTGCACCAAAAGGAAGCAGACATTGTAGCCGAAGCTGGTAAAACAAGTACTGTAACCATTGCCACCAACATGGCAGGTCGTGGTACAGATATTAAGCTGGGCCCAGGCGTAAAGGATGCCGGTGGTTTAGCCATTGTAGGTACCGAACGGCATGAATCACGCCGTGTTGACAGGCAGTTGCGCGGCCGTTCAGGCAGGCAGGGCGACCCTGGTTCAACTCAATTCTTTGTGTCTCTGGAAGATAACCTGATGCGTATATTCGGATCGGAACGTATATCAAACCTGATGGTGCGTATGGGTATTGAAGAGGGTGAGGTGATACAGCACTCGATGATCACTAAATCCATTGAGCGTGCCCAACGAAAAGTAGAAGAAAATAACTTTGGCATACGTAAGCGGCTGCTGGAATATGATGATGTGATGAACTCGCAGCGTACGGTTGTTTATGCCAAACGTAAGAACGCTTTATTCGGCGAGCGCCTTGAGGTAGACATTAATAATACCATTTTCGATGTGGTGGCTGATGTGGTTACCGAATACAAGGAAACGAATAATTACGAGGGCTTTATTTTAGAAATGATCCGCGTATTTTCAGTGGATGTTGAAATTACGGAAGATGAATTTGCTTCAACCGCAATCAACCCGCTTACTGATAAGATGTTTCACGAGGTTACCGCATTTTATAAGCGCAAAGCTGAAGGTATTGCTCAGCAGGCATTCCCGGTATTAAAGGATGTGTATACCACGCGTGGCGAATATATAGAGGATATCGTAGTTCCGTTTACTGATGGGATCCACGGTATACAGGTATCTGTTCCGCTTAAAAAAGCCATCGAAAATAAAGGTGCTGAGGTATTTAAGTCGTTTGAAAAGAATGTGGTGCTTTACCTGATTGATGATGCATGGAAAGAGCACCTGCGTGAAATGGACGAGTTAAAGCAATCGGTACAAAACGCGGTATACGAACAAAAAGACCCCTTATTGGTTTATAAGTTCGAAGCGTTTGAATTGTTCCGCGGTATGCTGGCCAGCGTAAATAAGGAATTGGTGAGCTTCCTGTTCAGAGGGGTAATACCTGTGCAACAGGCTCCTGAAGAAATTAAGGAAGCAAGGCCTCAACCAAAATTAGACCTGAAAAAGCTGCGTACCTCCAAGCCTGAACTGGTAAGCGAGTCGGGCATACCGATGATGGAAGATACCCGCGAAGTACAAAAGACGATGCCTGTGAGGGTTGAGCAAAAGATTGGGCGTAATGACCCTTGTCCGTGCGGCAGTGGCAAAAAATATAAGAACTGCCACGGTGTAGGGCAGGCGTAAATTTTATTTCGAATTTTCGATTTCGGATTTAATATTTTCACATAACTATGAATACAGCAGCATCCGTTTATAAAGGTAAAATTAGCCTGGTAACTGGATGCTGCTTTTTTATTGCCTTGTTATTTACGCAGGTTACTAATGCGCAAACCCGGGGCAAGCTTGAAGTAGTGAAAGACCCCAGGATAGATACACTTGCCGCAAAAAGGGTGGAATTGAATAAGCTGATTGGTGCCGACGCGACATCTGCCAATGGGTACCGGGTACAGATATATACCGGGTCTGACCGCAAGGAAGCTTATGACACCCAGGCAAAATTTCGTGAGCAATTCCCTGATATACATACCTATATTATTTACAGCGAGCCAAATTTTAAGGTACGGGCAGGGGATTTCAGAACCCGCCTCGATGCCGAAAAACTGGAAGAGGAACTGAAGAAATGGTTCACCGGCATGTTTATCATATCCGAAAAAATTAATCCGCAGAATACAGATGAATAAGGAAAAGATACAGGAACTTTCAAAGAATATTTTTGATGAGGTAGTGGGCAACCGCCGTCACCTGCACTCGCACCCGGAGCTTTCCTTTCACGAAGTGGAAACATCGGCCTTTGTGGCGCGGAAGCTGGAGGAGATGGGCCTGCAATATCACAAAATGGCCGATACCGGGTTGGTAGTATTGATCAAAGGCGATAAGCCATCCAACCAGGTAGTTGCTCTGCGGGCTGATATGGACGCCCTGCCTATACTGGAAGCAAATGATGTTCCTTACAAGTCGCAAAATAATGGCGTGATGCATGCTTGCGGGCATGATGCGCATACGTCGTCCTTATTGGGTACAGCAAAAATATTAACTGAATTAAAAAGCCAATTTGCCGGTACGGTAAAGTTGATATTCCAGCCTGCCGAAGAAAAACTGCCCGGTGGTGCAAGCCTGATGATCAAGGAGGGTGTGCTTGAGAATCCAAAACCACAAGCGGTATTGGGGCAACATGTGATGCCTTTGATCGATGCGGGTAAAGTAGGTTTCAGATCGGGTAAATATATGGCCTCCACGGATGAAATTTATGTAACCGTTAAAGGCAAAGGTGGCCACGGTGCACAACCACAGCAAAATATCGACCCGGTGATGATCACTGCGTACATGCTTACAGCTTTGCAGCAAATAGTAAGCCGCTTTGCTGATCCAAAAAGTCCGTCAGTACTTTCATTTGGTAAAGTGATCGCCAATGGCGCTACCAATGTGATCCCTAATGAAGTTTACCTGGAAGGGACTTTCAGAACCATGGATGAAAAGTGGCGCGGCGAAGCCCATATCAAAATGAAGAAAATGGCCGAAGGTATAGCCGAAAGCATGGGCGGAAGCTGCGAATTCAATATTATGCGGGGATACCCATTCCTCATCAATGAGGAAAAACTCACCGCCAGAACACGCACCAATGCCGAAGACTACCTTGGTAAAGAAAACGTGCTCGACCTGGATATCTGGATGGCTGCCGAAGACTTTGCCTATTACTCACAGGTAGCTGATTCCTGTTTTTACCGCCTTGGCACCCGCAATGAAAGCCGGGGTATTACCTCATCCGTTCACACACCGACCTTTGATGTGGAAGAAGATGCTTTTAAAATAAGTACCGGGCTTATGGCTTATTTGGCATTGAAGCAGTTGGGGAATTGAAATCAGTCGAATAATCCAAATCCTTATCATATGAAGTATCGCCTATTTACTATTATTTTTATTTGCTTAGGCTCTGTGACTGGTTCCGGGCAAACAAAATTGAGCATCCCGGTTACTGTTTTCAAGGAGAGCAAAGCGATTGATAGTTTGATGGATATCGTAATGATTAAACGATCGAAGACCTTTGTTGATAGGAAAAAGCCATCAGGTGAAAGCTGTTTTTTGCTCTACTATTATAATGAAGTAGTCCCGGGGACTTTTTCTTTTGTTGTACAAGAAGAAACGACAAAAGGGGCGAATGAATATTTGAACAAGATTCTAAAAAATCGAAACCAGATAGGCTATTTTACCTACCAAAATGAAATAATATTTGTTTGCACGGGCGAAAAACTATACGATTTCTTTATCAAAACCACTGAATTTAAGTCATTCGATTTCCTTTACAAAGTACACCATACCTATTCTTTTAACGCTGCAAATTTACTGGGTGACTGGGTTTGCTCTCGTCAGGGCGGACAATTTATAAACTATACAGGTCCAGTTGTATTGGCACCGGTGAAAAATTAGTCAAATAGCTTTTTCTGCTACTTCCTTTATCACCCTATTCCTTTTCTCCAGCAGCCGTGTCATATAATTGGTCAGTACTAACCAATTGAAAAATCGTCCTAATATTCCTAATGGTGATTCAAACACAAACACATCTTTCATCAAAGTATGATCATCAATCCGCGTAAAATGATGCTCATGATGGATGCTTTTAAAAGCGCCTTCAACCATTTCATCTACAAACAAATTTGTCCGATCAAATTCTGTGATCTTTGAAGTGAGGTTTTGCCAGATACCGAAATGCTTTGCCCGCCAGGTGACGGTCTCGCCTAATTCGATCAAGCCGCTGGTTCTACCGGCTATAGCTTCCTCGCCTGTTTGTTTGGTTGACTCCTTATGTAGATCGATGCTGCGTGAAAGATCGAAGCATTTTTCAATGGGTGCATTAATTGTGGTTAGTAGTTCGATTTCCGGCATAAAAAAGCCCTCTAAATAAGAGGGCAATATAATCAGTGTAATTAAAATCTAATCGGTGTAATCCCAATTAAAATTCCGCGTTTTTAGGAAACCTCGGGAATGGTATTACATCCCTGATATTGCCCATGCCGGTAACAAATTGTACCATACGTTCAAAACCCAGGCCAAAGCCGGCATGCGGACAAGCACCAAAACGACGGGTATCCAAATACCACCATAGCTCTTCCTTCGGTATGCCCATTTCATCCATGCGTTGTTCCAGTTTTTCCAAACGTTCCTCGCGTTGTGAGCCGCCAACCATTTCGCCGATGCCAGGGAACAGGATATCCATTGCTCTTACCGTTTCGCGGCCCTGTGCATCGGGTTCGTTCTGGCGCATGTAAAATGCTTTTATCGCCTTTGGATAATCGGTCAGGATCACCGGCTTTTTGAAATGTTTTTCTACCAAATAGCGCTCATGTTCCGATTGCAGGTCGGTTCCCCAACCCTCAATAGGGTATTGGAATTTCTTCTTTTTATTTGGGGTCGATTCTTTTAAAATATCAATGGCTTCAGTATAAGTCAATCGCTGAAAATCGTTTTCCAGGCAAAACTTCAGCTTATCGGTCAGCGACATGTCCGACCGTTCCTGCTGGGGCCTTTGCTTTTCCTCCTCTTCCAAACGCTGACTCAAAAATTCAATATCTTCGGCATTGTTCCTCAATACGTGACTGATAAGGTATTTCAACAGTTCCTCCGCCAGGTTCATGTTATCTTCCAGGTCATAAAAAGCCATCTCGGGCTCTATCATCCAAAACTCAGCCAAATGGCGGGTCGTATTCGAATTTTCGGCCCGGAAAGTTGGCCCGAAAGTATAAATATCGCTCAGTGCCATTGCGCCAAGCTCACCCTCTAACTGGCCGGAAACAGTAAGATTGGTTGCACGGCCAAAAAAGTCCTGTTTAAAATCAACCTCGCCGTTATCTGTTTTAGGCGGATGAGCAAGGTCGAAGTTGGTTACATGAAAAGTTTCGCCTGCACCTTCTGCATCAGATGCTGTGATAATAGGCGTATGCAAATAAACAAATCCACGTTCCTGGAAAAAGGTATGCACGGCATAAGAAAGACTGTTACGCACACGGAACACCGCGCCAAAAGTATTGGTACGGAAACGCAGGTGCGCTATCTCCCTTAAAAATTCCAGGCTATGTTTTTTAGGCTGAAGCGGGTACTTTTCAGGGTCGCTGTCGCCTAAAATTTCTATATCTTCTGCTTTTGCTTTAACTTCTACTTTTTGTCCTTTACCCAGCGAAGCAACCAGGGTTCCAACCACGCTAATAGCTGCACCAGTGGTAAAACGCTTTAATTTGGCCGGGTCAGCCTGCTCAAAATCCACCACAACCACCTGGATATTGCTATTAGTTGAGCCATCATTTAAAGCAATGAACTGGTTATTACGGAAGGTACGCACCCATCCTTTAACCGTTACCTCAATATCAGTTTGTTCGCTCTCCAATAATGCCTTGATCTTTATCCGCTGGCTCATAAAAAATATATTTTGAGGCGCAAAAATACGATTATTTGATTTATCGAGTAGCGTTACTTATACGTTTTGCTTAAGTTTGCTGTTAATGAATCCCAAGGCGAGCCTGATCATCGGCATTATTTGTATCTCTTTTTCGCCCATATTTGTAAAGCTTGCTGTTGCACCACCTGTTTCATCGGGTTTTTATCGCATTTTCCTGGCCTGGCTGGTGCTTGCGCCTTATTGTATTTATAAGGGCAACCTAAAAATTGCACGCAAGGACCTGTTAATCGCTTTGCTTGGCGGAGTAGTTTTTGGGTCGGATATCGCCATATGGAACTTGTCGCTCTTAAAAATAAGCGCCACAGTATCAACGCTTATCGCCAACCTGGCGCCGCTTTGGGTGGGGCTTTTAAGTTATTTAATATTGAGGAAAAAATCAGGCGCATTATTCTGGATCGGTACCTGGATAGCCATTTTAGGGATGGTTATATTGGTTGGTTATCAGCATATTTTGCACCTGCAATTTAATATCGGACTGATCTACGCCCTCATCGCGAGCCTGTTTTATGCGGTCTATATCATGATCACAAAGGATATACTTCGCAATATCGGCACACTCACCTTTATGTTTTACAATATGCTGGCAGCAAGCGTTTTTTTGTTTCTTATTTGCGAATACCAGCATTATGAGTTGCTCCATTTTTCTACTCCAACGTGGCTTTATATGCTTGGTATGGGTTTGGTTTGCCAGTTAGCCGGGTGGATCACCATTAATTATTCGCTTAATTATTTGGATGCCACTAAAGTTTCTGTCGCATTATTGAGTCAAACGGTTATAGCAGGTATCTGGGCCACATTTATGCTGAATGAGCGGCTTGAATTGAAAGAGATTGTTGGAAGCATTATTGTCTTGGCTGGTATAGCTGTTACATTCCTAAGGATGAAACAGGCGAATAAAATTGTAAATTGATCCGGCGGAATTTATTAACAATTGCTTAATTCGGTAAGCCCGTTTGCCGATTTGCTATACATTTGTATTTTTAAGAATGATCACCAAACCCACCATCGACCGTATAATGGAAGCCATCGACATCGTCGAGGTGGTGGGCGAATTTGTGCAGTTAAAAAAACGCGGAGCAAATTATGTGGGCCTCTCGCCGTTTAGTAATGAGCGTACCCCGTCTTTTACTGTTTCGCCTGCAAAAGGTATTTTCAAGGATTTTTCATCAGGCAAAGGCGGCTCCGCCGTTACCTTTTTAATGGAACTGGAGAAATTCACTTACCCCGAAGCGCTGAAATGGCTGGCAAATAAATACAGCATTGAGGTTGAGGAAACGGTTGAATCAATAGAGAACAAAGAAGAAGAAAATCACCGCGAGAGCCTCATGATCGTGAGTGGATATGCCGCCAAATTTTTTCATGAAAGTTTGCTTGAAACGGACGAAGGTAAAAATATCGGCCTAAGCTATTTCAAGGAACGCGGTTTCAGCAATGATACTATTAAGAAATTTGAGCTGGGCTATTCTCCAGACCAATGGGAGGCCTTTACCGGTCAGGCGCTTAAGGACGGCTATCAGCAGGAGTTCCTGGAAGAAACCGGGCTGTCGGTTAAACGTGAGAATGGCTCACTTTACGACCGTTACCGGGGCAGGGTGATGTTCCCGATACATAGTTTTACAGGGCGTGTAATCGCGTTTGGAGGGCGCACGCTTAAGAATGATAAGAATGTTCCCAAATATGTCAACTCGCCCGAGTCGGAGATATACCATAAATCAAATATTCTTTATGGCCTTTATTTCGCCAAAAAAGCGATAAGGGACGAGGATAATTGCTACCTGGTTGAGGGCTATGCGGATGTGCTTTCGGTGCACCAGGCTGGGATTGAGAATGTAGTGGCCTCATCAGGCACTTCATTAACTGTTGAGCAGATCAGGCTGATTGGCAGGTTTACGAAGAATATTACCATTTTATATGATGGAGATGCCGCTGGTATCAAAGCCTCATTAAGAGGTTTGGATATGATTTTGGAGGAGGGCCTGAATGTAAAAGTAGTGCTCTTTCCAGATGGACACGACCCTGATTCGTACGTGCGTTTTGTGGGCACCAATGCGTTTAAAACCCATATCGAACAAAACAAAAAGGATTTTATTCTTTATAAAACTGATATCCTGCTAAAGGAAGCCGGGAGCGACCCTATAAGAAAAGCGGATGTGATAAGGGAAGTGGTTGAGAGCATTGCCAAGATACCCGATTCCATCAAAGCGTCTGTTTTTATAAAAGAGTGTAGCCATTTGTTGCAAATAGACGAACGTGCCCTGCTTTCGGAATTGAATAAAATGCGGATGGCGAAAGCCAAAAAAGATTCGCAGCAGCAAATTTCGCGGCAGGTACCCGTTGATGAAAACCTGCTTGACGAACCAGTTGTAAGGGAAGCAAAAGAAGAATCTACCCAGGAAAAGGAAATTATCAGGCTGTTGCTGCTCTATGGCAGCAAGATGATCGATTGGGATGGTATAGCCAATACTTATATCGGCCCTTTTATGATTGCAGAGTTGGCAGATGTAGATTTTGAACATGAACCCAGCAAAAAATTCATACAGTTATATGCAAAGGAGCTTGAAAATGGCGTTTTGCCTGAAGAGCAATATTTTATTCATTACCCCGATAGGGAAATAGTTGATTTGTCCGTTACCCTAATTGCAACAAAATACACTTTAAGCGAAAACTGGTACGAGATGCATAAAATATTGGTACCCGATGAACAAGTGAATATGAAAGCCACTATTTTGGGTGCGATATTTCACCTGAAGAAGCACAAGGTGGGGAAGATACTTGACGGGTTACGATCGGAATTACAAAAAGTAGAAGGGGAGGCCGATACGGAAGTATTACTTAACCAGTATATGCACATGAAGAAGGTGGAGAAAAGTATATCCGATTATTTAGGTTCGGTAATTTTGAAATAATGGCATTGCACCTCGACCTGGGCCGCAAAGGCGAAAGCCTGGCAAAAACATTTCTGGAAGATGCAGGTTACGAAATACTGGATGAGAACTGGACGCATGGAAAAGCTGAAATTGATCTGATAGTTTATAAGAACGGTGTGATCATTTTTGCCGAAGTAAAAACCCGTACGGGAAACAGTTTTGGCGAACCTGAAGATTTTGTAGACAATCGTAAACAAAAATTATTGGCTGAAGCAGCAGATGAATATATTTACCTGATGGATCACCAGGGTGAGGTGCGGTTTGATATTATATCCATTTTGTTTGATAAACAAGCTAATTATACACTAAAACATATCGAGGATGCCTTTTGGCCATCTTCAACTTAATTTATGAAGAATAAGATTATCCTGCTGTTTGCAGTTTTAACCATTGTTGCCTGTGGTTGCAGCTGTGGAAATAAAAATAAACCCGAAGCAGTCTTATCAATAAGTCCCGAGGCTGGCACTAATTACAAGCAGGGGCAGGATGTAACAGTAAAAATAAGTTACCCGGCTGATGTCAAGCCAGATTCCATTGTTTATCTGCTTGATTCGATTCGCTTTGCCTCAAAAAAGGATTCATCAGCCCTCAGCCTTAAAACGGATACCATTCCTTTGGGGCCAAGAGGCATTACTGCAAAATTGTACAGCGGTGGCAAGAGTCAGGATGTATCAACCAATATTGTTTTGTTGGCAGGTAAAGCACCCGAGGAATATACTTATAAGGTTGAAAAGGTTTATCCGCATGATACCACTTCATACACCGAGGGGCTTTTATACCAGGATGGCTATTTATATGAAAGCACTGGCGAGCCGAAACATTCAAAATTATTGAAAGTCAACCTGGAAACTGGCAAAGTTATACAGGAAGCAAAGCTTGATCCAAAATATTTTGGCGAAGGCAGCGCTATCATAGGCGATAAAATAATTATGCTTACTTACCGTGACCCGAGGGTTTGTTTTGTGTTTGATAAAAATACGTTCAAACTTGAGAAAACCTTGCCTTACAGTGTTGGTGTTGAAGGCTGGGGACTTACCTTTGACGGCAAAAAACTTTATACTGACGATAGCACCAACCGGATCTGGTTTTTAGACAAGAATGACTACCGCCCAACGGGTTTTATAGATGTTTATGATGATAAGGGCCCGATAGAAAGTGTAAATGAACTGGAATATGTCGACGGTAAATTATACTCAAACGTATATTTAACTGATACCATCCTGATGATAAACCCCAAAACGGGTGCAGTATTGCAAAGGATCGATATGAAGAACCTTTGGCCAATGTCCCAAAGGCCCGCCGGATATGATAATGCCGAAAATGTGCTCAACGGCATCGCCTGGGACGAAAAAGGCAAACGTCTGTTTGTAACCGGCAAAAAATGGCCGCATTTGTACCAGGTGAAGTTTGTGAAGAAATAGAGCCTCACCCCAAACCCCTCTCCGGTAGAGAGGGGCTTAAAGAAGTCTCCCTACCGGGGGAGATTTAGAGGGGGTTTCTCCATGCCTTATACTGATTGATCAATCCATTCGTTGATGAATCATGGCTGCTTACCTCATCATCATTCTTCAATTCAGGCAATATTTTACCGGCCAATTGCTTGCCTAATTCAACACCCCATTGGTCAAAACTGTAGATGTTCCAGATAATGCCTTGAACGAATATCTTGTGCTCATACATCGCTATCAGTGAACCTAAAGTGCGTGGGGTTATTTTTTTAACTAATATTGAATTGGTAGGGCGGTTACCATCAAATTCTTTAAACGGAGCCAGTTTTTCTATTTCCTCATCCGATTTGCCTGAAGATTTTAATTCAGTTTTTACCTCGTCAATCGTTTTGCCATTCATCAAAGCTTCAGTTTGTGCGAAGAAGTTGGAGAGCAACATAGGATGATGTTCGCCAAGTGGGTTATGTGATTGAGCCGGAGCTATAAAATCGCATGGGATCAGTTTGGTGCCCTGGTGGATAAGCTGGTAAAAGGCATGCTGCCCATTAGTGCCGGGTTCGCCCCAAATAATCGGGCCGGTTGAGTAATCAACGGTTTCACCATTGCGGTCCACATGCTTGCCGTTACTTTCCATATCTCCCTGCTGGAAATAGGCCGAAAAGCGGTGCATGTATTGATCATACGGGAGAATGGCATTCGTTTCGGCCTCAAAAAAGTTATTGTACCAGATACCGATCAATCCTAATAAAGCAGGAATATTTTCTTCCAGTTCGGTATTTCTGAAGTGGTTATCCATATCATGAGCACCGGCTAAAAGCTCTTCGAAATTTTCGAACCCTATACTCAATACAATAGATAAACCGATAGCACTCCATAAAGAATAGCGACCGCCTACCCAATCCCAAAACTCAAACATGTTTTTGGTATCGATCCCAAATTTTGAAACTCCTTCGGCATTGGTTGATAATGCTGCAAAATGCTTGGCAATGTCTTCCTGTTTAGCGCCGCCTGCTAATGTCCAATCACGTGCACTATGGGCATTGCCCATGGTTTCCTGTGTGGTAAATGTTTTTGAAGCGATCAGGAAAAGCGTGGTTTCGGGGTTGAGTGGTTTTAGTGTCTCAACGATATGCGTGCCATCGACATTAGAAACAAAATGAAGATTCAGGTGATTTTTGTAAGCCTTCAAGGCTTCAGTTACCATTACCGGGCCAAGGTCCGAGCCGCCAATGCCAATGTTAACCACATCAGTAATAGCTTTCCCACTGAATCCTTTCCATTCTCCGGAAATAATTTTCTCACTGAAAGCTTTCATTTGCTGCAATACCCTGTTCACATCCGGCATCACGTCTTTGCCATCAACATAAACGGGTGTGTTGCTCCTGTTACGCAACGCGGTATGCAGCACAGGGCGGCCTTCGGTAACATTGATCTTCTCGCCCGAGAACATGGCTGCTGTTGCATCCTTTACTCTACACTCCCTGGCCAGCTGTATCAATAAAGCAACGGTCTCCTCGTCGATGCGGTTTTTAGAATAATCGACAAGGATATCATCAAAAATGATCGAAAATTTATTAAAGCGCTGATTATCAGTTTCAAAAAGGTCCCTCAGGTTTTTGCTGGTGATATCAACAAAATGGTCGGCTAAGTACTTATAAGCCTGCGTGGTGGTAAAATCAATGTTTGGCAGCATAATTGAGTGTTTTTACAAAAGTAGAATTAAATATTCAGCTGTATATTAAATCTAAAATTAGTGTGTTTAGTGTGACGAAAACACACCCTTTTCAGTGTCAAAATTACACCCTTTTTCAGTGTTAAAATAACACACCATCCTTAGTGTTTGTTTTACACCAACAAATTATTAAATTATTAAAAATAGATGACAATTTTTTTGAATTTATAAAAGATTAAATAATACCTTTGTCTATATGACAAACAAATCGGTTGTTTATCATCAATTTGCTAATTCACTTTAAAAGCACTTTTTTATGTTCGAAAAACTCTTTTTGCTTGTGAAAAATAACGCCGGGAAGGCTGTTATGGAGAACCCCGTGATACCTGAAAAATACCGTGAATCGGTTATTAATGAAGCATCGAGTTCGATAATTGAGGTTTTAAAGGGCCAGATGGAGTCGGGCCGGTTGAAAGATCTTGTAAAATATTTTCAATACCCGGATATCTATAAGAATCCTATGGTTACGAGTATAGTTAATAAATTTGCTAATAAACTGAACAAGTTTTATGGCATCGACCCTGTATCTGCCCTGAGTACAGCAAATTCATTGATCCCACCGGTAATGCTTGAACTGATCAAGCAATCAAAAAGTGAGCAGAATAAAGAATTCGCGCTAAGTTCATTCTTATCAAAGATCAACGGCAACCGTGCTGATCTGAGTGGACTTGTAAAGGAAATGATGCTTGCCTGAGGACAGAGGAAACTGATCTTAATATTATATTCAAGGGGTTGCAAATTAAATTTGCAGCCCTTTTGATTTTTTGCCTCACCCCAGCCCTCTCCAATGGAGAGGGTAAAAATCCAAAAAGGTAAAGTCCTCTCCTTTGGAGAGGATTTAGGTGAGGCTTTTATTTATATTTGCCCCATGACTAAAGAACAAGTACAGGATTTGAGGGATAGAACAGCTTCCCTGAGGAGGCATCTTTGACATCGATAAAAAACTCGAAGACCTGCAAAAAGAACAGGAAATAACCATTGGTCCTAATTTTTGGGATCAGCCTAAGGAGGCCGAAAAGGTGCTGGCTTCGATCAAGCTAAAAAAAGTGTGGACAGATGCCTTTCAAAAGGTAGAAGCAGCGGTTGAAGATACTGGTGTGGTATATGAATTTTACTCGGCAGGCGATGCTACTGAAGCAGAAATGCAGGAGCAATTTAATGCCGCTACCAAAGCGGTCGAAGAGCTTGAATTTAAAAACATGTTATCGGCTGATGAGGATCAGTTCAATGCGGTATTACAGATCACAGCCGGCGCTGGTGGTACCGAAAGTTGCGACTGGGCCGGGATGCTGATGCGCATGTATATTATGTGGGGTGAGAAGAATGGTTATAAGGTAACCGAGCAGGATTTCCAGGAAGGTGATGTGGCAGGTGTTAAAACAGTTACGCTTCAAATTGAAGGGGAATTTGCTTACGGGTATTTAAAGGGCGAGAATGGCGTACATAGGCTTGTACGTATATCTCCTTTTGATTCAAATGCGAAGCGCCACACCTCGTTTGCATCAGTATATGTTTATCCATTGGTTGATGACACGATCGAAATAGATATTAACCCTGCGGATATTGAGTTTGAAACTTTCCGGTCAGGCGGCGCAGGTGGGCAGAATGTGAACAAGGTAGAAACGGCTGTCCGGTTATATCACAAGCCATCGGGTATCATCATCAAAAATCAGGAATCCCGCTCACAACTACAAAATAAGGATAACGCTATCAGACTATTAAAATCACAGTTATACGAGATCGAGATGCGCAAGCGCCAGGAAACCAGCAATGCGATAGAGGGTAATAAAAAGAAGATCGAATGGGGTTCGCAGATCAGGAACTATGTTTTGCATCCCTATAAACTGGTGAAGGATCTGCGTACAGATTATGAAACATCAAATGCCGCTGCGGTGTTGGATGGTGATTTGGATGAATTTTTAAAGGCCTATTTGATGGAGTTTGGCAGCCCGAAAAGTTAATTTTATCTTTATAAATGATCAACCGTTTGGCGGCCGTATTGATAATGGCATTAACTACACAAGCGCTTTTAGCACAACAGCAAAAGCCCATTCCGTTGTATCCCAATGGCGTACCTAATTCAAAAAAAACACCGGCCGCCTACATAGAGAAGGTTGATCATACGGATTGGATAACTGATGTAAGTATTCCAACTATCACGCCCTATTTACCTGAAAAAGGCAAGGCAAATGGCACCGCGATCCTGGTATTTCCGGGTGGCAGTTATGCTGGTTTGGCCAGCGCGCACGAGGGCAGGGCGGTTGCACAGGAATTTAACAAGATAGGTGTTACTGCCTTCGTTGTAAAATACCGGCTGCCAAGCGATGAGATTATGGTGGATAAAACCATCGGGCCATTGCAGGATGCGCAACGTGCGATTCAGATCGTGCGGAAAAGGGCAGCGGAGTGGGGGATACAACCAAATAAGATCGGTATCGTTGGTTTTTCGGCAGGAGGGCATTTGGCTTCTACACTCGACACACATTATAGCAAAGCCGTTATAAATAATAAGGATAATATCAGCCTGAGGCCCGATTTTGCGATGCTCATTTACCCGGTGATCAGCTTTGGGCCTATGGCGCATGTCTATTCACGGGAGAACCTGATAGGTAAAAACCCATCGGCGGAGATGCTCGAACTTTATTCTAATGAGAAGCAGGTAAACGCCGACACACCACCCACATTTTTGGTACACGCCGAAGATGATGATGTAGTGCCTGTACAAAACTCTATCCTGTTTTATGAGGCGTTGATGAAACACAAGGTGAAGGGGGAACTACATATTTTCCAGGCTGGTGGTCATGGTTTTGGGCTGATCAATCCAAAAAGTAAAGATCATTGGTTTGATTGGGCCGCAAATTGGTTGAATGAGAATGGATTTTAATTGGGATTACACCGATTTTCAACAATGATTGCACCGATTAACTAATCTCTAATCTTCAGTCACTAATCTCTAACCTCCATTATCCTCAATAACTCATTCAACTCTGCAACTTTCTCCGTCGAACCTAGATTTTCATAGGAACTAATGAGGTTGCGCAATACACGCCTGATGATATCAGCATTTGAGCAGGGTTCGTAAAATTGCTTTTCGGCTTTCAGGTTTAGTTGCTTCAGGAACATATCCACGTCCCGCCGACCAAATATAAAACCTTTATTGAATGCGTTGATATAGAACAGGATGCCGCCCTCGAAATCACTTTCCTGCGTTTCATCCACATAGGCCAAAATAAAATGCTGGGGCAGGTTTACACCATAAACTGGTATGTCCAATTTCTGGGCGATGATGGAATAAATAATGGCCAGTGATATCTGGTTGCCCTTTTTTGTTTCGAGCACCTGGTTCAGATAGCTGTTTTGTGGGTCCTGGTGGTTAGAGGTATTGCCGCTAAACCCATGGATATTGTAAAATACATGGTTAATGAGCTTCACCTGTTCAGCCGCGCTGGAATCATAGATTAGCTGCAGCCATATATCCCGCTTAATAGCCTCGATCTGATTAATTACCTTTTGCTCGTCAAGGTCGGGGTATTGGTATTTGTTGATTGTTAATACACCCAGCAACAGGTCAAATGCCCCGCCCTGGTACCACAATCTCAATTCGTCTTTTACGATGCCGAACTGTATCTCGTGAACCAAATTGGCAATGCGTTCCTGTTGAATTGGATCAAACGCCTGTTCCCATGCCGATTCAAGGTATCCTATCACCTCGCTGCCGTAGGAGATAAGCTTCTCATGTATATGCTCGAATATTTCCGTGTCGGGATCGTCAAGCAATCGTATTAATGAATTGATTTCCGTAGGGTCTACCATATTGTAATGCTAAAATACTAAACCTTTGCATAATTTTGCAGCCATGTTAAATTTTCGGTTCGCAAAGGATTACCTGCTTCACAGATTGAGGGGGAAAAGCAGGCACGGGTTACATTCACCGTTTGTTTACAGGCTGGTTGATGAAGTTATTTACGATTTTCGTGCCAAAAAAGTATATGATGAGGTCGAAGCCATCCGCATCGAGCTACTTTCTGACAATCGCATGATAACCGTTACCGATCTTGGCGCCGGGTCATTGGTAAACAATAATCGGGAGAAAAGAATCGGTGATATTGCCAAAAATGCCCTCAAACCTCCCAAACTGGCGCAATTACTTTATCGCCTCGCAAATGATCTGCAGCCTGATAATATGATAGAATTGGGTACCTGCCTGGGCACAACTTCCATCTACCTGAAAAAAGCTGCACCTAAAGCCAAACTATACACCCTCGAGGGTTGCCCTGCAACCGCAGGCATAGCTAATGAAGTTTTTAAAAAGGCCGCGATAAATGATATTCAACTTATCACCGGCAATTTTGACGATACGCTGCCGGGTGTGATCAATAGCCTGGAAAAGCTCGATTTTGTTTTTGTAGACGGCAATCACCAAAAAGATGCAACCCTAAAATATTTTGAATGGTGCCTGCCAAAAGTCCATGAGAATACCTTACTGATATTTGACGACATCTATTGGAGCGAGGGGATGAAGGAAGCATGGGAGATTATAAAAGCTCATCCGCAGGTTACTGTCACAGTTGATCTGTTTTGGATTGGGTTGGTGTATTTTAAAAAAGGACAGGTAAAGGAGAATTTTCTTATCAGGATTTGAAAATTAGCTAATTTGAAGATTTGCCTGCCCATTTTCAAATCTTCAAATCAACCAATTTTCAAATTAGAACGCTTCCCCCAAAGCCACATAAAAACCACTTTCCCTTGGTTCACTGGCTGGCTTTTGACCGAAGCCGTAATCCGCACGGATGCTGAGGCCCTTTTCGGTATCAAAGAAATAACGGAGGCCGCCACCGTAATTTGGTTTCAGGGTGTTGATGCTGAAATTGGTGTGCGATACCTCGCCAGTTCCCAGGAAGCCTACTATCGCTATGCGCTCCAACACTCTGTATCGCAGTTCAGTTTGCCCGGCAATAAAATTGCGATCGCGGTATCGGCCGTTGTAATAGCCTCGCATCATCTCGTCATTCCCCATGGCAGGCAGCAAATAAAAGGGTGAACTGCCGCCTATCAGGCTTTGTTCCTGCACATCAAGCCCTAATACCAGCTTCCTGGCAAGCAGAAAAAATTGGGAATATTCTATATTGAAAAAAGCGCCTGAGTAGCTATTATTAGCTAAAATACCGTGCATCACATTGCAATAGCTGGTTATGATCACCCCTTTGGTAGTGTATGTATTATTATTACGGCTATCAAATATCAGGCTCGGCCCAATAAAAACACTGGCGCCGCCGGTTCGGTCCTGTATCTGCGTGTCTGTGTTGAATATTCCTGTGGGGGTATTATCCGAATAGTTGTAATTAAAACCTCCAAGCACTAACCCTGCATAAAGGTTTTTGGTGATTAGTTTTTCGGCATTAAAATTTATTTTAAAGCGTTTTTCATCCACCAGATCGGCGTTCGCCTTGCTTGTATTGTTACCAATCCCATAAAAATTGAATGGGAAATTTATAAAGCTGACAGAAGCTGAATAATGATAATTATTTTGGGGCGCCCAGTAACTTGAATTAATACTGAAATGACTTTGCCCCTTGGTAGTGGCAGAAGCATAACCATAAATATTGGATACGCGTGTGTTGGAGTTTCGGGCTGTATCGCTATAAAATGAAAGCAGGCCGGTTCCGCCAAACTCTATGCCAGTTTCAGGCGCAGAGGTAAGTACAGGTAAAACAACAAAACTGCTTTTCCGGGTGCTATCCTTATCAAAATACATTTTCCTAATAAACCGGGGAAGCATATTTTGAGCCTGGGCCAGCTGAAAGCTGTAGCAGATAATAATTAAAGTAAACAATTTTTTCATAGGAAAAAGGCGCGCTAAGTTACTTGCAAATTTTATACCGGGCTAATGCTTTTGTAGAATTTAGAATTTAAAACAGCAGATTAAACAAAATGTCTACTTTTACAGCAGATTTTTATCGCTACAAAATGAACAACACACGAGGCCCCATTTCACAGTTTATTGAGAAGAATTATCTGCATTTTAATGCTGCTGCATTGATGGATGCGGCAAAGGGATACGAAACCCACTTGACCGAAGGTGGTAAGATGATGATCACCCTTGCCGGAGCAATGAGCACCGCCGAATTAGGCATCTCACTTGCAGAAATGATACGCCAGGATAAGGTGGATATCATCTCCTGCACCGGCGCTAACCTGGAAGAGGATATTATGAACCTGGTTGCGCATTCGCATTACAAACGTGTACCAAATTACCGCGATCTGAGTCCGCAGGATGAGTGGGATCTGCTGGAGCATCATTATAACCGTGTAACCGATACTTGTATTCCTGAAGAGGAGGCCTTCAGGCGCTTGCAAAAGCATATCCACAAAATTTGGAAAGGTGCCGATGACAAGGGCGAGCGCTATTTCCCGCATGAATACATGTATAAAATATTATTGAGCGGAGAATTGGAGCAATATTATGAGATCGACCCAAAAAACTCATGGATGCTGGCCGCTGCCGAAAAAAACCTGCCGATAGTGGTACCCGGATGGGAGGATTCGACCATGGGAAATATTTTTGCTTCCTATGTGATCAAAGGTGAAATAAAAGCTGTTACCATGAAGAGCGGTATCGAATATATGGCCTGGCTTGCCGACTGGTATGTGAAAAATTCAGAAGGCAAAGGAATAGGATTTTTTCAAATAGGCGGCGGTATTGCCGGCGACTTCCCGATATGTGTGGTACCTATGCTTTACCAGGATATGGAAATGCCAAGTATCCCCTTTTGGAGTTACTTTTGCCAGGTATCAGACTCAACCACTTCATACGGTTCCTATTCAGGCGCTGTGCCTAATGAGAAGATCACCTGGGGCAAGCTGGATATTCACACACCTAAGTTTATCGTGGAGTCGGATGCTACTATTGTTGTACCATTAATTTTTGCATGGTTATTAAAACAATAATTATATTTACAAGTATTACTAATACTATCTTGTCAGCTCGAATTTATATTATCGGCTAAAAAAAGCCACCTGAACACATTTAAAGCTACTTTTTGCCTCTATTTAGAACGATTATAAATTATATATAACTGTCATTTCTTTGTCAGCCATACTGTAATAAATTTTACTTTTGTGGCTGAAAAAGCCGGATAAAACATTGCATCCTTTGTCAATTTCAAACATTAAATAAAAAACTATTTAGCATAAATACACTTTATGAGAAGTTTCTCATTGATTTTAAAACAATTCTCAAGGTCGGTTTTGCTTGTCGCCGGTTTTGCTATTTGTGGGTTTTCTGCTCATGCCCAGGGTGACGCTGCCAAAGGCGAGGCCCTGTTTAAGTCGAAATGTACCACCTGCCATAAGATCGATCAGCGTTTAATTGGGCCGGCCCTTGGACCCCAGCTTGAATCGGAAACGGACGATAAGTGGCTGACCAAATGGATACAGAACAACCAGGCATTGATTGCCGCCCACGACAAAAAGGCGCTTGATATTTACAATCAGTACAACCAATCGGCAATGACTGTTTTTGCTGATCTGTCTGATGGTGATGTATCTAATATCATTGCTTACGTTCGTACTGAATACAAAAAAGAAAAAACAGCCACGCCTGCTCCGGGCACTGTAGCCCAGGCAACGGAATCAGCCCCAAGTAACCTCGTGATTCTTGGACTGATCGGTGTGATCGTTGTAGCGTTCATCGTAATATTGGTATTAAACAAGGTTATCGGTACGCTAGAACGCCTGTTGCTAAAAAGACAAGGCCTTCCGCTTGAATTGGAAGAAGTTGAAGTAGCTGCTCCTGTTGACCGTTATGCACTGGTAAAGAAATTAGCTAAAAATAAAAAGTTTGTATTCTTTGTGGTTTTATGCGGCACCATAGCTATGGGAAGCTGGACATGGGTTGCCTTATGGACCACCAACGTTCACCAGGGATACCAGCCGGTGCAGCCTATTAAGTTCCCGCATGATTTGCATGCTGGTGCTATGCAGATCAATTGCCAGTACTGCCACTCGGGTGCTTATAAATCAAAGAATGCATCGATCCCGTCATTAAATGTCTGTATGAACTGCCACAAGGTAGTTAAGACAGAATCGCCTGAGATACATAAGATATATGATGCTTTGGGTTACGATCCTACAACTCAGAAATATGATAGCACCAAGGCCAGGCCAATGCAATGGATACGCGTGCACAACCTGCCCGATTTTGCTTACTTCAATCACTCACAACACGTAAAGGTTGCAGGCTTAAAATGCCAAACCTGCCACGGACCGGTTGAGACCATGAAAGAGGTTTACCAATATTCGCCGCTTACTATGAAATGGTGTATACAGTGCCACAAACGTACTGATGTGAACATGAAAGGCAACGCCTATTACGAAAATATGATCCAGGTACACGACCTGATCAAGCAAGGTAAGAAGGTTACTGCCGCAGCAATGGGTGGTATAGAGTGCGGCAAGTGCCACTATTAATTGATTTGAAAGATACATTACAGTTTATATAGCTTAAATGGACAGCAATAAAAAATACTGGAAAGGTTTAGAAGAACTAAACAACGACCCGGAATTTGTTGAAAAAAATAAACATGAATTTGCCGAGCCTCTCCCGATCGAAGAAGTTTTGAGCGGAGCCGGTTTGATGAATAAAACCCCTCGTCGTGACTTTTTGAAGGCATTGGGCTTTGGTGTGGGTGCGGTTACGTTGGCAGCTTGTCAAAAAGTGCCGGTGCATAAATCCATCCCTTACCTGATTAAGCCGGAAGAGGTGACGCCAGGTGTGGCCAACTATTACACTTCGACCTATGAAGGACATGCCATTTTGGTTAAAACCCGTGAGGGCCGTCCGATTAAAGTTGAAGGAAATCCTAATGATCTTTTATCAAAGGGTGGTTTAAGTGCTCAGGCACAGGCATCGGTATTGGATCTGTACGATTACAATCGCTTAAAAAATCCGATCCTGAATAACAGCGACGCAAACTGGAATGAAATTGATGCCTTTGTAAAAAATGAATTAGCATCAATTAAGGCAAGCGGTAAGAAGATAAGATTGATCTCTTCAACTGTTCACAGCCCGTCAACTTTAGCCGTTATTGCTGATTTTGTTGCTCAATATCCTACTACAAAGCATATCAATTATGATGCGGTGTCCTATACTGGTATCATACAGGCAAATCAAAATAGTTTTGGTAAGGCAGTATTGCCTCACTATCGTTTTGACAAGGCCGATATTATTGTAAGCTTCGGAGCTGATTTCCTGGGTACCTGGATATCACCGGTGGAGTTTACTACCCAGTATGTTCAAAACAGGAACAATGCATCGCTTCAGAATAAAAAGATGTCGCGCCATATCCAGTTTGAATCTGGAATGAGCCTTACCGGTTCAAATGCCGACACACGCATTCTGATTAAACCATCTGAAGAAGGAGCACTTTTAGTTAATCTATATAATGAAATTTCCGGCAGTTCGCTACCAGGCAGCAAGCCGTCAGGTAATACGAATGCCGATAAGGCGATAAAGCTGGTTGCCAAAGAATTAATTGCTGCAAAAGGCAAGGTATTGGTAGTGGCCGGTTCAAATGATGTAGCTAAGCAGGTTTTGGTTAATGCGATCAACGCACAGTTAGCAAGCTTTGGTACAACTATCGATCTGGATAATTATTCCAATCAATATGCAGGTAACGACCACGACTTTGTTGAATTTGTAAGCGAAATGAACCGCGGCGAAGTGGATGCCGTATTCTTCCTGAATGCAAACCCTGTGTATGATTATCATAACGGCAATGCAATAAAGGATGCACTGAAAAAGGTGCGTTTAAAGCTTTCGTTCTCTGAACGCAATGATGAGACCGCAATGCTTTGTGATGTAATTGCGCCAAACCATTACTACCTCGAATCATGGGGAGATGATAATGCAATAGAGGGGTATTATACTGTGGTACAACCAACCATTAACCCGGTTTATGACACCCGCCAGGCTGAGGAAAGCTTATTGATCTGGTCTGACAACGCGGTTAAGGATTATTATACATATGTAAGAAATAACTGGGATAAGAGCTTGCTGGCAAAAGGCGGTTTATCAGGCCTTAAGGGTTGGGAAACCTTGCTGCAAACAGGTTTTGTAAAAGAAGCCGATAAAGCTGCCGGTACTTACTCATTTAACCGCGATTTAAACGGTGTTGCTCAAACTATCCTGAACCAAAGCAGCAAGCTTGAAGCTTTAGGTGATGGTAAGGTAGAATTACAGCTGTATCAAACAGTTGCTTTACGCGACGGTAAGCGCGCAAACAACCCATGGTTACAGGAACTGCCAGATCCGGTATCAAAGGTGACCTGGGAGAATTTCGCCGCCATGTCGCCAACTGACATGAAGAAGCTTGGTTTTGTTCAGGGCGATGTTGTTAATATTGATGTAAATGGTATCTCGATAGCATTGCCGGTATTATCGCAGCCAGGACAGGCACAGGGAACTATGTCTGTAGCTGTTGGTTATGGCCGCACACAGGCTGGTCCGGTAGGTAATGGTACAGGTAAGAATGCTTTTCCATTCCTCAACTTTATTAACGGTACTTTCCAAACCAATTCAGTTGCAACGTTCTCAAAAACTGGTGATAATATCATTTTTGCCCAAACGCAAACACACCATTCGTTTGAAGGACGTGACGTAATACGCGAAACTACCTTTAGCGAATATAAAAAGGACCCTGCATCAAACAGCGGCAAGAGCGAAAGGCGTAAAACCAATGATCTTTTCTGGCAGGATTATGAGCTTGAAAAGAAGCCTTATAGCTGGGTGATGGCGATCGACCTGAACGCTTGTACCGGTTGCGGTGCCTGTGTGGTTGCTTGCAGTGCCGAAAATAATATCCCTGTTGTGGGTAAAGACGAAGTACGCCGCCGCCGCGAAATGCACTGGATACGTATCGACCGCTATTACAGCTTTAAGGATGAAGGTAAGAACGTAACTGAAGAACAGGAAATTTCTACCCTGAAGGATTTGGACAATGTATCGGTAGTATACCAACCGATGCTTTGCCAGCACTGTGACCATGCCCCATGCGAAACAGTTTGCCCGGTATTGGCCACTGTTCACTCCTCAGAAGGGTTGAACCATATGGCTTACAACCGTTGCATAGGCACACGTTATTGCGCAAATAACTGCCCGTATAAAGTGCGCCGCTTCAACTGGTTCAATTACTGGAATGATTCACGCTTTGATAATTACCTGATCAACGAACATACCCATTTGGTGCTTAACCCTGATGTTGCTACACGTTTCCGTGGGGTAATGGAAAAATGCTCCATGTGTATTCAACGCATACAAGCTGGTAAACTAAAGGCTAAAATAGAAAAACGCCCTGTAAAAGACGGCGATATCAAAACTGCCTGTCAGCAAACCTGTCCTGCCAATGCAATCATTTTTGGTAATCAGAATGATCCGGAATCAGAGGTTTCAAAGGCACTGAAGAGCGAAAGAACTTATTATGTGCTTGAGGAATTAAATGTGCAACCGGGTGTTGGCTACCAGGTAAAGGTTAGGAATATATCGGAGTTAGAAGCTTAAAACTATTACAAGAGAGATATAAAATATGGCATCTCATAATGAATCAATAATAAGAGAACCGTTAATTACCGGTAAAGACATCACCTATGCTAAGGTAACAGAGGATGTTTTGCGCCCGGTAGAAAATACGCCGACTAAAGCCTGGTGGATAGGTTTTAGTGTAGCATCCTTATTTGCAATGCTATGGGTATTTGCAGTAAGCTGGACGTTTTGGTACGGAGTAGGTTCGTGGGGCTTAAATAAAACAGTTGGTTGGGCCTGGGATATCACCGGTTTTGTGTGGTGGGTAGGTATTGGTCACGCCGGAACACTGATCTCGGCGATACTTTTAATGTTCCGCCAAAACTGGCGTAACTCTATTAACCGCTCTGCTGAGGCGATGACCATCTTCGCGGTGATCTGCGCTGCCACATATATCGTTGCACACATGGGCCGCCCCTGGATGGCTGTATACTCATTGCCGCTCCCTAATCAATACGGTTCATTATGGGTTAACTTTAACTCGCCGCTGATCTGGGACGTATTTGCGATCTCGACTTACTTTTCGGTATCATTAGTATTCTGGTACACCGGGTTATTGCCCGATTTGGCAACCATCCGCGACCGTGCAACCGGTATCCGCAGAAGAATATATTCTATATGCTCATTCGGCTGGACAGGCTCTGTAAAAACATGGCAGCGTTTCGAAACGGTATCATTGATATTGGCAGGTATATCTACACCACTTGTACTTTCGGTACACAGCGTTGTATCCATGGACTTTGCCACATCGTTGGAACCGGGCTGGCATACTACAATATTCCCGCCTTATTTCGTTGCAGGTGCTATCTTCTCGGGGTTTGCAATGGTGCAAACATTATTGCTGGTAACCCGTAAGGTACTTGGATTGGAGAATTATATCACCATGTTCCATATCGAATCGATGAACAAGATCATCCTTTTAACAGGATCGATCGTGGGTGTAGCTTATCTGACAGAGTTTTTTATTGCCTACTATTCAGGTGGCGAATATGAACAATATACCTTCCTGAACAGGTTTACAGGGCCCTACTGGTGGGCAGGCTGTATGATGTACGGATGTAACGTATTGATGACGCAGATGATGTGGTTCAAAAAGGTAAGAACAAATATTCCTATCGCGTGGATATTATCAATTGTGGTAAATATCGGGATGTGGTTTGAGCGTTTTGTAATTATCGTAATTTCTCTGCACCGCGACTTTATTCCGTCAAGCTGGGCCATGTTTTATCCTACCTGGGTTGATATGAGCGTATTTATCGGGTCGATAGGTGTATTCTTTACCTTGTTCCTGTTGTTCATCCGCTTTTTACCTTCAATAGCTATGGCCGAAGTGAAATTGCTGCTGAAGAGTTCAAGCGAGCAGGCTAAGAAGAAATTACTTGATGCTGGTCATCTTGATGCATCACATGCCGAATTCTATAAAGAATCATTAACTAAATTTGATAGTGTTGAGCTGTCAGATTATGAAAAAGTATAATAATGAGCAACACTAAATTTATATTGGGCCTTTTTGACGATCCTGATGTGATGATGCACGGGATAGACAAATTACAGAAGAATAGCATTCCTATTTATGATGTTTATACACCAATGCCTATTCATGGTATCGAAGATAAATTGGGAGTAAAACCAACACGCCTTGGATATGCTGCATTTATGTTCGGATGTTTGGGAGGTACGGTTATATTCAGTTTGGTTTATTACTTCCTTGTGCACGATTGGCCAATGGATATTGGCGGTAAACCAGCGTTTGCAGCTCCGGATTTTATCCCTGCCACATTTGAATGGACAGTTTTATATACTGCTTTTGGGATGACAGGTACTTTCTTTTTTGCAACACACCTCTTTCCTGGCCGCGCGCCGAGGGTAATGGATCTGCGGGCGACAAACGACCGATTTGTAATCGCGATAGATGCCAAGGGAAATACTCCGCATGAAGATATCACGAATATATTAAAGGAAGCTGGGGCTGTAGAAATAAAGCATAACGACAGAAAATATGTTAGCTATGAATAAAATGAAAATATTGGGGATAACGGTTGTTGCCATTGCTGCTACGGTTGTAATTACATCGTGCAAGGATAAAAGGAGCACCGGATGGGAATATGCCCCCAATATGTATGAGCATATTGCGTATGATCCCGATCAGCCTAATCCAAATTTTAAGGATGGGAAGACCGCACAAAGGCCACCAGCAGGTACCATACCTGTTGGGTTTGTAACCTTTGATTATCCAAACACAAAGGATGGGTATGAACTGGCAGGTACCGAAGTAAAAAGTACACTGCCTCAAACTGCACAAAACTTAGCCGACGGCCAGATATTGTTTGAACACTTCTGTTCACCATGCCATGGTATGAAAGGTCAGGGCGACGGTTTGGTGGTAGCACACGGCTTCCCTGCTCCGCCGTCTTATTCGAGCGGGCAATCATCACGCGGTGGTGCCATGAAGGATCTTACCGATGGTAAAATATATCATACGATAACTTATGGTGTAAATGCAATGGGATCATATGCTTCACAGCTTGCTCCTGAAGAACGCTGGAAAGTGATCATGTACGTACACCAATTACAAAAACAATAATAATTTAAATGATGACTCATAATAGTTTCGACGAGCGATATGAATTCACGGGGAAAGTAAAATCCTGGAGTCTGATCGCTATTGTTATAGGTGTTATTACAATAATAGCCGGACTTTTAACCAAAACTGAACAAACATTTGACAATTTATTGTTGATGGGGTATTATTTTACCTGTGTTTGTGCAGCCGGTGTAATGTTTTGCGCCATACAATATGCAGCACAGGCAGGCTGGTCTGCCTCGTTGTTACGTGTCCCGCAGGCATTTATGAAAGTATTGCCAATAGCGGCTGCCATACTGGTTCTTATAGTTTTATGCGGCTTGTTCATTACACATAAAGTTGTTGGCGAAGATGGAAAAGAGCACATCACACCTTACTTATACGCAAGCTGGGCAACACATGATTTGCATATCAAAGACAGTGGAATATATGATAACCTGGTTTCAGGAAAATCAGGGTTCTTAAATGTACCGTTCTTTTTGATACGTATGATCGGTATGCTGGCTGGTTACAGCATATTCGGTTACTTGCTGTACAAATATTCCAGCAATGAGGACGAAGTAGGTGGAATGAAATTTTACAACAAAAGCTTCGTGATATCCTGCGTTTTTCTGGTATTTTTCGGTTTTACCATTCCGGTATTTGCCTTTGATACCATCATGTCATTAGAGGCGCGCTGGTTCTCAACCATGTTTGGCTGGTATAACCTGGCGGCTTTATGGATAACAGGGCTTTCGGTAATGACTTTGGTGATCATCTACCTGAGAAAAGCAGGCTATTTGCCATGGATCACACAGAATCACTTGCATAACATGGGTATTTTTATGTTTGCCTTTTCTGTGTTCTGGACTTATTTATGGTTTGCTCAATACCTGTTAACCTGGTATGCCAACATACCTGAAGAATCGGCCTATTTTTATAGAAGAATGGACCCGTCCTTTAAACCATGGTTCTGGCTTAATATTGTGATCAACTTTGCTGCTCCGTTGCTGGCGTTGATGTCACGCGATTCAAAACGTTATACAAGTGTTTTGAAAACGATGTGTATTATCCTGATCATAGGTCACTGGCTGGATTACTGGCAAATGATTATGCCGGGTACCATCGGTCCAAAGGAAAGCTGGCTGGTAGAGTTCAGCTGGATTGAGCCGGGGGTATTTATAGGTTTTGCAGGTTTATTCACCTTCCTGTTGCTGACTGCGCTAAGCAAATTCAAATCGCTTATACCGAAGAAGCACCCGTTCCTGGAAGAGAGCCTTCATCATCACATATAATAATTGTTAAATTTGCAAACTGATACAGAATACCAAAAGACAATAGAAATGGGATTCAAAAGATTAATAGATTCTAAAAAAATACGCTCATTTTTTGCCGTGTTTATGCTGCTTGGCACAAATATGCTGATGGCGCAAACCACTGCTTCAGGGTCTGCAGCTCAAACCGATGCACAAAAGGCAGATATGTGGACAGGAGTAGCATATTATACCCTGCTTTTGCTGTTGCTATGTATTGGCGTTGCGGTAATTGGCAAAATACTAAAGATATATGACCTGACACTGCAGATGCAAGGTAAAAAGGGCATCAACTGGAATAATATCATCGGGGTGATCTGTCTTCTTTTCCTTGTGGCAGGCATGTACGGTGCTTATTGGTCATTTGCAGTGCAAGGAAGCGGGATATTGCCTGAGGCAGCTTCTGCACACGGTGTGAAGATAGATTTTATGTTCTGGGTAACTACCGCCATTACCATGGTGGTATTTGTGATCACCCAGGTATTGTTGTTTGGATTTGCATTTAAATACCGTGGTTCTGATAAGCGCAGAGGATATTACTATCCGCATAATAATACTATCGAAAAGGTATGGACGGTTATACCGGCTATAGTTTTAACCATATTGGTGGTGTTTGGCTTCTTTACCTGGCGCTCAGTTACCAATACTGACGAGGTGAAAGGCGATATCAATATTGATGTCACCGGCCATCAGTTTGCATGGGAGCTACGCTATCCTGGTAAAGATGGAAAGCTTGGCGCGGTGAATTACACAGCATTTTACACTGCGGCTAACTACTTAGGTGTTGATTTTAAGGACAGGAACAGCTTTGATGATTTGAAAGCAGATACCCTTGTAATGCCCGTAGGCAGATCGATAAGATTGAACATACATGCAATGGACGTGATCCATAGCGTTTATTTACCGCACTTCAGGGTGCAGTTAAATGCAGTTCCGGGATTACCCACCTTCGTTAAGTTTGTGCCAACTATCACTACAGCGGAGATGCGCAACAGGCTTGATAACCCTACTTTTGAATACTTGCTTTATTGCAACAAAATATGCGGAGGCGGCCACTACAATATGCAGAAAGTGGTGCGTGTAGTTACCGAATCAGAATATCAGGATTGGCTTTCGAGACAGAAACCTTATCTGAGCGATCAACTGAAGAAAGAATTAAAACTTGCTGATGCAGGTCAGCAAAAGAGTGTAGCAAACAGGTTAGCATTAAATAATTAATCAAGTATAGCGATTATGTCAACATTAGCAGTTCACGATCACGGAATAGAACATCATGATCACGATCACGAACATCATCATAAAGAAACTTTTATAACCAAATACGTTTTTAGCCAGGATCATAAAATGATTGCCAAGCAATTCCTGATTACAGGGATCACCATGGCGGTTATTGCGATGCTTTTATCAATTCTTTTCAGGATACAATTAGCCTACCCTGATAAAACTTTTCCGCTATTGGAAACTTTATTAGGCCGTTTTGCACCGGGTGGACGTTTGGACCCCGAGTTCTATCTTTCGCTGGTGACCATACATGGTACCATAATGGTGTTCTTTGTGTTGACAGCCGGCTTAAGCGGTACATTTAGTAACCTCCTTATCCCATTACAGGTTGGTTCACGCGATATGGCATCGCCATTTGTGAATATGTTATCCTACTGGTTCTTCTTTATGGCCAGTGTGATCATGATATCCTCATTCTTTGTTCAAAAGGGCCCTGCAGGCGCCGGATGGACCATCTATCCTCCATTATCAGCCTTACCAAAGGCAATGAAGGGTTCTGAGCTGGGGATGACCTTATGGCTCATCAGTATGGTTTGCTTCATCGGTTCATCGCTTATGGGTGGTATCAACTATGTAAGTACCGTATTAAATATGCGTACCAAAGGCATGGACCTTTGGAAAATGCCTTTGAGCGTTTGGGCATTCTTCCTGACTGCTATATTAGGTGTATTATCATTCCCGGTATTGGTTGCAGGCGTTGTATTATTAATATTCGACCGTAGTTTTGGAACGAGCTTTTATTTGTCAGATATCGTATTGAATGGCAAGATAATGCCGTTTGAAGGCGGTAGCCCGATCTTATTCCAGCACTTATTCTGGTTCCTGGGCCACCCCGAAGTTTATATCGTAATTATGCCTGCGATGGGTATCTCATCCGAAGTGATCGCAGTAAACTCACGCAAACCGATATTTGGTTACCATGCGATGGTTTATTCATTGATCGGTATCACTACCCTGTCGTTCATTGTATGGGGGCACCATATGTTTGTTACCGGGATGAACCCATTCCTGGGTGGTGTGTTTATGATCACAACGTTGATCATCGCGGTACCATCAGCAGTAAAAACATTTAACTGGATCGCTACTATGTGGCGTGGCAATATACGGTTCACTCCGGCTATGCTTTTTGCAATCGGGCTGGTATCATTCTTTATATCAGGTGGTTTAACAGGCATTTTCCTGGGTAATGCTGCATTGGATATCAACCTGCACGATACTTACTTTGTGGTGGCTCACTTCCACCTGGTTATGGGTTCGGCGGCAATATTCGGGATGCTTGCAGGGGTTTACCATTGGTTCCCGAAACTTTTTGGTAAGCTGATGGATGAAAAATTGGGTTACCTGCACTTTTGGATAACCTTTATTTGTGCCTACCTGGTATTCTTCCCGATGCACTTTATGGGGCTTGATGGTGTTCCGCGCCGTTATTATGCCATGACCGAGTTTCCGTCATTTAACCGCTGGTTGTCTGTAAATACATTTATTACATGGGCAGCTATTACGGCAGGTATTGCGCAGATCGCATTCCTTTACAACTTTATCCATTCCATTTTCTGGGGTAAGAAATCACCTCAAAATCCATGGAATTCGACCACACTGGAATGGACAGCTCCAATGAAGCACATCCACGGCAACTGGCCAGGTGAGATACCAACCGTTTATCGTTGGCCTTATGATTACAGCAAGCCCGGGCATGATACTGATTTTATCCCGCAAACAACACCTTTTTCAGAAACAATGAGCTCTAACTTACCTCATGATTTTGAAGATAACCCTGCCGGCCTCGCACATTATGAGGAATGGGCAAAAACACAAAGATCGAACGAGGAAGTAAAATAGGTTAGAGATTAAAGATTAGTGATTGGAGATTAGTAATCAAACCAATCACTAAATCAATAATTCATTAAATCAATAATTAATTACCGGTCTGATCTTTTGGGGTAACTGTAACTGAATTTGAAAATTTGAAAATTTAAAGATTTGAAAATGACTCGTATTTTCAAATTGACACATTCTCAAATTTTCAAATTAGAAACAGCTACCCTAAATTTTTAGAAGCTACTAAATGAATATAGCAACGTCTCAAAACAGGTTTCAAAAATTCAATCTCATTTCCATTGTATTGCTTTTTGTTTTGATACTTGCGGGCGGTGTGGTTAGAAGTACGGGCTCAGGAATGGGTTGTCCTGATTGGCCCAAATGCTTTGGCCGCTATGTTCCTCCAACTAACGTTTCTGAATTGCCGAAGGATTATAAGCAGGAATATATTGCCGGGCGCATCGCCAAAAATCAAAAATTTGCCAAAACACTTGATTTGTTTGGGTTTGGTGACCTCGCAATGCGACTGAGGCAGGATAAAACCATCCTCGTACCCGAAGAATTTAATGCCGCGCGGACCTGGACGGAATATGTGAACAGGCTTATAAGCACAGTACTTGGATTCTTTTTGCTGATCGCTGCCTTTTATTCATTCAGCTATTGGAATACCAGGAAGAGTATCCCAATTTTAAGTGTTTTAATTTTAGTACTGATCGGTTTCCAGGCATGGCTGGGGTCAATAGTTGTATCAAGCAATTTAGTGGATTGGATAGTTACTGTACACATGTTGCTTGCGCTGGCAATATTGGCCCTGGGGATATATGCTTATCACCTGGCCAAAGTACATGGTAAGCCAACCATCAACACCAAGGCGGTGATCTATGTTGTTGCTGTTATAAGTTTAATATTGAGCGTGGTTCAAATTGCCTATGGAAGCGAGGTTAGGGAACGCATAGATGCCGTATCGGCACGTTTAAGCGGATATCGCGATGGCTGGGTAAACAGCGTAGGACAGATATTTATGCAACACAGGGATGCCGCTATCATCGTGCTATTGGCTAATTTGGTGCTTTATGCATTGATAAGGCGGAATTTCAGCAGACATTCAATTCAACAGCAACTGATGAGCTTTACCTTTTTGGTGATCATGCTGCAGATTGTAACCGGTATTGTATTATCGTACTTATCCCTGCCGCCTTTTGCCCAGGCAACACACGTATTATTGGCCAGCTTAATATTTGGCGCACAGTTTTATTTATTGCTGAATTTATATCAGACTGCTAAAGTTTCGGGGGTGCACAAATGAAGTGGAAGGATTTTTCAAAGCTGATTAAATTCAGGCTCACCTTCCTGGTTGTTTTCTCTGCCTCGGTTACATTTCTGATCGGCAGTAAGGCCAACGCAGTGACGCACGGTGTGATCAACTGGACACATTGGGGCATGTTGATTATAGGGGGCTTTCTGGTTACGGGTGCGGCAAACTGTTTTAACGAGATCATTGAAAAAGATCTTGATAAATTAATGAAGCGCACGAAGGATCGCCCCATCCCTGCCGGACATATGACTACCGGGCAAGCACTGATCCTGGGTTTATTTATGGCCCTGGCAGGAACCTATTTGTTAGGAGCATTGAACCTCACAACAGGCATGCTTTCAGTTTTTTCGATATTATTTTATGCTTTCGCCTATACACCCTTGAAAAGATTATCGCCAATAGCGGTATTTGTGGGCGCTATACCCGGGGCATTGCCACCCCTGATCGGTTATGTTGCCGGTTATGGGACTATCGACAGTATTGCTTTAATCGTGTTCGGTATACAGTTTGTGTGGCAGTTCCCACATTTTTGGGCGATAGCGTGGGTATTGGATGATGATTATAAGTTAGCTGGTTTCAGGTTATTACCCACCGGCAAGCGTGACATTGGGAGCGCGATATTTACCTTTCTAAGTGCTTTGATATTAGTGCCGGTAAGCTTATTACCAACCTTTTATCATTATGGCGGTTATTGGGTTGGGGGTGTGTCGTTAGCGTGCAGTTTAGTATTTTTGTATCTCGCTTTTATGCTTTTATTAAAGCGGGATATTCCATCGGCCAGGAAGGTAATGTTTTGTTCATTCTTTTATTTGCCGGTGGTACAATTGATGTTTTTATTTGATTTTTTAGGAAAGTGAAATGATGGCCCGGATAGAACAGGAAAAAGACAGGTTAGACCTCGCACCCAAAAAGTTTAATATGTGGTTGTTTATATTCACCTCATTTATGCTTTTTGCTGCCTTTACCAGCGGCTTTATTGTTTATATAGGCGGCAAGGGGCATGGGTTGAACGTGGAACTGCCGCATGTATTCAGGTACAGCACAGCGGTGATAATTTTGAGCAGTATCACTTTGTTTTTAGCATCAAGAGAAGCAAAGCGGCTGCAATTTGATAAGCAACGACTTTTTTTATGGCTGACGTTTGCCCTGGGATTAGCATTTTGTGGCTTGCAGGTGTACGGCTGGTACATAATGGCCTATAAGCTGCAGGTATATTTTGTGAACCCTAATGCGGCGATATCCTTTGTTTACGTAATCACAGGAGTGCATTTGGTGCACATTATTGCGGGTTTATTAGTGTTACTTAATGCCCTGCGGAGCAGCTATCGCAATAAACCACAGGTGATCAACATATATAAGATGGAAATGACCTCAATATTTTGGCATTTTGTCGATATTATATGGATATATCTTTATGTTTTTTTACTTTTGAACCAGAATTAATAATCTATCAATCCAGTACAGATGAGTACAACAGTATCACAAATAGACGAAGTTAAAACAACACCCTGGGCGGGGGGAAGATCGCCTTTTGCGGTTGAGTATGGTAAAATGATGATGTGGTTTTTCCTCCTTTCGGATGCGTTTACCTTTTCGTCATTATTGATCTCATACGGAGCACTACGCTTCAGTTCTGCTGCATGGCCCGCACCCGACCTGGTTTTCCAGTCGGTACCCGGTATGATCGAACATGGCGCACCATTGGTATTTGTTGGTTTAATGACGTTTATCCTGATCATGAGTTCTGTTACCATGGTACTGGCTGTTGAGGCCGGCCACCGTAATGCGAAGAAGGAAGTGGTTTGGTGGATGATTGGTACCATTATCGGTGGCTTGATGTTCTTAGGTTGCCAGGCGCTGGAATGGAACCACCTGCATAGCGAGGGTTTTTGGTGGGGCGCCATACCGAAGATGGATGAGTTGCAAACACTTTTTCATGGCAAAACTTCGGATGCGCTGATGTATACTTACGGGCATCAGTTTGCCAACTTATTCTTTACCATAACAGGCTTCCACGGCTTCCACGTATTCAGCGGGGTGGTGATCAATATTATTATTACCATTAACGTTTTAATGGGCACTTACGAAAAACGGGGTAGTTATTTAATGATCGAAAAAGTGGGCCTTTACTGGCACTTTGTAGACCTTGTTTGGGTATTCGTGTTTACTTTCTTTTACTTAGTTTAATTTCGCTTATATGTCATCAGAACCTATCCATACCGAACACGCAGAACATGCCGAAGATCATGAAGGCATGACCAAGAAAAGAATCTGGAATGTTTTTTTTGTGTTATTGGGTATTACCTGCATTGAGTTTATTATCGCTCTCTATTTGGTGCCTCATGGTTATACAACCTATCATACCGCCAACCCGATATATATTGTTTTAACACTTGCAAAGGCGTTTTATATTGTTGGATACTTTATGCACCTGAAATTTGAAAAGCTTGGTTTGGTATTCGCAATTATAGTTCCTGTTCTCTTTATAATCGGATTGATCCTGGTACTTACTAATGAAAGTCACCACTGGATTGATTTGAGGGGTTAATGAACATTGCAGGAATAAAAAAAATTATAGTCCTGGTACTCATCCTTGCAGTACCAGGATTTTTATATTATTTGCTAACCGTTAAGGGTAAAAACAGGTACCATCCGCTGCCTGTTTACGGGCCTAAAACCCTGGCAAAAACAACGCACCGCGTACAGGGTAAGGATATCCCGGATACTATTTATCATGCTTTGGGCGATTTTCATTTGGTTGACCAAAATGGAAAGCCGGTATCGCTTAAAACATTTGATGATAAGATATTTGTAGCAGGTTTTTTTTATACACATTGCCCAACGATCTGCAATGAACTGAACAGCAATATTGATAGCCTGGTGATCAATTATGCCAAAAACAAGATGGTATATTTTGCATCGATAACTGTGGACCCTGCGCGCGATTCGGTAAAGGTATTAAACGCTTACGCCAGGAAGTTTGAATCGACGCAAAAGTGGATGTTCTTAACCGGTGATACCGCAACAATATATCCTTTGGCCAGGCAGGGCTTTTTAGTGAATGCCCTGCAAACGGCTAAGGACGATTTTATTTATTCTGATAAACTGATCCTGATCGATCAGCATAAAAGAATAAGAGGTTATTATTCGGGCACATCGCTTCCTGATGTTATCAGGCTCAATGATGAGATCAAAGTGCTGATATCGGAAGAGTTGCGCAACCGTGAGGAGCCGCTTTATTAATTTTGAATTATTGAATTAGTGATTGAGTGAATTTGGCAAATCAATCAGTAATTCAATAATTCAATAACTCAATAATTAAACTATGACTGATAAATTTATATTTCGTTTTGTAGCCGGTATATCCGCTTTCGTTTTTCTGGTGGTGTTTATTTTAAGCCTTAAAATACTTCCAAGGCCGGCTGTTGTACCATCATTTGCTATTTTTTTACCAAAGCTTAATGCAATATTAAATGGGACGTGCACTGTATTATTACTTCTTTCACTTTACTTTATTAAGCAAAAAAACATAAAAGTACATAAGCGTATTAACATAGTAGCTTTTGTTCTATCCTCTCTTTTCCTGGTATCATACATCCTATTCCATTACCTGACCCCTGAAACTAAGTATGGCGATGTGAACGGAGATGGCATTGTATCGGCATCAGAAAAGGCTGCTGCAGGAGGGTTAAGGACGTTGTACTTTTGTATACTGGTGCCGCACATCATATTAGCCGCAGTTGTACTGCCGCTCATCTTGTTAAGTTTTTATCGCGGCCTTAAAATGCAGGTAGAAAAACATAAGAAATTGGTTCGCTGGACGTTTCCTATATGGTTATATGTTACAGTGACCGGCGTGATCGTTTATTTAATGATCGCTCCGTATTATCATTTTTAAATGGCATAAAATTCGGATTCAGAAATAATTTATAAGTATTTTTGCACAGCATGAAAGGCATAAAAAAGTTTAGAGTATTGGTGATTTTTGGTTTGATGACCTTTGGTGCTTTAGAAGTTAAAGCTCAATGTTCCATGTGTGCTGCTACGGTACAATCAAACAATAAAAGCGGTAGCAAAACAACTAATGGCCTTAATAATGGGATCATGTATTTGCTGGCAGCGCCCTATCTTGCTGTCGCCATCGTTGGGTTTGTATGGTACAAAAAATACCGCCGCAAAAATGTTAATCTTAATATTCGCCACGAAAAATTAAACCTGAATTAAAGGTCAGAACGTTCAACAGTTTTACGCTGAAATTATCTTTTGCGTCTTTGCCTTCACGAATAAATTTCGGATATTGACAGTGTTTCTTTCAACCCAAAATCTACCCAGTTTTATCCAATGAGGATCGATCCTGAAACATTTGATTTTTTAAAAAACATTGCTGAAAATAACAACCGCGAGTGGTTCCAGGCCAATAAACATCTGCATGATAAGGCGCGTGAGAATGTGATTGAATTTGCAGGTGAACTCATCAGGCAAATGCACCTTGTTGATCCGCAGGTTGATGCTGACCTTGATCCAAAAAAGTGTGTGCTGCGCATTTACCGGGATATCCGCTTTAGTCCGAACAAGACCCCGTATAAAAACAATTTTGGCGTAAGTTTGCCTACCACCGGATCAAAGCCCGGCGGTGCCGAATACTATTTTCAGATACAGCCGGGAAGATCATTTATTGGCGGAGGTTATTGGATGCCGGAAACACCTCATTTGAAAAAGATACGACAGGAGATCGATTATAATGCCGGCGAGCTTAAGCATATTATCGATGAACCTGAGTTCAAAAAACTATTCGGTGAGTTCAGGAAACAGGAACAACTAAAGACTGCTCCACGCGAGTATAATGCCGATAATGAAAATGCTGACTTGCTAAAATTAAAGAGTTTTATAGGCTGGCATCAAATAAATGATAAGGAACTTACCAAATCCGGGGCTGTTGAGTACCTTGTAAAGGTTTGCAGCAAACTATATCCGCTCAACGTTTTTTTAAGAAATGCAATTGCATGATACCTGTTAACTTTTTCATACCCATTTAACCAAATTAACCATGAAAATTAGATATTATTTATTGGCCGCTGCCGTGTGCACAATGCTCCATTCATGCGTTGTGCTTTCCCCTAAAAAATATAAATCACTGGTAGCCGAGCGCGATTCGCTTCAAACCCGCAGTACCAGTCTGGATGCAGAGGTGGCCAGCTTGCAGGCGGATACGATGCACCTGCACCACCAGATTGCCGATTTGCAAAATCAATACAGTACGCTTAGTGGTAATTACAATAAGCTGAATGATAATTACAGCAACAGTTCGGCAAAGGTTGGTCAGTTGTCAAGCGATCTGCAAAAAAGAGAAGAGCGCCTGAAGGAAGTAGAGGATGCATTAAAAAAGCGTGATGCGGCTACGAATGCTTTGAAAGACAAATTGCAAAAAGCATTACTTGGTTTCCAGAATAGTGGGCTGACCGTAGATATCAGAGATGGCAAAGTATATGTTTCGCTTGCGGATAAATTGCTTTTCCCATCTGGCAGTATTGTTATCGATCAGCATGGTAAAGACGCTTTGAAACAGCTTGCTGTTGTATTAAATAAAGAACCGGATATCAATATGGCGGTTGAAGGCCATACGGATGATAAAAAGGTGCATAATCTTGGTCAGATCAAAGACAATTGGGACTTGAGCGTACTTCGCGCTACTTCGGTAACACGCTATTTAACGGAAGTTGAAAACATAGATCCAAAAAGACTTACTGCTACCGGCAAGAGCCAATATCAGCCTGCTGATCCGGGTACCACACCTGAGGCACTTGCGAAGAACAGAAGAATAGAGATTGTGCTTACGCCAAAACTGGATGAGTTATATAATTTGATAAAGCAATAAGTTCGGAGACGTAGGGTGGACAAGCTTATAGCTTATAAAACTATTTCGAGTTGTGTTGTTTACTATATACTGCCAATGAGAAATCTTAAATTTATCAGCTTTATAGCGTTATTATTTGCCTGTTTAATACTGGTAGGTAATGAAATTTTTGCACAGACAGGAACGGCTGAACATAACTATTTGCAAAGTAAAGTGGGCGAATGGTCTGTTGTAATGACTTTCCGCCCAACTGCTGATGTACCGCCTCAAATTGTTAATGGGATCGTTGCAGAACGAACAATGATAGGCGACTATTGCCTGCACGAAATAATGCATCCCGCGGCGGACGCAAAAATGCCCGACTTTAAAAGGCTTTGCGATTTTGCTTACAACAAGAACGAACAACGCTGGGATTATGTGTCAATAGACACACGCATAACCGCAGGTATAATGTATTTTACTTACCAGGGCAGTACTAGTAATGAAATAACTTCATTCATTAACAGTTTTCCTAATCCCGGTATGGGGCCGGGTCAAAAAGGAAGGGGGCAAGCTTTGTATGCCCGGAACGTTGTTGTAAAAATCAACAAAGATCACGACATGGTTAAGCAATATTGGCGATTAATAGATAAAACGGAGTGGCTTGCGGTACAATATGATTATACCCGGAAGCATTAAATTATTTGCCCATGGAAACTTACGCCATCATTTCGGATATACATGGCAATTCATTAGCGCTCGCTGCGGTTTTGGAGGATATCAGATCGCGGGGAATAAAGAAGATCGTCAATCTTGGCGATCATTTTTTTGGTGCGTTGGAGCCCGATGTGGTTGCCGGTATGCTGAATAAAACAGAAATGCTTTGCATCACGGGCAACACAGATCGCGAGATACTGGAAAGTTTGGACGGAAAGCTGGATAAGGAAGGGATGGACAGGGTGAAGGCATTATTGCCTAAACAAGCTATCGACTGGCTAAAAAGCCTACCCAAAACCGCTACCCTTGACAATCTTTTCTTTGTCTGCCATGGCACCCCAGAAAGTGATGATGAGTATCTGCTGGAACATGTAACAGCAAATGGCGTTTTCGTTTATAATGATGAGTACCTGGTGGAGCGAACCAAACATATAAAAGAAAGGATCATTCTCTGCGGACATTCGCATGTAAACAGGGTGATCTATTTGTCGAACGATAAAATCATTTTAAATCCCGGCAGTGTTGGTTTGCCGGCCTACTTAGGCAATGGCGAGCACCGCTTTGCCATGGAATCTATGACACCGCATGCTAAATATGGCATTGTTTATACAGATGGACAATCCATTAATATAGAGCAGGTGCATTGCGCTTACGATTGGCACAAAGCCTCAGATGCCGCACGCAAAAATGGAAATGAAAAATGGGCGCAGTACTTGTTGTACGGACGGATGCCTAAGGAACTACGTTCTTAGTCCGAAAGTCCGAATAACCTGCCGCCGGCGGGCAGGGTCGGAAAGTCCGAAAGATGTTTATCTAATCAGATCAACTCATTCACAAAGAAATAGCTTACGGACTTTCGGTCTTCCCGACTTTCGGACTACAACTCATCCACTGTTTCCATCAGCGTAGTAAACAACACAAACTGTTCTTCAAACTGTGCATTGTGCAATTGGTGAAATTTTTCGCGATGC